>Ga0209342_10005070_pt1 | contig 13562 bp, 10 predicted proteins | sample RifCSP16_2_FD_184023 | JGI IMG/M metagenome (GOLD analysis project Ga0209342, IMG submission 184023) | Soil microbial communities from Rifle, Colorado - Rifle CSP2_sed 16_2 (SPAdes) (version 2) | ecosystem: Environmental > Terrestrial > Deep subsurface > Rock core/Sediment | place: Rifle... | reverse complement strand
GCCCTCGAGCCCCGCCATGTGGATCGCCCACGCCTCGCGCTCGCGGGCGGCAGCACCGCGCAGGCCGTAGACGCCGCCGAAGAAGCGCAGGTTCTGGCCGACCGTGAGGTCGTCGTAGAGGCTGAAGCGCTGGCTCATGTAGCCGATCTTCCGCTTCACGCCTTCGGGGTCGCGGGCGACGTCCGTGCCGAGCACCAGCCCGGTGCCGGAGCTGGGCCTGAGCAGGCCGCACAGCATCCGGATCGTGGTGGACTTGCCGGCGCCGTTGGCGCCGAGGAAGCCGAAGATCTCGCCCTCAGCCACCGAGAGCGAGACACGGTCGACCGCCGTGAAGGCGCCGAAGCGCTTGGAGAGCTCGCGGATCTCGACGGCTACGTTCACGCCTAGCGCCCCACCGCCCGGTCGAGGCCGGCCGCGGCGAGCCGCAGCGATGCGTGCGCCTGCGTGCGGGTGAGCTCGGCGCGCTCCTGGGCGAGCTCGGCGTCCAACAGCTCCGAAGAGGGGATCACGCCCTCGCGGTAGCGGTCCGCCGCCACCCGCCGGCTCTCGGCCGCGGACACGACACTGCGCTCGGCGACGGCGAGGCGCGCCTCGGCGGTCCGCAGCTCGAGCACGCGCTCGGTGATCTCGAGGCGGACGGCGCGGTCGAGCTCGCGCAGCTGCTCGCGCACCGCGTCGGCCTGCGCCCGGGCACGGGCCTCGCTGGCCGAGCGCTTGCCGCCGTCGAAGACGCTCCAGGACAGGCCCACGCCGATGTCCCAGGTGTCCTTCCAGTCGACGGTGGGGGGCACGATGTCGCGATTGGGGTTCGCGTAGGTGTAGCCGCCGCTGAGCGCGAGCTGGGGCAGCCGCGCGCCGCGCTCGGCACCCGCGGCGGCGTCCGCCGCGGCGACGCGCGCAGCGATCGCCCTGCGCTCCGGCCTGGCCGCCTGCGCTTCGGCCACCAGGCCCTCGAGCTCGGGTCGCGGTGCCGGGGCGGCTTGCAGCGGCTCGCTCGGCTCGACGTGCGTGGCCGGGTCGAGCGCGAGCAGGCGCTGCAGGTTCGCGTCGGCCGCATCGGCCTCGGCTTCGGCCCGCAGGCGCTCGAGCTCGGAGCGAAAGCACTCGACCTCGACCGCCAGGACCTCGTTGCGAGCCGCCATCCCGAAGCGCTCGCGGTTCCTGGCGTCCAGCAGGTGCGCGTCGTAGGCGCGCAACGCCTGCTGCAGCACGCGCTCGGTCTCGCGCGCCGTCACGAGCGACCAATAGGCTCGCTTCGTCTCGAGCACCAGGTCGGCCCGGCCCGCGCGCAGGTCCTCGCCGGCCGCCGCCCGGCCGTGGTCCGCGGCGGAGATCTGGCCGGAGAGGCGCCCGCCGGTGTAGAGCGGCAGAGCGGCGCCTGCGCGCAGCCGCCAGTTGTCCTGGATGTTCGGGAACACGACGATCCGCTCGACCGGCTGCGCCGGGTTGTCGGTCGGCGCGAAGATGGCGAGCTCGGGCACCTCGGAGCGCCGGGTGTAGCCGGCCCCGACCTCCACCTGGGGCCAGCGCGCCGCGCGGGCCCCGCGCGCCTGCGCCTCGGCAGCCACCCCGAGGGCGCTGAGCCGCGCGAGGCGCGGCGAGGCCGCGATGGCCCGCGCGACGGCCTCGTCCACCGTGAGCCGGACGAGCGTGGTCTGGTTCGCTGCGGTGGCGGGCGCGGGCGTCTCCTGGGCCAGGGCCGCGGCCGCCGAGAGGAGCAGGGGGATGACGATGGCGCGTGTCATGGATTCACCTCGGCGGCGGCGGCCGCTTCGCGGGCGCGAATGCGGCCGATGAACACGTCTTCGAGCGACGGCGTCGTGGGTCGGGAAGAGTGGACGACGAGCCCCGCCTCGCGCAGCCGCGCGGCGAGCCCGTCCGCCGCCGCCCCGGCTCGCGTGGGCGTCTCGCCGGGCAGGCTCGCGTGCAGCCGCTCGCCGAAGACCTCGACCTCGGCGACGCCCGGCGCCTCGCGCAGGACCGCGAGAGCCCCGCGACGCGGCTCGGCGACCACTTCGATCATCACGCCCGCCTCGGCCTCGCGCAGCGCGTCGGGCCTATCCACCGTCAGGATGCGGCCCTCGTCGATGAGCGCGACGCGCGTGCAGCGCTCGGCCTCGTCGAGGTAGGGCGTCGTCAGCAGCAACGTGAGGCCCTCGCGCTGCAGCCGCGCGAGCAGCTTCCAGAAGTCGCGCCGCGAGACGGGATCGACGCCGGTCGTCGGCTCGTCGAGCACGAGCAGCTGCGGGGTGTGGACGAGCGTGCACACGAGCGCGAGCTTCTGCTTCATCCCGCCCGACAAGCGGTCGGCCAGGCGGCTGCGGAAGGGTGTCATGCGCACCATCTCCAGCAGCGCGTCGCGGCGCGCCGCGTAGTCGGCCACGTCGTGGATCTGGGCGAAGAACGCCACGTTCTCGTCGACGCTCAGGTCGCCGTAGAGCGAGAACCTCTGCGACAGGTAGCCGACGCGCGAGGAGAGCCTGCGCCGGTGGCGGACGGGGTCGAGGCCGCAGGTCAAAGCCTCGCCGGAGTCGGGCCTGAGCAGGCCGAGGATCATGCGCAGCGTGGTGGTCTTGCCGGCCCCGTCGGGTCCGATGAGACCGAACATCTCGCCGTGGCGCACCTCGAAGCTCACCTGCGAGGCGGCGCGCACGCTGCCGAAGCGGCGGGTGAGAGCACGTGCGCTCACGAGCGTCTCGGGCGCCGCCGCGCCGGCGAGCTCGGTCGTCACGGCCGTCCGCTCGCGGCCTGCAGGCGCGCGGTGGCCGGCATCCCCGGCTTGAAGAGACCGTCGTCGTTCGCGAGCGCCACCTTGATGCGGTAGACGAGCTTCACGCGCTCGTCGCGCGTCTGCACGTTCTTGGGCGTGAACTCGGCGCGCGAGGCCATGTAGGACACGCGTCCCTTGCGAACCTGGCCGTCGTCGGTCACGACCTCGGCCTCCTGCCCGAGCCGCAGGCGAGCGAGCTCGGGCTCCGCGACGTACGCGTTGAGCCAGGCGCCCGCTAGGTCGGTGACCACCACGATCCCCGTGCCGCGCGCGGCGAGCTCGCCCTTCTCGGCGAGCGCCTCCGTGACGACGCCTTTCACCGGGCTCACGACGAGCGCGTCCTTGATCTGCTGCTCGAGCTGGGCGATGCGGGCGTCGGCCGCGTCCAGCCGCGCGCGAGCCGCGTCCTTCTCCTCGCGGCGGAAGCCGGCCTGAAGCCGGCTCAGGCGCTCGCGCGCGGCATCGAGCGCCGCTTGCGCCACGTCGCGGCGGGTGCGCGCGTCGTCGCGCGCCTTCGTGGTGCCGGACCCGGCGCCGAGCAGCCCCTCCATCCGCTCCAGGTCCTTCTGGGCCCCTACGAGGTCGGCCTCCGCGCGGGCCAGCTGCGCGCGCGCCTCGCGCACGTCCTCGACGCGCGAGCCGGCGAGCCGCAGCCGCAGCTCGGAGTCGGCCTGCGCGCGGTCGGCGCGCGCGGCGTCCAGGGCCAGACGCGTGTCGGTGGTGTCGATCCTCGCGAGCTCCTGTCCCGCGCCGACCGTCTGCCCCTCGTCCACGGCCCGGCTCTCGAGGGTGCCGGCCACCTTGGCGGAGACCAGCACCTCCGTGGCCTCGACGTGGCCCGCGGCCACGATCAGGCCCGCGTCGGGGCTCTTGTGGCAGGCCCCTCCGAGGACGGCGGCCGCCGCCAGGGCGACTGGAACGGCTCTCATCTGGCGCTTCATGCGTGCGCTCCTTTGCGGGGACGGGCGGGGGAGGGGTGCTCGGGGGCGAGCCCCCGCAGCGTCAGCTCCTCGACGTAGCGGAGGAACTCGGGAAAGTCGGGCATCCGCGGCAGCACGTGGGCGGCCATGGCGCGGCGTCGGGCCGGCTCGGTCGCCAGGAAGAACACCAGGCTGCCGACGAGCGCCAGGTGCATCGCCGCCGGGTCGACGCGCCGGAACACCCCGTCGCGCATCCCGCGCTCGGCGACCCGCCGCGTCACACCGAGGACCTCGACCAGGTGGGGCAGCACGGCGGGATCGATGCCGCGCGAGAGCACCTCGCGCACGAACAGGACCGGGAAGTCGGGCCGCCGCTCGCGCACAGCCGCGAACGCTCCGAGCAGTCCCCGCAGCGTCTCGCGGGCGTCCGCGCCGCGCGCCTCGACCGCCTTCAGCCGGTCGGCCATCTCGGCGAATCCGGACGCCAGGATCGCCCGGTACAGCCCGCGCTTGCCGCCGAAGTGGTAGCTGATCAGCGCCTTGTTGACGCCGGCGCGCGCGGCCACGGCCGCGGTCGGGACGCCGTCGAAGCCCCCTTCGGCGAAGAGCGCGGCCCCGGTCGCGAGCAGCGCCGCCCTGGTCGCCGCCGCGTCCCAGCGCTCGCCGCTGCCGCGCCCCGCACGGGAGGACCCCGCGAGCCGTGCCTTCGATCGAAGCGCTGCCGCCGCCATCGCCTGCCTCTAATTAATCAACCGGACGGTTAAAACATAGGCCACGAGGGGAGCGACGTCAAGGGGGCGGGGGGGAGCAGGGACCAACGGACTACGGACAACAGCAGGACGGCCTGGACTGAGCCTAAGCGGGGCAACCCAGCCCCCCTAACCCCCGGGGCGAAGCTGCTTGCGGGCCTGGCGCACGGTCTCGCGCAGCAGCGGGTCGGGGTCGTCGCGCCACGCCTCCAGGTGGTGCGCCAGCGAGACGAGACCGAGCGAGCCGATCGCGTAGGCGGCGCACGAGCGCAGCCACGGGTCGCCCGTGCTGGCGAGCGCGTCGATGCCCTGCTCGGCAGTCGTGACCGGCGCGCCTACCAGGCGCTGGGCGAGTCTCACCCGCTGCGGCTCGGGGATCTCAGGATCCACGAGCGGCACGAGCAGCGCCTTCGTCTCGGGCCGCAGCAGGCTCTCGAGCAGGTCGAGGGCCTGGTCGTGGATCACGGCGTTGCCAGACTGCAGCGCGACCCACGCCGCGCGGAAGTCGCGCCGTGGGTGCAGCAGGTCGAGCAGCCGGAAGATCCGCTCCAGCTCCTCGCGCATGGCCGCGCGCAGGCCGCGCTCGACCGGCTCCTGGCCGGGCCCGGGCGTCTGGATCGTGCCCAGGATCTGGTAGGAGCGGTAGTGGCCCAGCACCTCCGCGCCGAGCGCCGCCTCGAGCAGGTGGGGATCCAAGGGCAGGTCCGGACGCGCGTCGCGCGCGCCGCCGAGCGCCACCAGGATCCGCAACCGGAGCGAGGCGTCGCCGTCGAGCAGGTTGTCGGCCAGCACCTCCGCGGCGGCCTCGCCACCCATGCGCTCGAGCACGGCGGGCAGCGCGCGCCGCGCTGCGGTCGGGGTGCTCCGGTCCGCGAGTGCTCCAGCGACGGGCCCGAGCGCGTCCTCGCCCGCGGCGAGCAGGGCGTCCTTCGCGTCGTTCGCGAGCGCCGGGTCCCCGAGCCTCGCGATCAGCAGCGCGGCGAAGGGGCGTGCGTCGGAGCGCGCGACCGCTCGAATCGCCGTCCGCGCCACCTCGGCGTCCTCGTCCTTCACCAGCAGCCGGAGCGACTCCTCGAACGGCAGCGCCATCCGCTCGGCGAGCCGCGCGGCCTCGAGGCGGGTCTTGCGGCCCGCCTCGCCCGCTTCCGCCACCATCGCCGCGAACAGCGGCTCGGCGGCCTCGACCCGGTGGTTGCCGAGCCGCGCCAGCACGGCGACGACCGCCGAGCGCACCGAGTAGTCGGGAAAGTCGGCGAAGTCCCGCACCCGCGAAAGCGGGTCGACGTTGGCGTGGCGCGAGAGGTACAGAAGCGCCTCGGTGCGCACGTCCAACTCTGGGTCGTGGAGCAGCGCCTCCGCACGGTCCATCACGGAGAGGTCGGAGGCCTCGCTCAGGATCGCGAGCGCCCGGCGCCGCACCTCGCCGTCCGCATGCTCGAGCAGCCCGCGCAGCGCCGGGTGCGCGGCCGTGGCGTGCTGTCCCGCGCCCAGCAGCTCGAGCGCGTACAGGATCTCCTTCGGGTCGACCGCGCTCAGCCGGGAAGCGAGCACCTCGGTCGTCTCGCGGTCGAGCAGCGGCGAGGAGGCCCGCTCGGTGTCGAGCTTGTGCTGCTGCAGGCTCTCCTCGAGCGTCGCCACGTAGCGGTGGTGGACGCGCGAGGCGAGCAGCAGCCACAGCCCGATCGCCGGCAGCGTGACCAGGCTCAGGTACTTGGGCCCCAGGCCCCCGAGCGTCGCGAGCGCGAGCACCACCAGCCCGGCGAGCCCGTCTCCGGCGCGCCACGCGACCGTGTCGATGAAGGACTTCGCCGGCAGCTTGACCGCCGTCGGCACCGGCAGGTAGAGCAGCTCCATCGCCGGCCGATCGATCGAGTAGCGCAGCACCTTGTCGACGCCTTTCAACAGCACCGCGGCCCCGAGCGTCGCGAAGGCGAGCAGCCCCGCCGAGCCCGAGATGAGCCCGAGCGGCAGCAGGAACAGCACCGGCCCGAGCCCGAGCCGGCGCAGCACGCTGGCCGTGAGCAGAAATTGCGTCGCCACGCACAGCACGCCGACCCAGGCGTTGAAGCTGCCGAAGAACGCGGCCATCGCGTCCTTGTCCACGAGCGCCTGCTGCGCGATCGCCTTGAACTGCCAGCTCGCGACGGCCGTGACGAACGACGACAGCACGACGATCACGGTGATCGCCCGCAGGTGCGCGGAGCCCAGCACCAGGCGCAGGCTCGCGCGCAGACCCACCCGGTCGGAGGCGGCCGCCCCGGAGCCGTGGCGCAAGGCGGCGGGCCTGCTCCGCCAAAGCGCAGACACGAGCGCCGTGGCGACGAGCAGCAGCGCGGCCGTCACTACGAGCAGGCTCTCGGCGCCAAAGCGTCGCGCGAGAGCGCTCGAGAGAAAGCCGCCGACGGTGGCCCCGAGCGTCGCGCCAGCGCCCACGAACCCGAACATGCGCCGCGCCTCGCGCGAGGTGAGGACGTAGTTGGCGAGCGTCCACACCTGCGCCGGAGCGAGGACACCCAGCACGCCGACCCAGATGTAGACGACGGGGTAGAGCCAGGCCGCCGGCGACCAGTGAGCGAGCGCGGCGAACGCCAGCCCCATGGCTCCGAAAGCCACCAGGCTCCCGGAGACCAGCCGGTCGAGCGGCAGGCGGCGGCCCGCGCGCACGTAGAGCGCCACCACCACGGCCACCACCAGGAACAACGACATGTCGGCGAAGGGCAGCAGCGACGCGTCGAAGCGACCGAGGAAGAGTGAGTCGCGCGCGACCTGGCCGACCAGGTACGCGCAGATCACCAGGAACAAGTAGACGAAGAGCAACAACCCGCGGGGGAGATCCCCCCGCTGCAGCCTCAGAAGCCGCTCCAGGGCGCGAGTCATCGCGGAAGCGCCGGCATTAAACCAGAGCCCGAGGCCGGTGTACACTCACGCCAACTGGCTCCCCGAAAGGACGGCCCATGAGAAGAACGCTGCCGTTCGCCGCGCTGGGTCTCGTCGTCTCGACGGCGGCCTTCCTGGCCCCCGCGGGCGCCGCGCAGGAACCTGTCCCCCAGGCCGCCGCTCCGGGCACGCCGCAGGCGGCGCCGCCGGCCGCGGTAGCGCAGGCCTCGGCACCGCCCGAGCAGCCGAGCGGGTCGAAAATCTGGCTCGGGCACAACGCGGAATTCGAGGAGTATCTGAAGACGGCAGCGATCGACAACATCGGCGACATCCCGATCGGCGTCACGAAGCCCAAGCGGGCGTTCTTCGCCAAGGGCGGGCTCGCCGGTAGCGCCGCGCTCAAGTACCTGCCCTCGGGCATCAAGTCGGGCTATTGGGAGGCCTACAAGTCCGAGATCGCGGCCTACAAGCTCGACCGCATCCTCGGGCTCGACATGGTCCCCCCGACGATCGAAAGGCGCGTCGGCTCCAACCTCGCCTCGCTGCAGCTTTGGGTGGAGGGCTGCAAGCACCTGAAGGACACCGACCAGTCGAAGATCTCGGGGTCGCTGCGATGGGCGAAGCAGGTGTGCCGCCAGCGCACGTTCGACAATCTGATCGCCAACGTCGACCGCAACGCCGGCAACCTGCTGGTGGACGACGAGTGGAACCTGGTGCTGATCGACCACTCGCGCGCCTTCGCCAGCAGCACAATGCCCTTCATGAAGCAGATGACGCGGATCGACCGCGAGTTCTACGAGAAGCTGAAGGCGCTCGACGAGGAGACGCTGATGCGTGAGCTCAAGCCCTGGGTGCTGGGCGGCGGCACCCTTCGCGACATCCTCAAGCGCCGCGACAAGATCGTCGCCCAGTTCGACCGCTTCGTGAGCGAGAAGGGCGAAGCGGCGGTGTTCCCATTCTGAGCCGGCCCGCGATGCGCCGCCGCGTACTGCTGGTCCTACTCGCCGCGTCGCTCGTTCCGGTCGCGGCGCGGGCCAAGGACGAGGGCTGCGAGCTCGCGAACGTCCCGCGCGTGGTCGCGATCGGCGACGTCCACGGCGCCTACACCGAGTTCCTCGCCGTGCTGCGCCTCGCCAGGATCGTCGACCAGAAGGACCGCTGGGCGGCGGGCAAGACCCACTTCGTCCAGACGGGCGACATCCTGGACCGCGGGACCGAGACGCGGCCGGTGATGGAGCTGCTGATGCGGCTCGAGGGCGAGGCGAAGAAGGCCGGCGGGCGGGTGCACTCGCTGCTCGGCAACCACGAGGTGATGAACGTCCTCGGCGACCTGCGCTACGTGAGCCGGGAGGAGTACAAGGCGTTCGAGACGCCCCGCTCGCGCGAGACGTGGGACGCTTTCTACCGCTCGCGCTCGGACGCCGCGCGTCGGGCTGCGAAGGACGCCAAGCAGGCGTTCGACGAGGCGGTGTTCCGCCAGAAGTTCGAAGCCGAGGCGCCGCTCGGCTTCGTCGAGCGGATCCAGGCCTTCTCCGACGAAGGGCGCTACGGCAAGTGGCTGCGCGAGCGCCGCGGGATGGTGAAGATCGACGGGGTCGCCTTCGTCCACGGCGGCCTCACGCCCGAGGTGGCGGCGCTCGGCTGCGAGGCGATCAACGCCACCGCGCGCCGCGAGCTGACGAGCGACATCGCCAAGACGCGCTTCGAGCCGCTCGCCTCGCTCGTCGCCGGCGACAGCGGACCCTTCTGGTACCGCGGCATGGCGCGCGAGGACGAGGCGGCGTGGCTGCCGTCGCTCGAGCGGGTGCTGCAGGCGATCGGCGCGCACACGGTGGTGATCGGCCACACGGTCACCGGCGACGGCCACATCCGGCCGCGCTTCGGGCGCAAAGTCGTGATGATCGACGTCGGGATGAACCCGCTCTACGGCAGGAACCTCGCCGCGCTCGAGATCGGGCCGGACGGGAGCATGAGCGCGCTCTACGAGGGCCGGCGCGAGGAGCTGACGCTCCCCAAGGCAGCCGCGCTCGCCCACTGACGGCAGCCCGGTCCGAGGAGGCTACTCCGGGAACGGAGGCACGCCGGTTCCTCGAGGACCCGCGTGACCGGCCGTCTCCATCTCGCCTGACGGATCATCACCTAGCGGCTTACTCGGCAGCGGGCAGATAGCCCTACGCCGAGGTCGACGACGTCGTCGCGGATGTCGTGGTTCACCGGCCCATGTAGTGAGTTGCGACGACCTGTTCAGCGGGCTTGTTTTCGAGCTCAAAGTCATTGCTGTTGGTGCCACTGTGGCCGGGGTGAGAGAGCCATTTCCACCAATAGACCCCGGCAACCCATCTCTGCGGCCACACGGCCTCGAAGAACGCCTGATACGCTTCCGCCTGCACGCGAAGATCGACCGCCGCCGCTCGCGGAATCTCCCAGTGCCGCCATGCTCCGTACGGCGCACTGCGGTATCCGAGTTCCGTAAAGACGACCATTCGGCCGTGCCGAGTCGAAAGGTCGCGCAAACGGGTAGCCAGAGGCCGCCACGCTTCCACCAGCGTGCGCCGCTCGGGTGAAGCGGCATTGGCCAATGGCCAGTACCCGTTTACACCGATGAAATCCAGGACCTCCCAGAAAGGTACCCGAAACACCTCATCGGTCTCCGCAGCGTACGTGAGGGCCCCGCTGTAGACGTGCCGGACCGCGGTGATCAGGCGCCGCCACTCGGGCTCGTGGGCAGTGATCTTCGACAACTCGTTGCCGATGCACAGGGCACCCACGCCCTCCTCTTCTGAGAGGAGCGCATAGTGCAGGATGAATCGCTCGTAGGTCTGGAACCAGGAGGTCCGGCTATCGGCAAGCGGCGCGATCGAGCCCGGCCAGTGGGGCGCCGGCAACCAGATGTGGGGTTTCATCATGACGTTGATGCCAAGTGCTCGCGCTTGGCGGATCGCTCCTCGAACCCTCTCGTCCGTCTCCGCGATGCCCTCCTTGCCATTCCCGACCCAGCCAAAGGTCGAGCTCTGGGGATCACGCTGGAAGCCGAAAGGGGTCACCGAGATCCAATTCACTCCCATATCTCGCAGCCGCGTGAGCGACCTCGCTGATTCATGAGAAGCGTAACCACTGCCTGGCATCAGCGAATGCGCGTAGCACATGCCGCGGTGGCGCCCGTCCACAAACGCTCGAGCCGCCACGGCGGTGGAGTTACGGGTAGGATGCCCGACGCCCAGAATCGACACGAGCGCGATGACGGCAAACGGCCGCCAGTTCCGAAACCCGTCAGCGACCAATCGGAGCATCGTCGAGCCGCTTCGCGAAGCTCTCGTGGAAGGAGCCGTCCTTCGCGACCTCGATGACGCCCAGCCGGCGCGTCCCGTCGCGAAGCCAGTCGATGCGCATGTAGCCCGCGCGTGAGGCGTGGTAGAGCGAGCCGGGCACGTCTTTCACGGGGCTCGTGTGGCCGAAGATGCCGGTGCCGCTCACCAGCACGCGTCCCCACTGCGGGCTCTCGATCACCTGCAGCACGTGCTCGTGGCCTCCGGTCCAGGCGAGCGGGGGGTGGTCCTTCGCGGCTCCCGCGAGCGACTGCCGCATGTGCTGGTACGCCCGGTTCGACTGATCCTGGCGCGAGACGCCCGCCTCGCGCGAGACCGGGTAGATCGATCCGACGAGCGGCAGCGGCAGCCACAGCCCGCGCTTCACGTCGGTGAGCGGGAAGAGGTGCTGGCGCAGCGTGAAGTGGCCGCCGTGCGGGCCGCCGCTCAGGAACGGATGATGGGCGAGGACCACGACGTCGCGACCTGCGGCCCCCGCCAGGGCCGAGCGCAGGGCGGCCAGCACCTCGGCCTCCGAGTCAGCTCCGCAGGCCGAGCTCGGATCCTCGGGCCGTGCCTCGCCGTGGAGCCACCACTGCGTGTCGAGCGTCACGAGCCGCAGCCGGTCGGAGGCGTCTGTCACCTCGGGACCCGGACAGCCGCCGTCCGGCAAGAACGAAACCGTGGGTCCACCGCGCGCTTCGACGTACCGCTCCTGGCGCTTGACGGCCTCCCAGCCGTTCTTCCCGCCCTTGTGCCAGTCGTGGTTGCCGGGGAGGAAGACCACCCGCGCCCCGGTGTCGCGCACGGCGTCGAGCTGTGCGTCGAGGCGGCCCTCAACCTCGGTGCGCGCCTTGTCGTGCGCCGGCGGTAGCCCGGCGGGGTAGACGTTGTCGCCGAGGAACGCGACCACCGCGCGCGGGCCCGCGAGCGAGAGGTCCCGGCGCAGGCTCGAGAGGACCGGCTCGCCGCCCTTCGCCGGCTTGCCGGCGTCGCCAATCAGGAACAGGGTGAACGCGATCTGGTCCGGCCCGGGCCGCGCGGGCGATCGCGGCGCGGGAACCTCCGCGGCTCGAGCCGAGCCCAGCAGCAGCAGGGCCACGAGCGTCGGGCCGAGGCGGTTGTCGCGTCTCACGCGGCTACCCTAGCACGCGGTCACACCTCGCCGGCGTCGCTTCCGGCGCGCCGGGTGGCGCGGGACGGGGGGGACCGCTAGAATCCGCCTCTCTGTGAGGTGCGACTGATGGCCCCGGGCGAGGCATGGGTGGTGGTCGGGCTCGACAACGGCGGCACCAAGAACAACGCCACGCTGCTCGACGCCTCGGGACGCTTCCTGGTCGACGATCTGCTCGAGAGCCCGAGCCGGGTCACCGAGGGCCCGGAGGTCGCCCTGCCCGCGCTCGTGGCGTCGTTCGAGGACGTGCTGCGGCGCACCGGGATTGCGCGCGAGAACGTGCGCGCGGTGGGCCTCGACACTCCGGGGCCGGCGAGCGCCGAGGGTGTCATCTCCTCGCGCGGCTCGACGAACTTCGCCCACCCGGGCTGGAGCAACTACGACTTCCGCGCCGCCCTGGAAGCTCGCCTCGAGCTCCCCGTCGTCTACAACAACGACGGTAACGCAGCGGCGCTCTACGCGCACTACCAGCTCTTCGGACCCCTGGCCGCGCAGCGGGCCTCGATCTCCGCGATCATCGGCACCGGCTTCGGCGGCGGTGTCATCGAGAAGGGGCACGTGATCAAGGGCGCCGCGGGCTTCGCCGGAGAGCTCGGGCACGTCCACATCCCGATGCACGGCCTGCTCGAGCCCGGCCAGCCGCTGCCGCACTGCAACTGCGGCTTCGACGGCGACGCCGAGAGCGTCGCTTCACTCACCGGGATCGAGAAGAACCTGCTGCCCTACTGGCTCTCCCGCTACCCCGGCCACGCGCTCGCGAAGGCGGAGTCGCTCGGCCAGGCCGCGAAGCTGGTGCGCGCGTACGGTGAGAACGGCGATCCGCTGGCGCTCGCGCTCTTCGAGCAGCAGGCGAAGGCGGTCGGAAGGCTCTTCACGATCGCCGCCAACTTCACCGATCCGGACGCCTACTTCCTGGGCGGCGGGGTGGTCGAAGCCGCCCCGCACTTCCGCCAGTGGTTCCTCGCGAAGGTGCGCGAGAACACGGCGCTGAAGGAGGAGCAGATCCGCGCGGCGCGCCTGGAGGTGGTTCCGGATCTCGACAAGGCCGGCGCCCGCGGGGCGGCGATCGCCGCGCTCGAGACGATCCACGGCCACTGAGGCCGCGGGCCGTCGCCCCGGGAGGGGACTTGGCCACAGCATCCGACCCCACGCGTCGCTGACTTGTTGTTGGGGTTGGTGGAGCTGGCCGGGATCGAACCGGCGACCTCGTGAATGCCATTCACGCGCGCTCCCAACTGCGCTACAGCCCCGCCAGGTACTGAACGAAGTTACCAGCTTGGCGGGGGATTGGTCAACCCAAACCGCCCCGGCCCCTGGGAGTGGCATTCTGGCCACGCTGGTGGCGAAGCTGCGGAGCACCGCGTGGACGTCGTCTTCGCTCTCGCCGACGATCGCCAGCGTGCGGCCGGCCGCGCGGACGAAGCGCAGGTGCAGGCCGTCGACCTGCGCCGACCAGTCACTGCCTGCGCGCAGCGGGCCCGTGATCACGAAGAGCGACACGCTCGTCCGGTCGCCCTCGTAGAGGACGTGGGCTGTGACCCGGTCGACGAGCGAGCAGTAGCGGGCTCCCACGAGCGCCGCGCTGCCGGCGTGCCCGGGCAGCGGCGGCACGGGCGTGCCGTGCCGCTCGAGCCAGTCGGAGACGACGCCCGGCTCGGAGCTGAACACGTACGAGTCGTGCGTCTCGATCTGCCACAGCGGCCGCAGGCCGAGCGCGTCCACCGAGAAGACGTGCTCATCACCATGTCGCGCGATCAACGCGATCGG
>Ga0209342_10005068_pt1 | contig 13566 bp, 14 predicted proteins | sample RifCSP16_2_FD_184023 | JGI IMG/M metagenome (GOLD analysis project Ga0209342, IMG submission 184023) | Soil microbial communities from Rifle, Colorado - Rifle CSP2_sed 16_2 (SPAdes) (version 2) | ecosystem: Environmental > Terrestrial > Deep subsurface > Rock core/Sediment | place: Rifle... | reverse complement strand
TGAAAAATAATGGTGTTATCAATATTTTTGCTCGCGAAGGAACTGACTTTATAATGATAGACCTAAAAGATTCAGGCCCTGGATTCCCGCCTGAAAGTCTAAAAAAAGTATTTTCATCATTGTTTACAACCAAATCAGGCGGAAATGGGCTAGGCCTCAAGGTTGCAAAAACAATTATCGAGACACATGGTGGTACTATCTCTGTTAGAAATAATCCCACGACTTTTTCAATAAAGCTGCCAAAAAATTAATGTTTTAAAATAATATTTATCGAATGCCACTAAAAATACCCACTACTTTGCTAGCTAATTTTTCAATGTCTACTGAGGGATTTGCTGATACTAATAAAACAAATTTGCTAACGGGGAATGGAAAACTCACAAGCACTGCTTTATCTCTTCGTGCTGCCAGATAGTTAATTGGTCCAAGGGTTTGATCATATTCTTTTCGTATTGAAACTTTAGAAACAAATTCCATAAACGATTTGAGTCTTGTTTCGTCTTCTTCTAGTGGGGTAATGTCTTTTTTGAATCCGCCAGATACTAGAGTTCCTACTTCATTAATTATGCCAGCAAATCTTATGTCGTCTTCTTCAAGTAGTTTTTTACATTTATTGTCATATGCTTGATAATTAATCTCAGTCAGTTTAGTTCACCAATCGTAATAATATGAAAGATAAAAATCTAGCCAAATTTATTCAAAATTCTTTTTTACAATAAGAAAAAGCTGGGAAAGCAAATCAGAAACCTCAGTTTGAGAATAGTTACCTAAATCATCTCGGTCTACTTTGATTCCGTTCCATGAAGAGGTGTGCCATTTGCCTATTGGAAGATTGTATTGAGTTACTTTGGGATTAAATGGATAAGGATTCATGTAAAGATACGGGTCTTTGTATTGCTCATCGCCAGGTGATATTCCAGTACCAATTTGTTCACCCCCTTTTCCTGTAAACCATTCTACAGAAAAATCAAGGTGGTGAGGCCATAGGTGAACTAGAGTAAAATTTCCATCCAGTGTCATTCTGAAAAGCTCAATAGTTCGTTTTGCTTTTACGGCATAGCTATAAAATTCAGAAAGTTGGCCATGACTAACATTATCAAGTTTTATTTCAGGCATTAACAAATTATACTTTTTTGTAATGTTTGATAATTTTTCATAGATGTTGTCTTTAGTAAGATCTATAAAATGCCCTACCTCGTTATGAAAATAAAGCAGCTGGCCAGTAAGTAAGTGAATTTTAATTTCAGTTTTATTGTTTACTAGCCCTGTTGTAATTTCATCATTTTCAAAGTATAGAGATTGATGGCCATTGTGAGGAAGCACTTCAGTCTGTTGTGATTTTAATTCGCCTATTGCCATGCAAACATTTTGTAGTTGTTTAATATCTGAAGGATTCATCTAAATCATAAACTTGAATTTTGTTTGATTTATCCTGTATAATAACAAAATGCAAATTCGGATTCGGAGCAATTTTGTTCAAAAAAATTGGCAGAAACATTATTAGTGGATTCTCAATGAAATGCGTACATGTCAGATTCAGAAGATACTGCTTTGTCAAAAGAGCCAACTGAATTAACTATCGCTAGATGGAGTGATCGATTTTTTGCTTGGTTAATAGATTATGTGATTATAATTGGCACTGCCTTTTCTGTGTTTTTTGCTTTCTTTAGTGCTACAGTAAACTTTGAAGAAATTATTAGTGGCAATTTTGAATATTCACGTTCATTTGCATTTGCTCCAATTAGTATCGTGTTTTTTTTGTATTGGCTGATTTTAGAATACAAAACAGGCCAATCAATTGGCAAGATAGTATTTCGTCTTAAAATTACAAATTTGAAGGGGGAATCTGCTGATTTTAAAAGCATCGCCATTTCAAGTTTTGGCAAAGCCGTGCTATTGCCAGTTGATGTGATTTTTGGTCGTATATTTACAAATAAAAAACGACAGAGAATCTTTAACAGACTAGGAAAAACAATTGTCATCAAAATTGAAGATGTTGAAAATGAATCAAAGAATGTTACCTATAAAAAAGATTAATTGTTTTTTATGCTAGCTAAAATAATTGTTAATTTTTTCGCTAGAAATTTGTAATACTAAAGGAATCTTGGTCTAGGAATCAAATTGAGCAAAATATTTGGAACAGTTTAATTTGGAACCATCAGTGCTTGAAGCATTAACTAAATTATCAAAAAAGTCTCTATTTTCTTCAAATGTTTTTCGTTGTGAGAAAAATCCATCACATAGACCGTTATCTGCCACAACAGAGTCCTTTTTTAGTTTAATAAAAGTAAGAAGACTAGGATATTTTATGCATGTTGCCTCGGATTGGGTATCTTTTGAGTGATCCTTGTCTAGGCGTACCATTCTATAATCTGGTTTACATATTTCGTCTGTCATTGGTATTCCATTAATGACTTGTTTTGAAGGGCCAGACAATATTCCGTCCTTGTTATAATACTTTTCATATTTTCCTGTTATTGGATCATTATTTTTGGTTGCACTTTCTAGTAACTCTATAATGTATTGAATTTTTTCATCCTGTGGAAGTGCCTGTAAATCTTTTAATGCCTGTTCTAATTCATTATTTTTTATTTTTTGTTCTAGACTAGCTTGAGAATACTGCATTTTTGATGATTTCAGAAGATCACTAATTGAGTGAATTCTTTCTAAAAGCATATTGGTTATTGCCTCATTAGTCAGTTCATCTGGAATTGATTCTCCTTCAGGTAAGTCTATCTCTGCAATTGTTTTATTATCAGAGTCGACCTCAACGGCAGTGCCGTCCAAAAAGAAATTATTAACATTTCCGCGCACATTATAGTATAGTGAATTCCAGTCGTCAGAGGCTACAAGTGAAGTTCCTGTACTGATACAACCTAGAGAAGGTATATTGTTTAAATCAACAATAACAGGGTTGATTTCAGGTCCCCCATCCCAATTAATTGAATTAGAACCAATTGGTACTGTATATGTTCCCCCTGACCAAACAATTGTATTTCCTTGACCTCCTGCACCGATTCCTGTATTTTCATTTAGTTGACCTTCGTCAAGAGGAGTCTGAATTACTGGGGGGGTAGCAGGATTACGAGCAAAGTTTGGTGTAGCAGAAAACTGGTATGCATGATTCATCACACTAAGATAATTTGGTTTACAATCAATGTCGTCTTGTCCTCCATGTCTTAGCCCAAGGTTGTGACCTAACTCATGCATGAATGTTCCAGCTTGCTGGGCTGTGCTACCCACTTCGTTGTTAAAATTCCCAAGTGATACAATGAGATCATTTCCTTTGAATTCAGATTTTCCAGAAACTCCTGTGTCGGCAGTTTGTGAATGAATAAACATTGCATAGTGAAATGCTTGTCTTTTCGCAGTCAAGTATTCATTATAATTTGGGGCTAAATCACCTTGACGGTAGGATAGTTCTCCAAAAAAGCCTTTTTTTAATGTGTCAAATTCGGTACTAGTTTGTGTGTCTATTGGTGTGCTAATAGTTGGCTTGTGATAACCATCGCCACTTGCATCTTTCATTTCTTCATCTATTTGGAGATGTAATTTTTTTGCACCATTTTGAGAAAAACTTCCAATTACTGCTTGAAGAGCTGCACTATCAGGTGCATGTGCTTTCATGTAATCTATTTCAACGTAAATGTCTTTAGAATTTGTTGTAGGGCAAACTGGGTCAGGACCATATGTGGAACACCCATAAAAGTAGGTTTTTCCTCCATAAGAGATTTGTAAACCACTGGACAGTTCCCATGTGTTACATAACTTGTCCGAGTCAGAATCTGTGCAAGTCGGAGTAAGAATGATGCTGGTATTTGGATCTAGATAAACTGGGCTCTCAACGTATGTTCCATCATCTTCATGGTGTACGTGAGTTCCAAAAGAATTTGGGACAGCAGAAAATAGAATTACAGATATGACTGAAATGAATAAAATAATATCATACTTCATTACCTTATGCCCCATTAGGTTTTTCAATGGAAAATAGTATTTATTTATTTATGCGAAAAAAAAAATTAATTATATTTTATAACATTATTGGTACATTTATGAAAATTTTATAAGATTCTCTAGGTAGTAGAAGTGCTTATTCCATAAGATTCATGAGAAGAGTATTCAGATGAAAAAAATTACCTATACCACTTGAATAATATTATTTGAGATCAACCATTCAATTGCTGTGATAAATTCATCATTACTTATCATGTCATCTGCCCACCACCCTGCAGTGTTTTTAATCCAAGGCTGCACATCCGAAATAGATGAGATATCAGTTGTTTCGGTCAATGAAACACTAATTATTCCTTCGTTTACCAAATATTCAATTCCTGAAATAAAATTGTCATCATCTATTGTACCATCAGACCACCATTTTGCATTACTTTTCACCCATATGGGGATTATTCTATCATCTGTTACATCTTCTAAGAATGTCTTTACTGGTTCTGATTGTTCCTCTTGTACAATACCTGAAGGGATTACCTCAATTGCATTAGGAATTTTATTTATTGATGACCATTTTTTGGTGTTCCATGATTCTAAAATAAGGTCAGATTTTGCCATGGGCTTTGCAAAAGTTAAATCAAATTTTAAGACAAAATTAGTAACATCCTTTTGTAGTAGATCAAAGTTTGCCTCTGAGAAAAATCCATTTGGGTCGTGAACAGTTAGTTGCGATGATTTTAGAGGATTATAATAGATGTAGGTGTCACTATCATACTTTTTTTGCCCATCTCGAATGTTTGTGTATAGTCCGATGTGCTCAATATTTCCAATTCCTCCTTCTGCGGTAAAGTCAAATCGTAGTACAGCCTTTTCTCCTACTTTGAATGTCTTTGTTTCCTCTAAAGTGTTAACATCATTATCACTTATAATTCCGCCAAATCCTTCCTCTCCTCCAGTAATTGTGGCAAACGAAGAGGTTCCAAATGATGGGTGATTACTGCCACTACTGCCACCACCAAATATTCCTGCGATTACATTAAGAACTAAACCTGGTCGTATAAAACCACCTCCACCTCTTCCGGCTCCTCCCGAACTATCAACGATTTTGGCAGTGTCACTGGTTCCCATGTAAGTCACAGTAACTGTATCTCCAATAGAAGCCTCTATTGCACCTACTGTGCTGTCAGGATTTGGAATTATCAAACCATTTGCAATCTCATCACGATATTCAATGCTGATAATGTTCCCATCAGCAACTTTAATTGCGTTCCCAAATGTTTCTCCAGAAGTAAATTCAAGTGCACCTTCAAAAAAGTCCGTATCAGGTCCAGCCCTGGTAAGCACAAAATTAGGAATTCCTGTTGAATCTGATGTTGACCGTACTTCAATGTTAATTGTGTTACCCGTAATAAATGCGGCATCTGTTTCTTTTTGAACTATGGTTACTGTGTCACCTAAGGAAAAGAAATCTTGTCCAGTCATGAATATCAAGTTTTTATTTTCAAAAATTCCAGAGTCTTCTTCTGTCTCTTTAAGATCAAGTTGTATTCCTGTTTGGTCAGTGTCAGATTTAATATCTACGGTGATTATTTCAGGAATTAGAGGTTTTTTGTTAGAGTTTTGATCTTCTACAATTACTTGTACAAAACTGCTTAGAGTGTATTCATCAAGTAAGAGTACAGTTCTTGGAAATATGTTTGCGGTTACATCAATTCCGTCGAAATCAGCATGAATGCTGCCACCAAATTTTACTTCCAGAATACCTAATTCAGGATCAGAACTATCAGTGTTAAATGTAATCGTTCCTGTATAAATTCCTGGGGATGTCTCTATCAAGTCAAGTGGGAATCCGAATCGATCAGCGCTTGAAGAGACGGTCACTGATTTTTGACCTGGGCCGGGAACACCTGTAAGAGTGATGGTGGCAGTATCACCTAGTTTATACGGTGACGCATCAAATGTCAGGGATATTGGTGTTTCAATGCCACGATTATAAAATATCTCATCATTGTCTATAGTCTCTTGCCATATTACATGTGCAGAACCAACTGCAATCTGTGGTTGTAATGAAAAATCGGGTGTACTCAGAATTTTAGTCATAGTCACAAATGAACCTCCAGCATTTGTACTAGAAGCAAAAAACACATCGTAAATACTCGACACATCATCCTGCCATACAACAAATACATTGTCATCAACTGCAGCAATTTGTGGAAGCTCTGAGAAGCTAAGATTGTGGCTTAGATTAATTGGATCTCCAAACGAGAGACCCCCATCATTACTGGCTCTGATGAATATGTCACTAAATCCTGATTCGAAATCGTATTCTGACCAGACAACATAAACATTCTCACCTGCTACCGCAATTTGCGTGGATTGTGGAAAGCTAGTACTAGAACTAGAACGAAGGTTTTCCTTTTCGACAACAAAGCCATTTCCTTTGTTGTGACTTGCACTAAAGAAGATTTCACTTCCTATGTCTCCAGATGATTCCCATACAACATACACATTATCTCCTGCTGCCGCAACTTGTGGATTTGAGGAAGAAACAGAAAGTTCATTAAGATTCAAACCGTCAGAAAAAGTCAAACCTTCATCATTACTTTTGGAAAAGAAAACATCTAAAGTTGGTGGAAAGTCGACAATATTGAAATCTTGCCAGACAACATAAACATTATCGCCTGCGGTTGCAATTTGCGGAAACTGTGGAATACCAATCTTAGAACTAGAACTTAGGTTTTCCTTTTCGACAACAAAGGTATCTCCGTCATTGTGACTTGCACTAAAGAGTATTGCTTCATCTCCAAAAGTTCCTTCAGTCCATACAACATACACATTATTACCCACTGATGAAATTTGTGGAAAGTCTGAAAAGTCTGGAGTATTACTTAGGTTAATTGGAGTTCCTGGAAAACCAGGTGTTCCTCCATTAAACGAATCCCCATTGTTATCGCTTCTAGTGAAAAATATGTCTGTAACTCCTGAAATTTCTTGCCATACAACATACACATTCTCTCCTGCTGCCGTAATCTGTTGAGAGAGTGAAAAGTCTGGATTATTGCTTAAATTATTGATACCAAAAGGAAAAGTTACACCGTCATCATCGCTTCTAGTAAAAAATATTTCAGAATTTCCAGAGTCATCTTGCTCTGTCCATACTATATACACATTTGACCCTAAAGTTGCAATCTGTGGAGTCTGTGATGGACCAGGTGTGGAACTAATATTTTTTGGCTCATCAAAATCAAATACATCTGAGTATACTTCTGGATAGGAAAATAATGATAAAAATAAAATAAATGAAAGAATTGTAACTAATACACTTTCTTTAGAAATACCATTTTTACCAATTTTTATTGTTCTGTCATATTTCCATTTTTCCAAAATGCCCCATATCCTCCCACATTAAATCCCAGAATATGATGTATGAGACTCATCATATTCAAAGTTATTCATCTCATCTTGGATTGTTAGGTTCGATTGAATATACGGGATAGTTAAATTTTAGACCTGTTGAGCAATCAGAACATTGCTTGAAGCTATACTCCTGAAAATACTTTGCAATTTGATACATATCACCACCTATTACCATACTGTTAGGTTTGGCATGACGATTAATCTTTGAGCACATGTTTACTGGTGGGCCAAAAAGATCATCTCGTGTAGAATGAATTTCTCTTGCAATCATAACTATACCATAGTCTCCACTTATCCTATATTTTACAGGCGGTAGATGTTCTGCTTTCATTAACTCGTTTACTCTATTTCCTGCAGCTAACATAGCGATTCCACACTCTATGGAATATTTTGCTAATAGATTTTCAGAAGATTCTAATTTTTTTGGAAAATAATACAAAAGACTATCCCCTACATTTTTTACAATCTTTCCACCAAATTCCTCTACAATTGAGGCCATCACATTAAGAAAAATTGCATAATATTTGCAAGCCTGCTTTTGAGACAAAAATGATGTTATTTTAGTCGAATCAACAATATCTACAATAGAAATAAAATAATCTTCAAATTTTCCAGAAAAAGAGATTATATCATCTTTTATCTCTTTCATACTTTGTTCTTTTCCATCCATACGATTTCTTACTAAAACTGATTGATAACAACCACTTAGCTTGATTTGTAAATGGTTAGCTACATTTTTCAATGAATGATATATCGTTTGAATTCCTAGTTTGCTTATGAAATTTGAAAAGAGCAAGCAAATGTATTGCGATTCCCTAGTTGCATTAGGCAGAGGCGGAGGAATCGTAATTAGTTTGAGCATATAAAATACCAGAGGCCAAAACTGGAAAAGGGAACTTGGCAGACCATTAGTGTAATTTATGCCAAGATTTCGTAACTGAGTTTTTAATAAATCATTTATTATTACGTTACTCCAGTTTCAAAGCAAGACATGACAAGGCTAATCAAGCGATCAGCTAAAAATTTCAAAAATGATATCCTTGGCGAAACGCTTGGGTTACTAGAAGAAAAAGAAAAAAACAAGGATTGGGTTCTTGAAGAACTTAAACGAAGAAGAGTAAAGCTAAGAGTAGCACCTACAGAAAACAGCTATGAGATACTCAAAGCATCACCTAAGAAATTTGTAAAAGAGATATATCATCTCTTAAGAGATGACGATCTTGCAATAAGCGAAGTTCAAACATTATCAAAGACATATCATTGGCTCTTTACAGATATGATTAGTAGCGCAGACCCAAAGATAACTATCAAGGCGCAGGCACGGAAAATTAGGACATTAAATGAGATTACTAAAAAAACTGAGACGTTCAAACAGAGAGAACCCAAATCCACAATCATTCATTGGACAGGAGATGGTATGGCCATTGGATTTAGCGATAGTCCGGAAAAACCATTACAGTTAGCAATAGAATTACACAAGGCAATTACCAGACATAACAAATCCGCTCCTGAAAAAAATAAAATCTTTATCAGAATAGGGATGAATACTGGAGACATCTTTTTTATAGAAGATGTAGAAGGTAAGCCAGCTTTTTGGGGAGAGGGCATAATTCTGGCAAGACGAATTATGGATTTGTGTGGGCCAAATCAAATCCTTGCATCAGACAATATTGCCAACGGATTAAGTAAACTATCGCATCAAAATAGATCAATTATTCATCTCATTGGGAAGTATACTATAAAACATGGAGAAGAGGTCTCAATTTACAACATTTATGGAAAAGATTTTGGGAACAAGAAACCCCCACAATTAGGTAAAATACAAAAACTCAAACCAGATGAGATGGTAGATAGTAGTACAACTAGCTTCAAGTTTAAGGAAGTAGAGATAATTCTTGATGTAAAAAATCCAAAAACAATGATGACGCACCATACTTGGATTTGGAAGGTTCTTAATATTAGAAAAGATAAAGATAATCCATTGGGGGAGATTTTTTATCAAATTGGTGGAGACACATCAAAGAGAATGGATGAGCTAAATATACGGGCAAAAGATGAGGAAGGCAATATGCTAAAAATAAGTAGCATTATCACGGACAATCCTTCCTTAAAAGAATTCTATGTCAAGCTAAAAAAGCCAGTAAGATTCAATAAAAAACAAACGGTAACTTTAGAATATGATTGGGAAGAAAAACACAAAAGATTCGAATATGTTATAGCAGCTGAGTGTGACAAATTAAAATACAAATTAATGATCCCAAAGGGAATGGAATTAAAAAATAGGATTTACAAATTTAATCCAAATACAAAAGAAAAGATAAACGTAACTCCTGCGCCAGATATTGAATCTAGAAATCATAAAATGGTAGTGACATGGAACAGTGAAAAGAAATTAAAAGAACACGATGCGTTTGAATTTAATTGGTAAGTTTTTTTTAATTGAATTATTCGTTTTGGATTAATTTTCGTTCTTGGAAAGGCACAGAATTTGCCCAGTAATGTTGGAAATAGTCAAAACACCATTCATGAAATGCTGATTCTGAGCTGTAAAGCATTTCAGTCATGTCTGCTTCACCATCTTTTGGGAAAATTACGGCTGCCTCGCTTTCGTTTAATAAAACTACAACCTGTACATCTTTTTGCGTTCTTCTTTCAATTATTCCTTTTTCAATAAATTTTTTAAATTGCAGCTTCTCATAAACTTCTTTTCTTGCGTTTGGAACAATTACCTGATCAGATAACACTGAACGAATATTGACATCATCTTTTGCTTTTTCCGCAACAGTTTCTATAATATCTGGAGAATAGGGTATTTCGGTTAAAATATTGTAAATATATTTTTCAGCGTTTTTGTGAATCTCTTTCCATTGCTCTAAAACCTTGACCATACCCTTGATGTGCTTTCCTGAGCTAAGGGCACCTATCCTTTGGATGAATTTAGTTGGAATGTTGCCATAGCTATGATTTTTAAAATAACCTTTGTGCTTTGAAAGAAAGGTTAACGAAGGAATTTGTGCTAATATGGTAGTTCCGTGAATAGTAAGATGATAATTTCCGTCTACCTCTTTTTCAATTAATCCAGCTTTTACCAGTCTTTCAAAGTTTCGAAATACTTCAGGAACAGTAGCGTCTAATTGTTTTGCAATAACCGAAACAGTTGATTTTTTTTCTTCTAATTTGAATAAAATTTCTAATCTCTGTTCACTAGCAATTTCAAACAGGTCTTTTGCAATGTTCTCTGCAGTATAGTCCACTTGTTGACTGTATCATATTAGAATCTAAATCTTATGTAACTAATAATTTATGATTCAGGCCATTCACCATGACACTCTGAGCATCTACCTCTTAGGCCATTATACTTGGGCTCTAAAACGATTTCTGCGGCAAGTGTCATGCACTCAATACACAATACCTTAGAACTATTTTCCATTACCAGTTTTTAGTAATTCTGGTATTTCATTGGGATTTAGCAAGATAGCTAATCATTTACAATTCTAGCTAAGCAAGCATTATCAGAAATCACTAACAAATTATCTTAATGCCAAAAAAAATCAAAATGGGCGTAGCAGGATTTCTGAGAGAAGGTAATTTGCTAATAGCGCAAGGCGAAATGGGCATAAAACATGACGGATAATCAAGATATTAACCTGTATAGAGATTTTGTTTCCCTCTCTATTGAAAATGCTCTATCTAAAATTGGTACACCACTTGCTGATGAAGTAAGCATAAGACTAAATGAAACCTACAATTGTGATTTTGGAGATTGCTTAGAAAATCCTGAGTATCTTAATAAGATTTTGAAAGAAATTTTTGGTGAGTCCTATCTAAAAGTAGTTAAATTGATTAACCAACAACTAGTCGATATGGCTTTCCATAAACCAATTGATTACTTCTTAAAAATAATTAAAGAGTAGCCTTTTTTGATAAAAAATTCAATCTAAAATTTTAAAATAATAATAATTTGATGTCTTGATCCAAAATGATCAAATTTTCAAGAGCAAAATTAAAAATTATCAATATAAACCAGTGAACTACTGATTTTCAAATTTTGACCTGTTGGTAATAAATGAACACACAGTTGATTATTATTGAGAATTTTTCAAGTGTAAAATATGAACCCGAAACTTTGCAGACACTGCGGAGAGGAAACTTTAGAGGCTGACAAGTGTAAACTGTGCAAGCAAGTCTTCAAATTTGTATGCCCAGAATGCAATATTGTCTACGAAGAGCATCACTCAAACTGTACTGATACTCGGGTTATGCAAAAAATAATCATTGAATAGTCTATGCTGTCTGCATATAGAGATCTTCGTACTTTGTAGAGTTGTATTTTCTTAGCATAAACTGCATCAATGCTTCTTTGGAGTATTCTATTCCATGTTCGTCTGATGTATGCTTTGCAAATTGTTCAATCATCTCAGAGGCATCTGTTGATTCTGAAGCAAAGTCACACTCAAACCCATAATCTACGCAACATAGTTTTGCCATAGAATCCCTACGTAGTAAGATCTAATAACCAAATGTTTGTAATATTTTCCATACAAAATAATCATTTTTTTTATGATTTTGGAAAATTTCTAAAATCAGGTTGGGAGTAGATTATGCTGAAAGTTGGTATTTTAGGAATTGGATATCTTTTTTTGCTAATGGTTTTTGTTCCTAGAAAAGTGGTTTTACTAAAGAAAGACGATTGGGGTTGGAGAGTAGTTTGAAAATATTTTCATACTAGTATTACCATTACTAATTATGAAATATAATGTACTTTTAGAAACAATTATGAGTTCAGATAAAGGCATTAGATTCTCACTTGTCTCTGACAAGTATGGAAATGTAATAACTTGCAGACATCGTGAGGGAGAAAGTAACTTCTTGACAGAAGATGAAACAAAAGACTCACTCCATTATTCTGTTGAATCCTGGAAAATACGAAAGCAACATGCTAAAAAAATTGGCATGGGCAAATATGCAATGGTAGAATACGAAAAGATTATCAGACTAACCATGCCCATAGATGATGAGAACCTGCTTTTAATAACTGCTGATAATACGAAGAGTCCAATGAAAATTATTGACCCCATCCTAAATATAATCTCAAATCCAAAATTGATAGTGATTTAGGGCAATTGGAACTGACTGTAATTATCTAACTTACTGCACACCTATTCAAATTTCAAAATGATTTAGCTAGTTTTCTTATTATTCATTAACCTAGCTTATTCTACATTATCTATCATAACTGATTAGTTATTCTAATGGTTGGTATTGATTTTGTAGATACCATAGTTGTAAGGCGAGTAGCTGATAAAGGCACAAAAATAATTGATGAAAAAATCCAAGAATCAAATTGGTCAGGCAAAAATTTCAAACAATACGAAAAGAAATTGCGGGAACTAGCAGGAGATCGTGGATTAGCTAGTTGCAAGGGGACAAAAACACTTCGCATAAAGCAAATGAGAGAAACAACAATTCCAGATGCGTCTGGTCTTCTGATGAGTACAGGTAGAGGCACTGGTCTTAGAATTGGCTAAGTGGCAAATAGAAATGTCACTTACCTTTCTTTTTTTAAACGAGTCAGTGAAGATTATGCTCTAAGTTGAGGTTCTAGATACTGAGTGCCTTTTTTGATAAAGGGTTTTTGTTCTGATTTTTTTTGCATAAACTGCATAAATGCATGAAAGTCCTTTTCCTCAAATAGCTGCCATCCAAACTTGTAAACATCTAGATCATATGACTGATAATCTTCTATGATATCGCCAAACCAGGTTCTGTAAAGATCTGCCTCTGCATTTGCCTGCTCTATATTATTGAAAAATTTCAGCTCTATCCAATCAAAGCTGCCATTAGACCTTGCAGAAAAATCACAAAATGGGGCACTAGCCAAATACTCTTTCATGTCAGCTAGTCTTTGAACAAAATCAGTAGGGGATGATAGCTTTACTGTGACTAGCCTTGGAACACCCATGTTTACCCTTTTCATATCTACTATAGCAGTATATCCTGTGATTATTTTGTTATGCTCTAGTCTTGCTATTCGCTTTCCTAGTCCTCTTTCAGAAATCTTGATTCCTTCGTTCGATAATTTTTTTGTAATCTCTCTTGATGATTGCCTTCCATTTGCTATTAGCATGTTTAGAATTTTTTTGTCAAGGTCATCGATCATGTGATATAATCCGTTTTAGAACAATATGCCCAGGGGTTCAA
>Ga0209342_10005063_pt1 | contig 13572 bp, 12 predicted proteins | sample RifCSP16_2_FD_184023 | JGI IMG/M metagenome (GOLD analysis project Ga0209342, IMG submission 184023) | Soil microbial communities from Rifle, Colorado - Rifle CSP2_sed 16_2 (SPAdes) (version 2) | ecosystem: Environmental > Terrestrial > Deep subsurface > Rock core/Sediment | place: Rifle... | reverse complement strand
AGAGATCAAAATCGATAGGTTTCGCAGCGAAGTTTCGGGCATGGATTGTCATTGGTCAAACCCCTGAGCGATGGCTTGGAGTCGGCCGAGCGAGAGCGGGCGGGCCCACGACCGTGATTAAGTGCCTTCGACCAGGCGAACGGCCGCTTACGCGCAATCTTCGCGGTGGCGCTGACGTCTCTTGATGGCCGCTCGCGGAAGTTCAGCTGGGCCGTGAGCCCAGAACCGCGAACGCTCCCGCCGCCAGCCACCTCCGGCGACAGTTACACTGAGGGCTCAAAGGAGACCCCGCCATGGCCAAAGCCTATTGGGTTGTCTGCTACCGCTCGATCAAGAACCCCGACGCGCTCGCCGCCTACGCCAAGCTCGCGGGTCCGGCACTCCAGGCGCACGGCGCGCGCTACCTCGCGCGCGGGATGCCCGCCAAGACCTACGAGGCGGGTCTCAACCAGCGCACCGTCGTTGTCGAGTTCGAGAGCCTCGCGGAGGCCACCGCCGCGCACGACAGCGCCGGCTACCAGGCCGCGCTACGCGTGTTCGGCGACGCCGCCGAGCGCGACGCGCGCTACCTCGCGCGCCTTGGCTGACCGGCCCGAGCCGGATTCGGGCCGGTCAGAAGCGCGGCGGCTCGAATCCGCGCGCGGGCAGGATCGGCCGGCAGCGCACGAACGGCAGCCGGGCCTGTTCGTCCATCTCGAGCGCCCAGCGACAGTCGGCGCAGAAGCCGACCTCGACGTCGTGGCCGCGAACCGGGCAAGCAACCATGCCGCGGTCGATCAGACGCCGGTCCACGGGGGAGCGCAATATGCCGAACATGACTTGTTCTCCATGGCGAGACCCTACGGCCGTCGCGGCGGCGGGGTATTGACGTAGATTAAGGAGCAGGCGATCGCACGCGGGAGCTACGCGCCGGCGCCCCGGACCATCCGCTCGTAGCCCGGCCCGCGGTCGATCATCGGCAGCGGCCCCTTGCGCGCAGCGCGCAGCCTGGCGCGGACCTTCTCGGTGCCCGCGCGGTCAAGCCCGTATTCGAACTCGGGCCCACCCGGCACCAGCACGACGCCGTACTCCTCGCGCGCCGCCGCCGCCGACACCTTCCCTTCGATCACGTCGCGCTGCACGAGCTCGGGCTCGCGCTCGAGCGGATCGCCCCACCCGCCGCCGCCGGTGGTCACGACGCGCAGCACCTGGCCGGCCGCGAGCGGCTCGCCGTCGACGAGGCCGCCGAGGTCCTTCGCGCGCCCGTAGAGATCCACCGTCACGCAGAACGGCTTGCCCGCCCGCCCGCCGTTCACCCCGTAGCACCCGAGCCGGACGCGGTCGGCGGTCACGATGGTGTGGCAGTCGACCAGCACGCGATAGTGCTTCTCGTAGCCGAGGCCTCCGCGCCGCGTCCCCGCGCCGCCGGAGTCGGGCGCGAGCGCGAGCTTCTCGACGATCACCGGGAAGCGGTTCTCCATGAACTCCGCCGGCTGGTTGCGCGAATCGGGCACGATGTGGATCGCGTCGTTGCCGTCGGCGTAGTGACGCCCGCCCGAGCCGCCCCCCAGCACCTCGCGCGAGAGGAACGGCTTGCCGTCCGAATCGTTCCCGTAGAATCCCGTGTAGCGGATCGTCTCCTGGTCGGCCGGCATCCGGCCGTGCGTCGCCAGCGCCACGCAGCCCGCGAGCAGTCCGAGCGAGCGCAACAGCACGAACGAGCGCGCATTGGTCGCCGCCGGCCACACCGGCGTGATCAACGTGCCCTTGGGCGGGAACACCACATCGAACACCTCGCACACGCCCTCGTTCACGTAGATCTCGGCCGCGCGCTCCGGCGTGTCGGCGAGGTTGCGCAGCACCGGCGCGATCCACTTGACGAGGAACGCGCCGTCGGCGTAGTCGGCCGGCCAGTTGATCGGTCCGGAGGACTGGGGCGCGGTCCCGTTGAAGTCGAGCGTGATCCGGTCGCCGCGCTTGATGATCTTCAGCGCGAGCCGGTGCAGGCTCGGGTCGGTGACGCCATCGTGCTCGACGAAGTCCTCCCACGCGTACTCGCCGTCCGGGATCTTCGGCAGCAGCTCGTTCGCGTAGATATCGCGGCACTTGTCGAGGATCGCCTGGAAGCAGGCCTCGACCGTCGCGGCGCCGAAGCGCTGGAAGAGCTCCTCCATCCGGCGCGCGCCCATCATGATCGCCTGCATCTCGCTGTCGAGGTCGGCCTCGAGCATCTCCGGCACGCGGGTGTTGCGGCGGACGATCTTGAACGCCTCGTCGTTCCGCACGCCGCGGCTGTAGAGCTTGACGGGCGGGATCATCAGCCCTTCCTCGAACACCGACACGGCGGTGCCGGGCATGGACCCGGGGACGCGGCCGCCGATGTCGTCGTGGTGGCCGAAGGCCTGGATGTACGCGACGACCTCGCCCGCGTCGAACACCGGCACCGTCGAGCACATGTCGGGCAGGTGCCCGATCGAGCCCTCGGTGAGATAGGTGTCGTTCATGAGGAAGACGTCGCCCGGCGCCATCGTCTCGGGCGGGTAGTCGCGCACGACCGCGTTCGGCATGGCCGAGTACGAGCGGCCGGTGAGCTTGCGGCAGTACCGGTCGAAGAGGCCGACCCGGTAGTCGTGCGCTTCGCGGATCATGGGTGAGCGCGCGGTGCGCTCGATCGCGTACTCGATCTCGCGCTCGATCGAGTTGAGCGTGCCCTCGACGATCTGCAGCACGATCGGGTCGACCTCCACCGGCGCGGTGCGCGCCGGCGGCGTCGGCCAGGGCTTCGCGGACGGCCTGGCGCTCATCTCAGCGGCGTCACTTTCTCCCGCACGAGCATGATCCCGTGCGGATCGACCTCGAGCCACTGTCCCGGCCAGACGACGGTGGTAGAGCCGAACTCTTCGATGACGGCCGGCCCGTCGAGGCAGTGCCCGGCGGGGAGCCATCCGCGATCGTAGATCGGCGTGTCGACCCACCTGCCGTCGAAGAACACCGGCCGCGCTCCCTTGCGGGCCGGCGTCGCGTCGGCCTGCCGCTCGAGCTTCGGCAGCTCGGGGCGCTCGATCGCGCCGAATGCCGACACGCAGAAGTTCACGAGCTCGACCTTCTGCTTCCCGGCGTAGTCGTAACCGAAGCTCTTCCGGTGCGCGGCGTGGAAGCTCGCGAGGAGCCGCGCCACGAACTCGTCGTCCACCCGGCCGGCCGGCGCCGCGACGCGCACCTCCATCGACTGGCCCACGTAGCGGAGGTCCGCCTCGCGGACCGTCCGGCAGCGTGACGGGTCGATGCCGTCGCGCGCCAGCGCGTCGACCGCCTCGCGCTCGAGCCGCGCGTAGATCTCGGCCAGGGTGCCGGCGCGGATTGCGTCCTCGTGGGTGACGCGGGTCGCGATGTGATCGGTGCGCCAGTCGACGGCGAGCAGCCCGAACGCCGACAGGTTGCCCGGATTGAACGGCACGAGGCAGCACTTCATGCCGAGCAACCGCATCACCGCCGGCGACTGCGCCGGCCCGGCGCCGCCGAACGAGAGGAGCGTGAACCGCCGCGGGTCGATGCCCTTCTGGATGGTCATCTGGCGGATGCAGTTGGCCTGGTTCCAGTTGGCGATCTCGATGATGCCCTCGGCAAGCGCCTCCACCGAAAGACTCTTACGAACGGGGGACCCCTTCCCTTCCCCCGCGGCGCGAACGGGGGACCCCTTCCCTTCCCCCACGGTGCCCAGCCGCCCGCCGAGGTCCGCGAGGCCGGCGCGCGCGCGCCCGATGTCGAGCTTGATCCCGCCGCCGATCAGCGCCGGCGGGATGCGGCCGAGCACGAGGTTCGCGTCGGTGATGGTCGGCTCGCCGCCCCCGGCCGGATAGCACATCGGGCCGGGCACCGCGCCCGCGCTGCGCGGCCCGACCCGGAGATGGCCCTCGCGCGAGAGCCAGGCGATCGAGCCGCCGCCGGTGCCGATCGTCTGGATGTCGATCATCGGGATCCGCACCGGAAACGGTCCGATCGCCGAGCCGTTGGTGATGTGCGGCTGGCCGGCCTCGATCAGGCAGATGTCGGTCGACGTGCCGCCGGCGTCCAGCGTCACGAGATCCTCGAAGCCGGCGATCTTCGCGATCACGCTCGAACCGAGCGCCCCGGCCGCGGGACCCGAGAGCGCGGTCGTGATCGGCTTGTCCACGACCTGGTCGGCGCTGATCACGCCGCCGGAGGACTGCATCACGAGGAACGGCCTGGCGCCGAGATCGGCGCCGAGCGCGTCCCTGATGCGCCGGAGATACACCGTCATGTGCGGCTTCACGAACGCGTCCACCAGCGTCGTCACCGCACGCTCGTACTCGCGGTATTCCGGCAGCACGTCGCACGAGAGCGAGACCACGAGCTCGGGGTATTCCGCGCGCAGGATCTCGCGCACGCGGCGCTCGTGGGCCGGGTTCGCGTACGAGTGGATGAGGCAGACGCCGACGGCCTCGACGCCCTTGCGCCGGTACCAGCGAGCGGCCTTCCGCACGCTCTCCTCGTCGAGCGGCTTGAGCACCTCGCCGCGGAAGTTGAGCCGCTCGCTCACCTCCATCACGAGGTCGAGCGGGACGAGCCGGTCCGGCTTGACCCAGAAGTAGGAGTTTCCGTACCCGTCCGGCACCGCCTGCCGGGCGATCTCGAGGATGTGGCGGAACCCCTCGGTGACGATCAGGCCCAGCGAGTCGATCGCGCTCTGGAGGAGCGCGTTCGTCGCGACGGTCGTGCCGTGCGAGAGGGTCGCAACGTCGGCGGCCGACGTCTGCGCGTGCGCGAGGATCTCGCGCACGCCGTTGACGAGCCCGATCGCGGGGTTCGCGGGCGTGCTCGCGACCTTGGTCACGAGCATCCGGCCGGTGCCGCCGTCGACCGCGACGATGTCGGTGAACGTGCCGCCGGTGTCGATGCCGATGCGGAGCTTGCCCTGCGCGGGGGTTCGGGGCAGGGCGGACATGCTCGACTGCTTCCGGTTCGGGTGGGTCAGCGCGTCAAGATAGCCGCGCGGCGCAGCGCGGGTCAAGCCCGGGGTGACCCGCTAGCCGGGATCGGACAGGCCCGCGAAGAAGCGCTCCCAGTCGATGTGCGGATCCGGTACGGTGGCAAGGGCCCGCTCGAGCCATTCGACGTGCTGCGCCTCCTCCTGCGCGAGCGCTGCCGCGAGGAGCTTCACGTCGGGATCGGTCGCGGTCGCGAAGACCTGTTCGTAGAAGTCGCGCGAGCGTTGCTCCGACTCCAGCCCCACCTTGAGCGCGTCGTGCGGGGTTGCGAAGCGCGACGCGAGCTCCTGCGCCACGCCTTCAGGCGAGCCGGCGTCGGACCACCCGTATTGCCAGGGCTTCAGCAGCGGCAGGTCGAGGCCCTGCGTGCGCGCGGCGATCGACCTCGCGTGCTGCACCTCCCGCGCCGCGAGGTGCGCGAAGAGCGCGCCGAGGGGGCCGTTGCCGCGCTCGAGCATGAAGCGCGCCAGATCCTCGTAACGGGCAGCGGCCTCGCGCTCGATCGCGAGCGCGTGCGCATACAGCGCCACCGTTGAGCCGATCGCCTCCCGCTGCTCCACCGCCGGTTGCCTCCGTGCCGCCGAACCCGCTCATTCTGTCGCGTTTCCGGGGGGGTCGTACAGCTGCTCCCAATCGACGCGCGGATCCGGCTCGGCGGCGAGCGCGCGTTCGAGCCGCGCGGCGTGCTCGGCCTCCTCCGCCGCGAACTCGCGCGCCATCCGACGCACGCCTTCGTCGTCCACGCTTTCGGCGAGCTCGGCGAAGAACGCCTGCGCGCGTCGCTCTGCCCCGAGCGCGATGGCGAGCGCCTCCCGGGGGCCGATCATCCGCGCGAGCCACTCGTGGACCGCTGGTTCGGGCGGCCCTGATTCGAGCCACCGAACCTCGGCTTCGATCACCGCCGGCGCGTGGAGCGGGCCGGCGCGCTTCTGTATGAACCGCGCGTGATCGCGCTCGAGGCGCGCGAGCCGCGCGAAGAGATCGGCGAGCTCGCCGCGCTCCCGGTCGGCCATGAAGCGCGCGAACTCGGCGTAGCGTTCGGCGGCTTCACGTTCGATCGCGAGCGCGTGCGCGAGCAACTCGGTCACCGAGCGGATGGGCGTGGGCGGCGCCATACGCGCATGCTCGCGTACGTTGCGTCGCGCGGTTCTGACCTAGGTTAAGCGAGCGCGCATTCGTCGCCGCGTCGAAGCGCCGTGGCGGTGCGGTAGAATCGGGCGGAACCCACTGATCTTTCTCCGCAATCCGACGATGTCGCCGGCCGGACGCACGCCGACTGCCCCACCGCCCACCGGCGAAGGCCACGTCACGAACTTCATCCGCACCCTCGTCGAAGACGACCTCGCGAAGGGGAAGTACGCGTCGCGGACCTGGGGCGGCAAACCCGGGCCGGCGAAGGCGCATGCGGGTGCGCCGCCCGACCCGGCGTGGATCCGCACCCGCTTCCCCCCCGAGCCGAACGGCTATCTGCACATCGGCCACGCGAAGTCGATCTGCCTCAACTTCGGCCTCGCGCGCGATTACGGGGGTGTCTGCCACATGCGGTTCGACGACACCAACCCCACCAAAGAGGAGCAGGAGTACGTCGACTCGATCCTGGACGCCGTGCGGTGGGTCGGCTTCGACTGGGGCCCGCACCTTTTCTACGCCTCCGATTACTTCGATCTGCTGTATGCGTTTGCCGAGGAGCTGATCAAGCACGGCTTCGCTTACGTCGACGACCTCACCGCCGACGAGATCCGCGCGCTCCGCGGCACGCTCACCGAGGCCGGCCGGAACAGCCCGTACCGCGACCGCTCGGCCGCGGAGAGCCTCGACCTCTTCCGCCGCATGCGCGCCGGCGAATTTCCGGACGGCGCCCGGGTGCTGCGGCTGAAGATCGACATGGGCTCGCCGAACATCAATCTGCGCGATCCGGTCGCCTATCGGATCCGCCACGCGCACCATCACCGCACCGGCGACAAGTGGTGCGTCTATCCCCTGTACGACTACGCCCACGGGATCTCGGACGCCCTCGAGAACATCACCCACTCGATCTGCACGCTCGAGTTCGAGGACCACCGGCCGCTCTACGACTGGATCAACGGACGGCTCGCCGACATCGGCGTGCTCGAGCCGCCGCTCCCCCAGCAGATCGAGTTCGCGCGGCTCAACCTCACCTACGTCGTCCTGTCCAAGCGGCGGCTCATCCAGCTCGTCGAGGAAGGGCGGGTCGACGGCTGGGACGACCCGCGGATGCCGACCATCGTCGGTGTCCGCCGGCGCGGCTTCACGCCGGAGTCGATCCGGCTCTTCGCCGAGCGCATCGGCGTGTCGAAGGCCGACTCCTGGATCGACATGACGGTGCTGGAGGACTGTCTGCGCGAGGACCTGAACGAGCGCGCGCCGCGCGCCACTGCGGTGCTCGATCCGCTGCGGCTCGTCATCGACAACTACCCCGCCGGCGAGGTCGAGGAGCTGGAGGTCCCGCGCCATCCCCAGCAGCCCGCGATGGGCACGCGCCGGCTGCCGTTCGGCCGCGAGCTCTGGATCGAGCGCGAGGACTTCACGGAGTCGCCGCCCAAGGGCTACTTCCGGCTCTACCCCGGGAGCACGGTGCGGCTGCGCTATGCCTACGTCGTCACGTGCACCGGCGTCGAGAAAGACGCGGGCGGCAACGTCACCGCGGTCCACTGCGAGTACCTCCCCGACTCGCGTTCTGGCACGGCGGGAGCCGACAAGTACAAGGTGAAGGGCAACATCCACTGGGTGAGCGCGCGGCACGCGTATCGGGCGGAGGTGCGGCTCTACGACCGCCTCTTCTCGGTGCCCTTCCCGGGCTCGCGCAAGGGTCGCGGCGATCTCCAGGCCGCGGCGCACGCGCGTCACGCCGAGGTGCTCGACGAGACCGGCAAGGCGCACGCGCCCGAGCTGCGCGAGGAGTACAACTGGCTCGACGACATCAACCCGAACGCGAAGCGCGTGATCACCGCCTGCCTGGAGCCGGGCTTGAAAGACGCGCAGCCCGAGGACCGCTTCCAGTTCGAGCGCCACGGCTACTTCGTGGCGGATCTCCGCGACTCGAAGCCGGGCAAGCCGGTGTTTAACCGCGCGGTGACGCTTCGCGATTCGTGGTCGAAGCAGGCCGAGCGATGAATACCGCAGTAGTCGTCGGCGCGCTCGGCGTCATCGGACGTTACGTCGTCGAGGAGCTCGCGAGCCTGCCCGGCTGGCAGGTGATCGGGCTGTCGCGGCGCAAGCGCGAGGACCGCGAGCGCGTCCGTTACGTCTCCGTCGACCTGCTCGACGCGAAGGACGTCGAGGCGAAGCTCTCCGGCCTCAAGGACGTGACGCACGTGTTCTACGCCGCGTTCCAGGCCTCGAGCGGCGACGCTGCGAACTACGCGACCAACATCGCTGCAAACCTGAACATGCTCGTGCACCCGGTGTCGGCGATCGACCGCGCCTCGCCGAGGCTCGGGCGCGTCGTCCTCGTCACCGGCACCAAGTACTACGGCTCGCATCTCGGCCCGTTCAAGACGCCGGCGCGCGAGGACGACCCGCGGCACCTGCCGCCCGACTTCTACTTCGACCAGATCGACTGGCTCACCGACTACCAGCGGGGCAAGCGTTGGAGCTGGACGGAGCTGCGGCCGCAGACGCTGTGCGGCTTCGCGCCGGGGTCACCGATGAGCATCGTGCCGGCGATCGCGGTGTACGCGGCGATCAGCAAGGAGCTGGGGCTCCCGTTGCGCTTCCCCGGCAAGCCCGGCGCGTACCGCTCGATCTATCAGGTCACCGAGTCGACGCAGCTCGCGGCCGCGGCGCTCTGGGCGGCCACTGCGCCGCGCTGCGCGAACGAGGCGTTCAACATCACCAACGGCGACTACTTCCGCTGGGTCCACCTCTGGCCGAAGCTCGCCGGAGTGTTCGAGATGCCGCTCGCGGAGCCGCAGACGATCTCGCTGACCCAGCACCTGGCGGACAAGGGGAAGCTATGGGACCGGATGGTCGAGAAGCACGGTCTGAAGCCCTACCGCTTCGACGAGATCGCGGCGTGGCCGTTCGCCGACTACGTGTTCGGCTGCGACTGGGACGTGATGTCGAACGTCACGAAGGCGCGGCGCTACGGCTTCCACGACGTGGTCGACAGCGAGGAGATGTTCGTGCGGTTGCTGCGGCGGTTCCGCGCCGAGCGGATCGTGCCGTAGACGCGCTATCTCCGGTCGAGGACGCGCGCGGCGATCGACGAGGCCGATCTCTTCCATCGCCTGCCCGGGACGGAGTGAGGGGGGCGCTGCCGCGCCCGCCATCCCGCCAGAGTTCTCGCTAGATCGTGGCGATGATCTTTTTCATTTCATCCACTGAGAAGCCGCGCATGGTCTGCGTCCGGACGTTGCCTTGCGAGCCGACCTTCAGCAGGGCGGCCGTCACGGCCTCCCCGGTGCCCTCGACGACCGTAACCATGTCGTAGCTCCCGACGGTGTAGTAGACGTCTTTCACCTTGACGTCCATTTTCTCGGCCGCTGCTTTGAATGCCTGCAGCCGATCGGGTGAGTCCTTGACGGCCTTGATTCCCTGGTCGGTGAAGTTCAGGAGCGTGATGAATGTTGGCATGGTCCATCTCCTTGGTTCAATGTCGATTCGCCGGCGGTCGCCGGCGCCCGCGCGACGTGGCATGCGTCCGCCGCGGATCCGTTCGTGTCGAATGCCGTGCGGGGTGGCATCCGATGGTTCGAGGTCAAGAATGCAAGCACCTAGACCTGCACTCGCCTGAACCATACGCGAGATCCTGGATGCCGTATGTACGCTGTCGCACGTAAACCGGGCCTTTTCCTGGACGCACGACGCCGCCGCTAAGCCCTGGCTCGTCCCCCAAAGGTTGGTCGAGTTCCTTTCAAGAAAGGTACAGTTCGGCGGGCAGCTCAGCGCTGATCACCAACGGTTCAGAAGACTGTTCGATGCAGGAGTTGCAACGATGAAGAATGAAGCCAAGCCCCGCGTGTACGACATCCTTGCCAAGGCCTTCATGCAGGAGGACGTGCGAACATGTTTCGCGCTCCTTGGGGATGCGAACATGAATTGGGCCGCGCGATTGTCCGAGCAGGGATGCCGCATGGTCTATGTCAGGCACGAGCATTGCGCGCTCGCCGCCGCCATGGCGTACGCGCGAAAGAACTGGGACGTGGGCGTGGCGACCGTCACGTGCGGGCCCGGGGTGACGCAATTGATCACGGCGCTCCCCGCCGCCGTGCGCGCCCATCTGCCGCTGGTGGTGTTCGCCGGGGAAGCGCCGCTGAAGAGCGGTTGGTACAACCAAGGGATCGACCAGGCGCCGCTCATCACTGCAACGGGCGCTGCCTATCACAGCTTGCACATGCCCGAGCGCATGCCTGTCGCGGTACGCGACGCATTCCTGCAGGCGCGCCGCGAACGTCGGCCCGTGGTGATCGGTGTTCCGTTCGATCTGCAGGCCCGGCCCTGGGACGGACCGACGGATCTGCCTAGGCCCTCGCACGAATTGTTGCCGCGTCCCTCGCCGATTCCGCCCCATCCCGACGACGTGGCCAGCGCCGCGCAACTGGTTGCCGGCGCCGAACGGGTGGTCGTGTTTGCCGGCCTGGGTGCGGTCGAAGCCAAGGCGGGGGCGGCTTGCCGGGCGTTGGCCGCCAGGACGGGTGGACTGCTGTCAACGACGCTTCCCGCGAGAGGGCTGTTCCACGACGATCCTTTTTGCATCGGCATCTCGGGCAGCTTCACACCCGAGGTCGGGCTCGATTACCTGGCCCAGGCCGAGCTCATCATCGCGGTCGGCTGTTCGCTCGCCTACCACGCGGGCGGCGGCGGCCAGCTCTGGCCGAAGGCGAAGATGCTGCAGATCGATATCGACCCGGTCGCGGTCAGTCAGGGCCAGGAAGTGGCGCGTCATCACTTGCGAGCCGACGCGCGTCTGGGAGTTGAGGCGTTGACGGAAGCGTTGCCGACCCGCAACCGGAGTTGGCGAAACGATGCGGTGGCGGCGCGGATCCGCGATGCGAAACCCGACAGCCAGGTATTCGAGATCGAGTCGGGGCTGCTCGACCCGCGCCACGTGGTCGAGGCGCTGGAAGAGGCTTTGCCGCACGACTGGGAGATGGTGAACTCGAGCGGCCACTGTTCCTGGTTCTTTGCGCAGATGCCCTCGCGCCCGCAGGAGAAGTTCCTCACCATCCGCGAGTTCGGCGCGATCGGCAACGGTATCTCGTTCGCCATGGGGGTGGCGGCGGCGCGCCCGGATCGAACCGTCGTGCTGTTCGACGGCGACGGCAGCCTGCTGATGCATGTGCAGGAGCTTGAAACCATCAAGCGCCATCGGCTGAACATCCTGATCGTCGTGATGAACGATGGCGCGTACGGCTCCGAACTGCACAAGCTCCGCGCGGAGGGGATGCCCGAGGACGGGTCAATGTTCGGCTACTGCGATTTCGCGGGCATCGCGCGCGGATTCGGGCTCGCGGGAAAGACCTTCAAGAGTCTGGATGATCTGCCGAAGCTGGTGGCGGAGTTCGCTGCCAGCGGCGGCGCTGCGGTCTGGGACTTTCACGTCTCCAATAAGGTCGTGTCTCCGACCATACGCCGCGCCCATCCTCATCCTGCCAAGGAAAAGAGGGGCTGAACGACGAAGGGCGGTCACCCATCGTCGGGACCCGAGAAGGAGCAACGCCGACGCAGTTCGTCGACGCGCGCCCGGTGGGATGAATCTGGGCACTGGGTTGAGGCAGTTTCGATCCCCTGAACGGCGGCATACGACCCAAAGTTGACTGTCGGTACGAAAGAAGCTGACGTTCAAGAATCTCGCTTCCGGCCAGACGCGGACATCCGCCCCAAGTCGGAGCAGGGGACGATGTCCAGCGGCCGGCAGCTCGTGGCCAGCCCTTCGCACACTGCGACCGCCGCTCGGAGGGCCCGAACTCGGCGACCGTGAACGGCGTCCCCTGAAGCCGGCCCGCTCACGCCGGTCGGCCTCCTCCATCGCGACGAGCTATCCGGCCCAGGTAGCGAGTCCGTGGCGCGCCGCGATCGCCATGAGTCGCTCCACGTTCGGCTGATCAGGCGCGATCTCCGCGTGTATGTCGGTGAACATCTCCGACGCGCCGGTGCGCGAGGTGATCGACAGCATCGCCCCGCCGCCTTGCCGCCACCGGAACCAGTGCTTCGCGCCGGCGGGCACGTGAACTAGCGTCCCGATGGATGCCATGCGCGCTTCGTCGTCGCCGAGGCTGAACTCCACCTCGCCCCGGATCACGAAGAACGACTCGTCCCACGGATGTGTATGCGGGATGGGGCCGCTTCCTTCGGGCCCTTCCTGGATGAAGATCTCGTAGCTGCCGGTCCTGCGACCGGACGCGAGCACCGTGACGTGCTCGCCCACCACGTTCAGCGGATGGGCGTAGTCCGTTGCTCGTACAAAGAAGGGCGAAGCGGTCATGGTCGTCTCCTCGGATGGGTGGGTCGCAGGCTTCGCGCGCTTGCGACGGACCCATTGTTGAGGCATGCTCAACATGTGTCCATCTCGTTAATTTCACGCATCATGAACGATATCGAATTGAGTCGCCTCGACCTGAACCTCCTCGTCACCTTCGAAGTGCTGATGACCGAGGGAAGTGTGACGCGGGCCGCCGCCCGGCTGCGACGGACGCCGTCCGCGATCAGCCATTCGCTCGCGCGCCTGCGCGACCAGATCGGAGATCCGCTCCTCGTGAAGGTCGGGAGCGGGATGGCGCCGAGCCCCTTCGCGCGAAAGCTCGTCGAAGACGTGCGGCCCATCCTGCGCAGCATCCAACGCGTCGTCGCGCCGCCCGCGCCGTTCGATCCCGCGACGAGCACGCGGGTGTTCCGACTCGCGATCGCGGACTTCGCGCCAACGCTCCTGCCCAAGGTGATCTCCGAAGTGCAGCGGCGCGCGCCGGGCGTCCGGGTGGAATGGCTTGCCCCCAACCGGGAGACGCTGTCCGCGATCGCCGAAAGCCAGATCGACCTGGCGCTGGTCGCCTCCTCGGTCGCCACGCCCGAGGGCGTCCAGCGCGCGCCTGAGGGGGAGCTGCATTCCGTGACGTTCGCCCGCAAGGGGCATCCCGCGATCGCCTCATGGGGTGCGGCGGCGTGGTCGCGATGGCCGCACATCCAGGTACAGCTCGGCGAAGGCGTGCGAAGCGTGGTCGAGAGCGCCGCCGACGAGCACGGTTTGAAGCGGACCATCGGCGCATCGCTCCCGAACTTCTCGCAAATACCGGCGCTGCTCTCGCAGACTAATCTGCTCGCCACGATGACGCCACTGGTGATCGACGACGCGATGGACCGATTCGGCCTCTGCGCGCTGGAGCCCCCGATTCCGATCAAGCCGACGCCGTGCTCCTTCGTGTGGAGCTTCCGCCTGGAGAACGATCCCGGCAGCCGATGGCTGCGCGGTCTGGTGCACGATGCCTTCGCGGACCTCCAGCGCAGCGTCAACGTCAGGACGTCGGGCAGCAACCTCATCAAGGCGCGCCGACGAACGCGCTAGCGCCGGAAGGGCGTCGAACGAGACGGGAACCTCACCCGCATTCCAGCTGATTGGGTTCACCGG
>Ga0209342_10005062_pt1 | contig 13573 bp, 12 predicted proteins | sample RifCSP16_2_FD_184023 | JGI IMG/M metagenome (GOLD analysis project Ga0209342, IMG submission 184023) | Soil microbial communities from Rifle, Colorado - Rifle CSP2_sed 16_2 (SPAdes) (version 2) | ecosystem: Environmental > Terrestrial > Deep subsurface > Rock core/Sediment | place: Rifle... | reverse complement strand
GGGCTTCGTCGCGCCGGGGCCATCGTGTTGGGCAAAACGGTGACCGTGGAATTCGCCTGTTTTGATCCCTCGCCCAGTCGCAACCCCTGGGATCCAGGAATCAACGACGTGCCGCGACACACGCCCGGCGGCAGCAGCAGCGGATCGGCCGTGGCGGCGGCCACGGGCATGTGCCTCGGGGCGCTGGGCACGCAGACCGGCGGGTCGCTGGTGCGGCCGTCGACCTATTGCGGAGTGGCCACCTGTAAACCGACGTTCGGCGCGGTGAGCCGCGACGGAGTCGTGCCGGTAAGCTACCATTTCGATCATGTCGGGCCGATGGCGCGACGAGTGGCTGATTTGGAGTTGATGCTGTCGTGGCTTCCACGGTCGGTCGATTTTGCGCCGGCCGGTGCGCCGTCGGGTCCGTTTCAGCCGATGGAACTTGGTCGCGAGGAAATTCATCCGCCGCGGTTCGGCACGCTCGCCGGTTTCTGGCACGATACGGCCGACGAGAACATTCGCCGGGCGACGCAGGCGGCATTCGCAAAGTTGTCGTCGGCCGGGGCGACGCTTGCGCCGGCGAACGACAGAGTCCGTTCCCACGGCGTCGATTTCTCGCGGATTCAGCCCATGCACCGGCGGATCATGAGCGTCGAGGCGGCGGCCGTGCATCGCAACGACTACGCGGCGCGTCCCGAGGCCTACGGTCCCTTGCTCGCCAAGTTTCTCGATGAAGGGCTTGCCGTTTCCGCCGTGGACTACGCGGCGGCGCTGGCCGAGCTTCGGGACTATCAGCGCCGCGTCGTGGGCTTGTTGGAAGGCGTCGACGCCCTGATTGTTCCCTCGACCCATACGACGGCCCCGCCGACGCTAACCACATTGACCGGCACGAGCGAATTTCAAGCCCCGTGGAGCGCGGCCGGTTTGCCGGTGGTGTCGGTGCCGTGCGGCCTGGCCGATGATGGGCTACCGGCAGCCGTGCAATTGGTCGGGCGATATCACGATGAGGCGCGGCTCTTGGCGATAGCCCGCTGGTGCGAAACGGTCTTCAACTTCGACAACGTCCCGCCAATGGCCCCAGAAGCGTGGAGGAATTGCATGCACATCATTTATTCTGGAATTGTCATGTAAAGAAGGAGGTATCTGGCCGGACAAGAGGACGAGAACGTCCTGGCCTCAGAATGTGTCTAGATTCCGTTCCCGCCGGTGTGATATAAGTATCAGTGGAGCATATCAAGAATATGATCGCGGGGTGTCGCACCACCCGCTTGATTCCTCCGCGTTGAAAGGGTATCATTGAATACGGCGTTGTGGGCACTAATTAGGGGAAAGCGAAATGGGCTATTCATCTGATTTCTTGTTTGCTCGGCCATCCTTCGTGGAAGGAATGGCACGGGTGCTTGATTTTGGAAATACCCTCAACGAGTACAATTCGTCGCGATCCACAAGCGAAGCCGACTCGCGCGCGTTGAGGGCGGACTGGGAATGTGTCGGAAACGCAATCCGAGAAGCAATGAATTCAGAGATGGGGCATGAAGCGAAGGAAGAAGCAACAACGCGATAGGTGTGGACAGTCTCCGCAAGACTCCGGGTCACAAGGAACCATTGTGCCCCGGCAATTGTCTCCAGACATGTCACCCGAGCCGAAGCTTTCCATTCTGGCTCAACAGAAAACGCTCATCCACCACCAATCGTCTTTCTCAGGCCCTATACCTTCGCCTGCGGATCTGAAAGCCTACAATGAGATTGAGCCTGGCCTCGCTGATCGCATTGTCAAGATGGCTGAGGCTCAGTCTCAGCACCGCCAGAGCCTTGAATCACAAGTGATCATTTCTGATATACGACGGTCTTGGGGTGGCCTGATCGCTGGTTTCATTGTCGCGATGACGGGGCTCGTCGGCGGCATCTTTCTGATTCATCAAGGGCACGATTCGGCCGGTGTAGCCCTAGTCGGAACGAGCCTTGCCTCAATCATTGGTGTCTTTGTATATGGTACTCACTCCAGAAAAGACGAACGTCTGAGGAAAGCCAATCCCTCCTCACCCCCGCAGGGCGAGTAGGACAGACGGTTCCTGTCTAGCGAACGGCCCGCCCCCCACAGAAAAACGATCGGACTCCCTCATCCCAGCCAGACTTTGCTCGACGCGCCGGGCACTTCTTGGACGTAGCGTGGCACGGCGTAGCCGGGCAGCCTGGCGCGGAGGGATTCGACAAGTTTGCGGCCCCGGGACTCGGGCACTTCGAAATGGGCCGCGCCGGCCACATGATCCAACTGGTGCAGGTAGTAGGGCATCACGCGAAGGTCCACCAGCCACTCGAACAGATCGGCCAGTGTTTCGACGTTGTCGTTCACGTCGCGCAAGAGGACCGACTGGCTGAGCACGGGAATGCCCGCGTTGACCAGCCGCCCCAGGGCCGCTTCGACCGAGGCGTCGATTTCGGCCGGATGGTTGACGTGGACGACCACCAACGTGGTGAGCCGCGACGCGCGGAGCGTCTCGACCAGCCGCTCGGTGACGCGGTTAGGAATGGCGATCGGCATGCGCGTGTGAATCCGCAGCCGGCGGAGGTGAAAAATTTCGCCCACCCGGGCCACGAGCCGTCCAAAATGGTCGTCGTCAAACGTCAGTGGGTCACCGCCGCTGAGAACCACTTCGTGGATCGACCGTTCCCGTTCGACTCGCTGGAGGGCCGGCTCGATGGCCGCTAGCTTGGGGGGTGAAGCCGGGAGGGGAAAATGACGACGAAAGCAGAAGCGGCAATGGACGCCGCAACTGCCCGTTGTTACGATGAGGGATCGGCCCCGGTACTTCCACAGTAGACCGGGAACCGGCGCGGCGGCCGTCTCGCCCAGTGGATCCGACGAAAAGCCCGGGGGGGATTCATGCTCCTCCCGGCGCGGGAGCACCTGCAAAAGCAGCGGGTCACGCGGGTCGCCCGGCGCGATACGCGAGAGGTACGGCCTGGGGACCAGGACGGGCCAATCGCCGGCGTCGACCGCCGAATCGCTGGGCAACCGCACCGCGCGGCACAACTCGGCCGCGCTGCGGACCGCGCCGGCCAGGTCGGCTTGCCAATCGCCCTCGGCGGGCGGCTCGCCCATCGCGTTTCGTTCGTCGGTGACTGTCATAAAATGCCATCGTACCACAAACCCAACCTATTCTGAAGCAATAACAGGAACACGTCCGTGGCCAGCTACAACACAAGCGATTTTCGCAAGGGACTCAAGGTCCAAATTGACGGCGACCCGTATCTGATGATTGAGTGCAATTTCGTGAAGCCCGGCAAGGGCCAGGCGCTCTACAAGTGCAAACTCCGCAACCTGATCCGCGGCACGGTGCTCGACCGCACGTACAAGAGCGGCGATTCGCTCGACGCGGCCGATATCGAGGAAATCGCGGCCCAATTTCTCTACCGCCAGGGCGACCAGTTCGTCTTCATGAACAACGAGAGCTACGAGCAATACGAACTGACGGCGGCCCAGGTGGACGACGCCTGGAAGTACCTGAAAGAGGGTATGGATTGTAGCATGATCCTGTTCAACGAAAATCCGCTGTCGCTCACTCCGCCGAATCACGTCGTATTGAAGGTCGAATATTGCGAGCCGGGCGCGAAGGGCAACACGGCAAGCAACGTCACCAAGCCGGTCAAGGTCGAGACGGGCGCCGAGATTCTCTGCCCGTCGTTCGTCGAGATGGGCGAGTTGATCAAGGTCGATACGCGGACGGGCGAGTATATCGAGCGGGTCAAGGCATAGCGTACTCATCACGCTCCGCGTGATGCCTGGAACGCGTAGGGTGCGTCTGGACGCACCACAAATGTTTTTCTTGGTGGTGCGTCCAGACGCACCCTACGGGTTGGCCCGCGTGACCGACGGCAACGACTATCTTCCCACGGCCAATTTAGAGGTTTTGCGGCTGCGCGCCGAGTTATTGCGGCGCACTCGCGGGTTTTTTGACGGGCGTGGGTTTCTGGAAGTTGAGACGCCGCTGTTGTCGGCCGACACCGTGGTGGATCGACATCTCGATCCGTTCGGCGTCGAGGTGGGCGGGTGCATGTCGTCCGCGCCGCGACGCTATTGGCTTCAGACGTCGCCCGAGTTCGCCATGAAGCGGTTGCTGGCCGCCGGGGCCGAGGCCATATATCAGATCACCCGGGCGTTTCGCCGCGACGAGCAGGGCCCGTTGCACAATCCCGAGTTCACGATCGTCGAGTGGTATCGCGTGGGCGACGGGCTCGAGGAAGGAATGACGTTGCTCGGCGATCTGGCCGAGACGCTGTTCGCGCGCGGGCCGGCCGAGCGGCTGAGCTATCGCGAAGCGTTTCGTCGGCACGTCGGTCTCGATCCGCACACGGCCGCCGCCGAGCAACTGACGGCAACCGCGAAAGGGCAGGGGATTGACCCACCGGCAAGTCTCTCGCCGACGGACCGCGACGGGTGGCTCGATCTGCTGCTGGTCGAATTGGTACAGCCGCATCTTGGACGCGATCGGCCGACAATTCTACACGACTATCCCGCGAGCCAGGCCGCCTTGGCCCAATTGCGCGACGACGGCGATACGAAGGTGGCCGAGCGATTCGAGCTATTTGTTGATTCGATCGAACTGGCCAACGGTTATCACGAGTTGACCGACGCCGAGGAGTTGGCCCGTCGCAACCGTGAAAATAACCGCTTGCGCGAGCTCGACGGCAAAGAGCCGCTGCCGGTCGAAAGCCGCCTGTTGGCCGCCATGCGGGCCGGACTGCCCGAGGCGACCGGCGCGGCCTTGGGGTTCGACCGCGTGGCGATGCTGGCCGCCGGGGCAAAGCGGCTCGACCAAGTGATACCGTTTCCGTTTGATCGAGCGTGAGGTAGAATATCCGTGCGAGAACAACGACCGTGAGCGTAGGATTGTGGACGTTACGAGCCTCAACCGCTCCCTCACGGTCGCGGCTCGGTTATTGGTTTTAGACATTTTTGTCTTGGTCGGGTGATCGAATGGAAACCGTTCGCGTTGAACTTGCCGAGCGAAGTTACGACATCCGCATCGGGACGGGCAATCTGCCCGAGGCGGGCGAGTTTTTGGCTTCGCTGGGCGACGTGTCCCATGCCGTGATCCTGACCGACACGAACGTGCAGAAGCCGCACGCCGAACGGGTCGCCGAGAGTCTGGCGGGCCACGATTTTTCGGTCGATCTGGTGGCCGTCGATCCGGGCGAACCGTCCAAATCGGTTGGGCTGGCCAACGGCCTTTGGGAAGGACTGCTCGAATTGGGCGCTGACCGGCGGAGCGTCGTGGTGGCCGTCGGCGGCGGGGTGGTCGGCGATCTGGCCGGGTTCGTCGCGGCGACTTACGCGCGGGGAATCCGCTTCTTGCAGATTCCCACGAGCCTCCTGGCCCAGGTCGATAGCAGCGTCGGCGGCAAGGTCGGCGTCAATCTGGCCGAGGCCAAGAATATGGTCGGGGCGTTTCACCAGCCGATCGGCGTGCTGGTGGACACGGCCACGCTCGAAACGCTGCCGCGGCGCGAGTACATCGCGGGCCTGGGCGAAGTAGTCAAGTACGGCGTGATTCTCGATGCTGAGTTGTTCGACTTGCTCGAAGCAAACGTGCAGGCCCTGCTCGATCAGCGACACGATTTGCTCGTCGAAGTGATCGCGCGATGCTGCCGGCTCAAGGCCGACGTGGTTCGACGCGACGAACGGGAAGAATCGGGCCTTCGCGCCGTGCTGAACTATGGCCACACGTTCGGCCACGCCTTCGAGACGCTCGCCGGCTACGGCACGATCCTTCACGGCGAAGCCGTGGCAATGGGCATGGCGTGCGCGGCTCGATTGGCCCGGCGGCTCGGCCGGGTGGACGACCGGTTCGTCCAACGGCAACACGATCTCCTGGCCGCTCTCGGCCTGCCGCTCGAACCGCCCAAGCTCGATCCTGAAAGCATCGTGCAATCCATGACGCACGACAAAAAAGTGGCCCACGGCCGGCTGCGATTGGTTCTGCCCACGCGGCTGGGCCACGTCGAGTTGGTCGAGGACGTGGCGGCGGACGACATTCGGGCGGCGATTGAGGCGTAATGGGGATTCCTCAATGCGGAGACACGCTATGTACTCCTCACGCTCCAAGGCTGTGATTTTTTTGATTCAACACAGTCGGAACCACAAAATGTAGGGTGGGCACCGCCCACCAAAACACAACATCTTGTGGTGGGCGGTGCCCACCCTACAAAAAGTCACAGCCTCTCCGCGTGAGGTTTCCTACGCTCCAAGTGGAAGAGACATCACGCGGAGCGTGATGAGTACGAAGCCGATTCTCGCTACGTTTGCGAAGAAGGAAAGAACCGTCGAATGGCTTCGAGAAGTTCCTCAACCGCGGCCGCGCGAGACACCGCCGCGCGGAAACCGCGAATCCCCGGCAGGCCCGCCCCATAGCAACAGGCATAGGTTCGCATCAAAACGACGCCCTTTCGTGAACCAAAACGCTCGATCACGAGTCGGGCATGGGCCAGCAACAGGTTTCGTTGTGTCTCGATATCCGGCTCGGGCGGGATCGGCTCTCCGGCCAGCGCAGCGCGGACCTGGGCGAACAGCCACGGCCGGCCCAACGCCGCGCGGCCGATCATCACGCCGTCCACGGCGTATCGCGCGAAGGCGCGCACCACGTCCTCCGGCGTGTCGAGATCGCCGTTGCCGATCAAGGGGATGCGGGCCAGATGGGGTTTGATCCTTGCAATCCGCTCCCAATCCGCCGCGCCGCGGTAGCCCTGCCAGGCCGTGCGGCCGTGGACGGTCAGCGCCGCGCCGCCCGCCCCCTCAACCGCTTGGGCCACGTCGATCGCCGTGATCCGTTCGTCGGAAGGGCCCAGGCGGATTTTGGCCGTCACCGGCACACCGCCGCACGCCCCCACGACTCGCTCGACAATTCGGCCCACGCGCGCGGGATCGCGCAGAAGATATGAACCACTTTGGGCCTTCTCGGCCACGTCGCGGGCCGGGCAGCCGAAATTCAGATCGACCACGCTCGCCCGATAATCCTCGGCCACGCGCCGGGCCACCTCGGCCAGGGTGTCGGGGTCGTTGTCCCAAATCTGGACGGCCAGCGGACGCGGCTCGTCGCGGATGCCCCAAAGCCGGTCGGGCTCGCGGCCGTCGCGGCGGTCCATTTCGAGCAGCCCGCGGGCACTGACCATCTCGGTGGCCGCCAGCCCGACGCCTCCGAACCGGCGGACCAACTCGCGATAGGCCCAGTTGGTGAACCCGGCCATGGGAGCCTGGAGGACGGGCGGATCGATCGGAATCCCCCCGATAGAGAACGGGGCGACACGACTTTTTGTCGGGCAACCATGCTCGGCTGGCCCGCGGCCCAAGGACAATGACGGGTCGTCAGACGCGGTTTCACGGTTTTGGGTTCCTTCGTCGGCCATACCCATCATTTTAACAGGTGAACTCGTCGTATGACACGGCGAGGGCAATGAGCAGGGTATCTGCTTGCACGCTCCCCACTTGCTATAATAGTTTCCACGAGTGGAGAACTCGGCGGGCAACCATGCAAGTGGACCCGGCGCACGACCACGTTTCACCTTGGGGAGGGCGGCCATGTCGATCGCCGTTGCGTGTCCAAAGTGCCGGAAGAAACTCAAGGCGCCCGCGTCGATGGCCGGGCGTCGGGCGAAGTGCCCTCACTGCGCCCAGGTGATGCAACTGTCGGCGCCCAAGCCGAAACCCGAGTCGTCGCCGGCGACGGTGGAGGTTTTCGAGAACCTCAGCGCGTCCGGACCGCTGGGGCTTGGCGCGACGTCCGCTTCGTGCGTCTCGACCGTCACTCGCGCCGCCGCGCCCAAGCCTGCGGCCAACGTCTCCTCCAATACCGCGACAAACGCGACGGGCGGTTCCACTTCGGGCAGCCTCTTCAACGCGGCCCAGTTCGACGAACTGCTCGCCGACGTCGGAACGCGGATCGACAAGCCGCAAGAGCCCAAGCAAGACCGCTATCCTTGCCCGATATGCCACGAAATGATCGTGCGAGGTTCGACGAAGTGCCGATTCTGCGGCGAGGATTTTCAGAAGCAGTTTGACGCGCTGTTGCCACAGAAACGCATGTCGTCCGGCTCGCGTTCACATTTTCACGCCTGCATGAACATCTTGGGAGGCATCTGGATCGCGTTCAGTGCCATTCCCCTTCTCTTGTTTCTTTTTGTCTTGATCGTCGCGATCGCGTCTAACGATTCCCGCACCGGCAATGCCGTGTTCGGCATTGTTCTTTTCTCGCTTCCCTTGCTGTTTTGGCTCGGACTGGGAATTGCCGTTTGCCGAAAAGCCATTTGGGCCGTTTGGGTTGGATTGGTGCTGCATTACATCGGCTTGACAGGATCCGTCCTCGTGATGCTGCTGGCGCTTATCCGGACCGGCAATGTCGTTTCGACGCTGATTATGGGTGTCTGCACGGTTCCCACGATCCTACTCATCAATCTGGCCCATCGGTGCATTTACTGGAAGAACCAGATGGGATAGCCAGCCCGGAGGAGCTATCCCGCCCGGCGGCGCGAGGTGGATTCGCGGGAGTGCCCAAAGTGCGGGCCGCGCATCGCGTGGGCGGGACCGAAGGGGTCGCGCGGCGATTCGCCCGGACGGTGGATTTTCAGCCGCGGTTGGAGGAACATCCGCTCCACCAACGGGCAGACCGCCGCGCCGGCCCAGAGAAACGACATGGGCTCGACCGGGATTCGGAATCGGGCTGACGTGATCACCAGCGCGTGGAAGAGCGTTACCAAAACGAAGATGACGAAAGTGGGCCAGAACGCCCGCCACTGGCCTCGCGAGACGAGCACGCCGACAAACGCCAGCACGAGCCACGCGACGGTCGCCGTGCGATAGATCCGATGGGTCGCCTTGGGATTGGTCTCGTCGAACAATAGAAAATAATGCAGCCGCCGGAGGCACAACTCGGCATAGCGGCCCGGGTTTTCTTGGACGAATCGCCACGCGCGGCGGCCCAACTCGCGGCTCCGCGCCGGCTCGCTCAGACGGCCCAGGAGGCGGTAGTCGTCGGCGGTCAAGGCGACGCGGTCGACGTAGAGCGTCTCGTGACGCGCTTCCCAAAGGGCCGCGTTCGCGCCGGCCGCCGTGCCGTCGCGATGGGCCAACATCTGGGGCACGGTCGACTTGGGCACTTTGTCGGTGCCCCAGCTTGCCGGATTGTTGCCTTGCCAGAAGGCGTAGCCGAACGTCGATTTGATGAAGACCGGCTCGCCATGCACCGCCCAACCGCGCACAAGCCACGGGCCAATCACCACGGCGGCCATCGCGGCCACGAGCACGACTCGTCCCACGGCGACGGCGGTCCAACGACGGGGCTCGCCGAGCCAAAAGGCCGCCGCGCAGACGGGCAGCGCCAACGCGAGGATCGGCTCGACCAGCAGCAACATGCCCGACAGGACGCCGGCAAGGATCGCGCCGCGCGTCGTCGCGCGGAATCGCGGCGAGACGACAACAGCCAAGAGCACGGTAAGCAAGAGCGCGGCCCAAACAGCCACTTGAAGATGCGTGACCATGTAGAGATGGGTCGGATAAACGGCCGCTCCGAGTCCGACGATCCAGCCGAGCGCCGGCCGAGTGGGCACGAGCGACCAGGCGAGCCAGGCGACCGCCAGCACCAGTGCCGTGCCGGCCACACACTGGAGCAACTCGACCGCGAGCACGGCGGCCGAGCTTCCCGCGCCGAAGCAGGCGTAGGCCGCGGCCAATAGCACGGGATAGAACGGCGCCTGTTGCGAGGTGGGCCCCTCGGCCCCGAGCAATTCGATCGAAAAGCCGCGTCCGGCCAGGAGGTTTTCGGCGATCCGGCCATGCTCATAGGTGATCGGCCCGGTTTCGCTCCCCCATAGCGCGAACACAACCCCAAGCCGGAGCCCCAGGGCCAAGCCGGCCAACAACAAGAGACAGATTACCCGCCGTCGAGCATCCATGGCGGGGGGATTGTAGGACAAAGCGTCAATCGAGGCAAGATGGAAATAGTGGGCAGTAGTGCCAGCAGGCAGAAGGAATATCTGTCCAATAAAGATCGACAGGATTAACAAATCGACAGGATTAACAAGATGGACAGGATTGTGAAAGGGAGAGGACGCTATTTCTGATCGTTACCCATCCTGATAATCTTGTTCATCCTGTCCTCTTGCTCTTACCGTCCCGCGTGTTGGAGAGGCGGGGTGGCGCCGGAGGCGATGACCGCGTCGTTCAGGTGGACGCCGGCCGCCACGTCGCCGTTGTCGTTCAAGAAGAAATCATCGCCGCCCGTGGCGCCGGGACGCGGCGAGACGGTGAAGCTCACGTGGCCGTCCTCGAACAAGACGTTCTGACCCAGCCGTCCGTGGTTGTCGCTCACGCGGCCGGGCGCCAGGCTGCTCGGGGCGTCGGAGACAATAGCGAAATTGGCGCGGCGGAGATTGCGCGTCGCGTGGTAGCGTCCCTTGTGCTGATAGCCGAGCGAGTAGCCGTAGCTTCCGCCCATCGTCTCTTGCAGATTTTCAATCGCCGACGGCGAGGTGGTCGAGCGAATCTCCTTGAGCGACGGGACGCGAAACTTACTCGCTTCGGCCAGCCGCGAGCCGGGACACACCACGAGCCGGTCTTGCGGCAAAAGCTTGTTCTCGGCCAGGATGGGCGCATAAACCGACGCGGCGGCCAGATTGCCCCGCGAGGGAACCTTGGGGAAGTATCCGTCGTGTCGCTCACTGTAATCAGTCAGCGACATGCCCAATTCACGGAGGTTGTCCTGGCACGCCAGGATTCGGGCCTGGGTGCGCGTCGCGTGGATTGCCGGAAAGAGCAGAAGACTCGCGGCCACCATCACTCCGATCGCCATGACCACGTCCTGCCAATAGAAGCGACTCGGCGATCCGCCGGTCACGTCGAACGGATGCATCCGCGGCGCGGACGGCCCGTGGACCGTGCCCATCAACGCGGCGGCCCTGGTCGGATATTCGAATCGGCCGGTGGCCGGACGGCCCAGCACGAACCGGCAGGTTCGCGCGGCCAGCCCGGGCGGCGGATCAAATTGCCGCCGCGTGGAATCCAAAGGAACCAACGCCCGACGCAACACGGCCAGTTCGCGCCGCGCGTCTTCGTCCTCCGCGAGACACCGCTCGACTTCCTCACGCCGCTGGTCGTCCAAGGCGTCGAGGAGATAGCCGAGCAGGTCTTCGTGGAGGGAATTAGTCATGGCTTGATAGCGTCGTGTCCGTGAGTAACGCGTTCAGTTTTTGTATCGCGGCGTGAAGCCTGCTTTTCACCGTGCCGACCGGAATCGACAACACGTCGGCCGCTTCACGATACTTCATTCCTTGATAGTAGACCAGCACCACGACTTCCTTCAACGTCTCGGGCAACTGGGCGAGAGCCTCGCGAACCAATTCCTCGCGCTCCGCCGAATCGACTCGATCCAACGGATCGGGCGAGTCGCCGCCGAGCACGTCGACCAACGCGCCGAACTCTTCCTGGTCGCTCCCGCCGTTCGATCGGTCGAGGCTTACCATCCGGTGGCGACGATTGCGCCGCTGGGCGTCGATGGCCTGGTTGGTGGCCACCGTGTAAAGCCAAGGGCGGAACTTTCGCTCGGGATCGAACTGGTCGCATTTCAGGTGGACCTGAAGGAAAGTAGTCTGGAACGCATCCTCCGCCATTTGGGCGTCGCCCAGGTATTGGCGCAGGTAGTTGTACAGCTCGCGCTCGTAGCGCTGGACCAACTGTTCAAACGCCCCGCGGTCGTCCCGATCGCGGTAGTCCAACAGCAGCTCTTCGTCCGATCGCTCGGCCGGGAGTGGATCCCAGGCCATGACCTCTCGGTCCTGTTCCATTGTGCTGTTCATTTCTGTTACGCATCCATTGGCTGAAGGGTTCATTCCGTTGAACCGGAAAACCGAAAAAACGGCTTTTTCCGGGACGCCACCCCCCCAAGCGGCAACCCTTCCTCCAATCAGAGACATTCTACCACCGCCGACCGAAAGAATCGGTCCGAATGGTCCGCGAATCCCGAAAGAAGAAGTCCTGCCGGCCTGGGCCGACGTCGGAATAACTGATAAAGCAATTGGCGTGCCGAAACGGCTCCGGTTATGCCAAATAGGGTACCGCGATCGGAGGGTGCAGAACTCCAAAACCAATCGCCATAAGAACTTACAGCGACACCTATCAGTTAAGAAAACTGGACGTATGTCCAGTTGTGCGACTTGAAAGTATGCAAAAACTTCACTCCGTTACGCGCCGGCCGCCAAACTGCGTCGTCAGAGTGGTATCAGGGTGTCACGGACGGGGGGAGGGACGCGAGGAATGCCGGAATGGTAGGGCGAGGGCGAGAGACTGGGAATCAAAACTCTCGACTGCCCATTCCTCTCAGAACTCGGGCAGGCTGGGATCCGCGTCCGAGGCGGCCTTCCTTTTTATCTTCGTCGCCACGAGCCGTTTCTTGGGTTTGACATTTTCCACGCGGCGACCTTCGGCCGTCGTGGGGGCACTGGCCAGCGGCTCGGCCGCGCCATCCAACGGGTCGCCGGGGTGAATTTTCTTCAGCCGCTCGCGGATTTGCTCGGAATACTCCTCGGAAAGCTCAAAACCTAGATACTGGCGTCCGAGCTTTTTGGCCACCGCCAGCGTGGTGCCGCTGCCGCCGAACGGGTCGAGCACCACCTCGCCCTCGTTGCTGCTCGCGCGAATGATGCGACCCAGCAGTTGCTCGGGCATCTGGCACCCGTGCCACCCGGCCCGTTCTTTGAACGTCCCGCAAACGCGCGGGAAGTACCACGTGTCTTCGTCCGCTTGAAATCCCTCGGGCAAATCCTGCGGGCGGAGAATCCACGTGTCGTCGGGCAGGCGGCCGACCGGATTCGCCCGGCGGTCGCCGTAGACCAACTGCCGGGCCGAGGGCACGCGAATTGCCTCGGCGTTGAACGTGAACCGCTTGGGATCCTTGATCATGTGGAACAGGTGGGCGTGCGACCGGCTGAACTTCGCCTTGCAGTTCACGCCGAACGTGTAGTACCACACGACCCAACCGCGGCAAGTCAGCCCATGCTCGCGTTGGAGCATCACCTTCAACTCGGCCGCGTACTCGTCGCCAATGGCCAGCCAGAACGTTCCGTCCGGCTTGAGCACCCGAACCACCTCGGCCGTCCAATCGCGGCTCCAGGCCAGATAGTTCTCGCTTTCGAGCTTGTCGTGATAGACGTCGTAGTCGTACCCGATATTAAACGGCGGATCGGCGAACGCGAGATCGACCGACCCGTCGTCGAGCTTCTTCATGCCCGCGATGCAATCCCCGTGATGAAGCGTGTTCAGTCGCAGCGACAAGGGTAATCCCTCCGTGACGAAAGCATGAATTCTGCGCGTAGGGTGGGTGCCACCCGCCAAGACCAAGCTAACACAACGCAAATTCTACCAGGGAAGGCCTATTCCCGCCAACCAGGGGTACTTTCTCTCTAGACCGGGAGATTATCTAGTGTAGTGCGTCAGCCAGATGGAACATTATTCTGGGTGTGCCACTGGCTCTGCCAGTGTCGTGTTTTCCACGTTCTTCCAGCACTGGCAAAGCCAGTGGCACACAAACAACGGCCAAAAATACGA
>Ga0209342_10005057_pt1 | contig 13579 bp, 10 predicted proteins | sample RifCSP16_2_FD_184023 | JGI IMG/M metagenome (GOLD analysis project Ga0209342, IMG submission 184023) | Soil microbial communities from Rifle, Colorado - Rifle CSP2_sed 16_2 (SPAdes) (version 2) | ecosystem: Environmental > Terrestrial > Deep subsurface > Rock core/Sediment | place: Rifle... | reverse complement strand
CCTCTTCCTCGCGCATCGTGTCGCAGGAGTCCGGCTCGACGAACCGCGAGGCGTGGGTGTCCGGCACCCCACCGCCCCCTCCCGTCTCGGGCTCGTGGTGACAGGCGTTGCAGGAGTTCTCGGTGTAGAGCGGTCCCAACCCCTCCTCCGGGGTATAGACCTTGGAGAAGACCGCCCGCCCTGCCTCGAATCGCGCGAGCTCTTCAGGCGTCAGGCCCGGCAGCGGCGCACCCGGCTCTGCGCTGACCGTCACGTCGGAACGGGTCAACTCTCGCCCGCGAGTGCACGAGGCCCCGACCAAGACCATGCCGACAGCGAGCCGGCCCAAGGTGACACGCATCGACGGAATGTATCAGCCCCGGCCCCCGAGACGTAGAACGCCAGGCCTTGCGGCCACCCGCGTGGCCCCGTAGCGTGCCGCAGACCTCACCCCAAGACCGCCCATGCGCCGCGCCTTCTTCCTGTTCGCCATTTCCCTCGCCGCCTGCACCGAAGCGCCGCCACCCAAGCCCGAAGCCACTTCCCTTCTGGGCGAGCCCCTCTTCGCCCGGCAGGACACCACCGGCGAGATCGCCCGGGCCGACTCAGGGCTCGCCGCCGCGCCCGACGACGTCGAGCGCATCATCGCCGCCGCGCGGGTGCGGCGGAACTGGTGGCAGTACCGCGACGAGATCGCCCTCTACACGCGGGCCATCGCGCTCGCCCCAAGCGACTGGCGCCCCCGGCGTTTCCGCGGCCACCGCTACATCTCGGTGCGCGAGTTCGACAACGCCGTCCGCGACATGGAGCGGGCCCGCGCGCTCGCCCCCTTGAACTGGGACGTCTCGTATCACCTGGGGCTCGCCTACTTCGTGTCGGGGCGCTTCGCGGACGCCGCCGACGAGTACCTGCGCTGCCTGAGGCTCGCCGTCGACGCGGCGACCGCGGCGGTCGACTCCGAGGACTTCCGCAGCTGCTCGAGGAACGGCACCGATCCGGGGTCGCGGGTGGCCATGACCGAGTGGGCCGCTCGGGCTCTGCTGCGGGCGGGACGGCAAACGGAAGCTGAGGTTCTCGCGGCTGCCATCCCCGATACCCTGGAGGTCGGCGAGAACGTCTCGTACCACCACGACCTGCTCTACGCCAAGGGGCACAAGACTGCCGAGGAGCTGCTGAACCTCGGGCCCGACGCGCCGTACCGGCTCGAGACCGTCGGGTACGGGGTCGCCACGCGCCTGCTGGTGGCCGGCGACACGGCGCGGGCCACGGAGGTGCTCCGGAGGATCGTGGCCGACCCGTGGTGGCCCGGCTTCGGGCGGATCGCCGCCGAGGCCGACCTAGGGCGGTTCGCTGGGCGGGTTCCGCCGAGCCCCTGACCGCCCCGTGGCACGTCCAACGCGAACCAGCTAAGCTGCCACCGGCTTGCCTCCGTCAGGGGACAGCTCCAAATTGGGAATACATGTTTCGTATTTGTCTCGAGCCAGGGCCGCCCTGAGCACGACTCGTGGGCCGGTCTCTCCCGTTCGCCTGCACGGTTTTTCTCTCAGCGTCAGTGCTGCTCGTCGCCGTACCCAAACGGCTTTCGGCGCAACACGTAACGACGGCCACGATCGAGGGGCGCGTGCGCGGCCAGCAACAGGAAGACGTCGACGGCGTGCTGGTCCGGGTGGTCAACGGCGCAACCGGTTACGTCACTCAAACGGCGACACAGCGAGGCAGATTCGCCGTCCCGGGACTCCAGATCGGTGGACCGTATTCCGTGGTCGTGCAGCGTTTGGGTTACCGCGCGGAGCAGCGCGATAGCATTTTCCTCACCATTGGGCAGCAACTCCGGCTCGACTTTGCCCTTCTGCCTCTCGCGCTTGCTCTCGACACATTGGTCATCGTCGCGGCTCAGCCCCCCGCGGTCTCGCCCGCAGGCATGGGAATCGGAACGATGATCTCGGACTCGGCCCTGCATCGACTCCCCACCATCAATCGGGACCTGTACGACTTCCTGCGGTTCACTCCCCAGGTCGCCGCTGCCTCGGGCGGATCCGGCCTTTCTGCCGGTGGCGTCAGCAACCGCTTCAACAACTTCCTGCTCGATGGGGTGAGCGAGCGGGGGCTCCTCGGCAATTTCGCCGCCGGCACGGGACAGGGAGCCAAGCAGATTTCCATCGAGGCGGTCAAGGAGTATCAGGTGCTGCTCTCGCCCTACGATCCCCGTTATGGGGACTTCGCCGGCGCGCTGGTGAACGCCGTGACCAAGAATGGCACCAACCAGCTACACGGCACGGCGTTTGGCTACTACCGGAACGAAGACCTCGCTCGCGGGACACCCTTCCTGCGCGATTCACCCTACCAGCGCGCCCAGTTCGGCTTCGCCATCGGTGGACCGATCGTGCGTGATCGCGCCCACTTCTTCGTGGCACCGGAGGTTCAGCGCCTGAGCCAGCCGGCCCCAGGCCCCTATGTCGGACAGAGCGCCAACAGCTCAGCCCCGCTTCCCGTCTCTCCAGCGGATGTGGCTCGGTTCGCGGATACCCTCCGCGGCTACGGGCTCGAGCCGGGCTCCGCCGGGCGTGTCACGGTGGGGAATCCGTTGGTCAACTTTTTCGGCCGCATCGATGTCGCATGGCCCGAACGGAGCAGCCGCCTGGTCGTATGGAACAACTACAGCCGCGTGGACAATATTCTCTTCTCCCGAGGAACCCCCACATCCTGGACGTCCTCCCTGACACGCGGCGCAGGTCTGGTCTTTCCGTTATCGAGTGCCCGCTACACGTCCACGGTGTTCAAGGAGGTGGCTGCCGCGCAGCTCTACACCTATTTGCGGCGGGGCGGCCTCAACGAGTTCCTGATCGGCTTCAAGGCGCAGCCGTCGCGCTTGACGCCCGACGAACGCGCGCCCGCGATCTCGGTAGCCGTGGCGCGCGCCGACACCGCGGGGGCCGTGTACCTGGAGGCCGGCAGCCACGAGGCGGCGCACGGGATCAGCACGGGCCAGACCAGCTTGGAGATCGCTGACAACCTCACGCTCGCGCTGGGGAGTCACCATAGAGCCGGCTTCGGTGCCCGAGCCGAGTTTTTCGAGGTTCTCGGCGTTGGACTTCCCGCTACCTACGGGGCGTGGCTCTTCTCGAGCCTCGACTCGCTTGAACGAGGAGAGGCCTCCCGCTACCGTCTGGTGAAACAGTTCGACCCCCGCCCGCCCAGGCGCGGGTTGCATTATTCGGCATACGCCGGTGACGAGTGGCGCGCCACCGACCGGCTGGCGTTGATGTTCGGGCTGCGCGCGGACATCGTCTCTCTCTGGGGTCGAGCTCCGTACAATGCCACGGTCGACTCGCTTTTCGGCCGCGCCACCAGTGACGTTCCGCCAGCGAAAGTCCACTGGTCGCCCCGGATCGGCTTCAGTTGGAACATGACAGACGACGGGCGCTCTCGGTTACAAGGTGGCGCGGGCGTGTTCGTCGGCCGCCCGCCCATCCCCTGGCTTAACGGGTCGTTTCGCAACTACGGCAGTGGCGTCGGCACGCTTGAATGCGGCGGGCCCAGGGGCCTCGGGCCAGCGCCGCAATTCGTTCCGGACTACCAGCAGCAACCCGAAGCTTGTGCGACCGGGGGCGGCCTCAGCACGAATCCAGCCGGCCTCGTGAACTTTGGGGACAAAGACTTGAGGCTGGCCGAGACCTTCAGGACCTCACTGGCCTACCATCGCAGCCTCCCGTGGGGGATGATCGCGACCCTTGAAGGGTTGTACACCAGAAACCTGTCGGACTTTGTGTTCGTGAATCTGGACCTGGCGGGCCCAATTGGTCTGGACCCGCACGGACGCGCATTGTACGGCACTGTGAACCCGGCCGGTATCGCTAGTCCGGTGACCATCTCGAACAGAAGATTCTCGGAGGTGATCGAGCTCCGGAACCAATCGGAGAACTACTCCTTCCAGCTCGCCGGGCGGCTGGAGAAGCGATTCTCCCACCGCCTGGAGGCAACGGCGTCGTACGCGTACTCTCAGGTTCGCGACGTGCAGACGCCGCCATCCTTTTTCAACTTCCTGGAAAACTGGCGGACGGGGCGGGTCATGTCCGGGTTACACGAGGAGATCAGTGCGGGCATCTCGGCGCTCGACATCCCGCATCACGTCGTTCTCGCTGGTACCTACCGAGCGCCGTGGCGGCGCTGGGTGGCCGACCTCTCGTTCTACTACGTGGGGGTGTCCGGTTCGCCCTTCACCTACCTCGCTTGGGGGGCAGGCACCAGGGGCGACCTCAACGCCGACGGCACCAACCTGAACGATCCGATCTACATCCCGCGAGACGCCTCGGATCCCTCGGAGATCCTCTTCGATAGCACAGCGGCTCAGGTTGCGGCACAGCAGGCTGCCCTCGAAGGATTCATAGAGAACACGCCGTGTCTCCGGCGCCAGCGCGGCCAGATCATGGCGCGGAACAGCTGTCGCGCCCCCTGGGTGAACCTCACCAACGCCTCGCTCCGGGTAACGCTCCCCCCCGTGGGCGGACGCACGCTCAGCGCACAGCTCGACGTCGTCAACCTGCTCAACCTGCTCAACCCGAACTGGGGGCGCACTCAGGTGGTGAGCCCCGGGCCAAACGCTCCGCTGCTGGAGCAGGTTGCACAGGATCTCTCGACATCACAGCCCGTCTTCCGGTTCGATCCCGGAAAGGCACGCTTCGACGACCAGAACCTCGAGTCGGCGTACCAGCTTCAGTTGGCGCTGCGGTACACCTTCTGAGGCGGCGGCGTCCCTCCGCTCTCAGCGCCTGCGTTCCAGCCGCGCCAGCTCCGCGCGCACGCTGTCCACCGACGGTTGGAGCGAAGGCTCCGGATTGGACCGGAGCGTGAGGTAGTGTCGGTAGGCGGCGATCGCGCCCGCGGTGTCTGCCGTGAGTGCGGCCAGGCGGCCCTCCTCCTGCAGATAAGTGGACAGATACATCGGGGGGAAGAACCAGCGGCCGCGGCGGATGGCCGCGAGTGCGCCCGGCAGGTCGCCTGCCCGCTCCTGCAAGCGAGCGGACACGAGGTTGATGAACTGCATACCGCAGCAGCCGAGCAGTGCAAGCGAGTCGAGCTTCGCGAGCGTAACCGTAGCGTCGGGCCGCTTCAAGGTCCCGGCGAGAAGCGCCTCCAGCAGGTCCGCTTGTTGTTGGGTGAGGTTCCCGCGCCGGTTGAGTGTGATAGCATCCACGGCGCCGGTAGTGTCGCCGTGCCAGAGTCGCCACAGCGCGAGCGACAAACTGCGAAACGCAGGCGGGCCCAGATCCTGAGCCTGGGTACTGGCCCGCGCCGATGGGCTGAGACTCGACTCGAACGCGCGCGCCGCGCTCGCGCCGGCCAGGGAATCGCCATCCCACCAGAGCGCATACCGGAGAGCGAATCCGTGCAGGAGCTGTGAACTGGGGTCCACCTCACGCTTCAGTTTCATAAGCTCGAGCGCGCGGCCCGGTTGCCCGCGGTTGAGCGCGAGAAAGCCCGCGTACCAGAGCACGATCTGGCGCTGATGGCTCTCATAGGTTCGGCCGAGCACGGCCGAGACCGCCCGCTCCGCATCGTCCAGCGAGATGCCATGCATCTGGCTGGTGCGCGCGATCCGGAGCAGTACCCCCAGGTCGAGAGCCGGGAACCGTGACCGGACGGTGCGCAGCTCGGTCTCATCGCGCAAAACCGCCGCGCCGAGCCATCGGACATAGTCGGCCTCGTCGCCGAGCGAGTCGCGCGCGAGGTAGAGTGCTTGCAAGCGCCGCAGCATGGGGGCGTCGCGCTCGAGTGCCGCGATCTCGATGAGCCCGGTGATCGGACTCAAGAAGGCGGAATCGAGTTCGAGCGCGTGCCGGAAGCTCGCCCCCGCCCGCGTGCGGGAGTCGGCGAGACCCATCGCGAGCCCCTGGCTCAGCAGCACGGAGCCCAGCGTGTAGTGGGCCTCCGGCCGTTCGGGTGCGGCCCGCACCGCCTGCTCCCAGTGGGCCAGCATCTCACGGGCGAAGCTCGGGCTGGGGTGGCGCTCGCCGCGCAAGGCGTTGAGCAGCGCCCGATCGGCCTTATTGAGCCGGTCGCGTCCCCGCCACGCGAGGTCCATGGCCCGGTCCCACTGGTCCTGCTCGCTGGCCGAGGTCGGGGCCCCGCCGCCGAACTGTACGCCGCGGGTCCGGGTGATGGAGTCGGCCCCGATGGTGGTCCACCGGAAGAGCCAGCCCCTCGCCAGCGCCAGCTCGACGGCGGCCAGCGCGAACGTGGAGTCGGAGTCAAGGGCGCGAGCGAAGTACCTGCGGGCGGCCGCGTCGTGGCCCAGACGGGACTCGGCGCGTCCCCGGAGAAAGGCGTCGAGAGCCTGCGTCGAGGTAGTCATGAGCGCCGTGAGGCGTTGCGGGTCCTCGCCCGCCCGGAGTATGAGCAACCGCGAGACGAGCTCGTCGATGACCGCGAGCAAACTGTCGGGCCGCCCGGCGGCGGTGGCCTGCGGGCCGGTCCGCCCGTCCCTGCTCGAGACCACGCGACCGCTGAGTAGCAGCTCTCCTGGCTGTGTGGCCACGACCTCGCCCAGGAGCAGCTGGCCTGCACCGAGGCTGCGGGCCATCCTGACGAGAGTGCCCTCCGGCACGTCGCCACCGTCTGCTGCCGAAGCCCTCCGCCACGCCGCGAGCGCCGTACGAGGATCCACTGCCACCGGGCCCCCGTCTCCGGTCAGCCGGGCGGCCATCAGATCCACGATCCCCTCGCGGAGCACCAGCAGCGAGGAGTCGGCGCTGGTGACGCGGAACGGCACCACGAGTACCCGGTTCGGGTCGAGAGCCGGGGGTGGCGAGGACTCGGAGATTCGCCGGGTCACCCAGGTCCCAGCCACCACCGCTCCCGCGATCGCCGCGAACCCAATCAGGAGGCGCGGACGGACCTTCCAGGCCGGTGGAGCCATGGCTCCCCGCGGCGCGATTGCCTCGGCGAATTCGAGCGCCGTGACGAAGCGATCCGCGGGCGTCTTGGCCAGCGCGCGCGCCAGCGCGTCGGCCACGGAGGAAGGAACGGCGGTGCGGATACGCGTGACTGGGGGCGCCTCGGCCGCCAGGTGCTGCCGCACGATGCTTTCGATCGTGGGCCCCGTGAAGGGCGGCTGGCCGGCCAGCATCTCGTACAGCACACAGCCCAAACTGTAGACATCGCTCCGCCGATCCACATCCGGACTGCCTGCCGCCTGCTCCGGGCTCATATACCCGGGTGTCCCCAGGGCGACACCAGCCTCGGTGAGCTGTTCTCCTCCCGCCGCCGTGATGGCCCGAGCCACCCCGAAGTCCGCCACCACCGCTTCCCCACCCGACAACAGGATATTCTCCGGCTTGATGTCGCGATGGACGATGTCGTGGCTGTGGGCGTGGCTCAACGCGCTGGCCACGTCCCGGGCGATGCGGACCGCCTCCTCCACCGGCAGCTGCTTCTCGCGGTTGAGCCGCTCCCGCAGAGACATCCCCTCGACGAACGGCATGACGTAATACAGCTCGCTGCCGACCGCGCCGGAGTCGTACAGCGGGAGGATATGAGGATGCTGGAGCCGCGCCGCGATCTGGATCTCCCGCAGGAACCGCTCGGCGCCGAGCGCGGCGGCGATTTCGGGGCGCAGGACCTTGAGGGCCACGGCGCGATCGTGTTTCAGGTCGCGAGCCAGATAGACGATGGCCATCCCTCCGTGGCCCAGCTCCCGTTCGATCTGGTAACGCTCACCCAGCGCGATGGTGGGAGGGGTTCTCCTGGGAACCACCCCCACGACCGAAGCGACCGGCGTGTCGTGCCTCGCCCGCAGCTCCCTGACATACGCCCGAAGCGCTGGATCGGGTGATGTATCCAGCTCCTGGCGGACCAGTTCTTCGTACGCCCGCGCAAAGCGCAGCGCCTCAGGCCGATCTCCCGCCGCGGCCAGGGATCGCAGCAGGCCGAGCACGTTGCGAGAGCTCAGCCCATCGAGTGCCACCAGCTTGCGCCACCACGCGACGGCCTCTTGGGAATCACCGCGCCCGGAAGCTTGCTCGGCGAGGCGCTCCAACGCCCTGGCGTACGCCCCAATCAGGCGCGCCCGCTCCGACTCCACCCACTGCTCGAATTCCGCACCATCGCTGAGATAGAAGCCATCGAGGAACGGCCCTCGGTAGAGGGACACCGCCTCCGTGAGTGCCCCGCGCTCGATGGCCGACTCGAAGGCGGTCACATCCGCCGCCATGATCTCGGGATTCAGACGCAGCGGGTTGGTGCCGAGGAAGAGCGCGTCGCCCAGGGACTGGCGCAACGCGTAGAGCACCTGTTCGAGAGCATGACGCGCTTTCTCGGGCGGGCTCTCGGGCCAGAGATAGCCGATGACCTTATCGCGGCTCAAGCCCCGCTCACCCGCCGAGGCGAGGAGCACCAGCAACGCGAGGCGGCGCGGTTGGGTGGTGGGACCGGTCCCGCTTTCACCCGTCAGCGCCAGGCCACCCAAGGTCTCCAGACGAAGCATCGCCGGCCCGATGAGCAAAAGATGAGGTCGGAATGAGGTACCCGACCTAAATGTACCCTAGCCCCAAGAGTCGGGTCACGGCAAGTCGGCCGCGCCGGGGCTGCCTGAGGCCGGCGCAATAGCTGAGGAGGAGAGGATCACATGTTCACATCAGAATCCACCTGGTCGGGCGCCCGGCGGTTCCTGGTCCTGGGTGCCCTGTTGGCCGGCCTGGGATGTTCAAATGATGAGAATGTCTCCGAGCCGCTGGTACCGGCCGAGCCGTTGGTACCCGCGATCGTCACGAAGTTGAGCGGTGACAACCAGACCGCCGCCGTCGGGTCGGCCGTGGCAGTGGCGCCAGCCGTGCTGGTGAACGACCTGCACGGCACAGCTGTGTCGGGTGCGGTCGTGAGCTTCGCCGTCTCCTCCGGGGGTGGAGAGGTCACCGGAGCAACGGTGACCACGGATGCTGACGGGATCGCCACGGTAGGTAGCTGGACGCTGGGTACAGTGGCGGGAGCCAACAGCTTGACGGCAACGGTCAGTGGACTGCAGGTGACCTTCACCGCAACGGGTATGACTCCCGCCGTTGGCACGCTCGTCGTCGCGACCGTAGCGACGGGCACTGACCTGGACACCAACGGGTACTTCCTTCGTATCGGCGCCGTCCGCGCCTCGAGCACTGTCCGCATCGGCCCTAATGACACCCTCGCCATCAGCGGGCTCCCTCCGGGCACCGTGGCCCTCGATCTCTACGACGTGTCTCTGAACTGTTGGTTAAACGGAGAAAGTCAGCGGCGCGCCGGCATACCGGCCGGCGGCGTAGCGACGGTCACCTGGGTGGTGGTCTGCGAACCGTGGCCCAAGGAACCCAACGCCGAGGCCTTGGTCGGTGTTTGGGAGGCCACCCGTTGGGAGTTCTTCGCCGACTCCGGGCTCGGCTCTCTTCTCGAGGACGTCATGGCCAATGGGATGGCGGGCACCCTGACGGTCACGCGCACGGGTGCCGCGGAGATTCTTTGGCAGTGGCGCGAGACCTACCGTTGGTGGGGCCCGGACCGACCCACGGTCATACACGGACACGCGATGGTGGGCACCGATTTCCTGATATCCGTCGTCGACAGCGCCACGTCGGAGTTCGACTGCGATTGGGGGGACTGCGACGGGCCGCTTCACGGCGAGCACAACTTCTTCGTTTGGACTGAGGACGGCCTCGTGATCACTCGCCCTCAGCCCGTCGTCCTGGCGTACAGACCGAACCTGGCGTGGACTCGTCTTACACTCGCACGAGCGCCGTAACGCTTGAAAGGCGGGGACAGATGTCCCCATCCACCCGAAGCCCGCTAGATGCGGGAGGAAAAGAGGATCACATGCTTACTTCATGGCCAACTCGGCTCGGCGCTCGGTGGTGCCTCCTCGTAGGTGCCCTGGTGGCGGGCGCGGCATGCTCCACCGAGCACCCGGGGTCACCCTCGCCTCCCACCACCGGCTTGCTCTCCGTAACGACCATCACGACCGGTGGGGAGTACGACGTAGATGGGTATCTGCTCCATGTCGCTGGCCAAGACCAGGGGGCCATCGAACTGAACGCGAGCCGATGGTTCGGCCAGCTGACACCGGGCGAGCGGGCCGTCGAGCTGACGGATATCGCACCCAACTGCTCGGTGCCGGGCGATAACTGGGAGAGCGGCACGATGGTGGCGGGCGCCGCCACATCCGTCACCAGCCTGGCGACGATCGTGGCGGGCGCCACCACGTCCGTGAGGTTCGAACTGACATGCCTCGCGCGGCCCGAGTTCGCCGCCCTCCGCCTCATCTTCGCCCGAGACGGCCAGATCTACAGCATGAACGGGGATGGCACTGGGCTGACCCAGCTCACCGCCGACGAGTCGTGGAACCACAGTGCCGCGGTGTCACCCGACGGGATGAACATCGCGTTTGTGAGCAATCGTGACGGAGTCTACGACCCGTTCGAGGATTACCGGTTTGGAGAGAGCATCTACCTGAGGTCTGCTGGCGAGGGAGGCTCGATCCGACTCACCTTTGGCGCCGAGGATCGGGACCCGGCCTGGTCGCCGGATGGAACCAAGATCGCCTTCACCAGCAGCCTGGGGATCTCCGTGGTCCACGCTGACGGCGAGCACCGGGTCGAAATGGACGGCTGGTCCACCGACCACGCACCAGCCTGGTCGCCTGACGGCGGCCGGATTGCGTTCACCAGGACCGCTGAAAACTCAACACCCAGCATCTGGATCATGAATGCCGACGGGAGTGGACCCACTCGTCTGACCCAATTCGCGAGCATCGGTCCGGTCTGGTCTCCTGACGGCAGCAAGCTCGCTTTCTCGGGCTTCGGTACCAACACCGACCGAGCCAGCGGCGAGGTCTACGTCATGAACCGCGACGGCTCTGGTGTGGTCCAGCTGACCAGCGGCGAGCTGGGGTTGCGGGCTGGCGGCTGGTCAGCGGACGGTCGGTACATCGCGCTCAGCCGCGGGCGGGAGTACCCCGGGAATCCCTATTGGGGGCACCCCGGGAACATCTACTTGATCGAGGTCGGGAGCGGCAGCCTCGCGCGACTCACCGCCGACTCAAGGGCCTACGAGAGTTCCCCGGCGTTCTGGCCCGAGCCCAAGGCCGTGGCTGGCCGATGACTCGGGCGTCACCAAGGGCGCGTCTGCGATCTACCGCTCGCAGCCGCGGGCACCCTGAGTTCGCGGGGTTGAAAAACACACCCGTGCCAAGCGGGTACCAGAGCAGGCGCTCCAACGGGCACAACCCGTTGGAGCGCTTCCAATAGCGGCGGACGAACCCCCGACACGCGGATCATGATGACGAGCCGGACTCGCGCCGGGCGTCAACCTCCGGCTTTTCTTTGGCAGCGTCCGGTACTCGGAGGACATGGACCTGGACGGCGACGATCGAACTCGCCCGGCCCTCAGGCGAGAGGTCGGGAGACTTCTTCAAGACCCAGCCCTTCTGCGCCAGCTGGCCGCCAGGGGCATCCGTGGCATCGAGGCGCGAACCGGACCCAACAAAGACACCGAGACGACACTTCGGTACAAGATGCGAGTCGTGAGCCCTGGCGGCGTTCCCCTCCCTGGCAAAGTGGAAGTCTCGTTTCGGAAGCTTGGGTCTCCAGAAGACGCGGCGATGGACGACGCCGATGAAAAGATCGTGTCCCAGTACTTGGGTTCGGGAGACCTTCCTCTTCGCGTGGCGCACTACACCCTGATGCCGGCGGTCAAGCAGAAGATCGCGGCACTAACAGCGTCGACACGTTGGACCTGGCTTTCCTCCGCCGGAGCCTGAACGACGACACCTTGGGTGAAGCTCGCAACCGGGCCCTTACGCTGTCATTCGAGCAGTACCGGGACACTGTTGTCGAATTCCTCGACCCTGCCGAGCGCCTCTCTTTGGCCACCGAACGCGCCTGGGACGAGCAGCGATTGTTCGCCGTAGAGTTGATGGAAGCGATCGTCGCCCAGTCGTCGCCAAACGAAGGAGAGATCCCGAAGTGAAGCGTCAACACGATGCGCTGCTCAGAGAGGTCCTACTGCCCCGCGCGGTGTTTACCTCGCGTGAAGTCTGGGAACTTACTGGGAGCGGCTTGGCCGTTGTGTCGCGCCGCCTTGGAGCACTGGCCCAGCGCGGCATCCTCACGCGCGTCACCCGCGGGATATGGGCGCAGCCGCAACACCCAGACTTCTCGCCATACGCCGTCCTCCCGTTCCTTCTGCGGGGAACACGGGACCAGCAGAGCCAACAGCCGCTTGGTTACGTTTCGCTTCTCTCCGCGCTCAGCCTTCACGGCTTGATCAGCCAGATTCCCCGCTCGATCGCCATCGTGACTGCCAAGCAGTTACCGACGCTTCGCACGCCGGTCGCGACTTACGAGTTTCACCGGATGGAAAGAGCGCTGATTGGAGGCTTCGAGCCGTTCGGCCACCTGAGGAACTTCGATGTTGCCAGGGCCGAGAAGGCCCTCTTCGACACGCTTTACTTCTCGGTCAGAAAGGGACGCCGTTTCACGCACTTACCTGAACTCGACTTGCCGCGAACGTTCAGGCCTGGTGAAGTGGAGGACTGGATCAGCCGAGTCGCCTACGCGCCGCTACGAAACGAGGTGGCGCAGCGATGGCGCGCGATTCTCGAGCGTACCGGATTCAGAATCCCTGGCGGACGTCACAAGGCGACGTCCTGATCTTCCTTGGGGCTCAAGACCGCCGAGGAGGGGAACGTGGTATACTTCGCCGGTGGATTCGTCAATGGACCGGACTCAGATCGAGCGATGGGTGGCGACCTGGCGCGAGGCCGCCCCCGCGCTGGCGGAGCAGAAGCGGGCCGAGTTAGAGCAGCTAGCCACGCCGCGGGCGCTCGCGGAGCTGGCGGCGGCGTTTGAGCACGCGCGGTTACATCCACGCATCTCGGATACGTCCGGTTTGGTCGAACAACAACGCTACTTCCAACAGCTCGCGCGGTGATCGAGCTGTTTCGCGAGGCCCGCGCTCTCCAACAGTACCTGGAGGAGCGGGGGTGGCCGTACTGCTTCATCGACGGCGTGGCTCTGCAGCACTGGGGCGAGCCGCGCGTCACACGTGATCTCGACCTGACCGTGTTCACGGGCTTCGGCGGTGAGGCTCCGGTGGTTGACGGCCTCCTGGCTCGCTATCGTGGCCGCCGCCCGGACGCCCGCGAGTTCGCCCTGCGCCACCGCGTGTTGTTGCTGTCCACCCCCGGCGGCATCGCGGCGGATGTAGCCTTGGGCGCGCTCCCCCTCGAGGCCGACATGATCGCGCGCTCAACCGAGGTCGAGTTCGAGCCGGGCGCAGCCCTGCGCATCTGCTCGGCCGAGGACCTGCTGGTGCTCAAGGCCTTTGCCGACCGGCTGCAGGACCGCGCCGACGTGGCCGGCATCGCCCGGCGCCGCGGCCGCGGGCTCGATTGGGACGCCATCCTCTCGCGGCTTGCGCCATTGGCCGAAACCAAAGGGGACGCCCAGGTCTTGGAGACGGTGCGGGCGTTGCGGACCCGATTCGGCAGCTAACGAATTCTCCGCGTGCCGGACCTCGATCGAGCTAGGGAGCGGTGAGGCGAGCCGTGTGGCCCTTTCGGCCAGTGGCGTTGAACGCGGCG
>Ga0209342_10005056_pt1 | contig 13579 bp, 13 predicted proteins | sample RifCSP16_2_FD_184023 | JGI IMG/M metagenome (GOLD analysis project Ga0209342, IMG submission 184023) | Soil microbial communities from Rifle, Colorado - Rifle CSP2_sed 16_2 (SPAdes) (version 2) | ecosystem: Environmental > Terrestrial > Deep subsurface > Rock core/Sediment | place: Rifle... | reverse complement strand
CGCCCCCGAACAGGCCCGTCTTTCCGCCCTTGGTGTACGGCTCGAGCAGGTCGACGACCTTGATGCCGGTCTCGAACATCTCGACCTTGGTGGACTGCTGCTCGAAGGACGGGGCCGGCCGGTGGATCGGGTAGGTCTTGCTGGTCTTGACGGGTCCCATCTTGTCCACGGGCTCGCCGGTGATGTTGAGGATGCGGCCGAGCGTCTCCTTCCCGACGGGGATCGAAATGGGTTGGCCGGTGTCGACCACGGCCATGCCCCGGGTGAGTCCGTCCGTACCCGCCATGGCCACGGCGCGGACCTGGCTCTCGCCCAGGTGATGGGACACCTCGAGCACGAGCTTGGAGGAGTACGCGAAGATGTCGGTGCTGCCCGCGCCCGGGACCTCCAGGGCGTTATAGATCGACGGCAGCTTGCCCGGCTCGAACTCCACGTCCACCACCGGCCCGATGACCTGGACGATCTTCCCCTGGTTCATGAAGTGCTCCTTAGGGTCGCTGGCTACGCCTCGACGGCCTGTCTGAGGGCCTCGGCCCCGCCGACGATGTCCAGGAGTTCCTTGGTGATGCGCTCCTGGCGCGCCTTGTTGTACTGGATGGTGAGGACCTCGATCATCTCCTTGGCGTTCTTGCTCGCCGCTTCCATGGCCGTCATCCGCGCCCCGTACTCGCCCGCGACCGACTCCATCAGCGCCCGGTACACCTGGGTGGTGACATGGCGAGGGAGCAGGGCGACCAGGATGCCCTCGGCGCTCGGCTCGTAAATGTAATCGCCGCCGGTTGCCGGCCCCTCGCCCGCCGCGGGGGCGGATTCGATGGGCAGCAGCCGCTCACGCCGGACCCGCTGGACCGCCACGGAGCGGAACTCGTTGTAGAGCAGGTGGACCTCGTCCGCCTCGCCCGTCAGGTAGTCCCGCATGAGCTGGCCGGCCAGCTCCTGGGCGTGCGAGTAGGCGAGGCGGTCGAAGAAGCCGAGCATCTCCGACTTCACGGTCCACTGGCGCCGACGGTAGAAGTCCCGCGCCTTCTTGCCGACCACCACCAGGGTCACGTCGGTCTGTCCCGGTTCGCGGAGGAAACCGAGGGAGGCGCGGAGCACGTTCGAATTGAAGGCGCCGCAGAGCCCCTTGTCCGCGGTGATGATGACGAGGCGCCGCCGCCCGGTGGCGCGCCGGGCCAGCAGCGGGTGGGCGTCGTCCCCCGCCCGCCCGACCAGGTTGGACAGCAGCTCGGCCATCTTGATGGCGTAGGGGCGCGCCTCCACGATGCGCTCCTGAGCGCGGCGCAGCTTGGCCGCCGCCACCAGCTTCATGGCGCGGGTGATCTTCTGGGTGGATTCGACCGAGCGAATCCGTCGCCGGATGTCTCTGAGCGTGGCCATGGTGGTCCCGGTGCTACGCGGCCGTGACGCCCCGGGAGGCGATGAACTCGGCCTTGGCCTCCCCAAGCGCCTTGGCGAGCGCCTCGCGCAGCTCGTCGGTCAGCTCCTTCTTGTTGGCGATGTCGGACGTCAGCCGCGGATGCGTACGCTCGAGGAAGGGGTACAGAAACTCCTCGAAGGTCCGGATCTGGTCCACCGGCACGTCGTCCAGCGCCCCCTGGGTGCCGGCGAAGATGATCGCGATCTGTTTCTCGACCGTCAGCGGCGCGTACTGCCCCTGCTTCAGGATCTCCACCATGCGCTGGCCGCGCGCCAGCTGGAGCTGGGTCGACTTGTCCAGGTCGGACCCGAACTGGGCGAAGGCGGCCAGCTCGCGGTACTGGGCCAGGTCCAGGCGCAGCTTGCCCGCGATCTGGCGCATGGCCTTGATCTGGGCTGAGCCGCCGACGCGAGAAACCGACAAGCCCACATTGACGGCGGGCCGGATGCCCGAGAAGAACAGATCCGACTCCAGGTAGATCTGGCCGTCGGTAATCGAGATCACATTGGTCGGGATGTAGGCCGAGACGTCACCCAGCTGGGTCTCGATGATCGGCAGCGCGGTCAGCGAGCCGCCGCCCAGCTGATCGTTGAGCTTGGCCGCCCGTTCGAGCAGCCGAGAGTGGAGATAGAACACGTCGCCCGGGTACGCCTCGCGCCCCGGCGGCCGGCGCAGCAGCAGGGAGAGCTGCCGGTACGCCGTGGCGTGCTTGGACAGGTCGTCGTAGATGCACAGGGCGTGCCGGCCCGAGTCGCGGAAGTACTCGCCCATCGCGCAGCCGGCATAGGGCGCGATGTACTGCAGCGGCGCCGACTCCGAGGCGGAGGCGATGACCACCGTGGTGAAGGCCATGGCGCCCGTGTCTTCCAGCACTTTCACGACCTGGGCCACGGTGGAGCGCTTCTGGCCGATGGCCACGTAGAAGCAGTACACCCCCTGCCCCTTCTGGTTGATGATGGTGTCCACGCCAATGGCCGTCTTGCCGGTCCCGCGGTCGCCGATGATCAGCTCGCGCTGGCCGCGCCCGATCGGGATCATGGCGTCGATGGCCTTGAGGCCGGTCTGCAGCGGCTCCTTGACCGAGCGCCGGTCCACGACGCCGGGTGCGTAGCGCTCGATGGAGCGGAACTCCTTGGCATCGATCGGCCCCTTGCCGTCCACGGGTTGGCCGAGGGCGTTGACCACGCGGCCCACCAGCGCCTCCCCGACGGGCACTTGGGCGATGCGCTTGGTCCGGGTGACCGGGTCGCCTTCCTTGATCTGGGTGTCGGCGCCGAGCAGCACGGCGCCCACGTTGTCCGCCTCCAGGTTCAGCACCAGGCCGTACACGTCGCCCGGGAACTGCAGCAGCTCACCGGCCAGCGCTTTCTCCAGCCCGTAGATGCGCGCGATGCCGTCGCCGACCTCGATGACGCGCCCGGTTTCCTTGAGGTCGATCTCGGCCTCATAGCCCTGGAGCTGGCGCTTGATGATCTCGCTGATCTCTCCCGCCTTGATCATGTGCTATCCCCTTGCGAGCCGCTCGCGCATGCGCGCGAGCTGCCCGTCGAGACTGCCGTCGAGAATGAGGCTGCCGACCTGGGCGACAAAGCCGCCCAGCAGCGTCGAGTCCACGTGCTCTTCGAGGAGGATGCGCTTGCCCAGCGCCCGCTCCAGCCGGGCGCCGAGCTGCCGCTTCTCCTCGTCGGTGAGCGCCACGGCCGAGCGCACCTGGGCGCGGGCCTGGCCGAGATCTTCGTCGACCAAGGCCTGGTACGCCGGGACGATCTCTGGCAGATGGTCCATCCGGCCGCGGTCCGCAACCAGCCCCAGGAAGTCCTGGACGAGCTTGCCGCAGCCGGCCTTCCGGGCGACGGCGACGGCGATGCTGCGCCGGTCCCCGGCCTTGATCCAGGGCCGCGTGAGGGCGTCGCGGGCTTCGGGCTCGGCCGTGAGAACGCCGAGGAAGGCCGCGAGCTCCTGGCCGACCGCCGGCGCGGCGCCGGACTCGAGGGCGATCATGTGCAGCGCCTTGGCGTAGCGCCGCGCCGTCCCTTCCCTCGCCCGCATGCGCTAGCTGACCTTCTCGACGCGTGCGATGGCGTCGGCAACGATGCGGCGGTGGTCCTCGTCGCGGAGGCTCTTCTTGATCACGCGCTCCGCCACCGCGATCACCAGGTCGCTCACTTCCTGGCGCAGCTCCTGCTTGGCGCGGCGGACGTCCTGGGTCATCTCGGCGCGGGCCGATTCGACCAGCCGGCCCGCCTCGGCGCGGGCCGCGTCGACGAGCCGGCGCTGCTCCTCCGCAGCCTCCTTGAGGGCCGCGGCGCGGATGGCCTGGGCCTCGGCGTGCGCGGCCTGGATCTTGGCCGCGTGCTCCTCGCGCTCGCGCTGGGCCTCGGCCCGAGCGGCTTGGGCCTCGTCGAGCGACTTCCGGATGGCCAGGGCGCGCTCCTCCATCTTGCCGACCAGCGGGCGATACAGGAGCTTGCCAAGCAGCAGAAGCAGCAGGCCGAAGTTCACCATCTGGATGATCAGCGACTTGTCCAGATTGATGAGCCCGCCCCCGCCTTCCGACGCGAGCGCCAGCGACGGCAGCAGAGCGAGTAGGAACGCAGCAGTGGCGAGGACTCGACTCATGGTGAATTCTCCGGCCTAAACGAGATTTTGTGAAATTAAGAACAAACGTTACAGAAGTATCACGCAGCCGCGAAAACTGTCAAGGGGCTTCGGGCCCGCGGCGGGCAATTACGCCCCCACCCACAACGAGGTCGCCCTGATAGAAGACGACGGACTGGCCCGGAGCCGGGCCGCGCTGGGCTTCGGCGAACCGAACCCGGATCCGCCCCTGCCCTGCCGGCTCAATGGTGGCGGGCGCAGGCGTGTGGCTGTGCCGGATCTTGGCCGTGACCTCCAAGGGTCCGTCAAGGCTCGGCGGCGATATGAAGTTCACCTGCTCGGCCCAAAGCTCCCCGACCTCGACCTCCTCGGCAGCGCCCACCACGACGGCATTCCGATCCGGATCGAGGGCCGTGACGTAGCGTGGGCGGGCTCCAGGGATCCCAAGCCCCCGTCGCTGGCCAATGGTGTAGTTCGCCAATCCTCGATGCTCTCCAAGCACCGTCCCCTGCCGATCCACGATCGGGCCGGATCGGAAGGCGTGGGGAGTGCGCCGCTGGAGAAACCCTCGGTAGTCGTCGTCCGGAATGAAACAGATCTCCTGGCTCTCGGGCTTGTCGGCGGTGACGAGGCCCAAGGTCCGGGCCTTGGCGCGCACCTGCTCCTTGGTCAGTTCGCCCACGGGAAACCGTGCCGCGGCGAGCTGGGGCTGGCTCAACGGCCACAGGAAGTCCGACTGGTCCTTTCGAGAATCTCGGCCGCGCCAGAGCAGATACCGTCCCGAGGCGCCATCGTGCGTGATCCGCGCGTAGTGGCCCGTCGCCACAGCGGTCGCGTCCCAGGCGCGCGCGCGATGAAGCAGCGAGCCGAACTTGACGTCGCGGTTGCATACCACGCACGGCACCGGCGTGCGTCCGGCCGCGTACTCGCTGGCGAAGTTCGCGATCACGGTCTCGTCGAACTCCCGCTCACTGTTGAGGAGGTAGTACGGGATGCCGAGCCGGCGCGCCACTTGGCGGGCGTCGTCCACGGTCTCCGGCGAGCAGCAGCTGCCGAACTTGCGGGTCGCTTCCTCCGGCTCCCGCCACGGCCAGACCCGCAGCGTGATCCCGATCACCTCGCAACCCTGCTCGAGGAGCAGCGCTGCCGCGACCGAAGAGTCCACCCCGCCGCTCATTCCGACGACGATCCGCTCGCTCATGCGCGCCAGCCGGTCTCCGATTCTACGCCCTCGCGGACGTGATCAGCTCGGCCAGGCGGTCCAACTCCTCCCGAGACGTGTAGGCGATCTCGATACGGCCGGCGCGCTCGTTGCCGATCAGGCGCACCCGCGTCGCCAGGGCCGAGCGGAGGGCGTCCTCGAGCGCCGCGAGCTCGGGGGAGCGGCGGAGCTGTCGGCGCGCTGGCCTGGCGCGCTTGGCCTGAACACCCTCCTCCGTGGTTCGCACCGACCACGAGTGAGCCAGGATCTCCTCGCGCAGCTTGAGCTGGTCCGCGGGGGAGGTGAGGGAGAGGAGCGCGCGCGCATGGCCCATCGTCAAGCGTCCCGCACGCAGGTCGGCCTGGATCAGCTCAGGCAGCTTCAGCAGGCGCAAACAGTTGGCGATGCTGCTGCGGTCCCGGCCGACACGGTGCGCGAGCACCTCCTGCGTCCAGCCGAACTCAGCCAGGAGCCGCTGGTAGGCCTCGGCTTCCTCCATCGGGTTCAGGTCTTCCCGGAGCAGATTCTCGACCAAGGCCAGCTCGAGACATTCGGCATCGGTGGCTTCGCGAATGACTGCGGGAATCCGAGTGAGCCCCGCCATCTTGGCGGCCCGCCAGCGCCGCTCCCCAACGACGAGCTGGTAGCCTTGCCCGAGGTGCCGGACAACTACGGGCTGAAGAACGCCGGACTGGCGAAGAGAAGCCGAAAGTTCACGTAAACTCTTGTCATCAAAGGCTTTTCTGGGCTGATTCGGGTTTGCAGTAATCGAGTCGATGGGCAGGTCGGTGGTGGCGCCTGCGAGATCGGGCTCCGAGGTGGAAGACAGAAGGGCTCCGAGCCCGCGGCCCAGTCCGTGTCGGTTAGCCATGCGCGAGCACCTCCTTGGTGAGTTCGAGATACGCCGTGGCCCCGGATGACCGCAGGTCGTAGAGCATGATGGGCTTACCGTGGCTGGGGGCCTCGGTGAGTCGGATATTGCGGGGGATGATCGTCGTTAGAACCTGACCGCCAAGATGCTGCTGCACCTCGGCCTTGACTTGGGCCGCCAGGCTTGTGCGGCCGTCGTACATGGTGAGCACGATACCTTCCACCTTGAGGCCAGGGTTGAGACGTTCCCGAACCAAAGTGATCGTCCTGAGAATATGCGCCAGTCCTTCCATGGCGTAGTACTCGCACTGGAGGGGCACAAGCGCCGAATCCGCAGCGGCGAGGGCATTGAGCGTCAGCAGACTCAGCGAGGGAGGGCAGTCGATGACGATGTAATCGTACTGGCTCGATATCGAACCAAGGGCGTGCTTGAGCCGTCGCTCGCGGTCGTCGGAGGTCACGAGCTCGATTTCCGCTCCCACCAGGTCGATGTCCGAGGGAATGATCGACAAGAGTTTCAGGTCGGTGGGCCGGATGGCCTGGGCGATGGGCACCCCTTCCAGGAGGACGTGGTAAATCGTGTGGGCGACTTCCTTCTTGCTGATTCCCAGGCCAGTGGTCGCATTGCCCTGCGGGTCCAGATCGATGAGGAGGGTCTTTTTCTCGGCCAAAGCCAGTCCGGCGGCCACATTTATCGCGGTAGTGGTCTTGCCCACTCCGCCCTTCTGATTGACAACCGCAATGATTCGGCCCACTCAGCCCCCTTTGGTGTTCCACGTGGAACAGTTCCACGTGGAACATTACCCTAGGATCCCCCTGGTTTCAAGCCTCCTTGGAAGCCACAAGCAGCACTCGGCTCAGCCCAAGCGCGGGGTAGGGCATATGCTCCCATCGGGTCAACATACCGACATGTGCTGGTGGCAGGGCGGGGGGTTGGGGTGGGCCTGGAGCCAGAAAGACCCCGCCGGGCCTCAGATACCTGGCAACAACCGGAAGCAGTTTCCGCATCGGGCCTACGGCGCGCGCGACAGCAATATCAAATCTCCCAATTAAATCAGGTAATTGAGTGATTATATCTTCCGCTCTGCCCTCCAGGATCTCCATGTCCTCCAATCTGAGCTCGCGCCTGAGGGCAGCGAGAAAGGAGACCCTCTTTCGCTTGGCCTCAATGAGGGTCAGGGCGATCCGAGGCTCGACGATCCGCAGGGGGACCCCGGGGATCCCGGCCCCGGCCCCGATGTCGACCATCTTGAGGGGTCCCCGGGGCAGGAGCGGAAGGAGCAGAAGCGAGTCTTGAAAAAGGCTTCGGGCGATTTCCCTCGGCGAGTCGAGGGCCGTCATCCGGTGAACGCGGTTCCACTGGAGCAGAAGATCGAGGTAGCGCGCGAAGCGCGCGCGCTCCTCGCCCGAGGCCGGCCGCCCGGTGAGCGCGCGGATCGCGGCCGCGAGCGGCTCCAGCGGATCTCGCGCGCGGGCGGGCACGGCTATGTTCCGAGGGGAAATCGGGCGACGATACGAACGGGCAGGGCGGGGGAGAATGGCGGGGACGCCGCCGGCCTCACGCCTTCTTGGCGGCGCGGACCGGCGCGTTCTCCGTCTTCCCGTGCCGCTCCATGTATTTCTGCTGGGCGATCTGGAGCACGTTGGAGAGGGTCCAGTACAGCACCAACCCGGATGCCATGGAGAGGAAGAAGTAGGTGAACAGGATCGGCATGAACAGCATCATCTTCGCCTGGCGCGGGTCGCCCATGACCGGCGTGATCTTCTGCTGGATGAACATGGACACGCCCATGAGAATCGGCAGCACATACGTGGGGTCCGCCCCGGCCAGGTTGCAGATCCAAACGTCTTGCCCGCCGAGCAGGGGAAGCCACCGCGGCGCCTCGCCGAAGCAGATGAAGGGCTGATTCTGCAGCTCGGCCGACACCGAGAGCGCGACGTACAAGGCGATAAAGACCGGAATCTGCACGACCATGGGCAGGCAGCCGCCCATCGGGTTGACCTTGTGCTGCCGGTAGAGCGCCATGGTCTCCTGCTGGATCCGCTGCGCGTCGTTCTTGTACTTGGAGCGAAGGGCATTGATCTGCGGCTGCAGGGCCTGCATCGCCTTCATCGACGTCATGCTCTTCACGGTGAGCGGGAAGAACACTAGCTTGATGAGCACCGTCAGGAGGATGATCACGGTCCCGTAATTCCGAGTGTACTTATAGAGCCATTGCATGAACTCCAGGGTCGGCACGACGATCCACTCCATCGGGATGGTCGGCACGCCCCACTTCTGGGCCCACGATTCGAGGAACGGGAATCCGCCGAAGTAAATCGCCTTCTCAAGCCCGACGCCGAGCGCCTTCAGGCGGTCGTACTCCATCGGGCCAAGGTAGCTCCGCACGCGTCCCTGCCATGCCTGACCAGGCGCGAGCGCTGGCACTGTGACCCGGACGCCGATTTCCGCGGCCTTCGGCGCCTTCTCTCCGTTTCCCGCCGGGTCGGCGATTCTCGCTTCGGTCACCTTGATGTCGGGCGCGCCGGGTATCACGGCGGTCAGGTACACCCCGTTGGCCCCCACCGGCGCCATGGCGCTCTCGAAGGCCGCCCACCGGCCGGCGCCGACGGCGTCCTCCGCCTTGGCGAGATACTCGCGGCGCGCCCAGAAGGCGCCGCTCTCGAGCCGGACCACATGGAGCGGGCGGGGCCCCTTGAAGGTCTCCTCCAGATCTTTCGACCGTTCGACCGGCGCCGTCCAGTTCAGGGCAAGCCCCGCGCTCAGGGGCACGCGATGCCGGTTCTCGATTTTGATTTCCCGATCGACCACGTAACTGTCGGCCCGGAACCGGAGCACCTGGGTCACGCGAAGCCCGAACCCGTCGTCCCCCACGAGGCGCAGTTCGCCCTCCGGCCGTTCCGTGCCGAGCTTGAGAGAGTCTCCCGTGATGGCGAACGCCAATACCCGCGGCGCCTGCCCGGGGGTGAGCACGGTCAGTCCTTGAGAGCTGATGACCCCGGGCAGGACCATCGGTTTGTCCCCCCGGTACCGCAGCTCCCAGGCCTGGATGGCACCGCCCGCGCTCCCGATAACGGCCCGATACAGAGGCGTCTCGACCACGACGGACCGCTCGGGAACCTGTGGGAGCTCTTTCCCGGGCAGGAGAGGTGGGGGGCTCGAGACGGGCGGCGGCGGGCTCGGCGCGGCGGCCGGCGCCATCGGCGCCTCGGCCTTCGGTGGAGCCGGCTTGGGTTCTTGCGGCGTCACGAACAGGAACTGGTAAACCAGCAGCAGGCCCGCCATCAGCATGGCGGCCACGATCGCTCGCTTCTCCATTAGGCTCCCGGTGTCTGTGGTGGCTGGTGCGGGGGCGGCGGATCGTAACCGCCGGGATGCCACGGGTGGCAACGCCCGATCCGGCGGACGGCCAGCCACCCGCCGCGCATGAGCCCGTGGGTGATCAACACCTGCCGGCTGTAATCGGAGCAGCTCGGCTCGAAGCGGCACGCAGGCGGCAGCAGCGGGCGTATCAGGAGCTGGTACCCACGCACCACCAGCGCCGATGCACGGCCGACTGCCGTCACGAGCTGCTCCTCCCGGCGCGCGCCAGGGCCCCGACGGTCCGTTCCATTTCCCCCAACAAATCTCGGAACGGCCGCGTCAGGGCGGCGGGACGCGCGATGAACACGACCTGAACGCCATGGGGGAGAGCCGCCTGGTGGTGCCGGTACGCCTCGCGCAACCGCCGACGGGCGCGGTTGCGATCCACCGCGCCCCGCAGCTGGCGGCTCACGGCGAAGCCAGCCGCGCGGCCGGGCTGGTCGACACGCCACAGGGCGACGAAACTTGTGCTCTCTTCCCGCTTGCCCCGCTGGAACAGGGCCTGGATGTCGGCCGCCCGGCGGAGCCGTTCGCGGCGGGGGAGCGTCAGCGCGGCGCCGGACCGGCGGACCACGTTTCGGCTAGACGGTCAGCCGCTTGCGCCCTTTCGCGCGCCGCCGCTTGAGCACCTTGCGCCCGCCCGGTGTCTTCATCCGCTCTCGAAAGCCGTGCGTCTTCTTCCGGCGGCGCACATTCGGCTGAAACGTCCTCTTCATGGAGAATTTCCCCCCCTCGCTCGCAGAACCTCCGTAGTCTACTGACCACTCCTCGGCAAGTCAAGGCGCGCAACCCTCTTGCGAGGATGTTTCGCGCTGTGGTAAGGTTCGCACTCCCACGCTCCACGCGAAGCGGGCCCGGGCTGGCCGGCGCTCCTGCGAGGAACGAGGCTCAGGGCTAGCGGTTCCCCGTTCGCTCTCGGTTGACACGATGACAGGTTGCGACCTGGTCCGCCGCAGCGCCGGCTCGAAATGCCAGCCCAGCCGAATCGCCCAAGCTTATCCACACCTGTGGATAACTCTGTGTGTAACTTCCCTCCCCAGGTTCGGACAAACTATCGAAAATGCTTGACTCCTTGTGGCAGCGGCTCCTCGGTGCCCTTGAGGGCAAGCTGCCCGATACGGCCCTCGACTCCTGGCTGCGGCCCTGCCGGCTGGCCGCGATCGACGGCGATGTGCTTCACGTCGCCGCCCCGAACAAGTTCACGCGCGACTGGCTGACCCAGCACCACGTCGCCGCGCTCGAAGCCGCCGCGCGCGATGTCCTCGGCGGCGCCCCCCGCGTCCTCATCGCGCTCGACCGTGAGCCGGGGCGCGCCGCGCCCGCGCCAACCGCGACCAGCGCGTCCGCGCCGGCCGCGCTTGCCACGGGCCTGTCCTCTCGCTACACGTTCCAGTCCTTCGTCGTCGGCAACTCCAACCAGTTCGCCCAGGCGGCCTGTCAGGCGGTCGCGGAGCTGCCGTCCAAGGCCTACAACCCCCTGTTCATCTACGGCGGTGTCGGCCTGGGCAAGACCCACCTGCTGCACGCCGTCGGCCACCAGATCGCCCGCCTGTATCCGTCCATGCGGCTCCTCTACCTCTCCTCGGAGCGGTTCACCAACGACCTGATCAATGCCATCCGCTACGACCGCACCGCGGAATTCCGGGCGAAGTACCGCACCATCGACCTGCTGCTGATCGACGACATCCAGTTCATCTCGGGGAAGGAACGCACCCAGGAGGAGTTCTTCCACACCTTCAACGACCTCTACGAAGCGCGGAAACAGATCGTCGTCTCGTCCGATTCCGCGCCAAAGGAAATCCCCGAGATCGAGGAGCGGCTCCGCTCGCGCTTCGAGTGGGGGCTCATCGCGGACATCCAGCCCCCCGACTTCGAGACGCGCGTCGCCATTCTCAAGAAGAAGGCGGAGATCGAGCGTGTGCCTCTGCCCGACGACGTGGCGTACTTGATCGCGTCCCGCATCAAGGCGAACATCCGCGAGATCGAGGGGTCGCTCACCCGCATGGTTGCCTTCTGCTCGCTCAGCGGCCGCGAGATGAGCGTCGACTTGGCCCAGGAGGTCCTCTCCGATCTTTGGGGGGAGGAAGAACGCATCATCACGGTGGAGCACATCCAGCGGAAGGCGTCGGAGTTCTTCGGCGTCAAGCTCTCCGACATGCGGGCCAAGAACCGAACCAAGGCCGTGGCCTTCCCGCGCCAGATCGCCATGTACCTGGCCCGCCAACTCACCCACATGTCGCTCGCCGAGATCGGCCGCGCCTTCGGAGGCAAGGACCATACCACCGTTCTCCACGCGGTCGACAAGATCCAGGCGCTGCTCCGCGAGGATCCCAAATTCAAGAAGACTCTGGACACACTTACCCAGAGCATCAACCTGTGATCCCAGCGGCCCGGCGCTCAATCCACGCTCCTGTCCACAATTTTCGCGCGTCCAACATCCTTCCGTTCAAGGCGTTTCCGCGCACTCCGCGCTACCCACACCTCCGCCTCGTGTTACGACGACTAATTTTGACGTTGTCTTACTTACCCCAATAACGGAGACCTCTATGGAAGTCCATGTGGATCGCGACGCGTTTCTCCGCGGGCTCCAGATGGTGCACAACGTGGTCGAGCCCCGCCAGACGCTGCCCATCCTGGCCAACGTGCTGCTCGAGGCCCAGGGGGACACGGTGCGGATGACCGCCACGGACCTCGAGGTCGGGGTGCGGGTGTCGGCGCCGGCCAAGGTGGTCGTGGCCGGGGCTATCACGATATCGGCCCGGAAGCTCATGGAGATCGTCAAGGAGCTGCCGGCGGCACCGCTGTCCCTCAAAGTCCAGGAGAACGCCTGGGTGGCGCTGCGGTGCGGCGGAGTGTCCTACAAGCTGGTGGGGCTTACCCCTGAGGATTTCCCGGCCGTGGGCGACGGGGCCGGGGCCGGCTGGATCACCGTCGACGGCAAGATGCTGCGCGACATGCTGACCCAGACCACCTTTGCCATCTCCCATGACGAGAGCCGCTACGCGCTGAACGGAGTGCTCTTTGTCGTGCGTGACACGGAGCTGCGGCTGGTCGCGACCGATGGGCACCGGCTGGCGCTGGCGGTTCGCGCGCTGCCCGCCGGGGCGCCGCCGGTGTCCGGTATCGTGCCTCGGAAGGCCGTCCAGGAGGTCGCGCGCATCGTGGGCTCCGGGGAGGAGGTCCAGATCACCGTCGGCGAGAACCAGTTCATGCTGCGAATGCCCAATGTGCTGCTGATCGCGCGGCTGATCGAAGGGACGTTTCCGAATTACGAGCAGGTGGTCCCGAAAGCGCACCCGCATCGCATCGCGATCGCACGGGGGGCGCTGACGGCGGCGCTGCGGCGGGTCTCGGTGCTCTCGGAGGAGCGCACGAAGCCGGTCAAGTTCGTTCTGTCATCGGGCGTCCTGAAACTGACCGCGTACAGCCCGGATTTCGGGGAGGCCGAGGAGCAGGTTGAGATTCAATACGCCGGCGAGGAGATCACAATCGGATTCAATTCCCGCTATGTGCTGGACGCGCTCGGCGCGCAGGCGGGCGAGCAGGTCATTCTCGAAGTAAAGGACGGATTGAGTCCCGGAGTGATCAAAAGCTTCGAGGAAGAGGGGGCGCTCTGTGTTATTATGCCCATGAGGATTTGACGTCCCATGGGAGCGGAAATCGGTGCATTTTGAATGGATAGAATTCTCCGATTTTCGTAATTTCGAGACCCTCTCCCTCACGCCCGCTCCGAGTCTCAACGTCCTGACGGGGCCTAACGCCCAGGGGAAGACCAACCTCCTGGAAGGGCTCGCGCTGCTCCTGGTGGGACGCTCGTTCCGCGGCGCCCGGCCCGCCGACCTGCCCCGCTGGGACTCGGCCGGTGCCGCGTTGAGCGGCGAGCTCAAGCGTCTCGAGACCGTTCGCACGCTCCAGCGAGCCGTCGGCCGGCGTGAGGATGGGGCATGGGCGGTGACCGGGGACGGGTGCCCGTGGGCCCGCGCCATCCCGTTCGGCTGGCAGGACCTGGCGATCCTCGCGGAAGGGCCTCAGGCGCGGCGCAACTTTCTTGACGGCTTCGCGGGCAAGCTCTATCCCGCCCATCTGACAGCCCACGCCCGCTACCGGCAGATCCTGACCCGGCGGA
>Ga0209342_10005054_pt1 | contig 13582 bp, 15 predicted proteins | sample RifCSP16_2_FD_184023 | JGI IMG/M metagenome (GOLD analysis project Ga0209342, IMG submission 184023) | Soil microbial communities from Rifle, Colorado - Rifle CSP2_sed 16_2 (SPAdes) (version 2) | ecosystem: Environmental > Terrestrial > Deep subsurface > Rock core/Sediment | place: Rifle... | reverse complement strand
GGTCGTGCCGCTGCTCAACGGGGTGGACGCTCACGAGCGCCTGATCCCGGCGCTCGGGGCGGGTGCGGTCGTGGGTGGCCTGTGCAGCCTGGTGAGCCTGGTGGAGGCTCCGGGGGTCATCCGTCAAGAAACCAAGTTGCGGCAAGTCGTGGTCGGTGAGCTGGATCGCAGCCGCTCGGAGCGGGTGGAGCGGCTAGTGCAGGCCTGGGCGGAGACCGGCGCGGAGGCCATCCACGCCGAGGATATCCATGCGGCCTTGTGGACCAAGCTCCTGTTCATCGCCTCCTTCGGTGGCGTGGGGTCTCTGGCGCGCTGCAACATGGGCGAGATGCTGGGCGCGCCGGAGACGCGGGCGCTGTTCATCGAGTCGATGAAAGAGGTGGAAGCGGTAGCGCGGGCCGGCGGGGTCGGGCTGGCGCCGGACGCAGTGGCCAAGGCGCTGGCGATGGCCGAGGGCTTTGAGCCCAACGCCACCACCTCCATGCAGCGAGACGTGGCCGACGGAAAGCCCTTCGAGCTAGAGGCCTTCAGCGGCACGGTGATCCGCATGGGCGAGGCGGCCGGGGTGCCGACGCCGGTGCACCGGCACTTCTACGCGCTGCTCAGACCGGCGCTGGCACGGGCGAACACCCCTTCCAGCCTTGGTGCAGTCTGATGGTGGATAAGCTTGAGCAAGCCGATTCTCCCCAACCGCCCCCCAATCAGCGGCAGAAACCCTGGCATGCCCTGGCTCTTCTGCTGGCCCTGTGGGCTATGTCTTCAGCGGGGGCCTATCTATTGCTTGTGCGACCGAGGGGTGAGCTCTTCGATTTCTACCCACGCTGGTATGGGGCTCGCGCCATGCTGCATGGTATCAACCCATACTCCGCAGAAATCACCCGAGGGATCCAGCAATCCGGGCTCGCGCTGAAGGACTGGTCGCTTTCTAGCGTCTTCCTCTACCCTGCGACCATCACTTACCTCCTGCTCCCCTTCTGGCTGTTGCCATTCGAAATCTCGGTAAGCTTGTGGAATGGGCTTCAACTGCTCTTGGTGATGGCCGCTCCCGTGCTGGTCTTCCTCCAGCTTGGATGGCGGCCGAAGCCATTGACGCTTGCCGGCGTCACGCTCTTCTCGAGCCTGATCTACCGTCACTCCATAAATGTATTCGTTCTCGGTCAATTCACCGTCTTCGTCCTGGCCGCCCTGATCATCGCATGCTGGGGAGTTCAGAGCCGTCGTGACTGGCTTGCGGCATTCGCGCTGGCCGCCGCCTCGATTCGGCCGGAGGGGATGCTGCTGGTGGGCGCATTCGCTTTGGATCTGCTGCTAAGGCGCAACTTCAAGGTCATTGGCCGGTTCTGCGCAGTGATGGGCGTCGCATTGGCGCTTTCCTTCGCACAGATCGGATTCTGGCTGCCGGATTTCGCAGCAGCAGTGCTGGAGCACGCAGACTTGGGTTTCTCCAGCCTTCCTTTGGGCCTGCTTGGTTCGGATACGGTCATGCTCGCTTCGATTGTGATCCTGCTCTTCTGGGCACTGTGGATGGTCAGGCAAATGGGGCGGCTGGGAGACCAGAACAGGCTTCCGAGGGGCATTTCGGTGGCGATCCTGTTCGTGCTCATTGCGCTACCCCAGACAAACAGCTATACGCTGGTCTATGCGCTGCTTCCGCTCTGGCTGATCATGCGCGAGGATGAAGGCCAGGGCTGGCTGTCGATTGGGGCGTACTTGCTCATGTTCTCACCCTGGCTGTTCCTGCTCGGGAAGGAGCGTTGGGGACTGCCATCAACACTGGAGCAATTGCTGCTCCCGATTATGGTAGGCGGATTATTTACAGGTGCTTGGCTGACCGCGGGCAGAACCCGCTTGGTACAATCAGTCGACCGGCCCCACGATGAACCGAGACAGCACTGGCTTAGTCACTGAAACGAACCTCGCGGCCCAGCCCCATCGCAGGCCGCCCTGGATCAAGGTGCGCGCCCCGGCGGGCGAGACCTACGAGTGGCTGCGCGACATGATGCGTAGCAAGTCCCTGCACACGGTCTGCGAGGAAGCGCGCTGCCCCAACCTGGGCGAGTGCTGGGGATCCGGCACCGCCACCTTCCTGCTGATGGGCGACACCTGCACCCGCTCCTGCGGGTTCTGTGACATCCAGACCGGCCGGCCGTCGCCGTTGGACTGGCTGGAGCCGGAGCGGGTGGCGCGGGCGGTGCGGGCCATGGGCTTGCGCCACGCGGTGATCACCAGCGTCAACCGCGACGAGCGCCCGGATGGGGGAGCCCCCATCTTCGCCCTGGTGATCCGCCGCATCCGCCAGCTGCAGCCCGGCTGCTCGGTGGAGGTGCTGATCCCCGACTTCAAGGGGTCGATCGAGGCCCTGGGGATCGTGATGGCGGCCCGGCCGGAGATCCTCAACCACAATGTGGAGACCGTGCCGCGCCTGTTCAAGAAGGTGCAGCCTCAGGACCGCTACGAATGGGCGCAGGCCACCCTGAGCAACGCCAGACGGCTGGAGCCGGATGTGCTGACCAAGTCCGGCATCATGCTGGGCCTGGGCGAGACGCTGGAAGAAGTCAAGGCGGTGATGTGCGACCTGCGGGACTGGGGGGTGGACATCCTGACCATCGGCCAATACCTGCAGCCCTCCAAGCAGCACCTCCCCATCGAGCGCTACTACACCCTGGAGGAGTTCGCCGAGCTCAAGCGACACGGGCTCGAGATCGGGTTCCGCTGGGTGGAGAGCGGGCCGCTGGTGCGTTCCTCCTATCACGCCGAGCAGCAGGTTCGGGCGCTCTCGGCTGTTCATCACCAGCTGTACGGGGCAGGCGGCCCGGCTTAGCCTCAACTGCCCGTCGCCAACCGGATTGGGGAGGGGGCTTGCGCGGCTCGTCCAGCGAAGGCAGTGTGCCCGGATATCGGCTGGAGCGCGTGGTGGCCAGCGTCCAGCGTTTCCGCAAGTCCTGGCATCGCGTCCACCGGCCGCAGGATGTCAACCACCTGCTCACGCTGTTCCCCCATGTCAGCCTGCAGCGCGGATACGTGCTGGACTACCTGCCAATGGGCGGGGAGGCCAACCGCTGGATCTGGCCCTTTGTCCGTCAGGAGCGAGAGACCGGCGCCCCGCCCGGGCTGGCGGCCCTGGCCAGGGACTACCTGATCCGGCAGCGGGACAGCCGCGAGCTGCGCCCAGTGGTAGCCGAGACGCTCTACCAGTACCTGATCTACGAACGCAGTCCGGTCGGCCTGCTGGAGTACGCGCTGTTTGTCAGCGAGTTGTGGGCTACCAAGTCCGAATCGGTGGCCGGTGAGTGGCTCAGCCTGGAGCCGCTGCTTACCCGCCGGGCCTACGATGATGTCCTGCGAAAGACCCGCGCCACCGCCCTGCGTTTCTCCCGCCCGCTGGGCTACGACCCGCTGGTCGAGCTGTCACCGGAAGGCGGGGGAGCGGCTCGGATGTTGGTCTACCACCCCGGGGACTGGAAGCGAATTTACGTGCTGCGCCTGCAGGTCGCGCCCGAGGGCGAGGTTCGCCGATCGGCGGGCGAGTTGGTGGCCAACCTGGGCGGCGGGCCGGAGGAGCGCTAGGCCGGCGCTGGGCGAGCAGCTACCAAACCGTCTGCACCCCGTATTGAGCAATCCGCTCGTCCGGCGTCACGATGGGCAAATCCTCCAGTTGACTCTGCGCAACCAGCATTCGATCGAATGGATCCCTATGGTGCGGCGGCAGGCCATAAACGTGAAGCGCGTGACTCACCTGGATTGGCAGGGGATGTATGCCGTTGGCAGCCATCTGCTCGGTGATGACCTTGCCGGGCTCGTCACTCAACTTGAGCTTGCCCAGGGAGGCCTTGATCGAGATCTCCCACGCACTTGCGGCACTCAGGTACAACACGCTGGCGCCGTCTTGGATCAGCTGTCTTGCGCGGGATGACAGCGCGGCCTCATCCATGACCCACCAGAGGAACGCTTGCGTGTCGAGCAAGACCTTCATCTCTCAAAGCTCTCCAGGATTTCATCAGGCAAGGGTTCATCGAAACCTTCCGAGATCCAGATCTTGCCCTTGGCAGTCCCAGGGACGCGCTGCTTGTTCGGGATGCCATAGGGGACCAACTTGGCGATTGGTTTGCCGGCCTTGGCAATGATGATCTCTTCGCCGCCCATGACGCGAGCCAGCAGCCTGGACAGGTGGGTTTTTGCTTCGTGGATGTTCACTGTAATGTCCAACTGATCCTCCATTGCAATCATAGACTAAGTCCTAGACTTAGTCAAATTCCACACCGTGTCCTGGTTCCTCCGGCATGTTCTTGCCTCGCTTGTAGCGCGTACAGCAGGAGCGCCGGACGAGGAGTTGTTGGGGGGGAGGGCCGGAGTTGGGGTAGGCGGGCGAGCCGCGGGCTGCGTCAGCCGCCGGTGTAGCCGAAGGCGGCCGGCTCGTCCAGCACCTGCACCCTCCCGCCCTCCAGGTTCAGGTAGACCAGGGCGAAGTTGTTACCCTCCTCCGACTCCCGTATCAAGTTGGAGGGATCTGCGGTGGACATGAGGGCATAACGCCCGTCGGGCAGCCCGGTAATTTCGATGTTCTGGCCTGGCAGGTAGTACTGGTAGCTATCGATCCAACCCGCCGAGATCCCCTGCCTCCGGGCACCGCAGGAAGTGAAGGCGGCACCGGCCGCCACCAGCGGCCGGCGGCTGCGCCGGATGTCGCGCAGGCAGAAGCTGACCTTGCCGCTGGTGGCCAGCACTTGGTCCAGCGTCCCATCGGGATTGACCGACCACAGCTCGTATAGCGAGAACCCGTCCAGGTGCCAGTGGCTGTGCTCGGAATGGAAGATGAATTCGCCGACGACCTGCTCGGCGTATCCACCCTCGGTGTCGTACATCCGCTGGATGACTTGATGGGTGCCGGTCCCCGGCAAGAGCGTCCCCCACATCTCCAGAGGCCCCTCGCCGGCGTTCACTACCGAGTTGGTCAGCCGCAGCAGGGTGGTCTGGTTGTAGCTGTTGCGCACGAGCCGCATGTCCGTCGGCGGCAGTGTCTGGAGATCCGGCAGCAGCGGAACCTGGCTGGTCTCCACTGGACGCAGGCTGTCCACCAGGTTGAGCTCCGGCTCCAACCCCATCCAGATCGCCTCCGCCAGCGCCGAATCGCGCGCCGGGAAGAAGTCGCTGAGCAGCGCTTCAGAAGTTGAGGGCGAATCCAGCGGCCACACCGCAACACCGCTTCCGGCCAGCAAGCCGGCCAACTCCGCCGGGGCGCCCGGCTGATACTGGTACGGCAGCACCGCTTGCAGATCCAGCGCTTTCGCCGCCCAAGCGCCCTGGGCCGGGTTGAGGGCGCTGGCCTCATCCAGTACCAGCAGCGCCACATCCACCGGCCCCTTGGGGCTCAATTCGGGCAGCAGGTGGGCCCGGCTGGCGATCAGCAGCCGGAAGGACCCGAAGGTGGCCAGGTAGCTGTTGCTCACATTGAGCTCCGCCCCGGCCGGAAGCATCTGCGCAATGTAGGCCGGAACCGCTTCCAACAGGATCCCATCCGCCAGGATAGGCATGCCCTCGCGCAAGGTGAAGTACTCCGTGAGCCCCTGCAGCAGACCGGCGCTCCCGGGGTCCAGAATCAAGCGGGTGCTCTCCGCAGTGATCTGCCGGATGGTGCGCAGATCAAGATGCTCCGGCGCGGGGTCTGTGATCCAGATCTGGTCGGCCTTGGGCAAATCGGCGTACTCGTCTGCGTCACCCTGGGGATTGACATGGACGATGCTCTCGCCGAACTTGAGCATCAGCGAATCGCCGGCCACCCGCCGGATCTTGATCTCGCCGGCGTCGGTCTCGAAGACCAGCGTGCGCCCGCCGAATTCATCCAGCCAACTCAGGCGGGCGATCAGCTGGCGGGCCGGGTCGGGCTCCGCGGTCGGAGCTGGAATGGAGGTGGGAAGAACTGCCGGCGGTTGCGGCAACGCTACCTCGGCGGGAGGCTCAGCCGGCCGACCCGCAAGGGAGAGACAGCCGCCCAGGGAGAGGGACAGCAAGAGAGACCCGAGACAGGCTCCCCCAACAGAGCTCCAGCGCATGCTTCTCTTCCGGCGGCGATGTGCCCGATCTTCACCCGGCGGAGGCCGCAGTTCCCGGGGGGGGTCCCCGGGCCCCGACGGCCCACTCACCGCAGCTCCCATTCTAAGCGCCAAAACCTCCCGCGGGAGCCCGGCGGGAGGGGACTTAAAGGCCAGGCTGTGCGTCCGGGTACAATCCCACGCCCAGGCCCCGGAAGGAGGAGCCTGCATGAAGCCTATCAACTGGGACGACTTCGAGAAGGTCGAGATGCGCGTGGGCAGGGTGTTGGAGGTGGAGGACTACCCCGAGGCGCGCAAACCCTCCTACCGGTTGAGCATTGATTTTGGAAAGGACCTCGGCATCCGGCGATCCGTCGCCGGGCTGGCGGCAGAGTACCGGCGGGAGGAGCTGCAGGGCAGGCTGGTGGTGGCTGTCACCAATTTCCCCGCCCGGCAGGTGGGAAAGCACCGTTCGGAGGTGCTGGTATTGGCCGCGGTCAACCGGGATCAGTCCCTGCGGTTGCTGCAGCCGGACGCCCAGGTGGAGCTCGGCGCCAGGATCGCCTAGCCTAGTTGTGCAGTTCGATGCCCCCGAAGGCCGCCACGCAGCGCACGGTGAGGGTCGGGCCGTCGCCGGCGTCGCCCTTGCGGCGGGTCTTGTTGTCCCAGCCGCCGAAGAGCGGCAGGCCGGACATGCGCACCTTCCAGTCCTCCGGCACGGTCACCTCGATCCCACCAAACGCCGCGGTGAGGTCCAGCAGAGCGCCGTCTGACGCCAGGGCGGCGTCGCGCAGGTCGATGTCGGTGCCGCCAAAGAGCGTGGTGGCGCTGCCTCCCTTGAAGCTCTTGGACTCCAGCCGCTGTTCGGTCCCCCCGAAAATGACAAAGCTGTTGATGCGGTCCTCCATGCTGGCTTCGGCGGGGCGCTGCAGCGAACGGCTGAGGACCAGGTAAAGCCCGGCCAGGATGAGCAGGCTGGGCCAGAAGATCTGCCCCAGGTCGAAGCGGAGCATGTCCAGCCGGGCCACCTGCAGATAGGCGCCCACCAGCAGCAGGAATAGGCTGACCGAGGGGGCGACGGAACGTGTGACCAACTGGATGATCGCGATCTGATCCAGCAAGAAGCCGGCGCCAAAGACCAGCAGCACCACTCCGACAAACGTACGCCAGGACATGGTTCCTCCTCGAGCTCCCTAAGCCGCGAACGAATTCTAACCCAGCCAACTCGAGCTCATTTTGCCGGATGGCCCGAACGACGCCCTGCAGCCAGGTCTCGGACCAGTTGGATTATCATGAGTCATGATGCGCATTGATGCCGCGCTCCCGCTCACCTCGCTGCGTGAAATCCCCGCCATCGCCCAGGCGGCCGAGCGGCTGGGCTTCGACGGCCTGTGGACCTCTGAGACACAGCACGACCCTTTCCTGCCGTTGGCGTTGATCGCTTCCGCCACCGAGCGGCTGCAGTTCGGAACCGCGGTGGCCATCGGCTTCGCCCGCAGCCCGGCGACCCTGGCCTACACCGCCTGGGATCTGGCGGAGGCCTCCGGGGGACGATTCATGCTGGGGCTCGGCACCCAGGTGCAGGCTCACATCGAGCGGCGCTATGGGATGATCTGGCCGGAGTCGCCGGTGGGAAAGCTGCGCGAGTTGCTGGCCGCCATCCGAGCCTTCTGGCAGGCATGGCAGAGCGGCGAGCGGCTGAACTTCCGGGGGGAGCACTATCGGCTGACCCTGATGAGCCCGTTCTTCAATCCCGGTCCCATCCCCCGTCCGGCCATTCCCATATCCATCGCCGGGGTGAATCTGGGGCTGTGCCGGCTGGCGGGCGAGACGGCGGATGGGTTCCACGCCCACCCGTATCATTCGATTCGCTACCTGAAGGAGGTGGTGCGCCCGGCTATCGCCGAGGGCGCCGCCCGCAGCGGCCGAGCTCCGCAGGCGGTGAGTCTGATCGTCTCCGCCTTCACGGCCACGGATCCCGAGCAGGCGGAGCAGGTGCGTTCCCAGATCGCTTTCTACGCCTCCACGCCCAGCTACCGGCCGGTGATGGCCCTGCACGGCTGGGGCGAGATCGCCGACGAACTGCAGGGACTGGCCCGGCGCGGGGAGTGGAGCGCGATGGGCGAGCGGATTTCGCAGGAGATGCTGGAAACTTTCGCAGTGGTCAGCGCACCGGAGGAGTTGGGCGCGGCGCTGGCCGAGCGCTACCGCGGCCTGGCCGATCGGCTGTCGTTGTATCTGCCCTACACTCCGGGGGAACGAGAGGGCTTTTGGCGCCGCTTCATAGCCGACCTGCGGGTCGCGCCGTGAATGCCAACGGTGCTCCCGCCGGCCGGGCCACACTGGCCTCACCACAGCCCAAGGACTCGTCATGATACGCGTCGACGCCCACGAAGACCTGGCCTGGAACATGTTGACCTTCGGGCGGGACTACACCCGCTCGGTCGCGGCGACCCGCGCCGCCGAGCGGGAGACTTCGATCCCGCGCCACAACGGGGACACGCTGCTGGGCTGGCCGGAGTGGATCCAGGGGCAGGTGGGAGTGGTCTTCGCCACCCTGTTCGCCGCACCGCTGCGCCGCAAAGAGGGCGACTGGGACATTCTGTGCTATGCCGATCCACAGCAAGCCAACCGCCTATACCGGCAGCAGATGGAGGCCTATCACCGGCTGGTGGAGGAACAGGCGGGCAAGTTTCGATTGATTCAGCGGGCCGGCGACCTGCAGCAGATCGAGGCCGCCTGGGAGGCCCTTCCGGCCTCCGGCGAACTGAGTGCGGCGCCGCCGATCGGGCTGGTGCTCCTGATGGAGGGCGCCGATGGCGTGCTGGGCCCTTCCGAGCTGCCGGAGTGGTATGAGGCCGGGATCCGAATCCTGGGGCCGGCCTGGGCCGGCACGCGCTACTCCGGCGGCACCGGGGATCCGGGCCCATTCACCCAGGAAGGACTCGCTCTGCTGGAGGCCATGGCGGAGGTCGGCATGGCGTTGGATCTCAGCCATCTCTCGGAAGAGGCGGCCCGGGAGGGGCTCGACCGGTATCCCGGGGTGGTCTTGGCCTCGCACAGCAATGCCCGGGCGCTCGTCCGGGAGCTGCGCGCCCCAGAACGCCACCTGAGCGACGAGGTGATTCGGGGGATCGTGGAACGCCAGGGAGTGATCGGGATCGTGCTCTACAACCGCTTCTTGCTGGGCGAGTGGACCCGGGAGCACGGGCGGCAGGCCGTAACCGTGGATCAGATCGCGGCCCAGGTCGACCACATATGTCAGCTTGCCGGCAGCGCGAGCCATGTGGGGATCGGGACCGACTTCGACGGCGGCCTCGGCCTGCAGGACGTGCCGGAGGGGCTTGACAGCATTGCCGATCTAGGGTTTATTGGCTCTGCGTTGCAGGCGCGGGGGTACAACCAGGGGGATGTCGAGGCCATCATGGGGGGCAACTGGCTGAGAATCCTGCGGCGCATCCTTCCGGGGAACGGGTAAATGCCACCACTTAACCGAAGGCAAGTACGCTGGGCCCGACGCTGGATGACGATGGTCTTGGTCGGGCTTTTTGTTTTCATGCTGGGGATCAACCCGGGCATGATCGGCATGGATCGCAGCCCGGTGGTCGGGTTCGTGCAGATCGGGGTCTGGCTGACCGGCCTGGCGCTGCTGCTGCTGGGCGCCACCCTCACCGTACGGGTGGTGCGCAACGGAAGACAGAGCTCATTGCGGTCGGAGATCGGGTTGCGGTTGATCGCCACCGGCTACGTGTTCGCGGTGGCGGCCTCGTTCGCCGACTTCCTGGGGATCGGCGCCCACCGATTGCCGGCGATCTACTATGGACCGCTGCAGGTGTTCGGGCTTGCCTTGGGGGTGGTAGTCAGTCTGCTGGGCGTCATTCTGTACTGGCCCAGCCGCGCCCGCCGCCGAGAAGGTACGGCCCCGGCCAGCCCGATGCCGGCCCACTCTCCCAGCCCCTCCTAGGACAGCCTCCGATTCCACAATACCGCAGTGCTTCGGCCAACCCCCTATTCGCTGGCCAGCGAAGCCGACCTACTTGCCGGCCATCTTCTCGCTGGAGTGCCCGGGGAAAACCTTCCCTCCCGGTTTGATCCGCGTATAGGCGTAGTTGACCGCCAACGTCACCTGGCCGTAGCCGGTGACGATCAGGTTGAGCGGATCCAGCTCCTCCTGCAGGGCGACATCCCCGGCGGCATACACGCCCGGCAGGTTGGTCTCCATCTTGCTGTTGACTTTGATGTAGCGGCGGCCGATGGTCTCCAACCCCCACTCGCGAATGGGGCCCAGATCGGCCTTGAATCCCAGCGCCAGGATTGCCGCATCCAGCTCGAGGCTGTGGTCCTCATCGGTGCGGTTGTCGAAAATCACGGCCCGCTCCAGCCGGTCGTCGCCTTGCAGCTCCCGCAGCTCGTAGAACAGGCGAACGTCGATCCGCGATTCCTTCAGCCGGTTCACTGAGATGTCGTGGGCGCGGAAGCCCTCCCGGCGGTGAATGAGCGTGACCTGTTCGGCGATCGGCTCGATAGCGAGCGCCCAATCCACCGCGCTGTCGCCCCCGCCCACCACCATCACCTTCTGGCCGGCATAGGTGTTCAGGTCGGTCACGAAGTACTCGACGCCGCGGCCTTCGAAGCGGTCAATCGACTCGTTCTGCAGCTTCATTGGCTTGAAGGCGCCGATACCGGCGGCGATGACCACCGCCCGGCCGTGATGCTCCGCCTTGTCGGAGCGGATGGCCCACCCCTCCCCGCCCTCTGGAAGCGTCACCGGTTGCAGGCTTTGGGCCTGCTCTCCCAGAGCGAAGGCGGTATCCCATTGGGAGGCCTGCTCCATCAAATTGCGCACCAGGTCCTTGCCCACGATGGAGGGCAATCCGGGGGTGTCGAAGATCTTCTTCTCGGGGTACAAGGCGGTGATCTGCCCACCCGGTTGTGGAAGCACGTCCAGCAGCAGGCAGCTCAGTTCGCGCATGCCGGCATAGAAGGCGCCGAACAACCCGGAGGGGCCGGCGCCGATAATGATGATGTCGAAGATCTTGGGGGCTTTTGCTTTACTCATCGAGCCTCACGGGCGGGCGCCCAGGCCGAGAGACAGCAGCCTGGCCGCACGGCGGGGACCATTCTATCAGCATCACCCATCCCGTCTGCATGGGAAGGGAGCCCCACCTGCTTCAGAGGATGGCGGCCAGTGAGAGTGCGATCAACAGGGCCGCGCCGAGCAGCAGCACGGGGCGGGCCTCGTCCCAGGGCCGGTGATCGACCAGGCGCGGCCGGTCGGTTTCGGAGGCGGCCACTTCCAGGAGCGGCCCGGCAAACCAGGCCAGTCCGGAGCCATAGATCAGGCCGCCCAGGTGCCCCCAATTGTCGATGCCCGGCGAGAGTCCCAGGGCCAGGTTGAAGAGCGCCACCAGCACGATTTGCTGCAATTGGCGCCTTCCCATGGCACCGAACACCGGCCGATTCCGGTAGAGCAGCACGCCCAGCGCGCCCAGCAGCCCGAAAATGGCGCCGGAGGCCCCGACTGAGACATTCGGACTGAAGGTCAGACTGAGCAAGACGCCGGCGATCCCGGAGAGCAGATACACGGTCAGGGTCCGGGCGCGCCCAAAGAAGCGTTCCACCGACGGGCCGATAGCAAACAGCGAATACATGTTGATGAAGAGGTGGGCGCCGCCGGCGTGGATAAAGATCGGCGTAACCAGGCGCCAGACCTGGCCTTGAACGATGGCCGAGTTCACCTTGGCGCCCAGGACCAGCACCAAATCGACCCCCAGCAGGACCTGGGTGAGCAGCTGCAGCAGGAAGACCAGCAGGGTGAGGGCCAGCAGCCCAAAGGTGACCGGATAGCCGGCCATGCGGGCGCGCAAGTCAGGCCGTCGGGCCGGAAAGGGGGCGGGCGGCGGAGCACCGGCTTGCCCGGAGGCCCGGTTTTCCCTCATACGCTGATCCGGCGGGGGATCACCCGGTGGTGCTCGCCCTGGATGATAGCCAGGATGGTGTCCACCGCCTGCTCGACCTGGCCCTCGGCGTTGATCACCGCGTAGTCAAACAGGTGCAGGTAGCCGAATTCCTCCCGGGCGGTCTCCAGTCGCAGCTGCAGCTTCTCCGGGCTCTCAGTCCGGCGCCGCTTGAGCCGCTCCACCAGTTCATCCTCGCTGGAAGTAGCCAGGTAGATCAGCAGCGCTTCAGGATACAGCCCGCGCAGGGTCTTGGCCCCCTGCACGTCCACCCGAAGCACCACGTCCATCCCGCTGGCCAGCGCTTGCTGGACCTGCTTGCGCGGGATGCCCTTGTGCTCGCCGTACACCAATGCGTGCTCAATGAACTCGCCGGCCTCGATCATGCCCTTGAACTCTTCCTGCGAAAGGAAGACGTAATCCACGCCCTCGACCTCCGTGGATCGCCGCGCCCGGGTGGTGGCGGTCACCACGAAGTGAAACGGCAGGCCGCGTTCCTGCATGCGGTCCACCACGGTGTCCTTCCCCACGCCGGATGGGCCGGAGATGACCACCATAAGTGGCTGGCGCTGCCGTTCCGCCAATTCCTGATTCACGGGTTGAGGCCTCTCGGGGCGGTCAGTATAATCGAATCGCTGGAGCCAACGATGCCGCGCTACGACTATCGCTGTCAGGACTGCCGCAAACGGTCGGTGATCTACCAGTCCTACGCCGACTACGGCGTGGAGCCGGTGCACTGCCCGCACTGCGGGAGCACCATGCTGGAGCGCAGGATCGGCCGGGTGCGCTTTGCCCGCTCGGAAGAATCCCGCCTGGATGAGCTCTCCGACCCCAGTGGCTGGGGGGACGTTGACGAGGAGGATCCGCGCAGTATGGCCCGCATGATGCGCAAGATGGGCCAGGAGCTCGGCGAGGACATGCCCGGCGAGTTCGATGAAGTGGTGGATCGGTTGGAGGCCGGGGAAAGTCCGGATGCGATCGAAGAGAGCATGCCGGATCTCGGGGGAGCGGAAGATCTGGATTTCTAGCCAGGGCGGGAGTCTCCGGCCTCGGCCGCGACTCGGCCCCAGACGCCGTTAGCCTCGGGCGGCGAGTCGCGGATCCACGACCCGCTGGATTTCCCGCTGGACCTCCTCGACCGCTGGCCTTCCATCCACGGTCACCCAGCGGGCCGGGTCGGCAGCGGCGAGGCCCAGAAACGCCTGCCGCACCCGTTGATGGAACTCCAGGTCGTAGTCGTCCAGGCGGTTCCAGCGGCCTCCCTGCTTGCGGCGCGCCAATCCATCCTCGGCCGGCAGATCCAGCAGCACGGTGAGATTCGGGCGCAGGCCTCCGGTGGCAAGTCGGGTCACGGCCTGCACCATCTCCAGCTCCAGGCCGTGCCCATAGCCCTGATAGGCCAGCGAGGAGTCGGCGAAGCGGTCGCACACGACCAAGCCGCCTCGCTGCAGATGCGGCCGCAAGACCTGGCGGACCAACTGGGCCCGCGAAGCCGAAAAGAGCAGAAACTCGGACTCGGGACTCATCCCTTTGTTGTCCAGGCTGAAGAGCACCTGTCGGATCTGATCCCCGATAGGAGTTCCGCCTGGCTCCCTG
>Ga0209342_10005053_pt1 | contig 13584 bp, 11 predicted proteins | sample RifCSP16_2_FD_184023 | JGI IMG/M metagenome (GOLD analysis project Ga0209342, IMG submission 184023) | Soil microbial communities from Rifle, Colorado - Rifle CSP2_sed 16_2 (SPAdes) (version 2) | ecosystem: Environmental > Terrestrial > Deep subsurface > Rock core/Sediment | place: Rifle... | reverse complement strand
GTCAGGTTTTGGGCTATTCCTTCGCCGACCAGATGAAGACTGCAACGCTTGAATGCCGAAAGGGTGACACACTGTTTTTCTACACGGACGGTGTGACAGAAAGTATGAATGCCCGGCAGGAGGAATTCGGCATGGCTCGTCTCCGTCGGGCGCTGGGATCGGGAAAAGGGGGCAGCCAGAATCTTGTCAACCGATGCCTTAACAAGGTCAAACAGTTTTCAGCATCAGAACCGCAATCTGATGACATTACCATGGTTGCGGTGGAAATCACAGTGTAGATGCTTTAAGCCAAGCCAAACATCCGCAGGTGATTTGAAATCCGATCGCGAATGAAATCTCCCGCAGGAAGTATCTCAATCCCCCGGATGCATTTCACCCTTTCGTAAAGGGGGATTGAAGGGGGATTAAGTCTTCGTTTCTTATGATTTCTCACAAATGGAATACACCATGAAACGCATTCTGCTCATTGAAGATGACCCGGCGATCGTCCGGGGGCTCGTCGATAATCTTCGCGAAGAACATTATCACGTGGAAACCGAGTCTGATGGCGAGAAGGCACTCCGGAAGGCGCAAAAATCCCAATGGGATGTACTCATTTTGGACGTCATGCTGCCGGGAATGAACGGATTTGAGATCTGCAAAGCCCTGAGGGCCGGCGGCTCGCAAGTTCCGATCCTTATGTTGACGGCGAGGAGCGAAGAAACCGATAAGGTGCTCGGTCTCGAGTTTGGGGCCGACGATTACCTGACAAAACCGTTTTCCGTGCGCGAGTTGCTCGCACGAATAAAAGCATTGCTCAGAAGACAATCCGGTCTTGTCACCCGTATTGAAGAAACCGACATCGGCGACGTGCATGTCGATTTCAAGAAACAGGAGGCATATCAGGGGAAAAAAGCCTTGGAGATGAGCGCGAAGGAATTTGAATTGTTGAAGTATTTCGTAGAGCGCGAAGGACTTGTTATTTCCCGCGACCAGCTCCTGAACGATGTGTGGGGATATGAGTCAATGCCCACAACGCGCACGGTCGACAATTACGTTCTCACTTTGCGGAAGAAATTTGAATCGACTCCCTCCAAACCCAGGCATTTCCTCACTATTCACACTGTCGGATACAAATTCATTCGCTGAATGCATTCATGCGGCCCGAGTGTCGACATCCTCGGTTTTTCGTTTAACCATACGCGATGCGAGCGAGGGGAAAACCCTGTGCTGAGCATGATGGCGCTGAAATACTGAAAGCTTGAAGTAAATGAACGTCGAAAGAAAGAGCCTCAGGATGAAGCGGGGCAGCGACTCCTGCTTTCTCTGCATTCGCATGAACCTCCACCACCGGCGGGCGATATTCCGCCATCGATAGAATGTCCTGTTTACCGTTTTGTAAGCAGCATACACCTCATCGTCAGAGAGGGTCGGGTGCTTGAAAACAAGATGGTCTCCCTCGTAATGTGAAATGTCGGTATCGACAATTCTTCCCTGTGCTACGACCTCGCGATGCCAGGGAGTGCCATAGAGGGGAATCGAAATAGATGAGAGGATGACGGAAGCTCCGACATCGTCAAGACGTTCAGGGAGGACCTCGTAGTATTCCTTCGTATCGTTTTCGAGTGCGAACATGAGTCCTGTGAATGTCAAAATGCCGAGCCGATGAAGCTTTTCGAAGAATTCGCGGTATTCTCCCACCTTGTTTTGTTTCTTCTTGACACCGGCAAGACTTTCGTCGCTCAATGATTCCATTCCGAGAAACGCCATGCGGCAGTGTGCCTTTGCCAGCAGGTCGACGAATTCATTATCCCGCAAGCACTCAAGGCTGAATTGCGTCCCAATCCCCCAGAAGTCGAGTTTGGCGATCTCCCGCAAGAGGGACTTCGCGTAGGATAAATCCCCACCGAGATTATTGTCGAGGACCATGGCCATCTTTCTTTTGTACCAGGGAAGTCGGTGCGTGGCTTTCAGGTCACGGATCACATCATCAATGGGCCTCATGCGGTGCGGCAGCCGGATAATATTGAGCTGACAAAAGGTGCAGGGATGCGGGCAACCGCGTGTCGCCTCCGTCACGACCGGAACTGTGAACGTTCGTTCCACAAGGTCGTGTCCTCCCAGCAACTCCCTTTCACTATGAACCTATGAAGAAAGAGATCGGGAGTTGTCATGAACATGTCATTATCCTGTTGAAACATCAGACGATCCTTTCGGCGAGGGTTTGACAATGGGGCATCCGTTGAAACGGACGCCTGAAGGGCTCTCATCAATAGCTCAATCCCGCACAGCGGGATTGTGATGTTGCACCAATGACAAGAGCCGTCGGTTTCAAACCGATGGCGTTGCGCGACCTAGGGAACTGCTTCGTTTTTTGACCGCTGTTTGACAAAAGCATGACAACTCCCGACACGCGCCGGGCGTAATTGGTGCAGAGAGTCCAAAGTCACGCAGTTGCAGTTCACCAATCTTAGGAGGTCGTCATGCGTATCGATCAGTTTTCCCGCCTTGTTCTTCTCGCGGCCGGTCTGGCCGGTCTGTCGACAATCAATGTATTTGCGCAGGCGAAAATCGAGGAAGAGCGGTACAGTTTTGCCGAGAGAAATCTTGGTGGCCCGCGGATAGGGATTTCCTACGTTATGGGAGAAGGAAGACTGGCCACAGAGTTGAAGAAACACGGCTTCGGCCGGCTCTTGAGCCAATTTGGCTGGCACTTCGAATATCAGGTGATTCCTGAAGGCGGCGGCCCGCAATTCGTTATTCAGTTTGTCCCCCTGATTTCCGGTGTGGAATACAGCAAGATTTTTCCGACAGCCACACTGGCGATCGGGGTTCGGCTGCCGGATGGGATCGAATTTGGTATGGGTCCCAACGTCCTTCTCTCTGCCAATCCGCGCACCGCATTGACAATTGCCGTGGGGAAGAGCTTCAACTACGGCGGAGTCAGCATTCCCATCAACCTTGCGCTGACCACCAACCCCGATGGTCAAAGAATTTCCCTGATTTTCGGATATGCCATCAAGGGCGGCGCGAAGTCGCAATGGTAATGAGTGTCCCAGGCCTGAGGGAGTCTGTTCGTGACTCCCTCTTTTTTTTGTGAATTCATGCAGGACGGCAAGGTGAAACAATGAGAACAATAATTGTAGCAGTCTTGATGATTCTGGTTGCCGCTCAGTTTCTTGTTGCCCAGGAGCACCATCTCTGGATCGGGCTCTCGGGCAATCGAGTCATTCTGGATGCGGTTCTCCGGTCGGTTCAGGATGAGTCGGTCACGGTGGTGAGCGATGGCCGGGTCGTGGACATTTCATTGAGAGAAATCGAACAGGTTCGTGTGATTCGCGGTGGACTCATGATGCGGGGAGCCGTCGTGGGGGCAAGCACGGGATTCGCTGTGGGCGGGCTGGTAGGCTTCCTTGGTGCTCCGCGAGATGACCGTAACACGAGGATAGCGACCACGGCGCTTGCAGCGGGTATCATCGGAGGAATTATCGGAAGCGTTATTGAGTCCATGCCGGATGAAGGTGAAATCCTGGATCTTCGTGGAAAAACCGCGGCCGCGAAGAAAGAAACATTCGGTGAAATCCTCCGGCGACCTAAAGAATAGAAAACATTACGAGCTGGTGGGAAGACAAATTTTGACTGCGACATGACAAATCTGTGACAAGTAGTCTTGTCGTTTTACGCAGGTTGAATACATCAATTCTGCAACTTCACAAAACATACTTCATGAGCGGGGTGTACTTGTGTAGAATCACAGCAAATGGATTTGTGCAGACGAAGCGAATGGTGCTGGTGCGGTAGATCGGGGGGAACTGAGACGAAGGTTACCTTCAACCAGGGCTAACCACGGTGAAGGTAACCTTCAGCTCGGTCCGATCATGTGAGTCTCTTTCTACCGAACCTGGAGGCAGCTTCCAAAAGCGTGCAACCACATGGACTTAGAAGAGGACATGAACATGAACTATTGCAGACAATCTCATGCTATTCTCATCATGAAGATGGTGGTAACACTGATGGTGATCTCCGCGAGTCTCTGTGCTCAATCTGGGCCGCCAATAGTCCTGAGCCCAGCCATCGGCGACACTCTTGATCCCTTCGAGAGATATCAATTGGATCTGTTTCCGGATGTGGACGGATTCCAATGGGCTGTCTTTTTCATCAAAGAAAAAGCAGGCAACCTGTCAGCAAAAATCTCCTCGATTCATGAAGGGAGATCAAGACTCCAGATTGTGAATATGGGTATTACGCCAGGCTTTCTGCAAAGGAAAATCGAACTGACATTTGGTGTGACTGCGAAGTCCATAGTATCCGAGCTGCCGACAGCTGAGAGAATCCCACAGTCTCACCCGATTCGCAATCCCGCCACAGACAAGGTTGTGATCCTGAGCCCCAGAGTCGGCAATGAAATTGATCTTGGCGAACGCGATCGGTTTGGTCTCTTCTCACACCTTAAAGGATTTGTATCTGCTGTTTTCTTTCAAACCCCCGATACCGTGTACTACGTACGGATCTCGATCTCGGGAAAGCAAGGGACGACCGAAGACACCTGTATTGAATTCACAGAGAGAGCCATGCTGATGATGGCAGAACGAATCGAACACTACGAGGGCTTGGTTGATGGTTCCTATATGATGAATCAGTCGCCGGTCGCCGTGCATGTCGAAGGTGGAACGGAGATAACTCGGCGGGCGGCCGCATCGGATTCCGGAAAGAGTATCGGTCGTTTGAGCGATATCCTTCCTTTTGCCACTGCCCCCTCGGACTTCAGTATGGATTCAGACTGGGGTTTCGCAGTTTCGCTCTCGACGTATTCCCCGGATTTCGGCAGCGTTGAATCAGCACTGCGTGCCATCGAAGATGCATTTCGGGCACAGGGGTTTCTCATTACTCGTCGTTCTCCGGATTTCACTCTTTCTCCCCTCCTCTGGTACAGTATGAGATTTCGCTTGAAGAATGATATGACTCTATTCCTCGAAACTGGAAGATCAACGAGCACTGTCGTCTTCAAAGCAGTCTCGATTTTCTTGCTCTACTACATTGATCATGAACGAGACCGGCAATTCAAACCGTTCGTTGGCGCAGGTGTCGGGCGGTATTACGTGCGAGCAGGGGCTATCTACGGGAACCACCTCGTCGGATACAACTATCTTGATGAAATTGTCATCGAGGGGGCATCGTACGGCGTGAAGTTCCTGGGAGGGTATGAGTTGAACATTGCGCCCCAGGCAAGCCTCAGCGCACACGCAGAGTATCTGTATGTACCTACAATTCGGACAACCCTCGCGACAGGTACAAAGGCTGAACTGCATCTTAGCAGCTTGATGCTTGTTGCGCGACTCACTCTGTTTTTTTGATATTGTTCATGAGGAGACTGATCATGGCATCCAAGCCTTTTTATCCATCAATTCTCATTGGCCTGTTCATAACAGGCCTTCTCACCGGATGCACGGTAACCCACAAGGTGACGCGTCGGTCGGAACTGATGAATCCCCTGATCACTGGTCCCATCACCGTATTGATGAAGAATAAGACTCAATACAAGCTTGAGACGTATTTCCTTCGGGATACGGTTCTCCTGGGAAGGGGAATAGAAGCGACCGTGAGTGGAAAGAGGCCGTTCGATGGGGAGTTGAAACTCTCAGAAATAGGATATGTGCAATCGAACGAGACAAGTTTCCTGAAGGGCCTTATGACCACAACTCTCGTGGGCGTTTTTGTCGTGACTGCTGCGTCATCCTTTGATGGGACGGAAGGATTGTCTGTAACTCCCAAGGTTGCCTATCATGGACCGGGTGGAGGGGGAAGTTCGTGTCCCACCATCTACAGCTGGAATGGCAAGAACTACATCTTGGAGGCCGAGGCGTTTGGAGTGGCATTGGGGAAGGGTCTTGAACTCGAGACCTGGAGCGTCCTCCCATCGTTGGTTGCCGATAGCTCCCAACTGAAGATCAGAATCTCGAATGAACGTCCGGAGACGCATCATGTCAACTCTGTGCGGCTGCACGCCGCAGAGGCGGACACGAACGCGACGGTGTACCTTGATGCGAACGACCAACTCTGGCCATCGTATGAGGCGTCCGTTCCAGTTTCGGCTTTTGATCACAGCGGAACAAATATTCTTGAAGCGGTTCGATACCGAGACAGTCTCTCCTGGGAATCCGACCTGGCGGGGGCATCGATCATTTCAGATTTCGCGGATGTCGTTGATCTGAGCTTTGTCAATACTGGTCATACTGCCGAAGGGTCGCTCATCGTCAGCGCAATCAATACACATTTTTCGGAAGAGGTTTTTCAACAGGTCTTCACATTTCTTGGCGACCAATCCCTGGCGTTTATGGATGCCGTTGAACATGATCCTGAAGTGATTCACACCCTGAAGAATTGGATCAAGGAGAGCTCTTTGAAAGCCTATATTTTGACGAGGTCAGGTTGGGAGCCAATTGGATCCATCCAGCCGGAGGCAAACGCAGTTCCGTTTTCCCGATTGCTGCGCTTCAAGACATCGCAGTCTGCACAGGACACAGTGAGAATTCGACTTGTCTCTCTTGCGGATGTTTGGAAGATCGACGCGGTGCAAGTCGATTGGACTCCAGTGAAACCACTGGTGACCGTCCAAATCCCTGTCAGTTTCGCAGAGAGCTCCTGCCGTGACGTGCGGCCGCAGCTTCTTTCTGCGGATAATCAATACGTTGTTTTGCTTCCTTCGGATAAAATCGAGTTGGCCTTCGAGGCCCCGAAGCCTTCAGCGGGAAAGAAAGCGGTTTATGCGCTGGGTGTGCAGGGATTCCTGTACGAAGGGATTCCAGAGGCTTTAAGCGAGCAATCGAGATATCTGACGGTCGCATTGCCATCAGAAGCAAGAGTTGCATTTGTCAAACACCTCATTCAACAGAAGTCCCTTCTCCTTCCGCCGATCTATACAGCGTGGAAGGCAAGAAAAGAAAAAAACCTTGAAACAAGATTAATGAATACGCAAGGCCGATAGGGAGACAACATCATGTCAGTTGCTGCAATCACAGGTGTGAGCGGATATCTGGGGCATGGACTCGTCCAAAGACTTGGCCCCGAACAGTTGTTCGACAGGATACTTGGGATTGATATCCGTCCGGCTTCCGACAATCACATCGCATTTATGAAGATGGATATCAGAGACCCAGGCCTCACGGATCTTTTCCAGAAAGAATCGGTGACTCACGTCGTCCACCTCGCATTTGTCGTGAATCCCACTCATGATTCTGAATTCGAAGAGGATGTCGACGTCAACGGTACCAGAAATCTGCTGAAGGCATGTCATGAAGCCCGCGTGAAAAAATTGGTGATTGCGAGCAGCATTGGCGCGTACGGATGGCATGCCGATAATCCAATCCCCATTCCGGAAACATTTGCTCTCCGCGGCAATTCCGAATTCCCTTACTCCAGGAACAAGACAACCGTCGAACATCTTGTCGCGGAATTTGCCGAAAGCCATCCCCGCTGCGACGTTGTAGTTCTCCGAATCTGTAATGTGCTGGGCCCTCATGTCCACAATGCGATTTCTGCCGGACTGGAGGCGCTCGTTATCATGGGAGTCCGGGGGTGCGATCCTTTTCTGGCTTTTACTCATGAAGAGGACATGAATGAAATTCTCTTCGAAGCCCTTCGCAAGCCGGTGCGGGGCGTATTCAATGTTGCAGGCGATGGCATGCTCCGGCTGAGCACCATGGCCCGGCTGGCGGGAAGACGACTCGTTCGGCTGCCGGAAAGAATGGTCCGCGGCATTCTCAACTTTCTCTTCTGGTGCCGACTTCTTCCCTTTGGCGGCGGCCAACTGGGATTCGTCCAGCATTCGTGTATTCCCGATACTTCGAAACTTAGAAGCGAATTCGGCTACCACACTCGCTACACTTCTGAAGAGACTTTCCTTGGTTTTGTCCGCGAAAGACTGAAGAGGAAATCGTGAGCAATACATTGTTCATCGTCAATCCCGTTGCCGGAGGGAAGCGGGGCCTTCGCCGCTGGAAAGCATTCGAAAAAAATCTCCAGAAACGCAGATTTCAGTTTGACGTTGGACTCACCGTGTGCCGCGGTCATGCTCAACAATTGGCAACATCGGCTGTTCGGAGCGGCGTTTCCTCTATCGTTGCGTTTGGAGGTGACGGTACATTGAATGAAGTGTTGAATGGATTTATGCTGGTTCCTGATCATTTCCGCATGTCTGCCCGCCTGGGATTTGTGCCTGCGGGGAGCAGTAACGATTTTCTGAGGAGCATCGAAAACTCGCCGGGATCCCTCGTAGATGGAGAACCGATAACCCTCGACGTGGGTAAAATCGAGTGCAGGGATTACGGCGGGGCTCCGATCGAACGGCATTTTCTTGTGAACGCGAGCATGGGAGTTCTCCCGCAGGCCCTTGAATTCTTCAATAGACAAACACTGGGGAACAGAATCCTGAAGCGTATTTCACTCGATCTGACCGTCATCGCTTCCGGCCTGAGTGCTATGAGGCGGCACAAGACTGCCGTGTACAAGCTTCGATTTGATGGGGGAGCAACCCTTGAGGGCCAATATACGAACCTTGCCGTTCTCCGGGGGATTTGGTTCGGAGGAGGAATGTCATACGGCAGCGAAGGAAAGCCTGATCCGGGGCTGTTTTCGGTTGTTGTGATTAATGATCAGTCGATTTCCCAACGCGCCATGATCATGCCGCGTTTCTACACTGGGACCATTCTCAAGCACCCTGCTGTGTGGAAACGAACCTGCTCGGAGCTACAAGTGGTTTCGGATTCCGAGGGCATTGTCGAAGCGGACGGTGAACTTGTGGGATTTCTTCCTGCCAGGTTCACGGTTCTTGCGAATTCGTTGAAGATGGTCGTATGGAAGGAACAAGTATGAACAACGCTCGACAACAGTGGACAGGCGAGGAGCAGCTGATCAGGCTCCTTCGCAAGGGTTTTGAACGCCATCCGCGACAACTGAATCAGCCGTTCGCAGCCGATGCAGAACTGATCGATATTTCAGAAGAAATGAATCTTGCGTGCACCGTCGATTGCCTTCGTGAGGAGATTCAGCTTGGCATCCTTGAGAATCCTGCTCTTATCGGGTGGACATCGGTGGCGATCAGCCTTAGCGATCTCGCGGCTGTGGGCGCGGATCCGCTTGGTCTTTTGCTTGCATGGACGGTTCCCCCCAATTCATCGAATGATCTCCTTGTAGAGATTTCACGCGGCGCGCAAAGCGCGGCGAAATTTCACAAAACCTACATTTTGGGCGGGGATTGCAACGCCGGCTCGCCGCTGCAAATTACTGCAACTGCCTTGGGAACAGTTCCCAAGAAGTCTACTGTGCAACGGATCGGAATGCTGCCCGGTCATGCTCTGTATCTGACAGGCCCCATTGGGATGGGGAATGCTCTGGGTTTTGCAAAACTGCGGAAGCTCCCGGAAGCCGCTACACTCGAACAATCCTATCGTCCCGTGGCACGGTTCGACTGGGCGGGCCTTCTTCGCGAGTTTGCCTCATCCTGCATTGATACGAGCGACGGGGTTCTCGCAAGTCTCGACATTCTGGCACGGTTGAACAATTGCGGGATCGAGTTCCGGAATCGGCCTTCGTTCTTTGCAGGTTCCGTGCAGACTCTCGCTTTCCGCTACAACATCCCTCTCTGGCTGTTTGCCGCGGCTGAACATGGCGAATTCGAGCTTCTTTTCTCAGTTCCCCCGGAACGTGAAGAATCGTTTCTCAATCGCTGCGCTTATTCGCATCTCGAGTGTTATCGCATCGGCACAGCTCTCAGCGAGCCCGAATTTCGAATCGTCTCGTCGAATTCAGCTGTTGAAATCGATATTCCAAAAGTCCGGGGTCTCGCCGAAACTCTCATGGAAGATCCGGGGAAATACATTACTTCACTTATCGAATATTCGTCGAGCGTCGGAATCAAAGAACAGGAGACGCCATGAACAAAATCATGCAACTGCTCAAAAACCTCTGGATCACATTCCGGCCGCATTTCTTTTTCGTTTCCGGTGCTGCCGGACTGTCGGGGATGGTCCTCGCGTATCAGGATCCCCCCTTGTGGAGGACCCTCGCGACGTTTGTCATCTGTTTCTTTTCCTATGGGTTTATTCAAGCTCTCTGTGACACCTTCGATCTTGAAACTGACAGAATTAATGCGCCGTTTCGTCCCATGGTGAGCGGAGAACTGCCCGTAAGAACTGTTATCATGATCCTCAGCGGTCTGCTGCTTGGCGTGGCTGGAATATTCTTTCTCATGAATCCGATCCTGCTTGCAGTTCAGGCAATTGCGCTGGTTTTCAGCGTTACTTACAATAGAATGAAACGCATTCCTCATGTTGGGCCGCTTTGGAACGGAGTTATCGTTGCGACGCTCCCCTATATCGGCGCATTTGGCGTGTCCGATGCACACTCCTTGACAGAACTTCCGGCCGTCATTCATGCCAACGCAGCGATTGTCGGTTTGGTGTATGCGGGGTTTGTTCTCACAGGATACTTCAAGGATGTCACAGGTGATTCGCAGACCGGTTACCGAACCGCGCCTGTGGCTTATGGGATTCACAGGGCCCGATGGCACGTTATCCCGTACACATTCGTCGCGCTCAGCGGAATGGCAATCTATGGTTGGAATAGGTTCGCACTGTGGGAAAACGCCGCAGGAGGGGGAAAACTGATTTTTATCGTTCTGGGGATGGTGTCAGTTGCCCTGCTGATTCTGAGCAATGTCACTCTTTTGAGAGATCCGTCGGAGAGAAATTCTTACGGAGCGCTTCTTTGGTACACGCGGGGAATGGTTCTCTCTTTCCTTTCTCCCATTGCTCTGGTACATTCTACTGTGGCAGTTTCCGTATCTGTCGTTTTTCTTGCAGCAATGGAATACTTCCTGTCGAAAACAAGAGAAACCAGCCAGGCATGAATTCCGGCCGATCTGCGCGAAAATTCTTGCGGTTTGTTCTGCTTTCAATTTTTGTCGCAGGATCTCTCTCATTTGCCCAAACCTTGAAAGTAGCGACTCTGAACATCTGGTCGGGCGTCGACTACAAAGGGACCTGGAACGTGAGGGAGTTCGAGAACGATTCAGTAAGGCAGAAGCGCCTTGATCTTGTCGTCGCCGAACTCAAGACGTTGCAGCCTGACGTCGTCGCGCTGCAGGAATGCAATCCGGTTGCAGCAGTGGCAGGTGAGGTTGCTGAAGCCCTGGGGTACGACTTCATCTATCAGCGGGCAAACAGCGGGATTAAGTTGGGACCGGTTGGCGTGCCATGGAATCTGAACGAAGGGCTTGCACTCCTGGCAAAGAAGGATCTGCATCTTGAGTTTGTGGATGTTGTGGACCTTTCAAGGACCCTCGGAGCGTTTGGCAACTGTGTTTCCCTGCACTCATCCGATCAGAATATCGCTCTCATTGGATCAGCGACCGTCGGCGCGACAAAACTGCTGTTGGTGAATATACACTTGTCTGCTGCCGTACCGAACGAACAAAGAACGAGAAACAAACTAACCGAAATGATTCAGCAGCGGAGAATTCCGGAGCGTGAGCAGGAAATCATTCTCACGGAGTTCTCCGAGCAAGCCGGTGTGCGTCAACGGGAAGCAGTTCGACTGCGGGAAGCCATTTCCCATCATGTCATTGCTGCTCCGATTATCCTGCTGGGTGATTTCAACGCGGCACCGGAAGCACGCGAAATCGAAATGCTCCGCGAGCAGTTTCTTGATTGTACGCCGGTTTCAAGAAGAGGGGAGCCGACCTGGGATGTTGAGAATAATCCGAATATTCAACACTCCATGAGTCTCGATACCGCCAGAAGCGTGATCGAGCACCTCTCGAGCTGGTACGATGGAATTTCCAGAAGAATCGATTACGTTTTTCTGGATCAGCGATTCTCCCCGGCAGATGTTCGATCTCTTGACCTGTTTGCCAATGAGCCGGAATCCGGGCTCCTTCCGTCGGATCATTTTGGCCTGATTGCAGAAATCGACCTCTCACGCCTTGCGGCGAATCCCCGGGAGGCATCTTCGGCATCTGTTCAGTCTCCCGGGAAGAAATTCGAGTTCCTGCCGATGCTCAGCTATGACACCGACGTCGGATTCGGGTATGGTGTGAAGGCCTTTTTTCTCGACTTTCTGGGGGAATCCGAATCGTTTGATGTCATTCTCTTTAATAGTACGAAAGGGGAACGGTGGTACCGGCTGGTGTTCTCAGTCCCGGACTTTGAACTTCGTCAGGGAAAACGCTACCCTCTATCTCTGGATCTCGTGGTGGATTATGACAAGTTCACAAGAAACAACTTTTTCGGCGTCGGGCCCGGAAGCCGCTCTTCGGATCGCGAGACGTTCACGAAAGAGCCGCTGGAGATTCAATTGGTGGCAAGCAGGGGATTCAGCGAGCGCTTCGTCGGACAAATCGGCATCAAATTCAAGGCAGTGAGGAATTTCGCATTCGACTCTGCGGGCCTCTTCGCCGCATCGGCTCCGATCAATCTCGGCCGGAGCCAGGGTACGAGCCTTTATGCCTCTGTCCGTTACGATTCCCGGAACAGTTTCATTAATCCATCGCGCGGCAATGTTGCGCAGCTGGATTTGGAAGGTGGATCGTCAGGATTCGGAAGCGACTACGGCCTGTTTTCGTCGACAGTATCTCTGCAAACGTACCACGTGCTGTTCTATCCCAAAACAGTTCTTGCCGCACGAGTCGTTGGTCAGATGGTGGGTGGGAAGGGTCTTCCGCTCCACACGTTCAGTACGTTGGGAGGGACGAAGACATTGCGGGGATTCCCCCAGGATCGGTTTCTTGATCGCACATCGGTACTAACGAACATAGAGCTGCGCTTTCCGATCGTCTGGCGGTTCGACGGATTGATATTCTTTGATGCAGGGAAGCTTGCTCCGAACATCGGCCGGTTGGCATTGCTGACGGGATGGAAAACAAATCCAGGGTTCGGTCTGCGATTTCTGATGGACACATTTATTGTTCGCGCCGATCTTGGAATGAGCAAAGAGGGGACCGGATTCTATTTCAATTTCGGTCATTTGTTTTGACAACGTGATCAACCGGTCTTCCCATTTTTCTGCAGGCTGCAGACATGACGCAGCCGCAGACACACCCTTCAATCCTCAAGGGGATGCATGAAGATAACAATCGAAGAGGTTCAATCGAAGCGAGACCTGAAACGGTTCATATCGTTCCCGTTTGAACTGTATGCCGGCAGTCCGTACTGGGTTCCGCCATTGCGGTTTGATGAGATGAATACGCTTCGGAAGGAACGTAATCCCGCCTTCGATTCCTGCAAAGCCGCGTACTGGCTGGCGCTCGACAACGGCAATGTCGTCGGCCGCATTGCCGGCATCGTGAATCAGAAGTACAACGAGATATGGGGGAAGAAGTGTGCCCGGTTTGGATGGGTGGATTTTGTTGATGACAGGAATGTGTCCGAGGCGTTATTCCGCACGGCCGAATCATGGGCATACCGGCAGGGATTGGATGAAATGCATGGACCCATGGGATTCACGGATATGGACCGCGAGGGAATGCTCGTGGAAGGTTTTGAAGAACTGGGGACCCTTGCAACGATCTACAACTATCCGTACTACCCCCGTCACCTGGAACAACTGGGG
>Ga0209342_10005052_pt1 | contig 13585 bp, 12 predicted proteins | sample RifCSP16_2_FD_184023 | JGI IMG/M metagenome (GOLD analysis project Ga0209342, IMG submission 184023) | Soil microbial communities from Rifle, Colorado - Rifle CSP2_sed 16_2 (SPAdes) (version 2) | ecosystem: Environmental > Terrestrial > Deep subsurface > Rock core/Sediment | place: Rifle... | reverse complement strand
AAGACCTGATTGGCAATAAGGACTTCGCTGTCGGAGGAGATCAGGGCCGGATCGGTCTGGGCGATCGGTTGGATCCCGATCCGCGCGACTTTCTCTGGCTCCGCCGGGCTTGTGGCGGATGAGGATCCCGTGGCGCACGCGGCTGCGACGACGGCTGCCAGGGACAGAACCAGGCCGGGAATCGCCCGCAGCCCAGCCCGAGCGCTTCTAGCTTCGGTAGTCATTCAGGGATCTCCTCTAGACCGTGCCGCCGGCCCAACGATCACATCCGACACTCTGGCTGGCGAAGCTGCGTCAGCGATAGGTAGGATTCGGTGTCTGATGAAGCGTCCCGCGAAGATTCGCAAACGGCGACGAACCGGCAGAATCGGACACGGATTGATGAACCCGACGGAACAACGGCGCCGATCCGGGCCGGTCATACCGGGCACGGCTTGCGGGATACGGCGCCGGCCCCTCGAACTCTCGTTCCCTCGATCCCCCCTGGAGTGAAACGCAGCGCGGAGGGGGCCACACGTCGCCACGCTCCGCCGCATGCACCCTGGGAGAAAGAGAACGCTCGGTCGACCATGCTCCCGTGTCGTTCTTGGGGTGAAACGACTGGGCCGGCCTCATCCGCAATTATAGCGCTGCATCACCGGGGCAAGCTAGGTTGAGATGCATCATCGACAATCGGACTCCGACTCAGGGCTTTCGCGTGTCCTCTGGGGGCGGGAAGAGGAGAGCCGATGAATGGACCGGGTGAGCCGGGCTCACAGGCCAAGCGGGGGGCGCGGCGGTGCTCCAACGGCGCATTCATATGGGAGGGCGTGGGTGAAAACGGTCGTCGGGCCAGACCTCGACCGCGGGGAGGCGTGTCGATCAGGTATTGTGTCATGGTGTACAATCATAAAGATTGCCGCCGCCCACCCGGGCAGTTAAGTGAGGCAGTCTGGCCTGCAGGCCGAGCTTCCAGCAATCGCCCTTCCAGGGCCACATGGATTCGAGCGGTGCGAGGGAGTATGACCAGTGCCAAGGCGCTGGCCAATGGCCTTGGGCCGCGGGCGGGATTCGCCGCCGATCTGCCCCAAGGTCTCACGCCAGCCGCCATACACTCTCCAGCGGGATGTCTCCCGCTCGAACATGGCGCGCCGGATTAGCTTGGCGCTGTTTGGCCGCCTGGGGCGGCCGATGGCTTGTAAGATACTCATTCAATCCCGACGGAAGCGGAGGAGCGCTCGATGACCTCGACTGACCCAACCGGCGTGCTCTGGCCCCTAGCGCTATACACTGCTGCCGTGGTCTTCATTGTTGGGTCGATGCTCGGCCTGGGTTACCTGCTCGGCGAGCGACATCGCGAGCGTGAGACGGGTGAGCCCTTCGAATCAGGAATACTCCCCACCGGATCCGCTCGGATCCGCCTCTCCATCAAGTATTACATGACCGCCATGTTCTTCGTTGTCTTCGATCTGGAGGCGGCGTTCATCCTGGCCTGGGCGGTGGGGGCGCGCCAACTCGGCTGGTCGGGCTACATCGAGGTCGTGGTTTTCATTCTCGTGTTGCTGGCAGGTTTGGCCTACCTCTGGAAGGTCGGGGCGCTGGACTGGAGTCCCAGGAAATCGCGCGGGGTGAAAGAGTGAGGATCCGATTGAACCGGATCCCAGGTAACTGGTAAATGGGATGGGTAGCGTGCCACGTTCACTGTGACCATCGGGAGCAGACTGATGAAGTGGTGGATGAGTACCCCGAATGATGAAACCCCCATTGGCGGGGCGAGCGGATCGCTCGAGTCGATCCTCCAGCGCGCTTTGGTTCTGACTCGGGTGCAAGACCTTCTGGCCTGGGGCCGGAAGTATTCGATCTGGCCGTTCAACTTTGGCCTGTCGTGCTGCTTCGTCGAAATGGCGACGAGCCTTACCAGCCGCTACGACATCGCCCGTTTCGGGTCGGAGGTCATTCGTGGCACCCCGCGCGAGGCTGACGTCATGGTCGTCGCCGGGACGGTCTTCATCAAGATGGCGCCGATCATCCGCCGCCTCTATCAACAGATGATGGAGCCGCGCTGGGTGATTTCGATGGGCTCGTGTGCCAATTCCGGCGGGATGTACGACATTTACAGCGTGGTCCAGGGTGTGGACAAGTTCATGCCCGTCGACGTGTACGTCCCCGGCTGCCCGCCCAGCCCGAGCGCGTTCATGGAAGGGTTGACGCTCCTGGCCGACTCGGTCGGCAAGGAGAAGCGTCCTCTGAGCTGGGTCATCGGGCCACAGGGTGTGATCAAGGGGGAGAAGCCCTCCATGCGGGACCTGAAACAGCGGGAGCGCGAGCAGGCGACCGTGCTCAGGCCGATGGACGAGGTCTAGTGCGCCGACCGTCTTGGTCGCTCATCATCGATCCGGTCTCGAGCCAGGATCATCGGCCCCTTTGAGAGTCGAACTCGGAGCTCACTCCTGATGCAAGACAGCCTCGACGTACTTCGAGAGTTGCAGGAGAAGTTTGGTGAGGGCGAGGTCACGCCTCAGGCGACGGCGGATAGCATCCCGACCGCCTGGATCCCTGCCTCCAGCGTCGGCAAGGTGTTGAGTTACCTGAAGACGGCCGCCGACCGACCATACCGGTTGCTGTACGACCTGACCGCGATCGACGAGCGTGAGCGAACCCAGCGCGACGGCCAACCGCCGAGCGATTTCACCGTCGTGTACCACCTGCTCTCGTTCGATCGAAACCAGGACGTCCGCCTCAAGGTCGGCCTGCAAGGCGAGCAGCCTACCCTGCCGACGATCACCGATCTGTGGCCCATGGCGAATTGGTACGAGCGTGAGGTTTGGGACATGTTCGGAGTCCGGTTCGCCGGGCATCCGCATCTGGAGCGGATCTTGATGCCGAGTACCTGGAAAGGGCATCCGCTGCGGAAGGATCATCCGGCCCGGGCGACCGAGATGGGACCGTTCAGTCTGCCCGATGACAAGCAGATCCTGGAACAACAGGCCTTGCAGTTCCATCCCGAGGCATGGGGGCTGAGGCGCCAATCGGAAGACTCCGAATTCATGTTCCTCAACCTTGGACCTCAACACCCTGGCACGCACGGCGTCTTGAGGGTAGTCCTTCAGCTCGACGGTGAGGTCATCCTGGATGCCATCCCCGACATCGGCTATCACCACCGCGGCGCCGAGAAGATGGCCGAGCGCCAGACGTGGCACACCTACATCCCATACACCGACCGGGTAGATTACCTGAGTGGTGTAATGAACAACCTGCCGTATGTGATGGCCGTTGAAAAACTGGCCGGGATCGAAGTTCCGGATAGGGTCAAAGTCATCCGGGTCATGATGGCCGAATTGTTCCGGATCGCCAGCCACCTGGTGTGGTACGGCACGTTCGCCCAGGACCTCGGCCAGATGTCGCCGGTTTTCTACATGTTCAACGATCGCGAGCGTATCTTCGATATCGTGCAGGCGATCTGCGGGGCGCGCATGCATCCGAGCTGGTTCCGGATCGGCGGCGTGGCGCATGATCTCCCCAACGGTTGGGAAGAGTTGATGCGCAAATTCATCGCCTATTTCCCGCCCCGCTTGAAAGAGTACGACACGGTCGTGATGCAGAATCGTATTTTCAAACTCCGCACCCAGGGCATTGGAGGCTACACGCTGGACGAGGCCATCGAGTGGGGCGTGACGGGACCCGGTCTGCGCGCCTGCGGGCTTGAATGGGACTTCCGCAAGAAGCGTCCCTACTCCGGCTACGAGCAGTTTGATTTCGAAATACCAACCGCCACTGGCGGCGATTGCTACGATCGAGCGGTGGTGCGGGTCGAGGAGATGCGCCAGAGCCTGCGGATCATCGAGCAGTGCGTGGACAACATGCCGGCCGGACTTTACAAGGCGCTTCATCCTTTGACGACGCCGCCCCTTAAAGAGCGTACGATGCACGACATCGAGACGCTGATCACGCACTTCTTGAACGTCAGCTGGGGGCCGGTGATCCCACCGGGGGAGGTCTTCGTCGGGATCGAGGCGACGAAAGGCAACAACGGTTACTACCTGATCAGCGACGGAAGCACCTCGGCGTACCGGGCGCGCATCCGCACGCCCTCATTCCCGCACATGCAGATGCTGCCGTACATCAGCCGCGGTTTGATGATCCCGGACCTGCTCGCCATCCTGGGGAGCATCGATTTTGTGCTGGCGGATGTGGACCGATAGGTCGATGACACGCGACGTCGTCCTCTCGTTTCTGAATGAAGATCCAAGGGAAGTAAGTTCTCGTTCGCGGGCTTTGGATTCCCCCACCCCCTACCCCCTCCCCCGGCGTTCGACGACTCGCGCGGCGGATGGGGTATCCGCTGGGGGAGGGGGAAATAGTTCGAACGGGGGCAGGCAGGTGCCGGGCGGGGCTGTTCGCTGTGCTGCAGAAAATCACAGCGACGGCAGCGTCAATCCGTACTACGTGAAGGCCTGCGCTTAACGCCGACGAATGGCCCTTTGAGGAACGCTGATGCTGAGTGAAGACGAGAAGCGCGAGATCGAGGAGCAGCTCAAGCACTACGACACCAAGCGTCCCGCCTGCATCGAGGCGCTGAAGATCGTCCAGCGGTATCGCGGCTGGGTCTCGGATGAGGCGATCCAGGACATCGCCGCCTTCCTCGAGATGACACCCGATGAACTAGACAATGTCGCTACCTTCTACAACCTGATCTTCCGCCGACCGGTTGGGAAGTACGTCATCCTGCTGTGCGATAGCGTAAGTTGCTGGCTGCTGGGTTACGACGCGGTGCGTGAACGCATCCGCGAGCGACTGGGCATCGGCCTGGGGGAGACGACCGCCGACGGTACGTTCACCCTCCTGCCCAACGTCTGCCTGGGTACCTGCGACCATGCGCCAGCGATGATGATCAACGATGAGCTCTACCGCGATCTGACGGTCGAGCGAGTCGACGAGATCCTGGAACAGGTCAGGCAGGGGACGGACTGATGGAAACTCCTCTGACTAAGAACCTCCAGCCCGGGGGAATACCCCTGCCGATCAGAGAATTCGAGACCGCCGGTGGTTATCAGGCGGTGCGCAAGGCCCTCGGTTCGATGAAGCCGGAGGACGTCACCGAGACGGTCAAGCAGTCTACTCTGCAAGGTAGGGGAGGGGCAGGCTTTCCCACGGGGTTGAAGTGGAGCTTCGTCCCGATGGGAGAGCAGGCGCCGCACCCGAAGTACCTGGTGTGCAACGCCGACGAGATGGAGCCGGGGACCTTCAAGGATCGAGTCCTGCTCGAGGGCGACCCGCATTCGATCATCGAAGGCATGATCGTCAGTGCGTATGCCATCCAGGCCGATGTTGGCTACGTGTTCTTGCGCTGGGAGTACAGGCTGGCCGACGAACGACTGCGGCGGGCGATCGCCGAAGCCTACCAGGCCGGTTACCTCGGCAAGAACATCCTCGGCTCGGGGTGGTCCTTTGAACTCTATCTTCATGTCAGCGCCGGACGCTACATGTGCGGTGAAGAGACCGGATTGCTCAACAGCCTGGAGGGCAAGAGGGCGACCCCTCGCTCGAAACCGCCCTATCCGCAAGTCAGCGGCCTGTGGGGCAAGCCGACCATCGTCAACAACGTCGAGACGTTGGCCAATGTCCCCCACATCGTGAACAACGGGGCGGAGTGGTTCCGAGGCTTGAGTCGTTCGCCGGACGCCGGGACGAAGCTCTATGGTGTGAGCGGGAAAGTCAATCGCCCGGGGGTGTGGGAACTCCCGATGGGCACCACCGTCCGGGAGATCCTCGAGGAGCACGCCGGTGGGATGCGCCCGGGATTGAAGTTCCGCGGCGTGATCCCCGGCGGAGCCTCGACGGACTTCCTGGTGGAAGAGCATCTGGATGGCGTAATCCCCGGCGGAGCGTCGACCGACTTCCTGGTGGAAGAGCATCTGGATGTTCCGATGGACTTCGCTTCGATCCAGAAGGCGGGGAGCCGCTTGGGGACGGGCACGATGATCGTGCTTGACGACCGAACCTGTCCGGTGGCGATGGTCCACAACCTCGAACACTTTTTCGCCCAAGAGTCATGCGGTTGGTGCACGCCCTGCCGTGAAGGACTGCCCTGGACAGAGAAGCTGCTCAAGGCGATCGAGGACGGACAAGGAGACGAGGGCGATCTGGAGTTACTCGAAAGACACTCCAAGCTCCTCGGGCCGGGTCACACCTTTTGTGCTTTGGCCCCGGGAGCGGTCGAACCCCTGCAAAGCGCCATGCGGTATTTCCGAGAGGACTTCGAGCGGCACATCACCGGGAAGCGGTGCCCGTGGAGGTAGCGAGTGGCGACGATCCATGTCGATGGTAAAGAATACGAGGTCGATGCGCAGAAGAACCTCCTCGAGGTATGTCTCTCGCTTGGGATGAACCTGCCCTACTTCTGTTGGCATCCTGCCCTCGGCTCAGTCGGCGCCTGCCGGCAATGCGCCGTCAAACAGTTCAAGGATGAGAGCGACACGCGCGGCCGGATCGTCATGGCGTGCATGACCCCGGCCGCGGACGGGACGCGCATCTCGATCTCCGACCCCGAGGCGGTGGCGTTCAGAGAAACGATCATCGAGCTCTTGATGGAAAATCACCCGCATGACTGCCCCATTTGTGATGAGGGGGGCGAATGCCACCTGCAAGACATGACGGTGATGACGGGGCACACCTACCGGCGCTTCCGCTTCGACAAACGCACGTATGACAACCAGTATCTCGGTCCGCTGATCAACCACGAGATGAACCGGTGCATCCAGTGCTATCGTTGCGTTCGGTTCTATCGCGACTTCGCCGGCGGGCGCGATTTCGACGTTTTCTCGGCCCACGATCACGTCTATTTCGGCCGGCACCAGGACGGCGTGCTGGAAAACGAATTCAGCGGCAACCTGGTCGAAGTCTGCCCGACGGGCGTCTTCACCGACAAGACGTTCAAGGAGCATTTCACCCGCAAGTGGGACCTGCAGACGGCGCCCTCGGTTTGTGTGCACTGCGGACTGGGCTGCAACACGACGCCCGGAGAACGCTACGGCGAACTCCGCCGAGTACGGAATCGCTACAACGCTGAGGTCAACGGGTACTTCCTTTGCGATCGCGGCCGCTACGGTTACGAATTCGTCAACAGCGAACTCCGCATCCGCCAGCCGCGCCTGAACCTCACGGCGAACGGAGGCGGCGAAGTGGTCACGCCGGAGGCCGCCGTCAGGCATGTCGCCGGCCTGCTGAAGGAGGGCAAGGGGGCGATCGGGATCGGTTCGCCGCGGGCCTCGCTGGAGGCGAACTTTGCGCTTCGAACTCTGGTCGGGCCCGACAGGTTCTTCGGAGGATGGTCGGAGCTCGAGGGAGGTCTCGCCGCTCGGGCTCGGGCGTTGCTTCGAGGCGGGCCGGCCCGCTCGACTTCCCTGCGCGAGGCGGAGGAGGCCGACGCAATCCTCGTCCTGGGCGAGGATCTTACGAACACGGCCCCGATGCTGGCACTGTCGCTGCGTCAAGCTGTCCGGCGTGAGCCCGCCCGCAGGGCGGCGGCGCTCAAGATACCCGCCTGGGATGACGCAGCCGTGCGTGAGTTGACCCAGGATGATAAAGGTCCGCTCTTCGTGGCGACGCCCTCTCGGACCAAGCTCGACGATGTTTCGCGTGAGACCTTCAGGGCGGCACCCCAGGATATCGCCCGGCTCGGGTTCGCCATCGCCCATTTGCTGGACGAACGATCCCCCGAGGTCGCATATCTTTCCGCAAGCGACGCCGAGCTGGCAGGGCGGATCGCCGATGCGCTGCGCCGGGCCGAGCATCCTTTGATTGTCTCTGGCACGAGCTGTGCCGACGAGACGGTAATGGAGGCCGCCGCCCACGTCGCCTGGGCACTGTGCGGGCTGAATAAGCCGGCCGGTCTGTGTCTGACCCTCCCCGAGCCGAACAGCCTCGGTCTGGCCATGATGGAAGTCCCGGGGCTGGAGGCCGCCGCCCACGCGCTTGCCGAGAGTGGCGGCGGGACTCTGATCGTGCTTGAGAACGATCTTGCACGGCGGGCCGGAGACAAGGCCGTCCGATCTCTACTCGAGTCGGCTGGTCACGTCGTGGTCATCGACCACCTCGAAAATCCAATGACGGCCTCGGCCGAGGTCGTTCTTCCTGCAGCGACCTTTGCTGAAGGGGATGGTACCCTGGTCAACAACGAGGGGCGGGCCCAGCGCTTCTTCCAGGTGTTCGTTCCGGAGGGAGATGTGCAGGAGAGCTGGCGTTGGGTCTCGGCGCTCATGGCCTTCGACGACCCGCCAAGAGTCGATTGGCCAGCTCTGGACTCGATCACATCGGCGCTGGCCGCGTCTTTGCCGGCCTTCGCCGGGGTCGCCGAGGCGGCCTCTCCATCGAGCTTTCGCCTGGTGGGCCAGAAGATCCCCCGCCAGCCTCACCGCTACAGCGGGAGGACGGCCATGCTGGCCAACCTCTCCGTCCACGAACCCAAGCCGCCGGATGATCCTGACACGGCATTGTCCTTCTCGATGGAAGGGGCGACGATCGAGCCTCCGCCGTCATTGCTGGCAGACTATTGGTCACCCGGCTGGAATTCCGTCCAGGCGCTCAACAAGTTTCAGGCCGAAGTTGGTGGCGAGTTGCGCGGAGGTGTTGTCGGGCGACGCCTTATTGAGCCGGCGTCGGACGCCGCGCCGAACTACGTCGCGCACGTCCCGGCGCCGTTCAAGCCGCGTTCGGATGAGGCGCTTGTGATCCCGCTGTATCACATCTTCGGATCGGAAGAGCTGAGCGTTCAGGCTGCGGGTGTGGCCGAGCTCGCACCCGGGGCGTATCTCGCTCTCAATCCGGATGACGCCGCAAGGGTGGGCCTTCAGTCGGACGCCGTGGCGGACCTCGTTCTTGACGAGCGGAAGTACCGCCTGATGGTGCGCTTAGATCCGTCCATTCCGGTCGGGATCGCCGGCCTACCGGTCGGGCTCGACGGATTGCCGGGACATGCGACCTCGGGTTGGGGTAGGGTCGCCCCGGCTGCGGCAGCTGAGGAGTAAGCGATCGGAATGTCCAGCCTCGCCACGAATCTGATCAACGTCTTCGGCGTGTTGTTCGCGGTATTGACCGTAGCCGCGGTCCTCGTCTACGGCGAGCGCCGGCTCCTCGCCTTGGTGCAGGATCGCTACGGCCCCAATCGCGCCGGGCCGTTTGGCTTGCTACAGATCATCGCCGATGTGATCAAAATGTTCACTAAGGAGGACTGGATCCCACCGTTCGCCGACCGCTTCGTGTTCATCCTCGCCCCGGCCGTGATCATGATCACCGTGCTGCTTTCTTTCACGGTCGTCCCTTTCGCACCGGGGGTCGAGGTCGTCAGCCTGAATATCGGCCTGCTGTTCTTCCTGGCGATGTCATCCATGGGCGTGTACAGCGTGGTGTTGGCCGGGTGGGCATCCAACAGCAAGTACTCGCTTCTGGGCGGGCTGCGCGCCGCCGCCCAGATGTTGAGTTACGAGGTCTTCATGGGGCTGTCTCTGATGGGCGTGGTCATTCTCGCCGGCTCGTTTAATCTGCGGGAGATCGTGGAGGCCCAGAAGGGCATGTGGTTTGTCTTGCCGCAGTTTATCGGGTTCGTGGTGTTCATGATCGCGGGATTGGCGGAAACCCATCGCATCCCCTTCGATCTGCCGGAGGCCGACAGCGAGCTGATCGCCGGGTATCACTCTGAGTATTCGGCCATGAAGTTCGGGATGTTCATGGTCGGCGAGTACATCGGGGTCACGCTGATCTCGGTTCTGATCGTGGCGTTGTGGTGTTCATGATCGCGGGATTGGCGGAAACCCATCGCATCCCCTTCGATCTGCCGGAGGCCGACAGCGAGCTGATCGCCGGGTATCACTCTGAGTATTCGGCCATGAAGTTCGGTATGTTCATGGTCGGCGAGTACATCGGGGTCACGCTGATCTCGGTTCTGATCGTGGCGTTGTTCTTCGGCGGATGGATCGGCCCGGTTCTGCCTCCGCTCGTGTGGTTCGTGCTCAAGACCTCCTTTTTCATCCTGCTGATTATTCTCATCCGGGGCTCACTGCCGCGGCCGCGCTACGATCAACTCATGTCGTACGGGTGGAAACTCCTGTTGCCGCTGTCGCTGCTCAACCTGGTTGTTACGGGCGGTATCGTGCTGGCGTTGGGTTAGGTTGGAGGAAGCGGAATGCTGAGTGTACTTCGGTCGATTTGGGGTGTGTTCCTTCACGCCTTCCGCAGGCGTGAGACCGTGCTCTATCCAGAGGTAAAGCCTTACCTTCCTCCGCGGTACCGGGGGAGGATCATCCTCACGCGCGATCCGGATGGGGAAGAGCGTTGTGTCGCGTGCTACTTGTGCGCCGTCGCCTGCCCCGTCGACTGCATTTCGCTCCAGGCGACGGAAGACGACAGCGGCCGGCGATACCCCGAGTTCTTCCGGATCAACTTCTCGCGCTGCATTTTCTGCGGCCTGTGCGAGGAGGCCTGCCCGACATTCGCCATTCAGCTCACACCCGATTTCGAAATGGGCGAGTACAACCGGAACAACCTTGTGTACGAAAAGGAGCAGCTCCTTATCAGCGGTCCGGGGAAATACCCCGACTACAACTTCTATCGCGTCGCCGGACTGGCGATAGCCGGAAAGGGGAAGGGCGAGGCAGAACGCGAGCAGCCTCCCGTCGATGTCCGAAGCTTGCTGCCGTAACGATCCGGGCGGATGGAGTAGACGGATATGATCGTTGTTTTCTACATTGCCTCCGGGGTGGCCATCCTATCCACTTTCTTGGTGATCCTGCAGTCGAACGCCGTCCACGCCCTTCTCTACGCGATCCTGTCGCTACTCTCGGTGGCGATCGTCTTCTTCAGCTTGGGAGCACCGCTGGTAGCTGCGCTCGAGGTCATCGTCTACGCCGGAGCCATCATGGTGCTCTTCGTCTTCGTGGTGATGGTCCTCAATCTCGGCCCCGGGGCGGAGGGCCAGGAGCGCGTCTGGCTCCAACCGCGGACGTGGACCGGGCCAGTCATCCTGACCCTGGTGTTGATCGGTGAGCTGATCTATATCTTCCTGGCGCGACCCGGTCTTGCGCTGGGGGGGCCGGCCATCGGCCCGCAAGAGGTGAGTCTGGCGCTCTATGGCCCATACCTGCTGGGAGTCGAGCTGGCCTCGATCTTGTTGCTCGCCGGCCTGGTCGGTGCCTACCATCTTGGCCGAGAGCCGTCGGACTGATCGGGAGGAGCGGAGAGAGCCATGGCCGAAGTCCCAACGCAGTACGGAATCATCCTTGCGGCGATTCTGTTCAGCCTCGGCGTCGCCGGGATTCTCCTTCGGCGTAACATCTTCTTCGTATTGCTCTTCGTGGAAGTGATGTTGAACGCCGCCGGACTGGCCTTCGTCGTGGCCGGCGCGCGCTGGGGGCAGGCGGATGGTTTCTTCGTATTGCTCTTCGTGGAGGTGATGTTGAACGCCGCCGGACTGGCCTTCGTCGTGGCCGGCGCGCGCTGGGGGCAGGCGGATGGACAGGTGATGTTCATTTTCGTCCTGGCGACGGCGGCGGCTGAAGTTGCCATTGGGCTAGGACTGCTGCTCCGGCTGCATCATCAATTCAAGACGTTGAACGTCGATGAGGCGAGCGATCTGCGCGGTTGAGGTGACTTTCCGCGCTCCCCTAACGAGGGACATGCATGACTTCTGCTGACATCCTGTCGCTGTTGCCGCTGCTGGTCGTGGCTACCACCGGGGTTGTGGTGATGCTGGCGGCCGCTTTCTACCGGAACCACCGCCTGTCCTTGATCCTCACGCTAGCCGGCCTTCTGACTGCCTTCATATCGCTGCCGTTCGTGTCTCCGCTTACCCCGCGCCAGGTGACCTCACTGGTCTTGGTCGACGGCTATGCGTTGTTCTACATGGGACTGATCTTTGCCGCCGGCTTCATTGTGGCCTTGCTGACTTACGGTTACCTGGAACAGTGGGACGGCAACCCGGAGGAGCTGTATGTCCTGCTCTTGCTGGCTACCCTCGGTGCGGCGGTCCTTGTCGGCAGCAGTCACTTCGCCTCGTTCTTCCTCGGCCTCGAGACCTTGAGCGTTGCTCTCTATGCCATGATCGCCTACAACCGCTCTCTCCGTCGCGGGATTGAAGCCGGGATCAAATACCTGGTTCTGGCCGGCGTGACCGCCGCCTTCCTGCTGTTCGGGATGGCCCTGGTCTATGCCGAGACGGGAACGTTGGCTTTCTCGGGTGTTATCGCGGTGGCGGGGGGAGGCCCGAGTCTCCAGCTAATGGTCGGCCTGGGTATGCTGATCGTCGGGGTGGGCTTCAAACTCGGCGTCGTCCCGTTTCACATGTGGACCCCGGACGTCTACCAGGGTGCGCCGGCGCCGGTAACCGGCCTTTTGGCCAGTATGTCGAAGGGCGCAATGTTCGCCCTGCTGCTGCGCTACTTCACACCTGTGATGGCCCTCGAGCGTCAAGGATTGGTGTGGGTCTTTACGGCTGTCGCCGTTCTTTCGATGCTCGGCGGGAACATCCTGGCTCTGACCCAGGACAACGTCAAGCGCATCCTGGCCTATTCGTCCATCGCCCACCTGGGGTACCTTCTGGTGGCATTCCTGGCGAGCGGCCCCGCCGGACAACTGGCGGTGGCCTTCTACCTTGTTGCCTACTTCGCCACGACCTTGAGCGCCTTCGGCGTGGTCACGGTCCTTTCAACCCCGGATGAAGAAGCGGAGTCCCTGCGGGCCTATCAGGGCTTGTACTATCGACGTCCGTGGCTGGCGATCATCTTCACGATCGCACTGCTGTCTCTCGCCGGGATTCCACCGACAGCTGGTCTGGTAGGGAAGATCTTCATCGCCGCGGCGGGGGTGCAAGCGTCGCTCTGGTTGCTGTTGATCGTCTTGGTCCTGGCCAGCGTCATCGGAGTCTTCTACTACATGCGGATTGTGATCACCATGTTCCGCCGGCCGGAAGCCGACGTCGTACAGCCGTCCATGGTCCGGCTGCCGCGCGCGGCGAGCGTCGTACTGGGAGCATTGAGCGTGATCCTGGTCGGGCTGGGGATCTACCCGGTGCCGGTGATGCGGATCATCGAGAGAACCGTCGCCCGGCTGGTCTAAGGCCCGCGCCGCGGCGTCGTCGGACACACCGTGGGCTTCGGTCGATCGCTTGGCCGTGCCTCGTCCCAGAGTTCTCGCCGACCCCCTCCCCGGTAAGAACCTCCGGGGCGAATGGCCCCTCTCCTGTCCTACGACTTCGAATCGCTCCATGAGCTTAGCGGGGAAAACGCAATTTCCCCCCATTGCCCCCCAAAAACGGGACATGCCCCCCAAGTTGGGATACACTCGAAAGGAGAGGCGAGCCCCCCTCTCTGAAAGCGTGTATACTATCCAGGACAACTGAATATCGGCCAGCCGGGGTGCCCGATCCCCCGGATGGGAGGGCTTGAAGGCGAAGCCGGTGACACCGTCACACGAAGGACAACCTTCGGAAACGGTTGAGTCCGGCGCTGACCCGCAACTGTAATCCGCTTACGCGGAGAGCCAGGACGCCCGCCCCGGTTGGTTTCTCCATACACCTCGAGGAAAGGGGGTGGGGAAATCCGCCTGGAACATGGCG
>Ga0209342_10005051_pt1 | contig 13585 bp, 16 predicted proteins | sample RifCSP16_2_FD_184023 | JGI IMG/M metagenome (GOLD analysis project Ga0209342, IMG submission 184023) | Soil microbial communities from Rifle, Colorado - Rifle CSP2_sed 16_2 (SPAdes) (version 2) | ecosystem: Environmental > Terrestrial > Deep subsurface > Rock core/Sediment | place: Rifle... | reverse complement strand
GCTTTATGCGGGTTAGGCATTTGACCCCGGGGATAGAGGTTCCCAGGAGGGAATCGCCCGGGAGGTAGCGCGCCGGTAATATCCGGACAAAAATTTATTTAATTTTGAAGAAAGGAGGCGAATCTAATGAAGAAAATCGTTGCAATCCTGTTACTGGCTTTCACCCTGACGCTGCTTGCATCCGTTGCGTTTGCGGCGGCTGCGGCACCCGCGGCAACAGCTGCCGATGCGGCCAAGCTTTCGTTCTACGGCACCGTCGCGATCGGCTGCGCCATCGGCATGGGCATCGCGGCCCTCGGCACCGGCATCGGCATGGGTATGGGCATCGGCAGGGCGGTGGAAGGTATCGCCCGCAACCCCGAAGCGCAACCGAAGATCATGACCACCATGATCGTCGGTCTGGCACTCATCGAGTCACTCGCCATCTACACGCTGGTTGTGGTGCTCATCCTGCTGTTCGTCAAGCCTTTCGGAGTCTGATCCGGCAAACAGTTAGCAGACAGATTATCACAAAAGAGGGGCGGCCCTGCCGCCCCTCTTTTTATTTTCTTTCGGAAGCGGCCGGGCGGAGCGGGCTGCCGACCGCACCCTCGGCCGCCTATTACAAAAAACCTATCGCCGTTCTTGGGAATCATATTTTGTAACTACTCAGGATGATATAGGAAAAGACGTATTAACCGCAAAGAACACAAGGAACGCAGAGAGACTTTAATATCAAAAATTCAAGCTTTTTCTTTGAGTTCCTGAAGCCTGTCCTCGAAATGTGTTGTCGGGGGTTCTCTGCGGTTAACCGGTTTTGACCTGTATAGCTACCATATTTTTATTGATTCTACCGCTTTCTGCGGTATAATAGGACTCGTTTTTATCGTAATTCACCATACATCAATAACTAAAGATAGAGGAGCAGCGTCAACATGAATAATGTCCGCGTTCGTTTTGCGCCGAGTCCCACCGGCGCGCTCCACATCGGCGGAGTGAGGACCGCCCTTTTCAACTGGCTCTTCGCCCGACATCACGGAGGGAAATTCATCCTCAGAATTGAGGATACGGACCAGACCCGCTCGACAGACGAGTCCATACGCATAATCCTCGACGGAATGAAGTGGCTGGGGCTTGACTGGGACGAGGGACCGTTCCGTCAGACCGAACGCATGGATATCTACCGGGAGCACGTGGACCGGCTGCTCAAACAGGGCCAGGCCTACTATTGTTACTGCACACCCGAAGAGCTCGATGCCCGCAGGAAAGAGGCGATGGCAGCTGGGCGGCCGCCGAAGTACGATAGAAAATGCCTGTCACGGAAATCTCCGGTCGAGGGGAGGACGCCGGCAATACGGTTCCTTTCCTCCGACGAAGGACAGACGATCGTTCGGGACATGATCCGCGGCGCCGTGACGTTCGACAACCAACAGCTGGACGATCTGATCATACAGCGCTCGGACGGCCTGCCGACATATAACTTCGCTGTCGTGGTCGATGATGTCACGATGAAGATTACTCACGTGATCCGCGGTGACGATCACCTGAACAACACCCCCCGCCAGATACAGCTTTACAAGGCCTTCGGCTACGAGCCGCCCGAGTTCGCCCACTTGCCCATGATCCTCGGGTCGGACAAGACCAAGCTCTCGAAGCGCCACGGCGCTACCGCGGTGACCGAGTATATCGACCTGGGGTATCTGCCCGAAGCGCTCGTAAATTACCTGTCGCGCCTCGGCTGGTCATCGGGAGACCAGGAAATATTCTCCCGCCAGGAGCTCATCGACAAATTCTCTCTCGACAGCGTCGGCAAAGCGCCGTCGGTCTTCAATCCCGAGAAGCTCCTTTGGCTGAACCACCACTACATCCAGCAGGCCGATGCCGGCAGGCTCGCAGGGCTCGTCCTCGATCTCTTGAGGAAAGACGGCATTATTACCGAGGGCAAGGAGCCGGACAACGCGTGGCTCGGGAAACTCGTGAAGATACTCACGGAGCGCAGCCACACGCTCGTGGAGATGAAGACTGCTGCCATTCCCTTTGTCGTCGATGAGATCCCGATGGACGAAAAGGCAAAGGCAAAACATCTGACGCCGGATATTGCACCGCTGCTCTCCACCCTCGCTCAGCAGCTCAAGACCGTGGAGCCTTTCACACATGCGGAAATAGAAAAGGTGTTCAATGCACTGGTGGCGGAAAAAGGATTAAAGCTCGGAAAGATCGCCCAGCCCGTGCGCGTGGCCCTTACCGGCGGCACGGTCAGCCCCGGCATCTACGAGGTGATCGAGGTGATGGGGAAAGAGAGAACGATCAAGCGCATTGAAGCCGCGGTGGGGATGATAAAATAACAAAATCTTTTTTCGCCGCGAATTGAAAATAGGTAGCGTCGGGGTTGGTGTGGCCTGTGGCCATTATCCCCGACGAACACCTTGCCCGTAAACCCCGTTAGAAAGCAGAATCCTTTAGTGATTATGGATGATTACTTTATTCCACCGCTTCCAAGAACTGTGTAGAATCGATGCCTTTCTCTAACGGGGTAAAGGGCAATGCTACAGGTTTCAGAAGCTGGATGACTCAAAATGTCGGCATCAAGTACTTATATGCCGACATTTTGAGTAGCAAAAAGGGTGAGTGTGGCAGAATATAATGTGTGAAACTGTTGACATTTATTTATAAATGTGTACAATTTCACACATAGAGCGTCCACGAGTCAAAGAAACCCTGAAGTTCGCGCGGAAGCGGGGGATATTCACCGCCGGAGAGGCGGCCCGAGAAGGCATTCACAGCCAAATTCTTACGCGGCTTGTCCGACAAGGCGCCGTCGAGCGCATTGCTCGCGGACAATACCGGTATCCGGAGCAGGCGGTCACCGAGCACCACTCGCTTGCCGTAATCGCTCGCGCCGTACCTCATGGCGTGATTTGCCTTATCTCGGCGCTGAGTTTTCACGAGATCGGCACCCAACTTCCTCCTCATGTCTGGCTCGCTATTGATCGACACGCCCGCCGCCCGAAGGTGCGCTACCATACGCTTCGCATCGTGAAACTCAGCGGAAAAGCCTTTACCGAGGGCATTGAAACACACCATATCGAGGGGCAGCCGGTGAAAATATATGGCGTCGCCAAGACCCTTGCCGATCTTTTCAAATACCGCAACAAGATCGGTCTCGACGTCGCCCTTGAAGCTCTGCGCGAGGCGTGGCGGGAGCGCCGCTTCACCATGGATGAAATGGACCGCTATGCGCGGATTTGCCGCGTCCAGCGCGTCATGAAGCCGTATCTGGAGGCCCTGGTCGCATGAGAACCAGGACCCATGGCCTTTCCCGGTCAGTGCATACGCGCCTCGTCAGTCACGCCCGGTCTCTGGGCGTGGAAACGGAGCTCGTGCTGACGCGCTACGCCGTTGAGCGACTCCTCTACCGGCTGTCCCGCTCGACTCATGCCGAACGATTTGTCCTCAAGGGCGCGCTCCTCATACTTGTGTGGCTCGGTGAGACAATTCAGCCGACGCGCGACGCCGATCTTCTCGGTTTTGGAGACCTGCCGGATGAAGCGCTGGTCAATATTTTTCGGGACATGTGCGCCGTGGAAGTGGAGCCGGACGCCATGACGTACCATCAGGACTCCATCCGGGTTGCGGCAATCCGCGATGAGGATGCCTACGGCGGAAGGCGTGTAACTCTGCGCGCGCAGCTCGGGTCGGCCCACCTTCGCGTACAGGTGGATGTGGGCCTTGGAGACGCCGTATCGCCGCCGCCCGAGTGGCTGGACTATCCAAGCCTGCTTGACCTGCCGCGGCCCCGGTTGCGGGCCTATCGTCCGGAGACAGTTATAGCGGAAAAGGTCCATGCCATGGTGCTGCTCGGCATAAACAACAGCCGCATGCGCGACTTCTTTGACGTGTACATGCTGTCTCAGTTCCAAACCTTCAACGGCGATCTGCTCTCAGGGGCGCTGCGGGCAACCTTCAAACGGCGGCGCACGGCCATCCCTGAAGGGCTGCCGACAGCGCTCACGCCGGAATTCGGAGCGAGCCGGGATAAACAGGCGCAGTGGCGGGCATTTCTTACGAAGAGCGGCCTTACGTCCGCGCCGTCAGGCCTTGCGGAGGTCACAGAGCGCCTTGCGCAATTCATGGAACCGGTCATCAAGGCAGCGCGGACGGCAGCGGCTTTCGCCGAATCGTGGCAACCCGGCGGCTCGTGGGAGGCGGCATCATGAGCAGCATGCAAAAGACGAGGGGCGCGCAAGACCTACGCCGCTTCAAATCCTATCCCGCCTACAAAGACTCCGGCGTCGAGTGGCTGTGCGAGATTCCGGAGCATTGGGAGGTGAAGCGGCTGAAGTTCATACTTGAAGCACCGCTCAAGTACGGTGCAAACGAGGTTGCCGAACTTGACGATCCAGATTTGCCTCGGTATGTGCGCATCACCGATATCAATGATAACGACGGTCTGCGTGATGAGACGTTTAAGTCACTTCCAGCCGCGGTCGCGGAAGAAATTTTGGGGACATCCTATAGTCCCCCTGTCAAGTGCAGCCAAAAGGGACGGGAACGGATATGCCGGACCTAAAACAGAAGCAACCAGCTCTCTACTCTACCCAAAGTTGTGCATCGTGTATCTTGCATCCTGTATCGGTTCACTGACCCCTTGCCCCTGGACCCTTGACCCTGTCATTTACAATTCCGCATTCGCCATTCCGCATTCGTAAAACCTCCTTGCCTTTTCCCTTGATTTATAGTACTTTCAATTCAACGTAGCGCAACGGCTCCTTGTCGAAATCCATTCATTTCCTAACAATCCATACCAATCCAGGGGCCGTGGAATGTTTTTGCCTGTTTGCATCGTAAAAGAAGACGTATGAATTAAGAAGGAAGAAGTTGTCTTATGACGACGAAAACGGAAAATGACCTTCGCGACCGAACAAAGCGGTTTGCTATACAGATTATCAGGATGTTCACCGCCCTGCCGAAAACCGTAGAGGCACAAGTGATCGGCAAACAGGTTCTCCGCTCCGGGACATCAGTAGGTGCGAATTATCGAGAAGCATATCGCAGCCGCAGCCGTGCGGAATTTATCGCAAAAGCGGGCGACTGTCTCAAAGAGTTGGAAGAAACGGCATATTGGCTGGAACTTTTCGTGGAAGGCGGTATTGTTGAGGGTAAACATCTGGCTGAACTGCAAAAAGAATGTGATGAACTAACGGCCATTTTTGTTACGATCATAAACCGGTCCAAGCAGAATGTAAAAAACAAGGAAGAAGGAAGAGGGTAGAAGGAATATATAAAATCGGGTCGTTTCTTACTTCTGACTTTTTACTTCTTACTTTACTTTGAAGAGTGCGACGAACTGACTGCTATATTCGTCACAACCATCAAAAGGACAAAAGACAAGTAATATTTAAAAAGTAAGAAGTAAGAAAGTTGAACGCCTCTTTCTGGTGTAGATATATACGTCACAATGGCCGTACTCAGAGGTTATTGTATTGCGCTTAAGAAATTTTGGGATGAACTTGCTATGGCAATGGAGCGGCGATTTCTTGATCGAATGAAAGAACAACATTCGGAGTGATATTTTTTATGACGGTAGAGGGGCCGACTTGAGATTGCTATTTCGACAACCTCCCCGATCCCGATGTGATCGCCCAGGAGATCGTGGAAGACCTCGAAGCGGCTCTGGAGCAGTTTCGGGAGATCGTCGGGGATTTGGGCGGCGAAGAACGGAAGGGGTGAGCGGACGTGTACGAGAGAGGCGACAAAGCACGTCCGCATGATACAATATTACGCTTTCTGTTCGCGGAGTTTCTCCTGCACCCACATGTTGACGAGCGTGTCGGCGGAAACGCCGCGACGGTGGGCGATTTCCTGGACCTCTTCGGACAGTTTTTTGTCCATGGCGTAGTACGTTACCTCGGATTCCATGGCCACGTCAAAATCAGCGGGTTTTGTTTTGTCCCAGAATGTTGACAACTCATGGGTGTCCCAGAACTCGCCGATTTCAGCGTACGTGCTTGCTTTTGATACGGAGCTCTTAGATTTTTTCATAGCGTTTTTTCTCGGCATCTGTCATAGTACGCGACGATACGACCAAAGCGCGCTTGTCTTTCTTAAGTACGAAGAATACAATCAGGTAGCGGCCCGCGTCGGTTCTTCCCATTGCAGCATAGACGTTTTCTCCGGGACGGTGGCCTGTTTCGACGAAGCGGAAATGCGGATCGTTGCGAAAAACTTGTCTGACTTCATCTTGCTGAACATTGTGCTTGCGTTCCAGTTTGTCGATGATCTCGTCGATCCAGATGATTCCGCTGATTTTCAAGCATCGCTCCTGTCACGCGCCGTGCCTCACAAATAGAAGAGCGCGCCCTGCGGGCCTGGTGCGCCATGGCTTTGCCAACCTACGGAAGGGAACACCATGGACAACCCGCAAAGGTCTTATCGCTGGTAATAATATGCCATGTCCGGTAGCGATTGTCAACGCATAACAATAGGATTGGAAAGGTAATGATTTCATGACATCTTCCGCTATCATTCATAAACTCTGGAACAGGCGGGGGCCGTTGTTGCATGCGCTGTATCCCGGTGGGACGGATTACAGCGCAGGGGTTTCGGTCGGGAAGACAGGACAATGATATCTGCAAAAGACAGAAGGCATCGTGTAAAAATATGCTGAAAGGGAGACACAATTTCATTTGTCAAACCGCTCTTTTTACGATAGAATAAAAACGTGCGTCTTGACCTGTACCTCAAAACAAGCCGGCTTGTCAAGCGCAGGGCCGTCGCGCGGGCGATGTGCGACGAAGGCAGGGTGCTCGTGAACGGACGGGAGGCCCGGCCTGCGAAAGAGGTAAAACCGGGAGACACTGTGACGCTCGCGTTTTCAACACGGAGCGTGGAGATCGAGGTCCTCGGAATTCCCGCTGCATCGAAGAAGGTCGCCGCAGAAGAGATTTACCGTGTGACAACGGAAAAAAGGACGGAGAACGAAGACGACGCATGGAGAAAAAACCGCTCATCGCAATAACCATGGGGGACCCCGCGGGGATCGGCCCGGAGATCATCGCAAAGGTGATCGACAGCGGTGAGATATTCCCGCTCTGCCGTCCGGTGATCGTGGGCGACGCCGGGGTCATGAAAAAACTCATCGATGAGATGCGTCTCTCGATCGTAGTTCACAGCATTTCATCACCCCAGCAGGCCGATCCCGGGGCACGCAGGGCGGATGTCCTGGACCTCAAAAATGTGAACATTGCAAAGCATGCGTGGGGCAAACCGGACATTTCGTCCGGCAAGGCGGTCGTGGAATTCGTCAAGAAGGCCGTGGAACTTGCCATGAGACACGAAGTGGACGCGGTCGTGACCGCGCCTATCAGCAAAGAAATGATGAATGCCGCGGGGCATAAGTACAGCGGGCACACCGAGCTGTTCGCGGACCTCACCAAAACAAAAGAGTTCGGCATGATGTTCGTCGGAGGCGGGCTGCGCCTCATCCTCGCGACCACGCACCTCGCCCTGAAGGACGTCCCCCGGCACATCAAGAAAAAAAGCGTGCTGAAGACGATCCGCCTGGCGCACACAGCCATGAAGTTTTTCGGCATGGATACTCCCCGCATCGGCGTTGCGGCCTTGAATCCGCACGCCGGCGAGGGAAGGCTCTTCGGCGCCGAAGAGTGGGACGAGATCCTGCCTGCGGTGCTCGAGGCCAGGGCCGAGGGCATCAACGCGAGCGACCCCCTGCCCGCGGACACCCTGCTCTACAAGGCGCGGAACAATTACTACGATATTGTCGTGGCCATGTACCATGACCAGGGCCTTGGCCCGCTCAAGATGCTCGCATTCGGGAATGCCGTCAACGTGACAGTGGGGCTCCCGATCATCCGCACCTCCGTGGACCACGGCACCGCCTACGATATCGCGGGAAAAGGCTGCGCGGACCCCGCGAGCCTGCTTGCCGCCATAGACCTCGCGGCAAAAATGGCTAAATACCGCAAAACCGCTCTGGAGGAAAACAAATGAGCCCTCGATCGTCAAAGCCCTTTCTGTCGCGCACCCATATCTTTGCCGCTGCTTTCTTCGCGGTCTTTCTTTTCCTGCTCTACCAGGCGGGGCGGCTCATCACGCCCTTCTTCTCCGCCGTCATCTGGGCCGGCATCATTGTGCTCGTCCTGTATCCGCTCTACACAAAGATACTCGCCCTCCTAAGAGGCAGGCGCAACCTCGCCGCCGGCATCGCGACGCTCTTCACGCTCGTCCTCGTGATCGGGCCCGGGGTGTTTCTGTTTGCGCTTATGACGGCGCAGGTCGTGGATCTCTACACGGCGGCCGTGGATTTCATCCAGTCGGGAAAACTAACGGACCTGTGGGGCCGCATCCAGGCCTGGACGCAGGGCTTCGCCCTTTCCCATCCCCTTATCGCGGGCCTGGACATCAAGACACCCGTCATCAACGGCCTCAGAGAGCTTTCGACCGGCATGGCCGCGCAGCTCGGCGCGCTGATCAAGAACATGCTCCTCGCGGTGGTAAACCTTTTCATCATGCTCTTTGTCATTTTCTTTTTCTTTCGCGATGGAAAAGCGTACGCCGATGAACTTACGGACATCCTCCCGTTCCCGAAACAGCAGAAGAAGTCCATCATGGAAAAGCTCGGCAACACCTTTTCCGCCGTGCTGAACGGCCTCTTTGTCATCGCCTTTTTCCAGGGTTTCATGACAGGCCTGGGATTTCTCATCTTCGGCGTCCCCTTCTGGGTCTTCTGGGGCTTCCTGGCGGCGATCGCGGCGTTGATCCCCGTGGGCGGCACGGCGCTCATCTGGATCCCGGGGGCCCTCTACCTTTATGCCACGGGAGCCGAGCTTAACGCCATCCTGCTCGCGGCCTGGGGCGTCGTGTTCGTCAGCGCGCCTGATAATTTTCTGAGACCGCTTCTCATCGGGAAAAAGGCGAAGCTTCCCGTCTTCTTTCTCTTCCTGGGAATACTCGGCGGGGTCCAGGCCTACGGCATCCTGGGCGTCCTCTTCGGCCCCCTGGTTGTTACGCTCCTCATTGCATTTCTTGAGATATACCGCGAGGAGTACGCAAAGAGTTAGCGAGGCTCAGCCTCAGACCGATGAATCAAGATCGGATCCTTAAATCAGCCTCACACGAAGCCACTAAGGCACGAAGAAATCTAATCGAATATTCTCTTCTTTGTGATCTTTGTGGCTTTGTGTGATAAATGGATTTCGGTTTTGACTCAAAACTTGACTCAAAATTCAAGATGTTTGCTTGCAAAGTTCTTTAAAGTGGATACGGCCGATTTTTTATATACTGTCTGCTGAATTCTGATCGAGGAGGGAAACGATCGCATGGAAGATTTATCGAAGTCAGACACCTGGCGTGTTTTTCGCATCATGTCCGAGCTCGTGGAAGGGTTCGAGGCGCTCAACAACATCGGTCCTGCCGTCACCATATTCGGCAGTTCACGCGTGGAACCAAGCTCTCCGCACTACAAAAAGTGCATGAAGGTCGCTGAAAACCTCGCGAAACGGGGCTTCGCCGTCATCTCGGGCGGCGGACCCGGCATCATGGAGGCTGCAAACAAGGGCGCACAGAACGCGAAGGGGGTGTCCGTGGGGCTGAACATTGAACTGCCCATGGAGCAGATGCCGAATGCCTTTCAGGACATCAGGGTCGAGTTCCGCTACTTCTTCGTGCGCAAGCTCATGTTCGTCAAATACGCCGTGGGATACGTGATCTTCCCGGGCGGTTTCGGCACCCTTGATGAACTGTTCGAGGCGCTCACGCTCATCCAGACCAAAAAGATCCGCGGCTTCCCCGTGGTCCTCGTCGGCTCCGAGTACTGGCGCGGCCTCCTGGACTGGCTCAGGAAGGACGCCATGGGAATCGGCGCCATTTCTTCCCAGGACCTTGAGCTCATTCATGTGGTAGACGAGCCGGACGAGGTCTGCGAGATCATAACCAGGCGGTATAAAGACCGCACGAGCGCGTTTCCGCAGGACCGGCGGGATAAGATCAGGCGGGGGATTTAGATTAGGCTCTTGGCACGAAAGTATGGGCACCATTATGCCCCCTAACGTCCAGATTCACCGCCGAGACGCGGAGAAAACCCTTTACTACTTGCTTACCACGGATTTTCACGGAAATTACACGGAACAATCAAAAGACCCTTCTTATAAATTCAAAATTGTATCCGTGACATTCCGTGGCCTTTTCCGTGGTAACTGCTTGAATTTTATCTTTATTCATCATTGTTACCCTCAATGTATATTACCCACAGCATCTTGCCATGAACCTTAGATCAGTTAAGATTCAAATTCTTGCCAAAATGGCTGTGCACGAAGTCAAATAAGAAACGGGCCTTTGCCGGCAAGACCTCACTATTCTTCGCGGTCTTCGCGCGCTTTGCGGTTCATGTTTTTCGGTTCCGTCCTGTCCGAGTCCGGCCATTCCCTGCTCTGCTCCCGGGACATCTTCTTCAATCGTCTCCGCTCGGTCATTGACTTGATCCGTTGCGATGCGCGCAGCAATCTGAACCAGCGTTCGATCCTCTCCCGGTAGATCATCGCAAACAGGACCGTTGCAATGCCGATGCCGGCCACGGTAAAGAACGCTCCGTACTGTTTATCTCTGAAAAACGAGCCGCCGACGGTGAGAAGTGTAGTGCCGAGCAGCCTTCCCGAAGTGGAGACCATGAGGAAAGCCCGCTGGCTCATATGTCCCAGCCCGAGGAGGTAGCACAGAAGGTCCTTGGGGAACCCCGGGATCAAAAACATGAGAAACGAAAGGAACAATCCTTTGTGTTTCATCACGTAGTCGTAGCGCCTGATCGTTTCAGCGCTCACGGCCATCTCGACAAGGGGCCTCCCCATCAGGCGGGCGAGATTGAAGGCGAGCCAGGAACCGAGCGTGAGGCCGATGGTCGAGAACAGGATGCCCCACACCTTTCCGAAGAACATTCCTCCGACAAAGCCGCTCACTTCACCGGGGATGGGGGCGGCGACCACCTGCAGGATCTGAAGACCGATGAAGATGAAAACAGCGTTTGCGCGGTGCTTGTTGATAAGGTCGAATAGCCGGCTCCTGTCCGTGAGGAGCTCGAACAGCCCCAGGGTAAAGAGGAGGTAGACAAGGGCGGCGATGACAACACCGATGCCCGCGAGATCAATAAGTATTTTTCTGTTAATCCGCATCATGAGATGTCCGGGAGGGATCTATTTTTTGAAAAGGTCGTCGAGCGCCTTCCGCGCCTTCTCAGCCCCTTCCTCGGCGGCGCTGCGGACCCGAACTTCCCTGAACGCAAAATAATCGCAGAAATTCGCTTTCCCTTTTTCTTTTACGAGCTCGGCCGCGGGCTCGCGGCACTGCTTCGGCGCCGGCCGGTCATAAAACCTGCAGTTAAGACAGCAGTGAAGGTCGGCATGGCAGTGCGGGCATTCATCGCGCCCTCCGACGGTGAGGCCGATCGAGATCTCTCGTGCGCATGCGTGGCAGCTCTTTATACCCATACCCTTTTAAACTGTTGCTCCTCAGCGGCTTGCGCCTTATCGTCGCATAAATCGTGATGACGATAGCATAACTATATCCTATTCTCCTGGTTTAGACAAGAGTAAAAGCCCCGCCGTTGTTGTCAAAAGATGCTGTTTATGCTACCTTATAATAAAGAAGACAGAACGCCGGAAACCACGCCATGTATAACAAGATCCTCACAGCAATAAACGAGCATTTCAACTCCGAGGTCGCCGCCCGGTACGCCTTACACCTTGCCAGGGCATGCGGAGCGAAGTTCTACACCTGCTTTATCGCCGAAAAATCGGCTGCGAGGGCCTCCTTTGACAAGGCAGAAGCGGCCATGAAGAGGCTCTTCATCCTGGCGGAAAAAAGCGGTGTTTCCGCGGAAAGCATAACAGAGACCGGAGACCCTGTCGCTGAGATTCGCAAGATCGTGGTCCACGAAAATATTGATCTTGTATTCGCCTCCACGCGAAGGGAAGATGCGAAGCGACGCTTCTTTTCGGGCACCAATGCGAGGAGCCTTTCCTTGCGGCTCCCCTGCTCTGTTGCCCTCGTCCGGGTGGTGCACACCGGAAAAATACATCCTTCCACGGTCCTCGTCCCGCTCAAGGCGAGGCTCGGCCGGATAAAGGAATGGGCCTATTTTACCTCAACGATGGCAGCGGCGTTCAATGCAAAGCTCCATGTCTTTCATGTGACAAAACCGATCACTAAATTTTTCCATGGCGACATCCATCTCACGCCCGTGGAGTGGGAAAAGAGGGCGCCGGCGGATATCGCTGATTTTCTGGAGCGCCTCAGGAAGAACGGCGTCGCCTTTGAGAGCAGGCTCTTGCCGGGCGCAATCGGAAGGAGCATAACGATCGAGGCCGCGGTCAGGAGGCACGACCTCATTATCATGGGCGCCAGTGAACGAAGTCTCGTAAGCTCCCTCTTCAAGCGCAATCCCGTGGAGAATGTGCTGAGGGAGACACCCTGCGATCTTATTATACTAAAACCCCGCCATGAAGATTAACTCCCTTGCCGGGAAGGACGTCCTCCTGAGTCTCGTTACGGCCGAGGTTGGCCTGACGGAGACCGAAGCGAGGCGGCGGCTGTCTGAGTTCGGGCCGAACGAGATCTCCGAAGCGCGGAAAACGCCGCTCATTGCGCGGTTTCTGAAGCAGTCCACTCATTTCCTCGCCGTGGTGCTCTGGATCGCGGCCCTGCTGTCATTTTTGTCCGAATACCTCCATCCCGGAGAAGGCATGCTCACCCTCGGGCTTGCCATAACCGCGGTCATTATCATCAATGCGGTCTTTACCTTCATGCAGGAATATCGCGCGGAAAAAGCGCTCGAGGCCCTGAAAAAACTCCTGCCCTTTCAGGTGAAGGTCCTGCGGGAGGGAACGGAGAAAGAGATCCACGCGAGAGACATCGTACCCGGCGATATCATCATGCTCGTTGAGGGCGATAAGATCCCCGCCGATGCGAGGCTCATCGATGCTTCCGGCCTCAAGGTAAATCACGCTTCCCTCACCGGAGAATCGGAGCCGCAACTGAGAAATCATGTGCCCTTCCCCGGCGAATTCCTGGAAAGCCCGAATATCGCTTTCGCGGGGACCACGGTGGTCAGCGGATCAGGCAGAGCGGTCGCCTTCGCGACAGGCATGAGAACCGAGTTTGGACGCATTGCGCACCTGACAAGCGCGGTGGAGGCGGGGCTCAGTCCGCTCCAGAAAGAGATCGTAAGGGTCACGCGGGTTGTGGCCGCCATTGCGGGCGTGGTCGGCGTGTTCTTTTTTGCCCTCGGCTTTGTGATCGGGAGAAGTTTCTGGGACAACTTCATCTTTGCCGTCGGCGTAACGGTTGCGCTCATTCCCGAAGGCCTGCTCCCGACAGTGACCCTCTCGCTCGCCATGGGGAGTCAGCGGATGGCGAAGCGAAAGGCGCTGATCAAGACGCTCAGCTCCGTCGAGACGCTCGGCTCGGTAACCGTTATCTGCACCGACAAAACGGGCACGCTCACGCAGAACAACATGACCGCGACCAGGATCTGGGCCGACGGAACGATCATCGACATGAGGGATGCATCGGCCGGGAATGCCCGCGACCTCATGAA
>Ga0209342_10005046_pt1 | contig 13588 bp, 13 predicted proteins | sample RifCSP16_2_FD_184023 | JGI IMG/M metagenome (GOLD analysis project Ga0209342, IMG submission 184023) | Soil microbial communities from Rifle, Colorado - Rifle CSP2_sed 16_2 (SPAdes) (version 2) | ecosystem: Environmental > Terrestrial > Deep subsurface > Rock core/Sediment | place: Rifle... | reverse complement strand
TCCCGCCTACGGGTATCCGTAGTTTTTGCCATCACACCCGGGTGGACGCTTCAAGCTCTGTCCCGGCGTCCTGTGGAAGAGACGACGGCGGGAGCCGATTGTTACGTCTGTCAGCCGGTTTCTCTCTGACAATGGCCGTGGGCTCAGGTGACAGCACTCGCACAAGAGCGTCGACCGCCTCGGGGTCGAAGTGGGAGCCGCGGCCGCGCTCGATCTCCTCGAGGGCGACCGCCTCTGACTGCGCCCCTCTGTAAGGACGGTCGGAGGTGATGGCGTCGAAGGCGTCAGCGACGGCCAGGATGCGGGCGCCGCGGGGGATTTGCCGGCCGCGAAGGCCGCGCGGGTAGCCGCTGCCATCGTAGTGCTCGTGGTGCGCGCGCACGATGTCGGCGGCGCCGGCCAGCGCTTCGATGGAGCGGAGCATAGCGGCGCCGAGCTCGGGGTGCTGGCGCACGATCTCCCACTCGTCCTCGCTGAGGGGGCCGGTCTTATAGAGGACGCGGCTGGGAATGGCAATCTTACCGACGTCGTGCAGCAGGCTCCCCCGCTCGATGTCGCTCCAGCCCTCGGAGCCTTCGCTGATGCCCATCTCGCGGGCCATCGCCAGGGCCAGCGCCGTGACGCGGAGCGTCTGGCCGTTGAAGCCGGCCCCGCGCGACTCGAGAGCGAAAACCAAAGACTCCAGGGTCTCGACGTAGCTGGTAGCGCCGCCGGCATCGTCGGAGTTGGGCGAGGCGAGGGTGACGCGGTTGCGGCCGCTGAGTTTGCTGCGGTAGACGGCCATGTCGGCGTGATAGAGGAGCCGCTGCGGGTCCGGACAGGGATCGGGGAAGGCGGCTACGCCCAGGCTTATGGTCACGCTGACCGGGTCCGGCGAGTCGGTGACTGGGATGCTGGCTGCCTCTACGGCCGCCCGCACTTTCTCCGCCGCCGCCAGGCCGCCGGCCGCGTCCTTGCCGCGCAGCACCAGGATGAACTCCTCGCCGCCGAACCGGCCGATGATATGTTCGCCGGGAAGCGAACGGCGGAGGATGTCGGCGACCGCCCGCAGCACCTCGTCGCCGGCCAGGTGGCCGAGCGAGTTGTTGATGTTCCGCAGCAGATCGAGGTCGGCCATGATGACCGCGGCGGGCCGGGGCGACTTCTCCAGCCGCGCTATCTCCTCGTTCAGCACTTCGAGCGAGCGCCGGGGGGTCAGCAGCCCTGTCTTCGCGTCGTAGTGGGCTTCTTCCTGGAGCTGGGGGACGAACAGGGCGCGGTAGAACAGGAACAGAGGCGCGATGGCCAGCACGACGAGCAGCGGATTGACCACCCACATGGCTGCCATCCCCGCGCCCACGCAGAGGAGGGTCGCGTCCGTGGCCAGGCTGTCCCAGGCCAGGATGCCCGAGTCCTTGAGGCCGATCCCACGGGCGACGCGAAGGACGAGCGCGACGAGGGCGTGGTTGAGCACGGTGAAGGTCGCGGCGGCGAGGGCTGTGGCCGCCGCCGAGCGCCAGGAGGCGGCGAGCGCGTCGTCGCCGGCGATCGCGTGGAAGACGGCCCAGGCGGCGAGCGCGTTGAGCAGGTAGGTGGCGATGTTGAAGGCCTGGATGTACCAGGGGTAGCGGTAGCGCAGCCACTCCGGAAGCATGGCCAGCACGACCAGTGGCACAAGCAGCAAGGGGTCGAGGAGCAACACGGCGGCGAGCAGCAGCGCCGGCGTGGCGTGGTACGAGTGCCCGTTAGGCGCGTCCACCTTGAACAGCTGCGACCCCGCCGTCAGGGGCAGCAGGACAACGAAGGCCAGCAGCGCATTCAGCCCGGGCCAGGCGGGGTCCGCCAGGATGGTGGCGAAAGCGGCGGCTACGGCCAGGGCGTAGACGGCGGCCAGGTACAGGCGCGCGAGTGGCGTAAGCCTCTGCCGCCCCGGCTGCGCTTCTTCCGCGCCGTGGACGGCAGAGGCCGCCTGGTCAGTCGTGAGCGGTGTGCCGGCCCTCACCCCGACTCCTGCTCAGCCCCTCCAGAGGACGCTGCGCCAGAGCACGCTCCGCCAGAGGACGTTCCGCCACAGGACGTTCCGCCAGAGCACGCTGTCCCGCATGATCTCGCCCGTCTCCGGGTCGATGAAGTCGTTGGGGACGGCGTCTTGGTTTGCCGCGCCTTCCAGGTCCGATGTGGCAGCGGCGTAGGCATCGATTGCCGTGGCCGGTGCGCCGGGGAGCGCGCGGCCGGTGGCCATCAGCCGGAACTTGACCTCGTCCGGGGTCAGGCCAGGGTCTTGAGAGAGCATGAGCGCGGCCGCGCCGGAGACGACGGCGGCGGAGGCGGAGGTGCCGCTCAGCCGGACGTAGCCGCCCTCGACGACCGCATCCGGGAACGATCGCGCGACGTAGGAGCTGGGGCCGGCAAGGACGGAGGTAACGTCGGTGCCCGGGGCCAAGACTTCCGGCTTGGCGCGGCCATCGACCGTCTGGCCCGCGCTTGACCAATCGACGGCGGCGTCGTCCGCGAACTCCGCCGTGCCGGCGTCATCGAAGGAGCCGCTGGTTATGACATACGGGTCGTTGGCGGGGGCGTGGTCGACGGTGAACGCTTCGCCGCCGAAGTTGCCGGCGGCGACGACTACGACGATGCCGTGGAACCAGGCCTCTTCAACGGCCGCGGACAGCGGGTCCTGTCGGTAGCTGTCGGCGATCGACGAGACGAGAGATATGTTGACGACGCGAATGCCATACTCGTCGCGGTGCTCGACCGCCCACTGGAGCGCCTGGATGACGTCGCTGGCCAGCGCCGCGCCCTGGCGGTCCGTTACCTTAATGCCGAGGAGGCGCGCCTCGGGCGCCATGCCGACGTAGGGCGAGGCGTTGCCGGCGATGATACCGGCGACGTAAGTGCCGTGGCCGTTGCGGTCGGCGCTGGACGGATCGAGCGTGCTGAAGTTGATCCTGCCGCTCACCCGCGCGCGGAAGTCGTTCCCGCCCGTGATGCCGCTATCGATAACGGCAACGGTGACGCCGCCCCCCGTGATGCCCTCGTCCCAGGCCTGGACGGCGTTGGTTGCCGAGGGATAGGCAGTGGCAAGAGAATCACCGTCCTCGTCCCCCCCGCCGCCGCGGTCGGTGGTGAGCATCGCGGCATCCAGCGAAACGCTCTCGACCTCCGGATCGCGGGCGATGCGGTCAAGATCATCGGGCGATAGGGAGGCGGCGAAGCCGTCGATGAGCGGGAATCGTTTCGCGCCGGCCACCGAGCCTGCGAGCTGCCCGGCGGCCTCAGCCGCGCCTTCGCGCACCCGGACGATGACCGGGACCGGCTCGCCGGGCCGCTAGGCCTGGTAGAAATCGACTGCCGGGTGGACCGTGCTGTGCTCGCCGGCAGCGGCTGGGCCGGCGCCGGCGGCGAGCAGCGCCGCCAGAGCAGCGGCGGCGAACAGAAGCCAGGTCAGTTTGCGCAGCGAGAGCGTTCTCATCGTTCGTCCCCCAGTTCCCACTTCGATGTGTGTCCTTGTCGCCAGCTTGGGATGCCGGTCTTGGCCCGGCTCTTACCGGAGGCTCGTTAAGCGGCGGTAAAAAGGCGGTTCAGGAGCGGTGTGACTAGCGGCTGCCGCCCTTGGACCAGTGGAGGGCGTTCAGGCCCTGCCGGCTGACGATCTGGACGAAGGCGGCGACGACGCGCGGGTCGAACTGCTGGCCGCCACAGCGTTCGAGCTCGCGCGTGGCCATCTGCAGCGACATGACGCTGCGGTAGCTGCGGTGCGTGGTCATCGCGTCGAAGGCGTCGCTAACGAGGATGATGCGCGAGCCAATGGGGATCTGGTCGCCCTGCAGGCGATCGGGGTAGCCGCTGCCGTCGTAGTGCTCATGGTGGTGGGCGACGATGTCCGCGGCCGGGGCGAGCTGGGGAATGCGGCGCAGGATGTCCCGCCCCACCGCCGGGTGGTTGCGCGCCAGCTGCTTTTCCTCCTCGGTGAGGGCGCCGGGCTTGAGCAGCACCTCGTCCGGAGTGGCGAGCTTGCCGATGTCATGGAGGAGGGCGCCGGTCTCTATCAGGTCCTGGTCGGCTGGTGAGAGCCCCAGTTCGCGGGCGACGCGCTTGGCGTACCAGGCGGAGCGGCCCGTCTGGCCGGCCGCTGCCCAGGTCTTGCGCTCCAGCGTGGCGACGAGGGCGGATACGGGATCGGTGACGGTGTTTTTGCGTCTCCAGCCGCTGTCGCAGGCGACCAGTTCGCCCCAGTAGCCTACGCGGTCGCCGCCGCCGGCTTTGGCCCAGTACATGGCGGCCTGGGCGCCGTAGAGCAGCTCATCGCAGGAAAGGGAGGAGTCCGGGTAGGCGGCTATGCCGAGGCTCACAAGCGTCGGGCCGATGGGCGTCTGGACGGTCCTGGAGACCGCTTCGCGCAGCCGCTCGGCCGTGGATACGGCGGCCTGGCCGTCCCTGGCCGGCAGGAAGGCGGCGTAGACGTCGCCGCCGACGCGGTAGGCGCCGCCGGCGACTTCTTCGACTACGTCCCGGAAGCGGTCGAGAATGCTGTCGCCCAGCTCGGCCCCCATGGAGTCGTTGATGAGGCGGAAGCCGTCCAGTCCGGCGACGAGGGTGCTCAGGGAGGCCTCGCGCTGCTGTGCTTCGACGAAGCAGCGGGCGAGCATCTCCTGGAAAGCCTGGCGGTCACGATTGACGGGGCCGGCAAGCGAGTCGGTCAGCGGTTCTGATTCGGGCATCGTCCCTCCTATTGGGTGATCGGGGAACCCGCAAGGGAAGATGCCGCGCGGGCGATGCCGTTACGCGGGCGGAGCGGGCCGGGTGGATAGAAGCCGGGAAACACCAGTCCGGAGTGTTAGCCGCCGCCGCTCAACCGGGCCTCGTTCTCGGCGAACGCCGGTGATAGACTGAGCAGGCGAAACACGTTGAACAGCCCGAGTTACAGGAGGAGGGTCGCGATGGCGAACGCCGAACGCAAGGACTTGCAGTCGCCCGACGAGGTGCGCACGTTTGAGAAAGGGAAGCTGGAGCTCGTCAACATAGGCGGCGGGACAGTGGGAAAGCTAACTCTGGAGCCGGGCTGGCGCTGGTCTCAGCATGTCAAGCCGATCGCCGGCACTGAGTGGTGTGAGGCCCCGCATCTTCAGTACCACGCAGCCGGGCGCATCCATGTCGTCATGTCAGATGGGGTGGAGATGGAAGTGGGTCCCGGTGAAGTGACAGCGCTGCCGCAGGGACATGATGCCTGGGTGGTTGGAAACGACCCGGTGGTCCTGATAGATTTCGCGGGCGCGAGCAACTACGCGAAGTAGTACGCCCTAGAGTCGGGGCTTTCTGATCGGAGTGTAGGCGCGCCGTTGGGGCGCCTACGGCGTCCTTCGGCGCGCCGTGGTGTCTATGGGGCGGCCGGGGTGGGCGTCGGAGAGGGGCCCGGCGTTTCCAGGGGGCTGTCGCTGGGGCCGATGACAACGAAGGGGCCCAGGTGGAGGGCGCTGGTCCATTCCCCGCTCTTCCCCAGCGTGCGGAGGTGGAAGTACCACGTTCCGGGCGGCAGGGGCCGGCTGATCGCTACGGTGGCGTCGCCCGGGAGGTCTACGCCCGTATCGGGAACGTAGTCGGCGCCGGGCTTAAAGTTGATGGAGTACCCTTCGACGCCGGATTGCTGAGACCAGGCGATGCGGATGATGTTGCTGCCGGACGCCTGGTCTATCTGGTGGGTCGTGCTGTGGACGTCGCCGGGGTTCTGCACCGGCGCGCTCTCGCCTCCGGTGCATGCCACAAAGATTGCCGCAAGCACGATCGCGCCCGCGGATGCGGCGGGCGCGCGGCCCCTGGCGGGAACGAGAAAGGATAGGCTCATAGTCTGAGAGGCGTGCTGCTGAGGTCGCCAGGAGGTCAGACAGGACGCCGCACGAATACCGGCACTATCCCATTGGCAGGGGCGATGTGTCAATGCCGGTCTGCGGGGGGCTGTAACGCCGCCGCTGAGACTCCGTCTGGATTTGGGACAGTGCGGTACGAAGAGGGCTAGCCGGCATGTTCTTGACTCCGCGGCTCAACCCAATCATTGCTGTTGCCTTGCTGGCCGGCCTGGTGCTGGCTTTCGCCCTTGGCGTGGGGTGGATTATCAAGGGGTTAGCGGTGGTCTGCCTGGTGCTCTACGCGCTGGTGGTTGTGAGCGGCGAACTCTGGCCCTAGCGGGCGGTGGCGTGGGAGAGGAGCGCTCGTGCCGGCGCGACGCAGGGTGCATGGAATCGAGCGGCGCGTTTCAGACTCTTGACAATAACGCCAGTCCGGCGGACAATCCCCGCGGCGGGCAGTGAGGTCGCCCCAAAGGCGAGGTTCCCCCTCCCCTCAGGTGGTTCAGCGTCTCTCTGTCCGCCTTTACTTTGCCACCGCACCGCGTGAAAGAACTGACCGCATTGCGCGGCCGTGCTATTGAGCCGGCCTGGCGGCTGCGGGCACGCTGACGGCGACCGTCGTCCCCTTGCCGGGAAACGAGCGTATGTCCAAATCGCCACCGAGGAGGCGGACGCGCTCCTGGATTCCGAGCAGGCCGAGCTGACCCTTGCGCGCCAGGTCGCCGAGTTCTCTGAAGCGAAAGCCGCGCCCGTTATCGGCGACTTCCATGTGGATGCGTCCGGCGACCGCCGCTACCGAGACGGTGGCGCGCGTGGCGCCGGAGTGGCGCGCCACATTGCGCAGAGCCTCCTGGGCCACGCGAAACAGGAGCAGTTGGGTCTGGGAGCTGCAGCCGGGCAGCGGGTTGGAATGGACCTGGGTCTCAATTGCGTACTGCTCGCGCAGGTGGTCGGCCAGCCATTCAAGGGCGGGGACCAGTCCGTGATCGTCGAGGATGCGGGGACGGAGGTTCTGCGTGAGACGGCGCAGGTCCGTCAGCGTCTCCACAGTCGAGGCCCGCAGCGCGCGCAGCTCCTCGGCGACGGGTTCGGGCAGGTTGCGGTTGACGGAGGTCAACCTGTCCAGGCGCTGGCAGGTAAGGAGGAGCGCCTGCGCCGTCTCGTCGTGCAGCTCGAGGGAGATGCGGCGGCGTTCGTCCTCCTGGGCCGAGAGGACCTGCCAGACGTATTGGTGAAGGCTCTCGCGCATCCGCTTCTGCGCCTCGAGTTCGTTGCGCTGCTGGGTGATGGCGCCTACCAGCAGGGCGCCCACGGTGGTCACGCCGACTACTTCTGAGATGGAATGGTCGAGGTAAGCGGAGCTGACGACGGCACGGGGAATAAGGATGGCGGCGGCAATGGCCAGGGCGATGAGGCCGCCTCTTCCCTTGAATACAAGCGCGGCGTACATGACGGGGATCAGGAACAGGACGCGTTCCAGGCTCTGCCGGGTGGCGAGGCTGACCGGGGAACGATCGGCGGCGGCGGTGAGGATGGGGAGCCAGTCGCCGTAGTGGAGGACGACGCCGATACCCAGAAGCAGGACGATCAGCGCCAGGTGGAGCGGCGATTCCTCGGCGCCGGCCAGGCGGGCGAGGGTGCGCTGCCAGCCCGCCGGGCGGGGCTGGGCCTGCTCAGCGCCCCAGGGCTGCTCGCCGGCAACTGACAGCTGGTTCATAGCGGCGGCCAGCGGCGTCCGCCGCCTCGGTCCGCTGGACTTGCAGGCGGCGGACCGGAAGGATCGGCGTGCGACTCATCGGCGAGGTCATCGAGCTGGATCCAGCCCTCGCGCAGAGCGTGCAGGACGGCCTCCGTACGGGACCCGACGCTGATCTTATTGAAGAGGTTGACGAGATGGGCTTTGACCGTGGGAAGCGTCAGCGCCATGTGCGCGGCGATCTCTTTGTTGCTCAAGCCGCGGGCGGCCAGGCGCAGGACTTCAAGTTCGCGCTCCGTCAGGCCGTTCCCGATTGGCTGACGCCGGTCGTGGCCGGACTGGTGGGAGACCCTGGCCAGCAGGCGGGCGGTCACGGTGGGGTGCAGGACGGCGTCGCCGGCGCGAATGGCGCGGATGGCCTGGACGACCTCCTGGCCGGTGGCTGATTTCAGGAGATAGCCGGCAACCCCTGCTTCGAGGAGGCCGATCACATAGCGCTCGTCGTCGTAGGCGCTGAGGATGAGGACGGCGGTCTTGGGGTTGGACTTCTTGATCTCCCGCGCCGCCTCTATTCCGGAGAGCCCGGGCATCACTACATCCATCAAGACAACGTCGGGGGCGAGGCTGGCTACCGCCCGTACCGCCTCGGCGCCGTCGGCCGCCTCACCGACTACTGTGAGGTCTGGTTCCTGCTCGAGGAGCTTGCGCATCCCCTCTCGCAGCAAGGCATGGTCGTCCGCTATTACGACCCGCGTCGTGTCCATTGTGCCGCCCGTCTCTCTCTCCCGGCCCGATTGTCCCTCGCTTCACAATCCCTGTCCAGAATCCTTCGTACTAGTCCCTATGGTACAGCAAATCCAATGATTCAGGTTCGATTAGGCCACCGGACGAGGCGGACGAGCCGGATACGGGCGATTATGAGGGCGACAAAAGGATTAGGACTGGCACTGCGATGAACAGGACAGGGAACATGGGTCGGCCAGGCAGGGCACGCGGGTGTCATTGTCGCGTGCCCTTGGGAGGCCCTAGGTTGGACTCGGAACCAAGGAAGAGCGGGCCCAAGGAAGGGGGCAAACGCGATGAACGCGGTAAACGGAATCCTCCTGATACATGTGCCCCTCATGACGGTGGTCGCGGGGGCCATCGCCGCGGTGGTGCTGGGGAGGAACGGCGGCATCACGCATGCGCTGGGGGCGAACGGGCTGCGGACGCCGGGGAGCAGGATGGCTGTGAGGCTGGCGCTCGGCGGCGCCTGGCTGGTGCTGACCGTGCTGACCATGTGGTGTGTGTTCCTGGGCGGTCTCGTGGTCGTGCAGGTACTGCTTTTCGGTCTTGGCCGGGCTTTCGCCGCAGCCGGACTTCTGACCCTGGCGGCGGCGATGATATCCATCCCCATCATTTGGGCGCTGGCGATCCTCCGGTCGTCGGGCAGGGTGTGATCAAGCCGGCGCCGCAAGGCAGGGAGGCCTGGACAGGGGCGACGAGATGAACGGCAATGGACAGACGGTAGAGGCGGCAAGCAGGTTCCGTGTGGTCTTGTGCCACGACCTGCCGGTGATGCGCAGCGGCCTGCGAGTGATCATCGATGCCGAGCCGGACATGGAAGTTGTGGGGGAGGCCGAGAGCCTGGAGTCCGCCCTCGGCCAGCTGGAGGCGCTGCGGCCGGATGTGATAGTGACGAACCTCTGGGCCGACGGCGGCGCCTGTTTGGACGCCATACGCTCGATGAAGAACGCTCAGCCCTCGCTGAAGGCTCTGGTTCTGGCCGGCCAGGGCGGCAGTGAGTTCTTCGCGCTGGCGATGCGGGCGGGTGCGGACGGCTACATCACTCAGGAAGCGGAACCGTCCGAGGTAGTGAACGCGATCCGCTCCCTGGCGCGGGGCCAAAACTTCGTCAACGCCTCCATCGTCACGCTGCTGGTCAATACATACGTCTGCCGCAACGGCGGGAGCGAGCTGGCAGAGCCGTATGAGGTCTTGAGCGAGCGCGAACGTGAGGTGATGTTCCTCGCCGTCTCCGGCCACACCAACGGCGAGATCGCCCAGGTTCTGCACCTCAGCAAGCAGACCGTGCACAACCTGCGCGCGCGCCTGATGGAAAAGCTGGGCCTGCACGACCGCCTGGAGCTCCTGCGGTACGCGATCCGGCACGGGCTCGTGAGCGCGCGGGAGCTGTAGGAGCGACGGTGGCAGCGAACGACGAGGGAGTCAGCTGAGATGGACACGATATGGACAGCAGCGCAGTTCGTGGCGAGCTGCCTGGCTTTGGGGCTCGGGATCTTCATCCTGGGAGGCACGGCCCGGGAGCTAATATCGGAGCGCGTTCCGGTCGTGACGGGCAGCCGCGGCGCCACGGCTTTCGCCGGTACCGCCCTGGTAATAGCCGGGGGCTACGCGGCGATCATGGCGGTACCCTGGTGAGGCCACGAGCAGGAAGGTCACGAACGCGATGCGAACAGGGTTCCTTTGGATAGCGCCGGCGACAGTTGCGGCAGCGCTCGCGTTCGCCGCCGGCGGTGTAGCGAGCGCCGAGCCGCCGCTGCCCACTCCCTACGTCCCGGACGGACTTTGCCTGGCCTGCCACAGCAAACCGGGCCTGAAGGTGGAAAGCGGCGCCGGGGAGCGGGAACTGGAAGCGGTGAATTCAGCACTTCTGGAAGCGTCAGCGCATGGCGACGTCGCCTGCGCGCGCTGCCACCAGGCTGAGTCTCGCCTGCCCCACCGAAAGACGGCGACCCCCCTCTCGGAATCGGAAAGGACGATCGCGAGCTGCGCCCGCTGCCACGAAGAAGCGTACGGGGAGTACATGGCGAGCCCCCACGGGACGATGGCCAACTTTGGCGACGAGCGGGGGCCGGTGTGCAACGACTGCCACGGGAAGCCGCACGAAGTGAGGCGTCTGGAGCAGTGGGACGACGAGCAACGGGCCGGCGCCTGCGCGGAATGTCACGAGGGAGCAACGCCCAAGTTCCTGCAGACGTTGATCCACGATCATCCCTCCGCAGGCTTCCTGCCGTCCGCCTACTTCGCGGGGCGCTTCCTCATGCTCTTGACCGCCGCCGTCCTGGCGGTGGCGATCATCCACGTGGAACTGGACGTGCTGCGCTGGATCGTGCTACGACATCGGGACCACGCCACCAGAGGAACGGACCATGGCAAGCGACTTGAAGCTCCCTAGCGTCAGCACTACGGTCGCCATCCCGGTCGATCGTGCCGCGATGGCAACCGAGGGGGCTGCGCGGGCGCAGGAGGAGTACGTAGTCCGCTTCGACCCGCACCAGCGGCTGCAGCACCTGCTGATGATGAGCAGCTTCATCGTCCTGGCGGTCACGGGCCTGCCGCAGAAGTTCGATGAGCTGGCGGTGAGCCAGGCCTGGGTCAGCGTCCTCGGCGGTCTTGAGATGGCGCGGCTGATCCATCGCTGCGCCGCCGTAGTGATGCTGGGCGACTGTCTGTACCACCTGGCGTACCTGGGATACCGGATCGGCGTGCAGAAGCGGATGCACCTCTTCCGCATGCTGCCTTCGCCGAAGGACGCCAGGGACGCCTTCGGTACGATCCTCTACTTCGTGGGAATCGCCTCGGCAAAGCCGAAGTTCGACCGGTATTCGTACCTGGAGAAGTTCGACTACTGGGCGGTCTTCTGGGGGATCGCTGTCATCGGCGGCTCCGGGCTCGTCCTCATGTTCCCGGTGCTGGCGGCGCGGCTGCTGCTCGGGCAGGTGACGGCCCTGGCCCTGACGCTGCACGGGGACGAGGCGATTCTGGCCGTGGGCTGGATCATGATCATGCACATCTTCAACGTGCACCTGGCGCCGTGGGCGTTCCCGATGAACCCATCGATCTTCACCGGCAAGCTGCGGGCGGAGCGCTACCGTGAGGAGCACGCGCTGGAGTGGGAGCGGATCCGAGCGAACGGCCATCGGCAGGATAGCGGGCCGCAAGAAGTGGTCGCATCGTCGTCCGCTACTGTTGAGCCGCCGCCGGCGGGCAGCCGCCGGCGGGCAACCGCCGAACGAAGCCAGAGACGCCGCAGGCGGCGAACGGAGACAGCGGCCGGTGGGCGAGAGGCGCCGCCATGAAGGCGGGGTGGTGGGCCGCCGCGGCAGTCGCAGCTGTGGCGTTGGGGATAGCCGCGGGCGTGGCCACTGGATGGTCGGCGGGAGCAGGGACAACGCAGCCGGCGGCCACGCCCGTTCCGGAAGAGTCGCCCACGCCGGCAGCGACGGCGAAGGCCGCGGGTACTGCGCCCGGCGAGCCGGCCGAGGCCTCGCCGGTGAGGCACCGGGCGATGGCGATCGAGCGACTTGCCTGCGACGCCTGCCACGGACCGGCCGCGGAGTGGCCGTCGCCTGAGGACCACCGGGCGTTCGCCGCCGAGGGTTGCCTGGACTGTCATGTCCGCGCGCTTGAGCCGCCGCCGATAGCCATCCACCTGACCCCGGGCGGAGACGAAGGGGAGCCGATGTGCGCCGGTTGTCACAGCAACATCGTCCAAGCGGAGAAGCCGGCCACGGCGACGACAAAAGGGGAAGGCAACGGGCTCTGCTTCTCGTGCCATAAGGAGGACAAAGCAGTTGGCCTACCGGACGATCATGCCGCGCTGTCGCCGGTCAGCTGTATGGTATGTCACAAGACTCGCTCTCTGGTGACGCCTCCGATAACCCACGAGACCGCCGGTTGGGAGGCGTGCAGCTTCTGCCATAGCCCCGGCAGGCTGGCGCCGCTGAAGGGCGCGCACAAAGCCGATGAGGAGGAGGCGTGCGTCGAGTGTCACCAGGAGGCCAAGAGGTCGCCGAAGGTTGCGTCGGGGATGCATCTGGCGGCGCTTGTGGTCGGCGGCTGCGGCTCGTGCCACGGGGAGCGGGGAGTAGCGCCGCTGCCCGCCTCTCACAGCCCCCGGAGTGAGGTGTTGTGCACCCTCTGCCACGGTGTGCATTACCAGAGCGTGGTAGAGCCGGAGCACTCGTCGGTGCCGGGTGGTCTGTGCGCCCGTTGCCATCTCCGCGGCGACTACCAGGCGGTCCGCCGGCACGGCACGCTCATCAATGGCGAAGGGACGCCGTAGGAAGGGCTCCCTGCCGCCACGGTTGCTGTCGAACCGCGTTTCGGGTCGGCAGCCATCCCCTCTGCATGGCCACCTCCTCTCAAGGTGACCACGTCACAGCAGGACATTCTTGCTGCCACGCGCCAAAGGCCAGCCCGCCGGGCACCGGCATCGCCCATCGCGACGGCCACAGCAAGCTGCGGCGCGAGGCCCGCAGTCCTCTCCTTCGATACGTGGTCTGCCGTTAGGCTGACGAGACCGCCACCGGCGGCCGGGGAAGCATCATCCACGTCCTGAAGCTTGGCCGTGGCGGTTGCCACTCGTGATTGGCCAATGCCACATGTCTCTAGCTGCAGAAGCCGGGAATGTTGCCCCTGTAGAGGAATACGTCGTTGATGTTGAGGACGCCGCTATCGTTCAGGTCGAGGCGTTTCGGGTGCTCGTCATCCACCGGCGCCGGAATTATCCCTGCGTAGGCGGCGACGTCGGCGATGTTCGCGGCGCCACTGACGTTGTTGTCCAGCGGCCAGGCATCGTCGCTGCTGCCCGGCGCGCCCGGGCAGTTGTCTATCGGGTTGGTGCCGATGGCCAGCTCGACGCCGTCTGTGAACTGATCGTTGTCGTCGTCCTCATCACAGGCGTCGCCTAGGCTGTCGGCCGGAAGGGGCAGGCCGAAGTGGGTGGCGCCCAGGCCTGCGAGATAAGCGTCCGTATTCTCCTGCGATGGGTTGAAGACGGCCAGGCAGTTGTCGTCTGCGTCCGGGACGCCGTCGAGGTCTGTGTCGACCGGTGTGGGAGTGGGGGTCGGTGCAGGCGTAGGCGTGTCGGTTGGGGTTGGTGTAGCTGTGTCGACCGGGGTGGGCGTTGGCGTCTCCGTTGGCGTCTCGGTGGGGGTAGGCGTAGGCGTAGGCGTAGGCGTGGGTGTTGGCGTCGCTGTGGGTGTTGGCGTCGCTGTAGGTGTAGGCGTAGGCGTAGGCGTGGGTGTTGGCGCCGTAGACGGCGTTGACGTAGTTCTCGCCCTGG
>Ga0209342_10005045_pt1 | contig 13588 bp, 7 predicted proteins | sample RifCSP16_2_FD_184023 | JGI IMG/M metagenome (GOLD analysis project Ga0209342, IMG submission 184023) | Soil microbial communities from Rifle, Colorado - Rifle CSP2_sed 16_2 (SPAdes) (version 2) | ecosystem: Environmental > Terrestrial > Deep subsurface > Rock core/Sediment | place: Rifle... | reverse complement strand
GGCGCCGGACATGGAATCGCCCGATACCTTAAGCAGAAAGGTGGCCTCACGGTTCTGGATGAGGAGTTCATCGAGGGACAGCGTGTCGACCAGCTCTTCCTCGGCAGGGCTCGGGAACCCGGCTTCCACCGTGCCGAGGACCCGTACGGAAGACGCTATCGATACCGGTATGAGCCTGCCCTTTTTGTCCCGCTCGAGGACCTTGAGCTGCTCGAGCTTATTGATGAGCTTGGAGACCGCGTTCTTCGAACGCAGCCCCGTCATTTCCCCGATCTCCGAGAAGCTCGGCATCCTGCCGTTATCATTATAGAACCGCGATATGTCCCTGGTCCTGGACCGCAGTCTCTCTTCTTTCGTATCCCGTACCATGGCCCTATTATAGGTGAACGATTGTTCACTGTCAAGCCCTCAGTGCGATAGTATAAAAGGACTAAAAAAAGTGCGAATGACTGAACGAATGCCGGAAGGAATATCAGGAATCATATGAATGCGCCATGTCAGCTTGACAGGGGCTCCGTTCGGTGCTAAACAGTAAGTAGAGGATTCTTTTACTCTTGTTTACCAGCACTCACAACCGGGCGCTGTCCTTACAGGTACCATGCTGGAAAACAGGAAAGGAGGTTGCCATGAAAACGCTCATTATAGGATGCACGGGAAAGGTCGGCAGTAACGTCATGAGAGGACTGTTGGACCAGGGTGTGAAGGTGCGGTGCATGACCCGCTCTGCGGACAAGGTAGGCCGTCTGCCGTCTGGGGTCGAAGGACGCATCGCGGACCTGGACACATCCGCCACGCTCCCCCCGGTATTTGAGGGCGCGGAGAGCGTTTTTCTGCTCAATGCCGTAAATCCGAACGAGACCGGGCAGGGCCTTGCCGCAGTTGAGGCGGCGAAGACCGCGGGCGTGAAAAAGATCATCTATCTGTCGGTCTATATGCCCGCAGGGTCAACGCATATTCCCCATTTCGCGAGCAAGTTGCCGGTAGAGAGCGCCGTTAAGGAATCGGGGATCGCCTACACGATCCTGCGGCCGAACAATTTCTTCCAGAACGATCTGATGCTCGAGACGCCGATCATGAACTACGGCGTTTATCCGCAGCCGATCGGTTCGATCGGCTTGAACCGTGTCGATGTGCGTGATATCGCCGGCTGTGCGGTCAATGCGCTTATAAAATCCGGATTTGAGGGACAGACATATGCGATCCACGGTCCGGATACCCTGACCGGTGAAGATATCGCCAGGACATACAGCAGCCATCTCGGAAGAACAGTGCGCTACGGCGGGAACGACCTCGACGCCTGGGAACAGCAGGCCAAGAACATCATGCCGGCGTGGATGGTCCGCGATCTCCGCGTGATGTACAGGTACTTCCAGGACAACGGGATGGTCGCAACAGCAGATGATCTGACAAAGACGGAAAAACTTCTTGGCCGCAAGCCGCGAGCCTTCGAGGACTTCGTGAAAGAGATCGTGAGCACCTGGAAAGCCGGCATGCTCCACGCTGCATGATCAAGGATCGTCCGGATACCTGATATTGAAGATCCCTGCAGTCCCGCTCTGGCGGGACTGGGGATCTCGCTTCTCAAGGTAAGAACATAATCGTATTCGCTCGCTAACCCCGGAGTCCAGACATGGCGGGACGGGGCTTGCGCTCACTCCGGAATTCATGGCAATGCGACCACCCGGTTCCTTCCTTCTGCCTTTGCCTTGTAGAGCGCCGTATCGGCGCGGGAGAAAAGCATGTCCACGCTCGTATCGTTCTCGCGCATCATGGTCACCCCTGCGCTGAGGGCCACGGACACTGCTCTTACACCGTCACAGATCGCCTCATCATTGACGACTTTCCGGACCCTCTCGGCTACCATGATCGTGTCATCGAGCCCGGAATCGGGCGAGACAACGAGAAATTCCTCTCCCCCGACCCTCCCGACCAGATCGTGCCTGCGGAGATGCGATTTTATCCGCATGGACACGACCTTCAGAACAATATCGCCAAAGAGGTGGCCGTTGACGTCGTTGACCTGCTTGAAATGGTCGATGTCGAGCATCATCAGGCTGAGCGGCCGGCCCGAGCGCCTCGCGCGCTGAAATTCCTCTTCGAGCCGCTCCATGATGTATCTCCGGTTTCTAAGACCCGTCAGCTCGTCGGTTATCGACATAAGTCTGAGGTGCATCTGCGTTTCGTTCAGCTTCTGCACAAGGTTCACGAGCTCGTCATCGATCTTTTTTTCCATGATATTCCGGTACGTCTCGACCATGCCGAACGTCCGGCCGTCCGAATCCTTTACCGGCGACGCCGTGATCTCGATATACAGCTCATTCCCCGCCGAGTCCAGATGGGTGTGAAGCACCGTGGTCGTCTCGCCTGTTTCAAGCACCGCGGGGAGGGGGCAAACGATGTCCGGCGCCTGGCACGGCGACGATCTCCGGTGGATCAGCTCATAACACTTCCGGCCGATGATCTCCGATTTCTGAATGCCGATAGAAACTGCGGCCGCCGAGTTGACCTGGACAACGGCATGGTCCCTGCCGATGACGACAACGCCGTCACCGATGCCCTCCATGATGTGAGCGAGAAATATCCGGGCGCGCTCGATCTCGACGTTCTTGATTTTTAATTTATTGACGAGGCGCTCGTTGTAGAGCTTTAAAAATACCGGCTCTTCCAGGGCAGCGGATGAGGGGCCGGCCGGTTTGTTCCGTTTTTTTTCTTCAAGAACATCGCGGACGACCTTGACGATCTCGGAGGGCAGCGTGGGTTTCAGCAGATATCTCGACACGCCGATCTCGCGGGCGAGGTCCTGATCTTCCTGATCAAGATAGGTGCCCGTATAGAAGATGACCGGCATGTCTCTGAGGCCGTTGTCACGCCGGATCTCTCTCAGCAGCTGGAACCCGTCCATGCCCGACATGAGGACATCGGTGATCACGAGGGCCGGCCGTTCTTCCCGAATTTTCCTGAAGCCCTCTTCGCCGTCTTCGGCCGACACGACCTCATACCCGTGCACCGACAGCGTGTCATGGAGAAGGCGTCGATGGTTATGGTCATCATCAATAACGAGTATCTTCATATTCGAACTCTCTCACCTGCATGAAACACGGCGCCCGTCAACTTTGTTTTATCAGCTTCAAAAAATGCTCCACCAGCTGTGGATTGAACGATATCCCGCTCCCTTTCTTCAGGACTTCCACGATCTTTTCCAGAGGTTTCGGCTCCTGGTATGAACGCCTGCTCCGCATGGCGTCGAACACATCGGAAATGCTGATGATCTGGCTCACGATGTTCGGCCGCCATCCTCCCTTGATCGACGGGTAGCCGGTCCCGTCATACTTCAGGTGGTGCTCCATGGCCGCCAGGACCGCGAGTTTCGGTATTCCTTCGAGCCCCATGAGATACCGGGCGCCCTTGACCGTATGCGTCTCGATGATCTTGCGCTCGTCGCTCGTAAGAGCGGTTGGCTTGCTGAGGATCTCCTCCGGGATAAAGAGTTTTCCCACATCGTGAAGGAGCGAGGCAACCCCGACCTGGTGGAGGTGCTCGCCGGTAAAGCCGAGGGACTCCGCCTGGCCGATCGTCAGGATCCCCACATTCGTAACATGGGTAAACGTGTATTCATGCGCGGATTTGAGCGATGCGAGCAGACCCAGCGGATTGATCTCCTTCCTGAATCCGGAAATAAAGCCCTTCACGATATCATCGACACCGCGCACATCGATCTGTTTGTGCTTCTTGATCCGAAGATACACGTCTTTCAGCTCATCAAGCTCCCTGGCCGTAAGCGCAAGAAGCGCCTCAATATCCGCCTGAGGCACGCCGGGAGAAGCGGCCGCAACGCTTTCCGCCGCAGGACTGATGATCTGTTCGCCCGCTTTTTTCACCCGGAGCTCCACCTTGCCGAGCTTTATACAGGCACTGGAGCGCGCGGCGACAGTGTCGGGTGAGGCAAGGTCATGGATCAGATCCTGGAGCTCCGTCTTCGGCACGCCGGAAATGAACGTTATCCTCTCGATCGCCTTTTTCTTCAGGATGCGGACAAAGTTATCGATATAGGCGCCGCCGGACGTGAGCGGCCTGTTGTCGGCAACAAGGTCGTCTCCAATGAGGAGGATCGTGATATCCGGCTTGAGCCTGAGCAGGTCCGCGAGCACATCGTACGCCTTTTCTATATAGGCCGCTACCTGCGGGTGGGCCGCGGAATAGAGGCTCGTGTTCGTGACGGCCGCCGTGAGCTGTGCGATCACCCGGGACAGGCCTTCGTGAAAATTAAATTCTGCCATGTGGCATCCCCCTCAAATTCAAATTCCCAAATATCAAATCTCAAATCCAAAATTACAAATAATCACCACAGACCAGATCTCAACAACCAAACAGTTTGGAAAACGAATCAAAAGATTCAGGAGAAAGGGTGAAATTGGAGAACAGGAGAAACTGACTCCGGGCTTTAATACAGGGGCAACTTCCCGTCTCTATCGCACCACCTTCCCCCTTTTTCCATCTTCCCCCGTTCTCCTTATCCTTATCATCTTCAAGGAAATTTATTTGTCATTTGGGTTTTCTGTTTCATTTCCTTTCCCTGAGCTTCCTGCATGTCCGATTAATCCTGTCATCATTCATCCGTTCCCCTATCTTGAGAAGCCCTGCGATACTCTCTTTTGAATACCGTGAGAGGGATTCGAAGATCGCTATCTTCATCCGGGAGAGGCCCTGGGGATGGAGCGTCCACGAGGCGCGGGCAAGTTTTTCGAGCTCCGGGACCGCTCGCGGGTCCCCGATCTCTCCGAGGGCCTTGATAATTTCCTCGTTCACCGCATAATCCGTTTCAAAAAGGACCACCTTTTTCAACAGGGCGATGATATCATCGGCAACACCGGTCACGCGGTACTGCCCGGCAAGAAACACGGCCTGTGAAGCGATATCGGGATCTTTTGAGCGGAGCGCCTCCCGAAGCAGCGGGACAGCCTCGGGATCTTTGAACCGGAGGAGCGCGGCGACGACCTCCATTCTCACCTTCGCGTCAGCGTGCCGGAGGAGGGGCTTTATATGGGGCACGGCGGCCTTGCTTCCGGCCCACCGTATGAGCATAACGAGATTCCGAATATAGTATGCCCGCGGGTCATGAAGCCTTTTTTGGGCCTCGCTCACGGCGACCTGGCCGAAGTTGCACAAGAGATCGAACATGATCCTCCGGCCACCAAGCGACTCGTCTTCGGAATAGATATCGAGAAGTTTCGGAACGGTCTCCGGACCGAGCGCTAAAAGAAAACCAGCGGCCTCGCGTCCCTTGGTCCTCGCCCAGCTGTTAAATGCCGTCACGGCCTTTGTGATAAACTCGGGCCCGGCAAAGATCTTCAAAGATTCTTCGGCAAGGACGCGTATCGCCGGCTCGGTTTTTTCCCTGCTCTGGCGGCGGAGCGTTTCGAGGACATCGAGGAGAAGCGCAAAATTACCGCTGTCAAGGAGACCGGGAACGACGGTTGCAAGTTTCCGGCAAAACTCCCGGTAGTCTTCTTCCTCGATATTTTCCTCCATGAATGCGAGGAGCGCGCGGCCTATCTGGAAATCAAGAAGGTCATCATTGAGCGAATCGCTGTATTCGGCCGCGGAAAACCCCTCGACCATGGACACGCCCGGCGGCGTGATGCGATCAGCCAGATGCTTGAGCGTGGCATCATAATCCGCGGATACGTACTGTTCATAGCTTTCCCGGTCAAAGAGCTTTTCCATGTGCTCCGGCGAGATTACCGGAGCCTGCTGCCCCTGCGCGGTCCCGGTCCTTGCCGGCCGCGGGCCCTCGTGGACCTCACCACCGATCCGCGACATTTTTTGGACAAGACCCGCCAGCGTGGGAGATATCTGCCTCCCCTCTTCACTGGCATGGCTCAGCATTTCAATGACCATATCATCGGAGAAATCGCCAAGCACTTCCTCCGCCCCGGCAGCGGAACCGTGAGATGATACCTGTTGAAACGCTGCGGAGAGGAACTGGCGCCGGAGCTCAGGGTGGAGATTTTTTACCAGGCTGTTCAGCTTGCCCAGGATAGCGGACTGTTCCTGCGTAGGTTGCTTCTTTTCCGCCACCGTGCGCACGTGGTCCGAGATGATCCTGTCATAAGTCTGGATCGCGGCGCCCGCGTCAAGTTTCCTTTCGTTCAGAAGCCGCGCGAGCTCGGAAGGATCAATGTCAGTTGCATCTTTCAGGGAAACGCCCTGTCCCGCCGACGCGAGCGTACCGGACACAAGGTGGGAAACAAAATCCTGCCATACGCCGGCGTCCGGCTTCTCACCGCCTCGCGTGGCATGCGGCCGCATGATCTCACGTTCTTCGGTCACGTTGAAGCTTTTGTAATCGATGGCATGAATCTTTATATGGGGTATGTCCGCATCGGCCATTACCTTCCCTATTCCGCCTGCAGCCCTGATCTCCTCGGGTTTCGTCGTGAGTATGCGATGAAACCGCACAAGCTCATCTTTGCCCAGACCCTGCATGAAGGTTACCGCCGCTATATCCTGCTGGTTAAGTGAAAGCGCGAAATCCCGGTACACGGGATTTTTCTGGTCGAGGTAGTCCTGGCCGACGAGAAGGGTGTCCTTGGCAACGCCGAGCGTCATCTCAGGCCGGACTTCGAACATCCGAAGGAGTATTTCATAAGCGCGGTCTATGCTCTTGGTGATCTGGATATGGCCGGGCGGGTAGATACCGACGTTTTTGCGTGAAATGTTGAGCTCGATAACGGCATCGGACAGGAGCCTTGTGTCCAGAGGAAGTTCGCGGACAACAGGGGGCGTTTGTGAACCTGGCGTCTCTTTTTTGACCTCCTCTTCGCTCATGTTTATAATTATAGACGGTTTTTCAGTATTTTTCACTATTCTTTTGCGAGAATATCTCTCTCTGTCTTTTCCCTTGACAACAACAGTTCGTGATGTTAAATTATTTCCCTGCTAAAGAAGTACATTTGTGGGGCTGTAGCTCAGCTGGGAGAGCACAAGGCTGGCAGTCTTGGGGTCAGGGGTTCGATCCCCCTCAGCTCCACCAAAAAACAATAAAAGGGTTGACCGTGAGGTCAGCCCTTTTTGTTTTTTGGAAGAACGGGGATCGAACACAGGGGGTATGGGGGAAGGATTTCCCCCATGCTTCGGGGGAGTGCACGAGGGGGCTGGCCCCTTCGTGAAGCGGAGCGCTGGAGATTCCCCCTCAGCTCCACCAAAATAAACAAAGGCTGGTCATAAAAATGACCGGCCTTTTTTATTTTCATGAGGGGGATCGAACCCAAGGGAGTTTGAGGGAAAGAATTTCCCTCATGCTTTAGGGGAGTACACGAGGGGACCGGTCCCCTCGTGAAGCGAGCATGCGAGCGCGAGAGATTCCCCCTCAGCTCCACCAAAAAACAATAAGAGGGTTGACCATGAGGTCAGCCCTTTTTGTTTTTTGGAAGAGCGGGGATCGAACACAGGAGGTATGGGGGCTGAGCCAAAGCATCGATAGGTAAATTTACTTGATTCATCTGATCACTTTGCATAGAACTCTTGTGGTTACTTATTTAAGACAAAATTTAACACAGAGAAGCACTAAGTCACAATGGTGGGCATCTTTGTGCCATCTTAATTGACTCTTTTATTTTTTGTGCTAAAGTTGAATGCATAGGCGGATTTTTTCTCTCTCCTCTATTTCTTCTAACCTAAAGTTACTTCCTGATAAAAACAGATAGAGTCTTTAACATTTCTATTTTGTTGAAAGGAGGTGATATCGCAGAAACAGTAGTCGAAGCAGCAGGACTGAACTGTTCCATTTGTGGTCAAACAAAAGGAGAAAATTATGAATACGAGATCTAATTTCATTCTTATTTTCATGACTTGTGTCATGCTCCTCGGATGGAGCATTCCCGCCTTGGCCGAGCAGGCCATTCTTAGACCAATCAAAGATAATACGATTTATCAAGGTACACAGTTCGAAGACAACAGCTGCGGAGCAGGAACCGGGATGATTGCCGGCAAAACGAACGTCAGCGGGGCAGGAGGCGGCGCTCTCAGGCGCGCTCTGGTTGCGTTTGACGTTCCGACCGTCATTCCCGGGGGCTCTTCGATCCAGAGCGCCAGTCTCACCATGACCGTGGACCGGACCCGGGTTTCCAATGCAGAGAGTTTCTTCCTGCACAGATTATTGTTCGACTGGGGTGAAGGCGCCTCGAACTGTGACCGCAATCCGGGTCAGGGCGCGCTCGCCATTCCTCCGGACGCGACCTGGCTTTACAGGTTTACCGCGACCGATCCCGCCCTCAATACTCCGTGGTCGAGCCCGGGCGCATCGCCTGGTACGGATTACGTTCAGGCCGCAAGCAGTTCTGCCCTGGTAGGTCCGGCCAATGGTCCTTACACGTGGCCGTCCACGGCAGGGATGATCGCCGACGTTCAGGGCTGGGTGAGTAACCCGTTGAGCAATAACGGCTGGTTCCTCATCTGCAACGAAGGCGCAGCCGCTTCGCAGACGACCTCGCGTTTCGGCACACGGGAGAGCTCAACTCCTCCGAACCTCTCGATCACGTTTACTCCGCCCGATCCTGCGTATGACGCCTGCTGTCTGCCGACCACCCCGCAGACATGTGCCTTCAGGCTGGAGGCTGATTGCCGTGCCCAGGGCGGCACTTTTTTCGCCGGTCTTGATGTCTGTGATCCGAACACCTGTAATCAGGACCCCGGGGCATGCTGCATTCCGGGTGAAGACATCAATTATTCCTGCCAGAGATTGACCGCTTCACAGTGTTCGGCGGCAGGCGGAGCGTTTAAAGGTTCGAACACGAGCTGCAGCACCAGCAATATCTGTGGCCTGGCCCCATTCCGTGATCCCCTGCCGATCCCGGCTGCAATGACACCGATATCGGGGACTCAGGGCAGCGCGGCAACCTATGACGTTCCCATGACCGAATTCAAACAGCGGCTCCATCGCGACCTGCCGGACACGACGGTGTGGGGATATAGCGGCAGCTACCCCGGGCCGAGCATAGAAGCATCCGTCGGCCAGCCCGTTACCGTAAACTACATCAATGATCTGCGGGACCTTACAACCGGTCAGCTCCGCACGTTTCACTACTTCCCTGTTGATCCCTGCCCTCATGGCCCGAGCTACTGGCGCGATGCGCCGCGCACTGTAGTCCATCTGCACGGCAGCCATGTTCAGCCGCGATTCGATGGGCTCCCCGAGTACGATTTCTTCCCTGGCGTACGCGATACGTATACCTATCCGAACAACCAGACCGCGACGACACTATGGTTTCATGACCATGCACTCGGAATTACCCGTCTCAATGTAACCATGGGGCTGGCTGCGTTCTATCTTCTTCGCGATGATTTCGAGAAGAACCTGATCGCGACCAATCAACTCCCGGGCGGACCGTACGAAATCCCGTTGGCGCTCCAGGACCGTGACTTCAATCCCGACGGCTCGCTCTCCTATCCGGGAGTTGATATCCAGACCCAGATGTTCCACGGCAAGAACCTCCTCGTGAATGGAAAGGTATGGCCGTATCAGAATGTCGACCAGGGTAAATACCGTCTCCGGGTGTTGAACGGCTCATCAACCCGTACGTACGCCATTTCCCTGGTAAATATCAGTGATCCCAACCGGCCGAAGCTCCCGATTACGGTGATCGGGACCGAGGGCGGGTTCTATGACTCGCCGCGCTTGGCACCGAACAATGAGGTGACGATCGCCCCTGCAGAACGCTTCGAGATCATCGTGGATTTTGCCGGTCTGCCCCGCAACACCGAGGTCATCATGAAGAACAGCGCGGTCACGGATTTCCCCGGAGGCATGATGCCGATGGGCGGGACCCAGAACGTAATGAAGTTCATCGTTGGAAGGAACGCGGGATTTACAGGAACCATCCCCACAGCATTGAGACCGTTTACTCCTTTGAGCACCGCCGGCGCGGTAACACGGACATTTAACCTGATCCGCGTCGCCGAACCGTGTTCCGGCGGAGAATGGCTCGTACAGTCCCTTGACGGCTCTGGAAACGTGATCGGGTCCCACTGGGACGATATCACCGAGCTTCCGTCGCTCGGCGGCACCGAGATCTGGGAGTTCAGGAACAACAGTACCGTCATGCATCCGATGCATATCCATGACGTGCATTTCCAAGTGCTGAACCGCCAGGCGATCGACGCGAGCGGCAACCCCACCGGCCCGGTCATTTTGCCTGATCCCCTGGAGGCAAACTCCTGGAAAGATACCGTACGTGCAATGCCCAATCAGGTCGTCCGTGTTGTTCTTCGGTTCGATGATTTCGTCGGCAAGTATCCGTTCCACTGCCATATCATCGAGCATGAAGACCACGAGATGATGCGGCAGTTCCAGGTGGTCAATCTGAACTGCAACAATAACGGAATCTGTCAGGCCGGCGAGGACTGCGTGAGCTGTCCATCCGACTGCGGCAGTGTGAGCGGCGCGTATTGCGGCAACGGTCTCTGTGAACTCGGCGACGGCGAGACCTCGGCGAACTGCCCTGCTGATTGTGCCCCCGGATGCGGAACCGCCGCGCTGACTTGCAATACCGTTTCTGCTGTTTGCGAGGTTTCCGGCTTCTACTGCCGCGACATGATGCGGGTACCGGCCTGCTGCGGAGATTCGCTCTGCGAGGGACAGGAAGGCGTCATGACAAACGTCCCCAGCACATACTGTGCCGCTGATTGCGGCCCGATCTGCGTAACACCCGGCGCGCCGACCAATCTGACCGCAACTGTTGTGAAGAGATCCATAACCCTGAGCTGGACTGCAAGCAGTCCGGCGCCGACAGGCGGATACCGGATATATACTGTCGATGCAGCAGGAGCCCTCAACTTTAAGACAGGTGTAGGCCCCGGGACCACAACATACAGGGACACTGCGGTCACCCGTGGAACACAATACTGTTATGTAATCAAGGCCTGGAATGATTGCAGCGGAAACGGGACGTTCGACTCCGGAACCGACCCCGAGAGCGCAGCCAGCAACCAGGCATGCGCAACACCGTAATGACTCATGGCAAGAAATAATTCAGGCGGAGCCGCCACATTAACAAATGCAGTGCCGGAAGGGATGATGCTTGCAGTATCGTCAAACTCACATCGAGAAAGGAGATGTAACATGATCACCAAAAGAATTGTTCCAGAAATACTGCTTTTTACATCGGCTTTGGTATTGGTTTTTTTTGGGGGCGCTGTTTCCGCTCAGGTCCTCACTCCGCAGCAAGAGTTGGGCAAAAATGTATTCTTTGATATCAACTTGTCGGAGCCTGCGGGACAGGGATGTGTCAGCTGCCATGATCCCGCGTTCGCATTTACCGATCCGGACCAGAACCTGCCTGTATCAGAGGGAGTGATTCCCGGCAGGTTTGGAAACCGCAACTCGCCGAGCGCGGCCTATGCTGTCTTTTTCCCGACATTCACGCTCAAAGGCGGTGTCCAGGGCGGCCAGTTCTGGGACGGCAGGGCGGCAGATCTGACCGAGCAAGCCAAAGGCCCGTTCCTGAATCCGGTTGAGATGAACAATACATCCAGGGCTCAGGTGATCGGGAAGATCGCGCTCGCCTCTTATGCTCCCCTTTTCGAGCAGGTCTGCGGTCCGAATGCATTCGATCCGGCTAATACGGATATTTCTTATGACTGCATGGCAGCATCGATTGCCGCGTTCGAAGGCACGAGCGAACTCAATAAGTTCACATCGAAATTCGACGCCTATCTGGCGGGGCTGTATACGCTTACGCCGCAGGAAGACCAGGGCCGCAGGCTCTTCTCGGGAAGCGGGAAATGCGCTCATTGCCATACCGATAACGGGAGACCGGTCGTGTTCACGGATTTCAAGTTTCACAATATCGGACTGCCGACGAACAGAGAATATCCCTTCTCGCTACTGAACCCGATCCCAGCCGACCCCGGGCTCGGCGGCTTCCTGAACAACCCCAGGCAGAACGGAAAGTTCAAGAACCCGCATCTTCGGAACATCGCGCTGACCGCCCCCTATATGCACAACGGCGTCTTGAAGACGCTGAAACAGGTGGTGCACTTCTACAACACGCGCGACGTGCTGCCGCTCTGCGATCCTGCACTCGGCAATCTCGATCCTGGTTTCGGCACGACCTGCTGGGCAGCACCCGAGACGCCTGAAACCATGGACAGCAGCTTCGTGGGCAACCTCGGCCTGACTGACGCAGAAGAGGACGCCATCATTGCATTCATGACGACGTTCACGGATGGATTCCTGCCCTGATTGTGAAATATTCATAATCTGATAGCGAGTGCGCGTTCCGTATAAATAAAGGAACGCGCACTCTTTTTTTGCAACATAATTCCTGCGACGCTTTGTCACTGTCTTGCTACCCAGTGACGGCAATGATAGCGAGAACGGTTCGGCCATCATGAGCGGCGCTTCCAGACATACAATTAACATAGGTATGCCCTCACGGGCTTTCCCTGTCACACCACCATGCGTACGGGTCCGTACACGGCGGTTCGGCTGGTTAAGCGTTGCGAACAACTAATCGCGGAAGCCCGAGCGAGTCAAAATAGGCCTTCGGGAACGCCCGCTGTATGGTGGCGTGTCGCGCCATACGCCACAGGCCTTTAGGTGCGCCTGCTGCGACTGCCGCTTGGAAGTGAGGGATTTCCCGCCGCCTGAGTTCCGCGTACCGGATCGTTCCTCGCTTCCATTGTCTCCAGATGATGGAGCGGAGCCGCCGCCGTATCCACGATTCAAGGTCTTGGAGCACTGACAGGGTTTGGCTGAACCCAAAGTAGCCGCGCCGGCCGATGAGGTACTTCGCAAGATTCTTCACCGTCTGGTGCATGCCCTGGCCTTTTCCCGTGAGTTCCCGGATTTTTGTCTTGAATCGCTTGAGCGATGCAGGGGCAATGCGTCGCTTGGGTTCTTTGCCGCTGGTGAAGCTGAAGCCTAAGAACTTTCGCTTCTGCGGTTTTCCTATCGCGCTTTTCTTCTCGTTGACTTTGAGCTTGAGTTTCTTCGTGAGGAAGCGCTTGACACACTCCATCACCCGCTGGCCTGCCCGTTCGGTTTTGACGTAGATGTTGCAGTCGTCTGCATAACCATGTCAAAGCTCCTGTGCTCGGGCTGAAAACCGGATCCCCGATCAAACCTTTGAAAACGGAATATTCTTCAACTATTCCATAATCATCCCCACCTTTAATCAGCACGATATCTCAATATTTACGGTTACTGAGTGAAGTAGTATATGCAGGGCCAATGACCGAGCGGACAAACGACTTGGTGCCGACACGAAGCAGAGGCAGGAAGCCTATTCTTCTCGGAAATGAGGATGACATAAGGATGAGAAGTGCTGGATGTACTCTTTATTTTATGATATAGTTGGTGCGCAAGTATTCCTGCTGTACTATGGAGCCTAAAGATGATATTGAGAGCTGCAAGTCACATCGCGTAATTGATGACAACGGATACCTGTTTCTGGCAAGCTGCCACTTAACGTTCTTGAGTTTTCTGTAGATGTACGGTTACATTTCACAACATCCAATGGTCTTGGTGAACTGTCCCCCGTTACGGTATGCGCATAAAAAACAACCAATATCTGCACAGGTCGGACGG
>Ga0209342_10005044_pt1 | contig 13589 bp, 13 predicted proteins | sample RifCSP16_2_FD_184023 | JGI IMG/M metagenome (GOLD analysis project Ga0209342, IMG submission 184023) | Soil microbial communities from Rifle, Colorado - Rifle CSP2_sed 16_2 (SPAdes) (version 2) | ecosystem: Environmental > Terrestrial > Deep subsurface > Rock core/Sediment | place: Rifle... | reverse complement strand
GCTCGCTGCGCGAGCGCTGTCGCAGCTCCAACTCGGCACGAAGCTCCTACTCGGAACTCCGTGCCGCGCGAGAATCCCTGAAGGCGCTCGCTGCGCGAGCGCGCGCTGTCGTTGCTCCGGCTCAGCCGCGACTCACGTCAACGAGCTGCCGCCGCCCTGAGCTGGGAGAAGAGGTCGGCCATCTCGAGCGCGCTGCGAACGGCTTCGGCGCCCTTCTCGATGCGCGGTTCCGCCTGCTCGACGCGGTCGAGCGTGAGGACACCGAACGAGACTGGTACGCCCGTCTCGAGGGCTGCGAGCTGAAGTCCACTCGCCGCCTCGCTCGCGACGTAGTCGAAGTGCGGCGTGTCGCCGCGAATGATGCAGCCGAGCGCGACGATGCACGCGAAGCGGCGCGTCTTCGCCAGGGCCGTTGCCGCAAGGGGGAGCTCGAACGCTCCGGGGACGACCATGATCGTGATCGTCTCCTGCCGTACCCCCGCCGCCTCGAGCTCTTCGAGTGCGCGGTCGAGGAGCTGCGTCGTCACCTTCCCATTGAAACGGGAGACGACCACGCCCACCGCGCGCCGACCACCTTCGGCCTCGCCCTCGAGGACCGCGTAGCCGTCGGGGATATGGAGGTCGCCCGCGGCGTGCTCGTGAGACAGCTCGATATGGATCGGCGCGCCGTCGTCCTCGGACACGTCCGGCTCGAAGGGCATCTCCTCCTGGTCCGGTTCGAGTGTCGGCTCGGGCTCGGCGACGGCGAGCGTCTCGGAGTCGACGCTCTCCGGTTCGGTCGTCGCGCCCGAAGTTCCCCATGCACGCGCGCCGTCGTCAGCGGTCGACACGTGCTGGTCGTCGTCTGAGTCGGTCTGTTCCGGCTCGGCCTCTTGTGGCCACTCCGAGAGGACGTTCTCGCTCGAGTCGTCGATGTCGCGGCTGGTCACTCGTCGTCCTCCGGGAGGGGTTCGGGCTCGAGGCGTGCACTCTGGTGGTGGAGCTTCGTGATCGTATGTCCGAGTTTCTCGCGCTTGGCCGCGAGATAGCGGACGTTCTCGGGCTTGGGCTCGACCTCGATCGGTACCTGTTCGACCACCGAGAGGCCGAATCCGTCGAGCCCCGTGAGCTTGCGGGGATTGTTCGTGAGGATGCGAATCGTCGTCAGGCCCAGGTCGGCGAGGATCTGGTTCCCGATCCCCCACTCCCGCGCGTCCGCCGGGAAGCCGAGCTCGAGATTCGCCTCGACGGTGTCGAGCCCCGACTCCTGGAGCTCGTAGGCCCTGAGCTTGTTCAGAAGCCCGATCCCACGCCCTTCCTGTCCCATGTAGAGCAGGACTCCGCTGCCTTCCGCCTCGATGCATGCGAGCGCCTGCTCGAGCTGCTCGCCGCAATCGCAGAGCAGCGAGTGGAAGACGTCGCCGGTCAGGCACTCGGAGTGGACGCGGACGAGCACGTTCTCCGCGCCGTCGACCTCTCCCTTGAGGAGCGCGACATGGTGCTGGCCCGTAAGGAGCTCGCGATAGGCGACCGCCTGGAACATCCCGTAGTCCGTCGGGAGCTGGACGGAGACGACCCGCTCGACGAGCTTCTCGGTGCGCCGTCGGTACTCGATGAGATCGGCGACCGTCACCATCCTGATCTCGTGGCGCGCGCAGAAGGCGGTGAGATCGGACACCCGAGCCATCGTCCCGTCGTCGTTCATGATCTCGCACACCACGCCGGCCGGAATGAGCCCCGCCAGGCGCGCGAGGTCGACGGCCGCCTCGGTCTGCCCCGAACGGCGGAGGACGCCGCCGGGCCGGGCGCGCAGCGGAAATACGTGGCCCGGCTGTACGAGGTCGTGCGGCGTCGAGCCCGGGTCGATCGCGACCTGAACGGTGCGCGCGCGATCGTGGGCCGAGATACCCGTGGACACTCCCTCGCGCGCTTCGATCGAGACCGTGAACGCCGTTCCGAGCGGCGTCTCGTTGTGATCGGTCATCGGCCGCAGGTCGAGCTCGTCGCAACGCTCGGCCGTCAGACACAGGCAGATCAACCCGCGGCCGTATGTGGCCATGAAGTTGATCGAGTCGGGCGTGACGAACTGCGCAGCGATCGTGAGATCGCCCTCGTTCTCGCGGTCGGCGTCGTCGACGACGACGACGAACTTCCCGGACCGAATGTCGTCGATCGCCTCCTCGATCGTTGCGAAGGGCGACGCGGTGGCTGGCGCTTCGAGGTCCACGCTCACTTGCGGATCGTAGCCCGATTGCGGTCGGGGCCCCACGGATGGGCTGGGGTCAGCTCTCACGAGTCTGACTCCACGAAAGTGCGCGCTCGACGTACTTCGCGAGCACGTCGGCCTCGATGTTGACTTCTTGCCCGGGCTCGAGCTCGGACAGAGTCGTCGCCTCGAGCGTGTGCGGGACGAGCGCGACGCCGAAGGCGTCACTCGCGACCTCGGCGATGGTGAGAGAGACACCGTCGACGGTCACGGAGCCCTTCTCGACGCAGTAGCGGAGGACGTCGTCGGGTACTTCGACGAAGACCCGCAGGCCCTCACCCTCCGCTTCGACCGACTGAACGCGTCCGACGCCGTCGACGTGCCCCTGCACGTAGTGGCCGCCAAGCGGCTCGCCCGCACGCAATGCAGCCTCCAGGTTGATTCGATCGTCGGCCTGGAGGCTCCCGAGCGTCGTCCTGGCGAGCGTTTCGGAGACTGCGTGGAACGTGATCCTGTCGCCGTCGACGGCATCGGCCGTGAGGCAACAGCCGTTGACGGCCACCGAGTCGCCGACGTTCGTCCTGGCGGCTGTGTCGGGCGCGTGCACCGCGAGCACGCGATCGGCGCCTCTGTCCAGCGCCGAGACTACCGTCCCGAGCTCCCGCACGATTCCCGTGAACATGGTCAGAAGGTAGCTCAGGGCTCGTGGAGATAGCCCTGGAGCAGCACGTCGCCCCCAATCGCGCGTGCCTCCAGTCGGCTCAGCTCGAGAGGTCGAGGAAGCCCGGAGAGCATCCCCGGCCCCTCGCCCGCGAGCGTCGGAGCCACGAACACCAGCACCTTGTCGACGAGTTCTCGCTCGAGGAACGCGGCCGCGAGCGTCGGGCCACCTTCGAGCAGTAACGACTGGACACCGTCGGCACCCAGCGCCTCGAGCTCCTCTTCGAGAGGGCCTGAGCGAAGCTCGAGCTCAGAGCTCTCGGGAAGCGGTCCCCGGCCAAACGCGATTCGTCGCGGCTGTCGAGTGACCGGGACATCGCGGGCGTCGAGCCGCGGATTGTCCCAGCGCACGGTCCCCATGCCCACTGCGACGGCATCCGACTGCGCACGCAAGACGTGGACGAGGCGACGCGAGCTCTCGCCCGTTATCCAACGCCGATCGGGTGCCGTGACGCGGCCGTCGAGCGTCACCGCGACCTTGTAGGTCACGAACGGCCGACGCAGAGTCACCCATGTCCTCCACTCCTCGATCTGCTGGCGACAGCGAAACGCGAGCTCACCCTCGGCAAGCACGACGTCGACTCCGGCTTCGCGAAGCTGCTTCAGCCCGCCGCCGTGCCCCTGGTGGGGGTCGATCTGACCGACGACGACGCGGGCGACGCCCGCTTCGAGGAGAGCGTCTGCACACGGCGGAGTCGTGCCGTGATGCGCGCACGGCTCGAGCGTGACGAAGATGGTCGCACCGCGGGCTCGCTCGCCGGCAGCCTCCAGAGCAACGATCTCGGCGTGCGGCCCACCTTTGTGCTCGTGCCAGCCTTCGCCGACGACGTCGTCGCCCGCAACGACGACAGCCCCGACGATCGGGTTCGGGTGCGTGGTACGCCTCCCCCGCTCTGCAAGCTCGAGCGCTCGCTCGAGAAACTCGAACTCCATGCAGTTGATCCTAGGCGCCGGGCCGCACATGTCGTCTCTGCGGAGTTGTCGCGGCTCACGACAGGGTGCCGTATGGTGGGTCTACCGCGCCCCCACTCGCAGGGGCGCTAGAGAACCGGAGGGACACATGGGAAGCCTCACGATCAAGAACGTGGGTTCACCCGAAGAGACTCGACAGTTTGCTGCCCATGGTCATGCTGACGTCGTCGACCTCGCGGGCCATCCTGTTCTTCTCGGTACGTTCGAGCCAGGCTGGACGTGGTCCGGTGACATCAAGCCGATCGCGCAGACCGACAGCTGCCAGGCCCCTCACCTCATGTACTGCATCTCGGGCCGCATGGGGATTCGTATGAGCGATGGGACGGAGGGAGAGATCGGGCCGGGCGATGTTGCCTCGATCGCCCCTGGGCATGACGCTTGGGTCGTAGGCGACGAGCCCTGCGTCGCCGTCGACTTCGGCGGCTACGAGCTGTACGCGAAGGGGCAGTAGTCCCGGCGCGGCCTGCTCGAAGTCCAGGTGAGCCAGCGGCACCGCGGGCTTCACCGTCGCAGAAGGCGTGCGACGAAGAAGCCCGCGGTGCCGTGGACGTGCGGCAGCGTCTGCAGGAACTCGGGGCGCCGCGGGTGGCGGAACTGCGGCCACTCGTCCGCCAGCGTGCGGTCGACCTCGAGCCCGGACGCATCGACCACGGCTTCGGACTCGTCTGCGTTGATCGTGCACACGGAGAAGACGATCGTCCCGCCAGGCCGCGTACGGTCGACTGCTGCCTGCAGGAGGTCGAGCTGAAGGTCGGGCAACGGTTTCGAGCGCCAGCGGAGATCCGGTCGCTGGTTGAGCACCCCCAATCCCGAGCAGGGGGCGTCGACCAAGGCCCGGTCGAACCCGGCCAACTCAGGTGGAAGGTGACGGCCGTCGGCGACGAGGACGCGCACGTTGTCCGAGCCGAGCCGGCGCGCGGTCTCCTCGAGCTCGCGGGCTCGGCTCCCGTTGAGCTCCACCGCGACCACGTCTCCGGCGAGCATCGTCGCCTTGCCACCTGGTGCCGCGCAGAGGTCGAGGACTCGATCGCCGGTCGCAGCGCTCACCGCGAGCCCCACGAGCTGCGATGCGCAGCTCTGCGGCCAGACCCGGCCCTCGGCGAGCGCATCGTCGTCGACGTGGTCGACGTGCCACGCGCCCGGGATAACCGGATCGCGTCTCCCGTCGATCTCGCCGCGAACCAGGCGCACGACCGTCTCGGCAGGCTCGTTCTGTGCCCGCATGAGCGCGATGGCGCCCTCCGGGCCGAGATCGCGCCACCACGTATCACCGACCCAGTCCGGGTACGAGTGCTTGAGAGCGGCCTCGGTCGCACTCGCCTCCGGGAGCGCTTCCAGCAGCGGCCCTATCCCGTCGGCGAGGCGACGCAAGACCGCGTTGGTGAACCCCACCGCGCGCTCGAGCCCTGCCTTGCGCACCAGTTCGACCGATTCGTTCACCGCTGCGTAGCGCGGGACGCCGCCGATGAATCCGAGCTGGTACGCACCGAGCCTCAACGCCGCACGCACCGGCGGATCGAGACGAGCGACGCGACGGCGACCGAGCGTCTCGATCGCGTGATCGAGCGTCCTCATGCGCTGCACGGAGCCGAAAGCGAGCCGCTGTGCGAGCGCGCGGTCGCGTGCATCGAGGTCTGCAACTGCAGATCGAAGCGCCCGATCGGCGTACGCTCCGTCCTCGAATACCCGCAGCAAGACGTGAAACGCCGCTGCGCGGGCCGGCCCTACGATCGGAGCCCGCGGAGCCATGCCTCGTAGCTCATCCGGCGCCCGCCGTCCGGCTGGATCTCGACCGGAACGAAGCTCCCGTCCTCATCCACACGTGCACGCCAGACCGTAACGTCCCGTCCTCGCACCTCCGCTCGCGCCCCGATGTGCGGCGAGAGCGCTCGAACGACGTTGACCAGCTCGCCAGCGGGCCGCCCGAGATCGAGCATCCGATCCAAGCCGGTGATCTTCTCCGCATACGTGACGTCTCCGAACTGGTCCCTGCACACCGGCGTCGGGTCCGCGAGCACCATGTCGAGCAGATCCGCTGCGATGCCCGCAGCCTTGTCGAAGACGGCTCCGGCGTCGTCCCCGGTGTCGATCGCGAATGCCTTCTGCGCGGCGATCGGTCCCGCGTCGAGCTCACTCACGAGCCTGATGATCGTGACGCCCGTCTCAGTGTCGCCCGCCATGATCGCCCGCTCGACAGGCGCCGCACCGCGCCAGCGCGGCAGCAGCGAGGGGTGCACGTTGAGCCAGAGGCGCTCCTCGAGCACCGAGTCGGGAACGATGAGCCCGTAAGCGACCGCGACCACGGTAGGCGCCCCGAGGTCGAGCCCCGGATCGAGGCGCTCGGGCTGGAGGACGGGAATGTCGAGACGCTCGGCGACGGTCTTCGCCGGGGGGGCGGCAACACGCCGCCCGCGTCCCGCCGGAGCATCGGGTCGCGTCAGTAGGCAGGCGATCTCGTGGCGGGCAGCCAGCCGCTCGAGCACGTCGGCGCCGAACGATGCCGTTGCGGCGACGGCGATCGGCGAGCTCACGTGGATCAGCGCGCGCCGAGGACGGGCTGCGGCCTCAAAGCGGCGAGCGCGGCTCGACGAGACTCGTCGTCGGTGCGGTCGATGATCAGCACACCGTCGAGGTGGTCGAGCTCGTGCTGCACGATGCGCGCAGACGGAAGCTCGAGCTCGAGCTCGAGCCGCTCGCCCGAAGCATCGAGCCCCTCGATCGTGACCTTCGCGGCACGTTCGACCGGAACGAGAACGTTCCGGAGCGACAGACAACCCTCGTCGTCCAGATCCGTGTCCGACGGCCGCTTCGTGATGACGGGATTCACGAGCACGCGATCCTCACCCTCGTCGACGAACACGAACACGCGGCGGAGCACGCCGACCTGGGTCGCGGCGAGCCCGACGCCGTTCGCTTCGTGCATGAGCGCCGTCATGCGCTCGATGAGCCGCTCGAGGTCGTCGTCGAAGCTCTCGACCTCGCGGGCCTTCATCCGCAGCACGCCGTCGCCGTACTGGCGGATACGCGACAGCGCGACGAGGCGCCGCGCCTCCCGCTCGATCTGCTGCTCGTCGTCCTCGTGGTCGTGATCGTGGTCGTGATCGGCCATCGCGCGGCGAGTCTAGCCGAGCGATCCGGAGTCGCTCGGCCGCGGACTCGCCACGCGCTCATGCCCGCTGTCGTCAGCCTGCGGGCGGGAACGTCACCGTCTCAACGAGCTTTCCGTTCGATCCGAAGAGACGCAACCCCACGGGATAGAGGCGCGCTTCGAGATCGGGTTTCGAGCTCTCGAAGAGGAAAGAGTTCGCCGCGTTCAGCTCGAGCGCGACGGTACTGCCGTCCGCCTTGACCAGGGCAACACCACGAATGCTCGGAGCCGCTACACCGACCACGTAGAGCTCCTCGAACCGCTCGGGCCCGCCCTGGGCGTTGACGGAGAAGGCGGCCTTCCTCGCCCGAAAGAGGCCTCCCTCCAGGCACCCGGCGCCCAGCCCCGCTTCCGGATCGTCCTCGATGAGGCACGACTTGGAGTCGTCGGTGTCCGCGCTGAAGAGTCGCACGCGACGGCCATCAGCGAGCTGGACCTCGCCGAGGGGCTTCTTCGATCCGGCCTTCAGCTTGATCGAGCTCTCGAGCCTCTCGCTGGCAGAGGTGGAGAGCTCCTCGGCGACGTTGCCGATGAGCACACCGTAGCTCGCGGATGACGCGGCCAATGACGCACGGGTTGCCCCGTCGTCCTCGGCGACACGCACGAATGCGGCGCCCGCGACAACCGGGACGGCGGCGAGTGCAATCCAAAGTCTCGTCATCGTCGCCTCACACGCAAACGCCGTCGTTGCGCCGGTCGCCCCAGCAGCCGCCCTGGTATCCAGACGCGCTGTTGTTCTTGCAGTGGAGCTTCTTCGTCCAGTTGTAGTCCGAGAGTGAGCGGAAGATGTTGCCGTACTTCTGAACCGAATACCGCCAGCTCCCACCGGGAGTGATGAACGTCACGAGACCCCAGGCGCTCGCGCTCTTCGCGAAGTTGTTCCCGGTCCACGTGCCGCACCAGTCGTAGTTCGACGAACGTCCTTGCCCCGCCGCGAACCACTCGCCCGGGCCCGTATAGGGCTCGATGTAGGCCGCTCCCGTGCCGACACCGAATCCCACGACCGCGACCAGCACGACGGCGGTCGCGGTACAGAATCTCCTCATCTCCGATCTCCTCCCGCGGGCGGCACGAGTGTCGGAGCAGGTCTACCCCGGGGTTCAGGACAACGTCAATCGCCTCTACCGGACGATGACCTCACCGGCCATGGCCGCTAGAGCGACTGCGGATCGACGTCCACGACGGCGGCGAGACCGTCGCGGCGCATCGCGGGTGCGGCGGCGGCGAGGAGCGCCGCAGCCTTCGACGCGAACGCCCGCGGAGAGGTCGTCTTCGCCAGCAACTGAGCGCGATAGCGGCCGCGCAGGCGAAGGAGCGGAGCCGGCCCCAAGAGCCTCACGCCCGGCAATCCGAGCTTGGCGCGTAACTCCGCAAGCGCGCGGAGCGGGTTCTCCTGGTCGGGTCCCGAAACGACGAGTGAAACAAGATTGTGAAATGGTGGGTAGTCGAGCTCCTCGCGGCGGGAGAGCTCGCGTGCGAGGAAGCCGGCGACGTCGTGGCGCATCGCGTAGGCGAACGGGACCGCGTCCGGCTGGAAGGTCTGGACGATCACCTTGCCAGGCGCGTCGCGACCGGCTCGCCCGGCGAGCTGCGTGACGAGCTGGAACGTTCGCTCTTCGGATCGGAAGTCGGGGAACGAGAGGCCCGCGTCCGCGTCGACGACAGCCGCGATCGAGACACCGGGAAAGTGGTGCCCCTTCGCCACCATCTGGGTTCCGATGAGTGCCGCGGCACGCGCTTCGCCGAAGCGCTCGAGCGCCTCGCGGAAGGCACCTGGGCGCGACGCGGTGTCGGCATCGAGCCTGATCCGCTCGAGTCCAGGCACCTTGCGCTCGAGCTCGGACTCGAGTCGCTGCGTTCCGGCGCCGATCCGCGCGAGCTCGACGGATCCGCACTCCGGGCATTTCTCGGGCAACTCCGTCGAGTAGCCGCAGTAATGGCAGTGCAGTCGCCCTTCCCCGTGAAGGGTCAGCGCGACGTCGCAGCTTCGGCAGCGGCGTGTGCTCCCGCACGAACGGCAGTGGATCGCGCCGGAAATGCCCCGCCGATTCAGGAGCAAGATCGCCCGGCCACCGCGCTCCTCGACCGTTGCGAGCTCGGCGAGCAGAGGCGCCGAAAGTGGATATCCCGCCTCGCGACGCAGGTCGACGAGCCGCACCGCGGGAAGTGGTGCGCCGATGCGCGCCGGCAGCTCGAGGCGATCGAGTCGGGCCCAGCTCTCGACACGCGGCGTGGCACTCCCGTAGACGGCGACGGCGCCCTCGAGCGCAGCGCGCTTGGCCGCGACCGTGCGTGCGTCGTAGCGCGGGTCGGACTCCTGCTTGAAGGATGCGTCGTGCTCCTCGTCGACGACGATCAGCCCGAGGTCGTAGACGGGCGCGAAGATCGCGGAGCGGGCGCCGACGACGACGCGAGCCTCTCGAATGGCAATCCGCTCTCGCTCGTCACGTCGCTCAGCCTCGCTGAGCCCGGAGTGGAGGACGGCGACGCCCCCGCCGAACCGCGCACCGAAGCGCCCGACCGTCTGCGGTGTGAGCGCGATCTCCGGCACGAGCACGATCGCCCCACGCCCCCGCTCGAGGGCGGAAGCGCAAGCCTGGAGGTAGACCTCCGTCTTCCCGCTCCCGGTCGGACCGTGAAGGAGCAGATGGCCGCCTCCGGCGTCGAGCGCGGCCACGATCCGCGCGATCGCGTCGACCTGTGCCGCTGTCAGCTCTTCTGGTTCGGGCTCGCCCGGGAGCGAGTCGGCCCAGGCGGGCGCACGCCGTTCTCCTCGACGGGAGCGCGCGAAGGGTGCAACCAGCGCAAGCGTGCGGGCCGGGGTAGATCCGTAGTAGTCGGCGAGCCAGAGCGCGAGCTCGACGAGTGCGGACGGAATCCTGTCGAGAACCGGCCCGGCGTCGGCGATCTCGACTCCCGGCGGCGCAGCGACGCCCGTGTCGACGACGATCCCTCGAACGCGCCGTCCCCCGAATCCGACTGAGACGACAGCGCCACGTTCGACGTCATCGCCGACGTTGTACGTGAACGCCCGAGACAGGGCGCGGGCCGTGACGAGCGGGTAGATCTCCGCGAGGGGCACGGGAGCGAGGGTAGCGCCGGTTCCGGTGTCCGCCCTGCATCGAGCCCAGAAGCCACGCTCCGAATCGATCTGACAACGATCCGAGTACCGTGTGTAAGGTTCACCTTACATGGCAGGCTCGATGATCAGCCTCGAAAGCGTGACGAAGTGCTTCGGCGACGTCGTCGCGATCAACACGGCCTCGCTCTGCATCGATCGTGGGGAAGTCGTCGCGATCCTGGGGCCATCTGGATGCGGGAAGACGACGCTCCTACGCCTCATCGCCGGCTTCGAGCGCCCCGAGGCAGGCACGATCGAAGTCGCGGGGCGAATCGTCAGCGACGCGCGCACCTGGGTGCCTCCGGAAGCGCGGTGCGTCGGGATGGTCTTCCAGGACTACGCTCTCTTCCCGCATCTGACCGTCGCGGAGAACATCGGCTTCGGCCTCTCTCGACGAGCACGGCCCAGCCGGGTGCCTGAGCTCCTCTCGATCGTCGGCCTCGATGACCTGGGGCGAAGGTACCCACATGAGCTCTCCGGCGGCCAACAGCAGCGTGTCGCGCTCGCGCGGGCACTTGCGCCTGCGCCCGAGCTCGTCCTGCTCGACGAGCCGTGGTCGAACGTCGATCCCCACCTGCGCGAGACGTTGCGCGCGGAGGTCGCCGAGATCATCCGTCCACTCGGCGTGACAGCGGTTCTCGTCACGCACGATCGAGAGGAGGCGTTCTCGCTCGCCGATCGGATCGCTCTCATGCGCGACGGGAAGATCGTCCAGGAGGGAACGTCCGAAGAGCTCTACTTCGCCCCCGCCTCCCGGTGGGCGGCGGAGTTCGTCGGCGCAGGAAACGTGCTGACCGGCCCCGTGGCGGACGGGTTGGTCCACACGCCGCTCGGGGCGTTCCCGGCGAACGGCAACGCCACCTCACAGGTGCTCGTGCGGCCGGAGCTCCTCGAGCTCGAGCTCGACCCGGCGGGCGAAGCGGAGGTGGTGGCACGGGAGTTCCGAGGTCACGACGTCTTCTACCGCGTGCGCCTCAACGAGGTCGAGCTCGTCTCCCAGCGACCGTCGACGGAAGTCGTGCCGCTCGGGGCCCGCGTCTCGATTCGGCTCCACGACGGCCGCGTTCCGATCCTGAACTGACGACCTGATCAATCTTGGTCAGATCTGTGTAAGGTTGCCCTTACATCGTGGCTGTGGAGTCCCTTACACGGAGGTCTGCATGAAGGTGATCGCAGGTATCGTCTTCCTGGTCGCAGCCCTGGCGGCTCCGGGCTGCGGGGGCGATGACGGCGGCCCGCTGACGATCTACTCGGGTCGTGAGGAGGAGCTCGTCGCGCCGCTCTTCGACATGTTCAGCGAGGAGACGGGGATCGAGGTCGAGGTGCGGTACGGAGACAGCGCCGAGCTCGCCGCGACGATCGCGGAGGAGGGCGGAAACTCTCCCGCCGACCTCTTCTGGGCGCAGGACCCAGGTTCGCTGGGCTCGATCGAGTCCCAGCTCTCGGAGCTCCCGCAGGAGATTCTCGACCAGATCGAGGAGCGCTTCCGCGACAGCGAGGGCCGCTGGGTCGGTACGTCGGGCCGCTCGCGGGTGATCGTCTACAACACCGAGGCGCTTTCCGAGAACGATGTCCCGGACTCGGTGTTCGACCTCACCGACCCCAAGTGGGAGGGCCGGATCGGGATCGCGCCGACCAACGCATCCTTCCAGGCGTTCGTGACCGCGATGCGGCTGTCGGCCGGCGACGAGCGGACACGTCAGTGGCTGCTCGACCTGAAGAAGAACGACCCCAAGGAGTACGAGAAGAACACACCGATCGTCGAGGCCGCGGCCGACGGCGAGATCGACCTCGGGCTCGTGAACCACTACTACCTCTACCTCGTCAAGGAGGAGCAGCCGGACGCGCCGATCGCGAACCACTTCCTCGCCGCGGGTGATCCTGGCGCGCTCGTCTCCGCCGCGGGTGCGGGCGTGCTCGAGAGCTCGGACCAGAGCGACGACGCAGAACGTTTTGTCGAGTTCCTCCTCTCGGAGGTAGGGCAGCGCTTCTACGTCGAAGCGGCTGAGGAGGCGGAGTACCCGCTCGTCGAGGGCATCGAGCCCAAGAAGGGACTGCCTCCGCTCGCGACGCTCCAGGGTCCCGACGTCGACCTCACGAGCTTCGGCGCGGCGCACGAGGCGACGATCGAGCTCCTGCGCGAAACCGGCTTTCTGACGTGAGCCGCGGAGCGGGGACGCGCGCCCCGCTCCCGCTCGCCCTCGCGGCGGGCATCGTCGTCGCAGCACTGCTGCTGCCGCTCGCGTACCTGGTCATCCGGGTCGTGGGCGGTGGCAGGGCGCTCGAGATCCTCGGCGAGGCTTCGACCTGGCGCCTCGTGTGGAACACGGTGCTGCTGGCGATCGGGGTCGTGGCGGCCTCGGTGCTCGTTGGAGTTCCCCTCGCGTGGCTCGTCACGCGCACGGACCTCCCAGCGCGCCGCGTGTGGTCGACGGCCGGAGCACTTCCACTCGTCATCCCGAGCTACGTCGCGGCCTTCTGTCTCCTCGGCTTCTTCGGCGAGCGCGGGCTGCTCGCCGACGCGCTCGGCGTGGAGCACCTCCCGGACGTCAAGGGCTACTGGGGCGCACTCGTCGCGCTCACGCTCGCCACCTACCCGTACGTCTTCCTGCTCACACAGGCCGCCCTGCGAAACCTCGACCCCTCACTCGAGGAGGTGGCCCGCGGGCTCGGGACGTCTGGACGGCGCACTTACATCCGGGTCATTGCGCCCGCACTCCGACCCGCCGTCGGCCTCGGCGCTCTCCTCGTGGCTCTCTACACCCTCTCGGACTTCGGGGTCGTCTCGCTCATGAACTACGACACCCTCACCCGGGCGATCTACGTCCAGTACAAGAGCCTGTTCGACCGCGCTCCGGCGGCGACCCTCGCGCTGCTGCTCGCCGCGCTCACCGCAGTCGCGCTCGTCATCGAATACAGGACGAGGCGGCGAGGCCGCCTCTACCGGACGGGCCCCGGAGCCCAGCGGCCCCAGCCGATCGTGCGGCTGGGGCGCTGGAAAGCGCCGGCGCTCGCGTTCTGCGCGGCTGTCGTCGGGCTCTTTCTCATCCTCCCCGCCGGCGTGCTCGGCTACTGGCTCGCGCGTGGAATCGCCAATGAGCGCGAGTTTCAGATGCCTTGGCGTGAGGCGTTCCACTCGCTCGGCGCCTCCGGGCTCGCGGCGGGAGCCGCCGTCCTCGCCGCCCTCCCTGTCGCCCTGCTCGCCCTCCGCTATCCGTCACGGACCTCCAACATGCTCGAGCGGCTCTCGTACGCTGGAAACGCCCTGCCGGGACTCGTCATCGCCCTCTCGCTCGTGTTCTTCGCGGCGCGGTACGCATCGCCCGTCTACCAAACGCTGGCTCTACTCGTGTTCGCGTACGTCGTCCGCTTCTTTCCTCAGGGGCTCTCGGGGGTGGAGTCCGCGCTCGAGCGCGTGAACCCGCGCTACGAGGAAGCGGCTC
>Ga0209342_10005043_pt1 | contig 13589 bp, 10 predicted proteins | sample RifCSP16_2_FD_184023 | JGI IMG/M metagenome (GOLD analysis project Ga0209342, IMG submission 184023) | Soil microbial communities from Rifle, Colorado - Rifle CSP2_sed 16_2 (SPAdes) (version 2) | ecosystem: Environmental > Terrestrial > Deep subsurface > Rock core/Sediment | place: Rifle... | reverse complement strand
CGATCGGCACCAGCCCTCGGTCCGCGTGCCCCCGGTCCACTTCCTCGAACACCGCCCCAATCGTCCCCACCGGCGCCAACTCGACCGTCTGCCCAAAATGCTCCATCGCCGCTAGATGGCTATAACTGTACATCGGACCCAAATGAGCCACGCGAACCGGCTTCAAAAGCGCCCGGCAACCGCTCGAAATCTCCCGAAAAACGGCCTCCACCGTCGTCTCGGGCAGCGGCCCTTTGTGGTGACGCTTGATCCACTCCGGATTTTCGCGAAAGTCGCTCTCCACCAAACTCAGCGTCTCGTCGAGCGATAATTGCCAACTGATTTCCTCGACCAACGCGGCCCGTTGATTGGCCGCCTTGAGAATCATGGCGTCCAACATGCGAAGCTCGCGGCGGAGCTTGGCCACTTCGGAAGGACTGACCGCGTCTGGGTCGCCGGCCCGCGTCTTTTTTGTCGGTTTTTTTGCCATGGGAGCGTTCCTGTCTCACAAAACCATACCGCGCAATGCTCTTGTAACGGCAGGGCAGGGGATCTGTCAACGGAATCGACATAGTGACTATTACGTGCCACCCATTAGATCTATCCGTGTGCCAAAATGGCAGGTCGCCCCACACCCACAATTACCCTACTCGTCAATACCACCCATAACATAACCGCAACCCTTTATGTGGTATATATTTATGAAGACCCACCCAGCCGCCCAACAATCGGCACACCCTTTGCAACATCTTCTAACCTAAGCCAATCGTTGCCACGAAAGAGTAGGGCAGGCCCATTGCGGCGAGCAAACAAACGTAGGGTGGGGCGATCGCGGCGAGCCCGCCGAGGCATGTCCCGCCACCCTACTATCCCCCTCGCCGCGATCGCCCCACCAAGCAGCACCAAAAACAATACCAACCCAATCCGCCGCCGGACGTCTCGCCACGCCCGCGGCCAATACGCATAGCTCCGAGAAAGGATCGCAATCATGGCTCAAGGCGAAAAAATCATCGGTATCGACCTCGGAACGACGAACTCCGTCGTGGCGGTAATGGAGGGCAGCGACGCCAAAGTTATCGCCAACGCCGAAGGCAACCGCCTTACCCCCAGCGTGGTCGCGTTCACCGACAAGGGCGAAACGCTCGTCGGCGAGCCCGCCCGACGCCAGGCCATCACCAACCCCAAAAAAACCATCTATTCCATCAAACGCTTCATGGGCCGCCGCCACAGCGAAGTCGGCGTCGAGGAAAAGATGGTCCCCTTCGAAATCACCGGCGGGCCCGAGGACTACGTCAAGGTCCACGCCGGCCAGCAGGACTACACGCCCCCGGAAGTCTCGGCCAAAATCCTCCGCAAACTCAAGGAAGCCGCCGAGGCCTATTTGGGCCACAAGGTAAATAAAGCCGTCATCACCGTCCCGGCCTACTTCAACGACGCCCAGCGCCAGGCCACCAAGGACGCCGGCCAGATCGCCGGCCTCGAAGTGGCCCGCATCATCAACGAGCCGACCGCCGCGTCGCTGGCCTACGGCCTCGACAAGAAAGAAGCCCAAAAGATCGTCGTTTTCGACCTGGGCGGCGGCACGTTCGACGTCTCCCTGCTGGATGTCGGCCGGGGCGTGTTCCAGGTGATCAGCACGAGCGGCGACACCCACCTGGGCGGCGACGACTTCGATCAATGTCTGATCAACTACGTCGCCGACGAATTCAAGAAGGAACAAGGCATCGATCTGCGCAAGGACACAATGGCCCTCCAGCGGCTCGAGGAAGCCTGCGAGAAGGCCAAGCGTGAACTCAGTTCCTCCCAGCAGACCGACATCAATCTCCCCTTCATCACGGCCGACGCCAACGGCCCCAAACACCTCCAGATCACCATCACCCGGGCGAAATTCGAGCAACTCGTCGATCGCCTCATCGAACGTTGCCGCGGCCCAGTCAACACGGTCCTCGAAGAGGCCAAGCGTAAAAACTCGAATTTCAAGCTCGACGACGTCGACGAAGTGGTCCTGGTCGGCGGCTCGACCCGCATCCCCAAGGTCCAGGAACTCGTCCGCACGATGTTCGGTAAGGAACCCAACAAGAGCGTCAACCCCGACGAAGTGGTCGCCGTCGGCGCGGCCATCCAGGGCGGCGTGTTGACGGGCCAGGTCCAAGACATGGTATTGGTCGACGTGACGCCCCTGTCGCTGGGCATCGAGACCCTCGGCGGCATCATGACCAAACTGGTCGAACGCAACACGAACATCCCCGTCGAGCGCAAACAAGTCTTCAGCACGGCCGACGACAACCAGACGGCCGTCACCATCAAGGTCTTTCAGGGCGAACGCGAAATGGCCTCCGACAACCGGCTGTTGGGCCAGTTCAACCTTGAAGGTCTTCCACCCGCCCCGCGCGGCGTCCCCCAGATCGAAGTCCGCTTCGACATCGACGCCAACGGCATCCTCAACGTCTTTGCCAAGGACCTCGGCACCGGCAAGGAGCAGAACGTGCGGATCGAACAGTCCGCCGGACTGTCCGAGGACGAAATCGGCAAGATGAAAAAGGACGCCGAGGCCCACGCCGGCGAGGACAAGAAGAAGCGTCAACTGGCCGAACTCCGCAACCAGGCCGATTCGATGTGCTTCCAATTGGAAAAACTGCTCAAGGAGCACGACGCCAAGCTCCGCGACGCCGACAAAGAGGCCGTCAGCAAGGCGATGGAGCGGACCCGGGAAGCCGCCAAGAGCGACGACGTCGACCGCATCAAGTCGGCCCTGAGCGAATTGGAACAGGCCTCCCACGCCCTGAGCAAAACGCTCTACGCGGGCACAACGCCCGGCGCACAGCCGGGCGCGGGCCCCGAAAGTGCGACCGCAAGCAGCGGTCCCTCCGCCGACGCGCCGAACGACGGCGCCGACGGCGACACCATCGACGCGGAATTTGAAGTCAAAAAAGACTAACAGGTAGGGTGCGTCGTTACGCACCATGATATACGGGATGACATGGTGCGTCTCGACGCACCCTACAATTCTTCGCGTTCTTTGCGTCCTTTGCGGTAGATAAAATATCGGTGTTTATCTGTGTCCATCTGTGGTTCTCCCAAAAACTCCGTGTCTCCGTGGTGAAAATGCGTCGCCCGTCGACAGGAGGTTTTTCCCTATGAACTTCCCATTCGAAAAACTAACCGTCAAAGCCCAAGAAGCCGTCGGCCGCGCCCAATCCCTAGCCTCCGACCAGGGCAACCCCGAGATCGACGCCCTCCACCTCCTGGCCGCCCTCTTGTCCGAGAAAGACGGCATCGTCGGCCCGGTACTTGCCAAGATCGGCGCGGACGGCGCCCAATTGTCGCGGATCGTCCAGGCCGAGTTGAGCCATCTCCCCAAGGTCTCCGGCGGCTCGCAGCCGCAGGCGAACCGCTCGCTGGGGCTGGTGCTCGAAGCGGCCCTGGCCGTCGCCCGCGAAATGAAGGACGAGTTTGTTTCGACCGAGCACCTGTTGCTGTCGCTGGCCAAGACCGACTCGAAGGCCAGGAACGTCCTCAAGCTCAACGCCATCAACGAAAACGACATCCTCAAGGCCCTCCAGTCCATCCGCGGCAGCGCCCGCGTGACCGACCAGAACCCCGAGGAAAAATTCCAGGCCCTCCAGCGCTACGGCATCGACCTGGTCGATCGGGCCCGTCAGGGGAAGCTCGACCCCGTGATCGGCCGCGACCAGGAAATCCGCCGCGTCATCCAGGTGCTTTCCCGTCGCACGAAGAACAATCCGGTGCTGATCGGCGAGCCGGGCGTCGGCAAGACGGCCATCGCCGAAGGACTCGCCCTGCGCATCGTCGACGGCGACGTGCCCGAGAGCCTCAAGAATCGCCGCGTGGTGGCGTTGGACATGGGCGCACTGGTCGCGGGCACGAAATTCCGCGGCGAGTTCGAGGAGCGGCTCAAGGCGGTGCTCCGCGAGGTGGAGGACGCCGCCGGCAGCGTGATCCTCTTCATCGACGAGCTGCACACCGTGGTCGGCGCCGGTCGGGCCGAAGGAGGCAGCGACGCGGCCAACCTGCTCAAGCCGGCCCTGGCCCGGGGCGACCTCCGCTGCATCGGCGCGACGACCCTCGACGAATACCGCCAGTACATCGAAAAAGACGCGGCCCTCGAACGCCGTTTCCAGCCCGTCTACATCGGCGAGCCGTCGGTCGAGGACACGATCGCCATCCTCCGCGGTCTCAAACCCCGCTACGAAGCGCACCACAAGGGCATCAAGATCAAGGACTCGGCCCTCGTGGCCGCGGCCCAACTCTCGCACCGTTACATCGCCGACCGCTTTTTGCCGGACAAGGCCATCGACCTGATGGACGAGGCCACCAGCCGCCTGGCGATGGAACTTGAAAGCGTGCCGACCGAAATCGACCAGGTCCAACGCCACCTGGTCCAACTTGAACTGGCCGCCCGTCAACTGGCCGACGAAAAAGAGGAACACGCCCGCCAGCGTCTGGCCGACATCGAAAAAGAGATGCACCACGAAAAACGCAAGCTGGCCAGTCTCCGCGAGCAATGGGAGGCCGAAAAAGCGGGACTGGGCGACGTCCACCAAATCCGCAGCCGCCTGGCCCAGGTCGAACTCGAATACAACCACCTGGCCACGGCGATCAAGGAGAAACAATCCTCGGCCGTGCCGGTGGGCGAGCAGGAGTACCAGAAACTCTACGAACTCGACCAGCAGAAACGCCGGCTGGCCGATCAGTTGGACAAGGCCGAATCGTCGTCGAAACCCGACAAGACTCACGGCCGCCGCCTGCTGCGTCAGGAAGTGGGGCCCGAGGAAATCGCCGAAGTCGTTAGCGCGTGGACGGGCATTCCCGTCACGCGCATGATGGAAACCGAACGGGCGAAGCTCCTGGTGATGGAAGACCGCCTCCACCAGCGGCTCATTGGCCAGGACGAAGCGGTCGAGGCCGTCTCGAACGCGGTGCGCCGCAGCCGTAGCGGCCTGCAAGACCCCAACCGACCGATCGGCTCGTTCCTGTTCCTGGGGCCCACGGGGGTCGGCAAGACGGAACTGTGCAAAGCGCTGGCCGAAGTGATGTTCGACGACGAGCACGCCATTGTTCGGCTGGACATGAGCGAATTCATGGAGCGCCACACCGTCAGCCGGCTCATCGGCGCTCCGCCGGGCTACGTCGGCTACGAGGAAGGCGGGCGGCTGACCGAAGCCGTTCGCCGGCGTCCCTATTGCGTCGTGCTGTTGGACGAAATTGAAAAGGCCCATCAGGACGTCTTCAACATTCTGTTGCAGGTGCTCGACGACGGCCGCCTGTCCGATAACCAGGGCCACACCGTCGATTTCACCAACACGATCATCGTGATGACGTCGAACATCGGCAGTCAGCTCATTCAGGAAATCAACCGCGAGGGCGGCACCGAAGAGGACATGCGTCAGGGAGTCGAAGAAGCCCTCCACGCCCGGTTCCTACCCGAGTTTTTGAACCGCATCGACGAAACGATCATCTTCCACCCGTTGGATGCGAAGCAGATCCACAAGATCGTCGGCCTGCAAATCAAGCGACTGCAAAAACAGCTTGCCGAACAGCACATCACGCTCGACGTGACGGACGCCGCGATCGATGAAATCGCCCGGCGGGGTTACGACCCGACGTTCGGCGCTCGCCCGTTGAAGCGGGTCATCCAGCAGCAGATCCAAAACCCGCTGGCCGTCGAAATGCTCAAGCACGGCCTGGGCGAGGGAAGCGTGGTGCGAGTGGACTTCGATTCCGGCGAATTCACCTTCGAGCGAGTTGAAGGCCCGCTGGTCGAATCCGCCGTGTCCTGAGAAGACCGAAGCCGAAGAAAAACGAGCCGCGACCGTAAGGGAGCGGTTGTAGCCGGGTGCCTCGCGGCTACTTGCGCCGCCAAGCCAACCAGGCAAACGCTCCAGCCGCCAACAACGCCAAACCCGACGGCTCGGGCACGACCGCTTCGAACTCCAGCCGCTTCTTGGCGATGAAGGCGTAGGTGCTCGCTTCGCTGATGGCCAACAGCTTGTTGTCCAGCACCAGCATGACCTGCTCGACGGGCCCGCTCGCCGCCGCGGCAACGTTCAAGAAAACCCGGCCGTACCAATCCTGTCCCGTTCCCGGGTTGGCGACCACGTTGTAGTTGCCGTTCTGATTAAACGGCCCGCCCGAATTCTGGCTGAAGGCCATGTGTACCGAGGGCAGTGTGAGCCACGATCCGTTGACCTTCACGTACGGATCGAACACCGCCTTGACGTCAACCTGGGTCATGGCCGTGCCGCCGCCCGCCGAAAAGAGGTCAAAGTCGCCCTTCTCGGAGATGATGACCGAATGGATCGACTGGCCCGGCTTCGCGCTGATCGTTACGACGAACGTGCCGTCCAACGCGTCGATCAGCGGACTCCCGCCCAGGGAACTCGCCCGAAAATCGTAAGGAATGAGCGTCAGCCCATTGTCGGACGCAATCTGAGTCCCGAACCAAGGCGATGGCGACTCCACCAGATCGTCGTCAAAGTTGAACACCACGGCGCTTGCCGCGGTGGTATAGCTAACCACGTCGCCCCTCGCCGGAGCGGCGCTGCCGATAAAAGACAAGCAGACGATCACGCCCACCCAAAGCGGCCCCCGCGATGCCTCGATTCTCATGGCTCTCTCCCTCTGCACGCCTCGAACTCGGTGAGCGCGTCTTCCGCGCCGAAAACTCAAGCCGTCCCGGCCTGCGATATCCGGCACAACCGTCGTAAAATTTCGCACTCAGAGGCTGTCCCCGTTTTCGGATGGCCTCTCATAAACCCTTGCCCAGACCTTCATGATATCCGCAACTGTAAAAGTCGCAAGCGGATTGCTCGGAAGGGCGGATAATTCCCCACCCAATGGGGGAAGTGAAGGCGACGAGCCCTCAAGAGAGTGTACTGCCCGCTTCACTCATTACGGAATCGCACGACCGCAATCGCCCGAGGATGCCCCTCCGTCGGCCGGCGGCGTCTTATCGCTTGACCAATCCCCATGCCTCGATAATCTGCTTCCCACCGGGCGTCAGATTCCGGATCTTGTCGGCAATTACGGTCTTTTCCGAAACGGTCGCCTTCGCGAGTTTCTTGGACAACAGCCCAAGCTTCTTGCGACGATGGCGGCGGCGTTTGATTTCCTTCTTGCGTTCACTAATAGACACGAGCAGACTCCTGAACCGTCCACTGAAACGACCCATTGAATGCGAATCATATTTTGTATCAAACCGCCCACATACCGTCAATGCCCGTGGTCGTACACCCCCACGTAATAACCGTTGACAAGATAATAAGCCGCCCGCGAAAGCCAAAATATAAGCCATAATAGCCGTCCGCGAGGCCATAACAGTTATCGGCGAAAGACATAATAGCCCGTCTCCGAAAGCCATAATAGCCGTCGGCGAGAGCCCACGGACCACTCTCCTCCAAGAATCCCACCCCGCCTCCCCCGCGAACCTTCCCAGCCCCAGCCCACCCCATTACACTGAGAGCCTATCCGAAAACGGGGACTGGCTCCCGCATAGGGTGGATGAAGTGTGCAATAGCAGCCGGTCGATATAGGGCGTCTGTCCCCGTTTTCGGATAGCCTCTGAAGCTACGCTTGAACCAGAAATGAATCGCAATCCAACCTTGCCCCAAACGTGGTATATCGCCGGATGGGTGGCCGAGTGGTCTAAGGCGGCAGTCTTGAAAACTGCTGTACGCATCGCGTACCGGGGGTTCGAATCCCTCCCCATCCGTTAAGTTCTTTCGAAGAAACGACTTGCGTATCGCGTGGAATCGCAGAAACGGCGCACTTCAAGGGAGTTGCGCTCCGGGCGGTTTTCCTGCTCCGGAACACCGGCGTAGCGAGGGTTCAAAAATATGCCACCTCCTTTTCTACCAACGACTTACGCGTTTTACCCACATGAAGAGGTTTTTGCATCCCTTCTGCTCCTTTTGGCCCCGGGCCACCGAGAAAGAACTCGTCCAAATGGTCGAGTACCTCAGGACCGAGAACCGGATTCTCCGCAACAAGCTTCCCAGACGGATCGAAGTTACCCCGGCGGAACGGGCCAAGCTGCTGAAACTCGGCGCGCGGCTCGGTTCGAGGCTCAAGGACGTGATCACCATCGTTCACCCGCGGACGTTCGCCCGATGGCTGAGGGAAAAGCGGTCCGGCGTCAGGCGTCGCAGGCGCGGCCGACCACGGAAGCCGGAGGAGATCCGTCAACTCATCGTCGCGATGGCCAGGGAGACCGGCTGGGGCTACCGGCGAATCCTGGGCGAGTTGAAGAAGCTCCACCTCCACAACGTCTCTCGGGCCACGATCCGGAGGATCTTGCAGGAACATGGTTTCGATCCCGGCCCGAAACGTGGCAAAGGCACGTGGCATGAGTTCGTCCAGCGGCACGTCAAGACGCTCTGGGCCACCGATTTCTTCACAAAGACCGTTTGGACGTTGCGTGGGCCGGTGACTTACTACGTCCTGTTTTTCATCCACCTGCACAGTCGCCGCGTGCATGTCGCCGGCATGACGCCCAGTCCTGACGGCGTCTGGATGGCCCAGATCGCTCGGAACATGAGCATGGTGTTTGCCGAGGAGCCGGCCGAGTTCCGGCCCACCCACATTATCCGCGACCGGGACACGAAGTTCACGGCCCAGTTCTGCGCTATCTTGGAAACCGACGGCATCGAGTTTCGGCCCATCCCGCCGCGTTCGCCCAACATGAATCCTTTCGCCGAGGCCTGGGTGCAGCGGACCAAGCATGAGGTGCTCAATCACTTCCTCGTCTTCGGCGAGAACCACCTGCGGCACATTCTCGCTTGTTGGCTTACCTATTATCACCGCTTTCGGCCTCATCAATCGCTCGGCAACGTGCCCCTCGGCGATGCCGGTCTGCCTCCGCCGGAGCCTATCATCGGCCCGCTCCGCTTGGATGACATCGTCTGCCATGAGTCGCTCGGCGGGCTGCTGCGGCATTACGAACGCGCCGCTTGACGCGGCACGTTGGCAACTCTTCATCCACTGTGTCGTGCTACGCGCCGTTGGTCGTGTCATGCACTGTTCGCATCACATCTGAATCGCTCGACCCACCCAGGGGAAGGTGGCAAGCGACGGTCTTCGTTTTCTTCTCAACCCCGGTCACTGTCCTGATTTCGGAGTGGCGTAATTTTGGACCCTGACGTAAGGTGGCCAAGGCGGGACTCGAACCCGCACGAGCGATGAAGCCCACGGGATTTTAAATCCCGAGCGTCTACCGATTCCGCCACTCGGCCAAGCCCCTCCGATAATTCTCAAATTCTCACGATCAGGATTTCGTATTCTTCCCGTTCGTCACCGCCGCAATCCGGTTGATCGCATTCAAAAACGCCTTCGCGCTCGCCTCGACGCTGTCGGTCGAAACGCCGCGCCCGCGATACGTGCGGCCTTCATATTCGACCTCGACCTGCACTTCGCCCTGCGCGTCCTTGCCCAGCGTCACGCTATGCACGTGAAAATCCTTGCACGTCACGTCCATGCCCGTGATCTGTTCGATCGCCAGGAAGATCGCGTCCACCGGCCCGTCGCCGGCCGAAAGTTTCGCGCTGAGCCGCTCGCCCCCGCGCGACACGGTCAACTCCACCTTCGGCGTCACGCCTGTGCCCGTCGCCACGCGATACGACTCAAACGTCCATCGCTCGGCCACCACCAGCATCTGCTGCTCGATCAGCGAAACCAGGTCGCCGTCGTAAATCTCCTTCTTCTTGTCGGCCAGCAGCTTGAACTGCTCGAAAACGTGGTCCAACTGCTCGCCCGCCAGGTGATACCCCATCGCCTTGGCCCGATCCGCCAACGCCGCCCGCCCGCTGTGCTTGCCCAGCACCAGATCCGTCTTGGCGAATCCGACGTCCTCCGGCCGCATGATCTCGTAAGTCGTCCGTTCCTTGAGCATCCCGTCCTGATGAATCCCCGCCTCGTGCGCGAAAGCGTTTTGCCCCACGATCGCCTTGTTCCTCTGCACCTGGATGCCCGTGACGCTTGCCACCAGCCGGCTCGTCGGCACCAGCCGCTGCGTGACGACCCGCGTCTTGGCCCCATAATAGTCGCTTCGCGTCCTCAGCGACATGACCACCTCTTCCAGCGAGCAGTTGCCCGCCCGTTCACCGATCCCGTTGATCGTGCACTCGACCTGCCCCGCCCCCGCCCGCACCGCTGCCAGACTATTGGCCACCGCCATCCCCAGATCGTTGTGACAATGCACGCTCAGTACCGCCCGGTCGATGTTGCCCACCCGCTCCCGTAGCGAACTAATCACCCGCTGCATGTCGTCCGGCGTTGCGTACCCGACCGTGTCGGGTATATTGATCGTCGTCGCCCCCGCGTCGATCGCCGCCTCCGTCACTTCGCAAAGGAAGTCAATCTCCGTCCTCGAAGCGTCCTCGGGCGAAAACTCAATATCCGCGCAATACCCCGCCGCCCGGCGCACTCCCTCGACCGCCCGTCGAATAATCTCCGACTTGTCCATCCGCAACTTGTGCTCGCGATGAATCGCGCTGGTCGCCAGAAAAACGTGAATCCGCGGCCGCCGCGCCGCGCGCAGCGCCGCCCACGCCTTGTCGATGTCCGCCTCGCGGCACCGCGCCAGCCCGCACACAGTCGTGTGGCCCGCGATTCTCGAAACCTCGCGCACCGCCTCGAAGTCGCCCGGCGAAACGATCGGAAAGCCCGCCTCGATCACGTCCACGCCCAACTCAATCAATGCCTGCGCGATCTCCAGCTTCTCGGCCAGGTTCATGCTCGCCCCAGGCGATTGCTCCCCGTCGCGCAGCGTCGTGTCAAAAATAACGATATTGCGTCCAGTCGTCTCAGTCATGCCGAAATCTTTCTTGCTTGCGTGTAAAACAAAAAAACCCCAGGACCGCACGGCCCTGGGGTTCATGTTTGCTCTGGTCTACTTCGCGTGGACGTACAAACCCTAGGACCGGCTCGCGCCGGGCGCTAATAACAACAGCGCTAGTAGGTCGGTACGTCGCACGTAAACACCTTCTCGTCAAATTCAATCTCGGCCGACAATCCCCCAAACCGTCAACCGAACTCCTTAAGAATAGAAAAGGTACGGCTCCTGGTCAAGCGCTATTCACGTAGGGTGGGCACCGCCCACCAAATCATTACCCTTCAACTGCATTCCGCTGACGATCGCACCACCCATAGGAGTAGATATCGGTCTCCTCCAAGCCACACATATCATCCCCAATCCGCCAAGGATCGCCGTTGTCTCGAACGCCCGTTTCAGATACCCTTCCACCCTGCCGCGAAAGGTTCACGCCCGGGGACTGGCTCATTTTTCGCCTCGGTTGACGTTGCGTTCTGGATACGTTTGACGGCCGAAAAATGTGCCTGTCCCCTTTGGCCGAACCCAAGGGATCATCCTCGTGATCGACTACGAAATCCAACGCTGTGCCAAACGTTGCCACGCCACGGATCGGGAACTAAAACCCGGCGACGTCTACTACTCCGTTCTGGTGATCGACCACGGCGAACCCCGGCGTCACGACTACTCGCCCGAAGCCTGGACCGGCCCGCCCGAGGGCGCCGTCGGATGGTGGAAGGCCGAAATCCCCAGCGCCAAAGCCAAACGCAAACACTGGGCCCCCAACGACGTCATGCTCCAGTTCTTCGACGAACTGGAGAACCAGCCGGACAAACAGGACGTAAGATACGTGCTCTCGCTCTTGCTGGTCCGCCGCCGAGTGATGCGCCACGAAGAAACCGAACGCGACGCCGACGGCCGCGAATTACTCGTCCTCTACTGCCCCCGCCGCGACGAAACCTACCGCGTCCCCGCCGTGGCCCCCACCCCGGTCCGCGCCACCCAAATCCAACAAGAACTCGCCCAACTCCTCAAGTAACGTATTCAAGAAAAATAAACCTCGTACTTCACACTTCATGACTTCCTACCAACGCAACCTCGCCTTCCTCTCCCTCCTGCTGCTCTTCGCGGCCGGCGGGGCCGGCTGTCCGCGGATGATGGGATTGGGCCACTATCCGACCATGCCGCGCCTGCTGCCTCCCCAGCCGACGCTCGAACAGGTCATCGCCGTCGTCAACCGCAACAGCTCCCAAATCCAGTCCTTCTCGACCGATCGCGCCACGATCGCCGTTTCCGGCTCCCCGACCCTCCGCGCGAACATCGCCATGCAGCGTCCCCGTCGTTTCCGCCTCACCGCCGACACGGCTCTGACCGTCGGTCCCGAGTTCGACCTCGGCAGCAACGACCAGGAATTCTGGTTCTGGTTCCGCGGCGACCCCCAGCAAAACGTCTTCTATTGCCGCCACGACCAATTCGCCCAAAGCACCGCCGCCCGTGCGATTCCCATCGCCCCCGACGAACTGATCGACGCCCTGGGCCTCGCCCAGTTCGACCCCGCCTTGCCCCATCAAGGCCCCTTCGTCCGCGCCGGCGGCATGTTGGAGATCCGCACCATCCGCGAAACGCCCGCCGGCCCCGTCACCAAGGTCACGGTGGTCGATCCCGCCGGCTGGATCGCCGAGCAGCATTTCTACGACGCCCGCGGCCAACTCGCCCTGAGCACCGTCGCCCAGCAGCACCGCCGCGACCCCGCCTCCGGCCTCATCATGCCCCGCGTCGTCGAAGTCACCTGCCCCACGTCGAACTTCCGAATGCGAGTCAACCTCGGCAACGTGCGAATCAACACGATCTCCTCCGCCCCGACCGAAGCCTGGACCATGCCCCATTACGAAGGCGCGCGGCTCGTCGATCTCGGCGACCCAAACGTCCGCCTCGACGTCCCGCCCGCCGCTCCCTACCCGGTATCTCAACAATAGTCGGGTGCGGGTGCCATGGCCACGCTCGCGTGTCCATGCTCAATGTAGGGTGGGGCGACGCAAACCACCAATTCGCGCAAAAACTTTCCCAACGCATTCACCGTCGCTCACCGCTACGCCTTCCAACCTCCAAAACCGTGGTTTGCGTCGCCCCACCATCATCTCCCCTTGTCGATGTCCAATAGGGTGGGTATACTGAATGAGAGGGGGTGAGATCAGGGCTAATCAGGGCTTTCGTCGTGAGTATTACTGTGGAGTTCGTGAAATGACCTCGCTTCTGGAGCGTGCATTTGCCGAAGCAGGCAAGCTCTCGTCGGCTGAACAAGACGTGCTTGCGGCACGCCTTCTCGCGGAGTTGGGCGTCGACGATGAATTCGATCGGGACATCGCCGCGTCGACCGACAAACTGGCCATGCTCGCCCGCCAAGCCGCTGCCGAACACAAAGCCGGTTTGACCCAAGAACTGGATCCGCGCACTCTGTGAAGTCTTATACGACCCGAGAGTTTCGCCGACTCTTCGCTTCACTGCCGGGCCGCATTCAAGATCAGGCCAGACAGTCGTATCGTCTATTCCGTCAAAACACCGCCCATCCGGGCTTGCGTTTCAAACGGGTGCATGGCGACCCACCCATCTATTCCGCCCGTGTCGGCATTGGTTATCGTGCGGTCGGAGTTCTCGAAGGCGATACGATCATTTGGTTCTGGATCGGCTCGCACGCCAACTACAACAAGCTCTTGGCGAGTCTGTAATGATGCAACCTCACTCCAACCCCACCGCCTTCCGCACGACCCAATCCCGAATCCGATCC
>Ga0209342_10005042_pt1 | contig 13590 bp, 7 predicted proteins | sample RifCSP16_2_FD_184023 | JGI IMG/M metagenome (GOLD analysis project Ga0209342, IMG submission 184023) | Soil microbial communities from Rifle, Colorado - Rifle CSP2_sed 16_2 (SPAdes) (version 2) | ecosystem: Environmental > Terrestrial > Deep subsurface > Rock core/Sediment | place: Rifle... | reverse complement strand
CCGGCCGAGCGGGCCGTCGATGGCGCCGGCAAGGTACACGACCTTCTTCGCCTCGTCCGCACCGTAGAGCTCGAGCACGTCCCAGCCCCCCGGCGTCACGCGCCGCACGAGCGAGCCGTCGCGGTTGAAGAGATACACCTGGGCGTAGCTCTCGCGCTCCGAGAGAAACAGGAATTGCTTTCCACCCTTGATCCACTGCGGCTGATGGGCGTCGAGCCACGCCGAGTCGGCGTCGGTCATGATCACGCGGGACGCGCCCGTGCGGACGTCGGCGAGCACCACGTCGAGGCGGTTCTGGTGCCGGTTCAGGCGGGTGAGCCAAACCTCGTCGGGGGAATCGGCGAAGTCCATCGCCGCGATGTAGGTCTCCGGCTCTGGCCCGAGGTCGATCCACGACGTCCGGCGTGTCGCGACGTCCATGACCCCGACCTTCACCTGGGAGTTCGGCGTCCCGGCCTTGGGGTAGCGCACCGGCACGAGCTCCGGGTACAGCGTGTCGGCGTTGATCAGATAGAACGGCCGGACCACCGTCTGGTCGAAGCGCCAGAACGCGATACGCCTGCCGTCGGGGCTCCAGCGGAAGGCGTCGCGCAGGTCGAGCTCCTCCTCGTACACCCAGTCCGAGGTGCCGTTGATGATGTTCTCGTCACCGTCAGTCGTGAGCGCCGTCTCGGCCCCGGTCGCGAGGTCCGTCACATGGATGTTGTTCTCGCGCACGAAGCCCACCATTCGGGCGTCAGGGGCAAACTTGGCGAACATCTGATAACCGGGTTTCGCGCTCACGGGGATTAGCCGCTTCGCCGCGAAGTCCCAGACGTAGTACGTGCCCTTGGTGTTCAGCCGCCACAGGCGAGCTGTGTTCGTGAAGATCAGCAGCTTCGTGCCGTCAGCGGAGAACGCGTACTCCTCGATCGCAATCGCCTTCTGCGCACCGGGCGGCAGGAGGTCCGCCCCGCGGACGAGCAGCTCTTTCTTGCCACTCACCGCGTCCACGCGGTACAGGTCGGTGTTCCCGGACAGGTCGACGTCCGTCGTGGTGTAGGCGGTCCCGTCCTTCATCCAGGTGAGCGAGACGACGTCGCTCGCGAACTCGCGGGTGCCCCAGATCGTGTGAACGGTCAGCGCCGGAACCTGCGCCGCGAGCCGCGCGCTGAGGAACACGACGAGCGAGAGGGCGAGCGGCCAGGGCGGGGCTTTGAACGTCATGATGGTCATCGACGGGGGAGTTTGGGTGCCCCAAACTTACCCGTCGATGGCCATCGTGCGAAGGCTCGCTGTCGGCGCAACTCTGCACGACCCTCATATTTCCTCCAGGGCATCGCATGAACCCGCTGAGAGTGTCAGATGAAGGGAGTCGCCGAATGAGCCCACGCACGCAGGCAGGGACGGCGCAGGCATTCCGTGCATTGCACGCCGGCCCGACGATTCTCGTCCTTCCCAATGCGTGGGACGTCGCGAGCGCCCGGCTCATCGAGGACGCTGGGTTCGCCGCGATCGCCACCTCCAGCGCGGGCGTGGCTTGGGCACTCGGCTATCCGGACGGTGAGCGCATCAGCCGCGCCGAGATGCTGGAGGTGGTGCGCCGCATCGCGGCGGCCGTACGCCTGCCGGTCACCGCCGATATGGAGGCGGGCTACGGCGCCACCCCCGAAGCGGCCGCCGAGACCGCCCGGGGTGTGATCGCCGCCGGGGCGATCGGGCTGAACCTGGAAGATGGGACGAACGAGGGTCTGCTCGTGGACATCGCCCTGCACGTGGAACGGATCCGAGCGGTGCGGGAAGCTGGCGCCGCCGCGGGGGTCCCCGTCGTGGTGAACGCGCGGACCGACGCATTCGAGGCGCGGGAGTGGACCCAGTCGCAGCGGCACGCCGAAGCCGTGCGTCGCGCGAACGCGTACCACGCGGCCGGGGCCGACTGCCTCTTCGTGCCGCACGTCAGCGACCGCGAAACGATCCGGCGGCTTGCACGAGAGATCACCGGACCGCTCAACGTGATTGCCGGCCCTCCAGCGCCGCCGATCCAAGAGCTCCAGCGTCTCGGCGTCCGGCGCGCGAGCCTCGGCCCGCGGGTCGTGCAGGCGACCCTCGGGTTGATCCGCCGCATCGCGGCCGAACTGCGGGACCGCGGGACCTACGACGCCATGGCGGACCTGGTAATGCCGTTCGCAGAGGTCCAGCGGTTGATCGCGCGCGCCCCTTGACCGACGGCACGTGGAGATGTATGTTTATTCTATTGCCTGAATATTAATACGAACCGGTTAATACCATCGGGTAGGCCCACGTGAACCTCCGAACCCCGACCGCGAATCTGATTCCGAATCCGATTTGCCCCTCACACGGGAGCGACCGGCCGGCGTAGCGTGCAGTTGACCTAGGATCTTTCCCGGCCCGCTCCCCAACGAGAGCGGGCCTTTCTTTTTTGGGCCTCGAGTCGGAGTGGCTGATGCCCGAAGCTGACCGATCACGGTGGGCCAACCGCCGTGCGACGGAGCTCGACCCCTGGCGGGAGCAGGACGCCTGTGGCGTGGGGTTCGTGGCGCGAGCATCGGGCGAGCGCTCGGCGGACATCGCGTCCCTGGCGCTCCAGGCGCTCGCCCGCGTCGCCCACCGCGGCGCCGCCGCCACCGACAACTCGGGTGACGGCGCCGGCCTGCTGACCCAGATCCCCTACCCCTTGTTCTACAAAGAGGCCGCCAGCTTGGGGCTCGCTCTCGAGCCAGGCCAGCCGTTCGCCGTAGGCGCTTTCTTCTTGCCACCCGACCACGGGGCACTGGGACGCGCCACCGCAATCATCGAGCACACGCTGCGGACCGAGGGCCTGCCGGTGCTTGGCTGGCGCGACGTGCCGGTCGACACCGCCGTGCTCGGGCCGACCGCCCGCGCCACCTGCCCCGTCATTCGGCAGGCCATCATCGCCGCGCCCGCAGACTCCGGGCGCACCGACGAGGCGGCGTGGGAGCGCTCGCTCTACCTCGCCCGCAAGAGCATCGAGCGGCGCATTGCCGATGCGGGCAGCGAGCTGCAGCCGTTCTTCGTGTGCTCGCTCTCGTGCCGGACGCTGGTCTATAAAGCGTTGCTCACCGGCACGCAGCTGCCCGCGTTCTTCCCCGACGTCAGGTCTCGCGACTTCGAGACGGCGATCGCGGTGTTCCACCAGCGCTACTCGACCAACACGAGCCCGAGCTGGCCGCTCGCCCAGCCCTTCCGGCTGATCGCTCACAACGGCGAGATCAACACTCTCTGGGGAAACCGGAACGCCATGATGGCCCGCGAGCCAGCGCTGGCCTCGCCGCTCTGGGGCGACGGCGTGGATCGCTTGAAGCCCGTCATTTGGGCCGAGGGGAGCGACTCGGCGAGCCTCGATAACGCGCTCGAGCTGCTGGTGCGCTCGGGCCGCGATCCCGTGCACGCCCTGATGATGCTCGTCCCCGAGGCCCACGAGGGCGCCACCGAGATGGAGCCCGCGCTCCGCGGGTTCTACGAGTTCCACGAGTGCCTGCTGGAGCCGTGGGACGGGCCAGCCGCGCTCGCGTTCACCGACGGCGTCCTCGCGGGATCCGCCCTCGACCGGAACGGGCTGCGTCCCAGTCGCTACAAGATCACCCGGGACGGCCTCGTGGTCGCGGGGTCCGAAGTGGGGCTCGTCGACCTCGATCCGGCGGACGTGGTTGAGAGTGGCAGCCTCGGGCCGGGCGAGCTGATCGTGGTGGACACCCGGCACAAGGCGATCCTCCACAACGCGGAGGCGAAACGCGAGGTCGTGCGTCGCCGGCCCTACGGGCGCTGGGCGGCGCGCTCGGTCCGGCCACTCCGGCCGGTAGCGGGCACCGCGGCGACGCCGCTCGACCGAGCGGAGCTCGTCACCCGCCAGCTCGCGTTCGGCTGGAGCTTCGAGGACGTGCGCTTCGTCGTCGAGCCCATGGGGAGCGCCGGCCAGGACGCCGTCTGGAGCATGGGCGACGACGCGCCGATTCCGTCGCTGTCTCGCATCCCCCAGAGCGTGTATGCCTATCTCCGGCAACGCTTCGCGCAGGTGACCAACCCGCCGATCGACCCGCTGCGGGAAGGGCTCGTGATGTCGCTGCGGATGCATCTGGGCCGCCGCGGCTCACTCCTCGCCGATCGCGCGACCGGCCTGCAGCTCGTCCGGAACGAGCACCCGGTGCTGCTCGAGGACGAGATGGCTGCGCTGCGCACCGTCGCAGGCGTGCAGGCCGCCACACTCTCCGCGGTCTGGGACCCTGCGACTGGCCCGGATGCGCTGCGCACCGGGGTGGATCTCCTGGGCCGCACGGCGGCCCGCGCCGTCCGGCAGGGGGCGCGGGTCGTGATCGTGAGCGACCGCGCCGCCGGCCGGGAGCACCCCCCCATGCCGATGCTGCTAGCCGTCGGCGCGGTACACCAGCACCTCCTTGAGGCGGGCCTGCGTACGCGGGTCGGCCTCGTCGCCGAGGCGGGGGACGCCTGGGATGTGCACCATTTCGCAGCGCTGATCGGCTACGGAGCGGAAGCCGTGCACCCGTGGCTCGCGCTCGAATCGGTGCAGGCGCAGTCGGGTGACGAGGCGCGTGACAGCTTCCGACGCGCCGCCGAGAAAGGGCTGCTCAAGATCCTCTCGAAGATGGGGATCTCGACCCTCTCCTCCTACTGCGGCGCCCAGATCTTCGAGGCGTTGGGCCTCGGGGCGGAGGTCATCGACCGGTGTTTCACGGGCACAGTCTCCACGATCGGCGGGATCGGGTTCACCGAGATCGCCGAGGACGCCCTGGCCCGCCACCAAGCGGCGTATGCCGACGGTGCCGAGGGTGTGTTGCCCGACCACGGCCGCGTGCGTTACCGGCGGGACGGCGAAGACCACGGGTGGTCGCCGCCACTGGTCACGGCGCTGCAGCGCGGTGGCTACACCGCGTTCCTCGCCAAGGTCTCGGCGCGGCCGCCCGCCGGTCCGCGGGACCTGCTCTCGATCCGGGCGGGGACGCCGGTCTCACCGGACGACGTCGAGCCCGTGGAGGCGATCCGGCGGCGCTTCGTCTCGACCGCGATGTCGCTCGGCGCGCTCTCCCCCGAGGCGCACGCGACGCTCGCGATCGGGATGAACCGGATGGGGGCGCGCTCGAACACGGGCGAAGGAGGGGAGGATCCCGACACGTACATCCTCCGCCCGAACGGGGACCGCGCGGACAACAAGATCAAGCAGGTGGCGTCGGGGCGCTTCGGCGTCACCACGCAGTACCTGGTGCGCGCCGAGGAGCTCGAGATCAAGATCGCCCAGGGCTCGAAGCCGGGCGAAGGGGGGCAGCTTCCGGGACACAAGGTCACGGCGCTGATCGCGCGCCTCAGGCACTCGGTGCCCGGCGTGCCGCTCATCTCGCCGCCGCCGCACCACGACATCTACTCGATCGAGGACCTGGCGCAGCTCATCCACGACCTCAAACAGGTGAACCCGCGCGCGCGGATCGGCGTGAAGCTCGTCGCGGAGGCGGGCGTTGGGCGCGTGGCGACCGGAGTCGCGAAGGCGTACGCCGACTACGTCCTGATCTCAGGCCACAACGGGGGAACGGGAGCGTCGCCCCTCTCCTCCATCAAGCACGCGGGCTCCCCGTGGGAGCTCGGGCTCGCGGAGACGCAGGCGCTCCTCATCGAGAACGGGCTGCGCCACCGCATCGAGGTGCGGACGGACGGAGGCCTGCGCACCGGGCGCGATGTCGTGATCGCCGCGCTGCTCGGCGCCGAGGTGTACGGCTTCGGGACGGCAGCGCTCGTGTCGATTGGCTGCGCGATGGCCCGGCAGTGTCACCTGAACACCTGCCCGACGGGCATCGCCACCCAGCGGCCCGAGCTGCGCGCCAAGTTCCGCGGCACGCCGGAACAGGTGGTCGCCTACTTCACAGCGATCGCCGAGGACGTGCGCCGGATGCTCGCGGGGCTAGGCGCCCGGAGTCTGGACGACATCATCGGCCGTGCGGACCTGCTCGAGCGTGTGGATCGCCCGGAGCTGCCGCGGGCGCAGATGCTCGACCTTTCCCTGCTCCTCGCCGAGCAGCCGGCCCGCGGCGAGCCCCGGCGTCGCACCGTGGAGCGAAACAACCGCCCTGGGGTCCAGTCCCTCGACGAAGAGATACTGGGAGTCCTCGACTCCCGGCTCGAAGCGGGTCGGCCATTCGCGGGCGTGTACGACATCGGCAACCATCACCTGACCGTCGGGGCGCGCATCGCGGGCAAGATCGTAGAGCGCCACGGCAGCGCCGGCCTGCCCCCCGGGACCCTCCGCCTCCGGTTCCGTGGGACCGCGGGCCAGAGCTTCGGCGCGTTCGCGGTGCCCGGAATGCAGCTCGAGCTCGAGGGAGAAGCGAACGACTACGTCGGCAAGGGGCTCTCGGGAGGGGAGATCGCGATCCGCCCGTTCCGTGAGGCGGCGTACGCCGCCGCGACCCACCGCCACGTCATCCTGGGCAACACGACGCTGTACGGGGCGACCGGCGGCAGACTGTTCGCGGCGGGCCGGGCCGGCGACCGCTTCGCAGTGCGCAACTCCGGCGCGGTCGCGGTGATCGAGGGCGCGGGGAACCACTGCTGCGAGTACATGACGGCCGGGGTCGTGGTGGTGCTCGGGGAGGTGGGGCGCAACTTCGGCGCGGGCATGTCGAACGGCGCCGCCTTCGTGCTCGACGAGGCCGAAAACGTCGCGGCGCGCTGCAATCTCGAGGTGGTAGCTTTGCGCGGTCTCGAGGAGGCGGACGAGCGGCTCGTGCTGGAGCTCGTGCGCGAGCACGCCGCCAAGACCAGGAGTCCCCGAGCGCACGAGCTCCTCGGCGCCTGGGAACGCTACCGCCTGCTGTTCCGCAAGATCGTCCCCCGCGCAGCCGCCGTGCCCGCGGTAGCCGCGAGTGACACGGCCATCGCCGTGCCCGCGGGAACCAATCCGTAACGTCAACCGCTCCACGCCGGAGGGAGACCATGTCGAAACGCCGAAGAACATCTGTGGGAGTCATTCTAGGACTCGCGGGCGTCGTACCGCCGCTCGCGGGTCAGGGGTCGTCACCGCCCGCGGGGGATTCCGCGAAGCCCGCGGCCGCCCAGCCGTCCGCGAGTGAGCTCCCAGCCACGCTGCGGGGCTTCAAGCTGAGCGGTTACGCCGAGGTGTCGTACTCGCACACTACTGTGCCGGTGAGCGGCGCGATCGTCGGCCGCTTGTACGACCGCTTTGCGAACCAGTTCACCCTCAACGCGTTCAAGGTCACCGTGGACCGACCCTACACGGCCGACCGCTGGGATGCCGGGTTCCACGCCGACGTCGTCGTCGGTCAGAACGCCACCGTGCTGCAGTCGAGCGGGCTCAGCCTCGGCTCCAGCGGGGACGTCACCCAGCTCTACATCACCCTCAACGCACCCACGGCGAACGGCAACGGCCTCCAGTTCAAGGCGGGCAAGTTCGTGACGCTGCAGGGACTCGAGGTGATCGAGACGGTGGCGAACCCGAACTGGTCGGAGGGCTTGCAGTTCGTGTACGTCGAGTGTTTCACCCACACCGGCGTAGAGGCAGCCTACAAGTTCAATCGCTTCGCGGACGCGCAGGTCCGGGTCTCGAACGGGTGGGACCGGGTGGTGGCCAACCAGGAACACAAGTCGTTCATGGGCCGGGTGGGGTTGTATCCCGGTAGCGGCACGTCGATCGGGCTGCTGGGATTCCTCGGCGCCGAGCAGTCGGGGACCGATGCCAAGCGGTACGGCGGCGAGGTGCTGATCAACCAGAAACTCGGCGCCGTCACGACGTGGCTCCAGGTGGATTACGGCAGGGAAGAGGCCAACCCGGCGCTGCCGGACTCGACACGCGACGCGACGTGGTGGGCGGCTGGCGCGTGGGTGGCGTACGACTTCACGTCGACGCTCGGGCTCGGCTTGCGGGCCGATTACCTGGATGACCGGGAGGGCGCACGCACGAGCGCTGCGTTCGGCCTCGCCGCCGCGCCCCAACACACGCTATGGAGCGGTACCGCGACGCTGAACGTGCGGAGCTGGCCCGGCACGCTACTCCGACCAGAGCTCCGCTATGACCGCTCAAACCTGACGCCGTTCGACGGCAAACGCGATCAGCTCACCGTGAGCCTGAGCATCGCGTACCTGTACTGAGGAGCGCGGCTCAGGCATAGTCCTGAAAGGGTTCCGTCAGGAGCCGGATGTTGAGCGGCTTGTAGCGCAGTACGTGCGTCAGGCAGACCTCGTCGTCCACACGCTCCACGCGGGTCTCGACGAGCTCGAATTCCTGCGCGACGCCCAGCCCCATCGCGTTCAGCCGGGCCGCCTCTCCCTTGCACACGTCCCCGGGCGTGGGCTTGGGGTTGGGGTACGCGTCTTCGTGGTGGGCGCGGAGCGCGTTCCAGTGCTCCTCGCCCGCTCGCTCCACCGACTCCCGGATATCGTCACGGGTGAACGACACAGAACTCTCCCCGCCGCTTGACCAACGTGGCGTTGTCGTGCGGGTTCTGCTGCGGCGGAATCATAACTCGCGCCGAACATCCCGGGAGACCGAGCCACCCACCGGACTACCTGACGGGCAGCCCGACATGGAGGTGGTCCGCGGTGCCCATGTGCCGTAGCGTGTCGAACCCCATGCTCCAGAAATACAGCTGCACCAGCCGGTTCTCGACCGCGCCGCGGCCGACCGTGCGCAAGTCGGCCGCGTGTGCGTACCCGTCCCGCTGCCTGTAGTGCAGCGTGCCGTCGTTCACCGGCAGGCCCATCGCGGCGTGGTCCTCGCGGCGGCGCGCCACGTCGGTGATCACGATGTCCCTGTCGACGAGGATCCAGGTGCTGAGCGCCACGCGCAGCAGCGGATGGAGCGACGCGTAGTAGGCCCGCACGCGCTCCGACTTGGCGTTCACGCTCGACAAGTACACGAGGGTGTAGCCCACGTACGCGAGCACCAGCGGTAGCGCCACCCGCCGCGCGACGACGAGCACCCGCGCCCGGCCCGTGAGGCGCTGCGACAGCCATGCGGCGTAGGCTGTGACGACGACCACCATGCCGCACACTCCCACCACGAGGCCGAGCCACGTCGAAGAGCGGAAGTGAGAATACCAGAACACGGACACCCGCACGAGGATGAGGAACGGCAGGACGGCGAAGAGCAGGAGCCTCGCGACGAGGCCCAGTGCGCGGCGCGCGACGAGTGCCCGCGGGCGCACGGGCGCGGGCGGCGCGGTGAGTTGCACTTCGAGCCGCGCCCACTCCCGCAGCGCATCGAGCTTCAAATCGGGGATCGCCACGCGTGACCCTACGGCGGCCGGCGGCGGCGGTTTCCCCTGCTGCGGCTACCGGGACACCAGCTTTACCTCGATCGGCTGGCCGGCGACCAAGACCGGCGCTTGGCGCTCCTGGGCCGTCTTGTTGAACACCGCCACGTCGCTGCGGAGCAGCTCATTGAACTGACCGAGGTATCCGTCGAGCGCTGCCCGGAGCTCCTTCAACCTGGCCGCCTGGACTTCGGTGGGCGGCTGCGCGTAAGCGAACGCGAGGCCGAACCCCGCACTCTGCAAGCGGTCCTGGAACCGCTGGAGGTAGTGGATTTGGTCCTGGCCCGCGTCGCGCTGCACCTCGGAGTTGTACAGGCTGTCCTTCAGCTCCTTGAGCTTCCGGCCGAGCTCGCGCCCCTGCTGCGTCACCGGTGCAGCGCCGGCAGTGTCACCCCGGGAGTTCTCTCGCAGCGCCTGTTGGACGTTCCGGAGCTGCGTCTCGAGGCTCACGATCCGGTTGAGCATCTCGTTCAGCGCGGACATGGCGTTGCGCCACTCAAGCCCGGCGCGGAGCTGCGCCGCGAAGCGAGCACGATCGCCGCCGAGGATCGGGTCTGGCTCCACGACGACCGTCCCGGTCTGCCGCTTGTCGCCCGCGCTTACCGTCACGGTGTAGCTCCCTGGAACCGCCCGCGGGCCGCCGGCGCTGCGGAACGGGCTCTCCTCCTCGGCGCCCGTGGGCCGCTCGAACGTGAGGCGGGTCGGTCCCGCGTACCGCAGGTTCCACACGTGCCGGTTCACTCCCTCTTTCCCCGGAGCGCTCGAGTCCACGACTACGGTGTCACCGCCGCCGTCGGTGATCGTGACGATCACCCGCCCACGGCGCGCGCGCTGCTGCTGCTCGCCCGGGCCCCGCGGCTCGGCCCCGGTTGTGTCGAGTGCGGCCCTCAGGTAGTAGTCGATCATCGCGCCGGCCGGGGAGTTCGGGGCCGTGAAGCGCGACGGCGCCACCCCCGTACGCCGCGGGCGCACGCGGATCTGCGCCGGCAGCGTGGTGAAGACGTGAAAGTCCGAAGCCGCGACCTCCAGCCTCAGCTCCTCGAGCGGCGTGATGTTGTCGAGCACGAACAGCCCGCGCCCGTGCGTCGCGACCACCAAGTCGTGCGATCGCTTGATGAACTTGAGGTCGTAGACCGGTGCGGTCGGGAAGCCGGCGTTGAGGGACTTCCACGTCGCGCCCGCATCGCGCGAGTACCAGAGCGCCGCATCGGTGCCCAGCACCAGGAAGCCACGCAGATGCGGGTTCTCACGCACCACGACCGCAGGAATGTTCTCCGGGAGGCCGCGTGAGATGGCGGTCCAGGTCTTTCCGTAGTCGCTGGTCTTATAGACGTAGGGCCGACGGTCGTCCAGCTGGTGGCGGTCGATGGCGATGTACGCCGTCCCGGCATCGAACGGCGACACCCCGATCTGGTACACCCGCCCCTCCGCGTCTGGCGGAAGGCCCGGAAAGCGACCGGCGACGTTGGTCCACACCTTCCCGCCGTCCCGCGTGACGTGCACGAGGCCGTCGTCCGAGCCGACCCAGATCACGCTCGTGTCGGTCGGCGCGAGGTTGATCGTGAGAATCGTATGGTACGTCTCGGCACCAGAGATGTCGTAGTTGATCGGGCCGCCGCTCGTCACCTGCTTCGCCTTGTTGTCGCGCGTCAGGTCGGGGCTGAGCACCGTCCAGTGCTCGCCGCCGTCGGTGGTCTTGAACACCACGTTGCCGGCGAACAGCACCGTGTTCGCGTCGGTCGGCGACACCTCGATCGGCGACGTCCAGTTGAAGCGGTAGCGCAGATTCGCCGGTCTCGTTTCCTGCACCCCCACGAGGTACGGCCGGATGGACCGCGTGACTCCCGTCTTCACGTCGACACGGGAGATGTTGCCGTTCTGGGTGTCCAGGTAGACGGTCGTCGAGTCGCTCGGCGCCGGCACCACATACTCGCCGTCGCCACCGCTCACGGGGAACCACTCGGAGCCGGTGAGGCCGCCCCCGACGCCTCCCCCGCCCCCCCCCCCACCCCCGCCGCCCACGGGACTCGCGGACATCCCGCACCAGGCGTTGTTGTCCTGCAGGCCGCCGCACAGCATGTAGGGCACGTTGTTGTCGGCAGCGACCATGTAGAACTGCGCGATCGGCAGGTTGTTAAGGAAGCGCCAGGTCTTCCCGCCGTCCTGGGTGAGGTAGACCCCCCCGTCGTTTCCCTCGAGCATGCGGTCGGGATTCTGCGGGTCGATCCACATCGCGTGGTGGTCCACGTGGACCCCGCGGGAGATGTTCCGGGTGGTCTTCCCGCCGTCCTCCGACAGCAGCAACTGATAGGACAGGAAGAACACCTTGCGGTCGTCCACGGGCGAGACCTCCACCCGCGAGAAGTAGAACGGCCGGGTCGAGAGGCCGCGGAAGTCGGAGACCCGGGTCCAGTGGTCGCCGAGATCCTTCGAGTCCCACAGCGTCCCTTGCTTTGACTCGATCAGTGCGTAGATATGGTTCGGATTGGTGGGTCCAACCGCCAGCGCGATCCGACCCATGAGTCCTGACGGCAGGCCCTCCGTGAGCTTGTCCCACGTCAGACCGCCGTCCTTGGAGCGGTAGATCCCACTTCCCGGGCCGCCGGAGGTGAGCTCCCACGGGCGGCGCACGACCTGCCACATCGCCGCGAACAGCACGCGCGGGTTGCCCGGCACCATGATAAGGTCCGCGACGCCGGTCGTGTCGTTCGCGAACAGCACCTTCTGCCAGGTCTTGCCGCCGTCCGCGGTGCGGTACACCCCGCGCTCCGGGTTCGGGGCCCAGGCGTGCCCGATCGCCCCCACGAACACGATGTCGGGGTTGGTGGGATCGATGACGACGCGCGAGATCTGCCCCACATCGTCCAAGCCCATAGCCTTCCACGTCTTTCCCGCGTCGGGGGAGAAGAACACCCCGCGGCCGTCCACGATGTCGTTGCGCAGCTTGCTCTCGCCCGTGCCGACCCAGACGAGGTTCGGGTTCGACGGGGCGAGGGCGATGTGGCCGATGGACGCCGTGGGCTGGTCTTCGAAGACGGCTTCCCAGGAGTTGCCGCCGTCGGAGGTCTTCCAGACACCGCCCGCTGCGGCGCCGACGTAGTAGGCGTTGGGCTGGCCGGGGATCCCGACGACGGCGCTGACGCGCCCGCCCGCGACGGCGGGGCCGAGGTTGCGGAACCTGAGGTTGTTCAGCGAGTCCGCTCCCTGGGCGGCTGCGACGGCGGGCTTGGCAGGCGGTGCCTTGGGTCGCCGGCGTCCCTGGCCCGCCGCGGGCACGACGACGAGAACGGCGAGCAGCGCGCTCAGGAAACCGGACGCGCGGCCAACGATTCGGGACATGACGGGCTCCTTCGTGAGACGATCGGCTGGGAGCGACGTGCTCAAAGGACGAGACCCCGAGCCGGGAGGTGGAGGTTACGGGCGCCGTGCGGGGGCGTCAAGCAGAGGGAGCGGCCTAGCGGTCTCGGGGTCGAGAGGCGATAGTCATGCGAGCGACCACAGCCAGGAGACCTGTATGGCCGACACGATCCGGAGGGTGAGCTACTATTACACCACCGCGCCCGACAAGCCAGGCGAGGGGGCCCGGCTGCTGCAGGCTCTCCGGAATGCGGGCGTCAACCTGCTCGCCTTCCACGCGTTCCCGAGGGCGCGCAAGTCGCAGGCGGACTTCGTCCCGTCGGACGAGATGGCGCTTACGGCCGCCGCGAAGGCCGCCAAGATCAAACTCTCCAAGCCGAAGACGGCGTTCCTCATCGAGGGCGACGATCGGGTCGGCGCGCTCGCCGGCGTGATGGCGCGGCTCGGCGCTGCCAAGATCAACGTGACCGCGGTGAGCGCGGTCTGCGCCGGCATGGGCCGCTATGGAGCGATCTTCTGGGTGAAGCCGCGCGACGTGAACAAGGCTGCGGCGGCCGTGGGAGCGATGTAACCACGAGGTGACGTCGAGCGGAGCAAGGTCGAGTAGGAAGGCGTCGAGGGCAAACGTTTGGTCAGCGGCCCCGACCGCGCCCCAGCGCGTCGGGCCCAAACTTTTCGCGCACCGCGTCGATCACGCGCGAAATCGTGCGGTCGCGCTCGGTCTCGACCCCGGGGGCCGGCAGCTCGTGCAGGAGCGGGAGCTGTGCCCCGGCGTCCGCTGGGACAAACAGCGACAGCGAGACGCCCAGCAGCCGCGCGGGGACGCGGCGGGCGGCGCGCAGCCGGGCGAGCAGTTGGCGCGCGACCTCGTAGACGGCGCGGTCCGACTGGACCGGGTCAGGGAGGGTGCGGCTCGCCTGGCGTGTCGTGAAGTCCGCAT
>Ga0209342_10005041_pt1 | contig 13592 bp, 12 predicted proteins | sample RifCSP16_2_FD_184023 | JGI IMG/M metagenome (GOLD analysis project Ga0209342, IMG submission 184023) | Soil microbial communities from Rifle, Colorado - Rifle CSP2_sed 16_2 (SPAdes) (version 2) | ecosystem: Environmental > Terrestrial > Deep subsurface > Rock core/Sediment | place: Rifle... | reverse complement strand
CGCGCTCGATCGCGAGCTCCTCCGCGACGTCGACGTACTCGCAGCCGCCGTAGTACCGCTTGCCCGGGTAGCCTTCGGCGTACTTGTTCGTGAGCACCGAGCCCTGCGCCGCGAGCACCGCCGGGCTCGCGTAGTTCTCGGAGGCGATCAGCTCGATGTGGTCCTCCTGGCGGAGGACCTCGCTCCGCACCGCCTGCCACAGCTCCGGATCCGTCTTCGCGAGGGGGTCGTTCGAGAACATGTCGGCGCAGCCTTAGCGTGCTCGGCTCGGGGGGACATCGATTAGTCTATCATGCTGCACCGCACTCCAGCGCCGCAGGGCGCGCGCGGTTTTCGTATGCCGATCCGCAGCACCATCGAAGGCGGCCGCGTCCCGGTCCGGATCTGGACCGACGACGTCGAAGGCGACGCGAAGACGCAGCTCGTCAACCTCTCGCGGCTGCCGATCGTGCACCACCACGTCGCGGCGATGCCCGACGTGCACCTCGGGATCGGCGCCACCGTCGGCTCGGTGATCCCCACGAAAGGGGCGATCATCCCCGCGGCCGTCGGAGTCGACATCGGCTGCGGGATGATCGCCACGCGACTCTCGCTCACGGCCAACGACGTGGACGAGCGCCGCCTGCGCAAGGTCTTCGACCAGATCTCGCGCGACGTTCCGGTCGGGTTCGACCAGCACGGCGAGCGCGACGCCCGCACGGACGCGGCGAAGCCGTTCCAGCGCGAGCTCGCGCGCATCCTCGACAAGCACCCGGGCATCGCGAAGCGGGTCGGGAAGAACTCGGACTGGACGCGGCAGATGGGCACGCTCGGCGGCGGCAATCACTTCATCGAGGTATGCCTCGACGAGGCGGAGCGCCTGTGGGTGATGCTGCACTCCGGCAGCCGCGGCATCGGCAACGCGATCGGGACCTACTTCATCGAGCTCGCGCGCCGTGACGCCGAGCGCGCCGAGCTGCAGCTGCCGGACCGCGACCTCGCCTACTTCACCGAAGGCGCGCAGCACTTCGACGACTACGTCGAGGGGGTCGGTTGGGCGCAGGACTACGCGCGCGCGAACCGGGCCGAGATGCTCGAGCTCGTGCTGGCGGCGCTCGCGCGGCACCTCCCGCCGTTCGACGTCACCGCCGAAGCGGTGAACTGCCACCACAACTACGTCGCACGCGAGGTCCACTACGGCGAGCGTGTCTGGGTCACGCGCAAGGGCGCGATTCGCGCGGGCGAGGGCGAGCTCGGCATCATCCCGGGCAGCATGGGCGCACGCAGCTACCTCGTGCGCGGGCGCGGCGCCGCGGAGAGCTTCCACTCCTGCGCGCACGGCGCCGGGCGGCGCATGAGCCGCAACGAGGCAAAGCGCAAGTTCTCGACCCGGGACCTCGAAGCGCAGACCGCGGGCGTGATCTGCCGCAAGGACAAGGGCGTGATCGACGAGATCCCCGGGGCGTACAAGAGCATCGACGAGGTGATGGCGAACCAGTCCGACCTCGTCGAGGTGCTGCACACGCTCAAGCAAATCGTGTGCGTCAAGGGATGAGCGCGATCGACGACGCGGCGGAGCGCCTGCGGCGCGGGCCGAAGCTCGACCCGGCCGGGCCGGCGTTCTGGGACGTCCGTTTCCGCGAGCGTTTCACCCCGTGGGACGCGGGCGGCGTACCCGCTGCGGTGCGCGAGGTCCTCGCGCGGGAGCCCGCGAAGCTGCGCGTGCTGATCCCCGGCTGCGGCAGCGCGTACGAGGCGCGCGCCTTCGCCGAAGCCGGGCACGAGGTCGTCGCGATCGACTTCAGCGCCGCGGCGATCGACGCCGCACGCCGGGTGCTGGGCGACCTCGAGCGGATCCTCGTCCGCGGCGATTTCTTCGAGTTCGACTTCGGCACGCCGTTCGACCTGGTTTACGAACGGGCGTTTCTCTGCGCCCTGCCGCGCACGCACTGGCCCCGATGGGCGGGCCGAGTCGCCGAGCTGTTGCCGGCCAGCGGCCGCCTCGCCGGGTTCTTCTACTGGGACGACGCATCGGGCGGACCGCCGTTCGGTTTGAAGGCCGGCGAGCTGGAGTCGCTGCTCGCTCCCGCCTTCGATCGCATCGAGGACGCCCCGGTGGCCGACTCGATCGCGGTCTTCGCGGGCCGCGAGCGGTGGCAGACCTGGCGGCGGCACGAGCAAGACTGACCGGTTCCCGACGGCGTACACTGGGCCCCGACGGTCGTGGAGGGCCATCGCTCCGCAACGAGCTCCCCCGGCCCATGCCGACGGCGTGGAGGAATTCACGCCGGCACATAGTCTTCCGCCCGATGCGTGAAGGAACACGCGCTCGGCCGAGCCGGCTGGCACCGTGCTTGCTCGGTGGCGAACGGTCTTCGCCAAAACAAGGAGCGACAACATGGCTGACACCGACCTCGCTGACCTGGAAGCGCCGGAGCTCGAAGCCGACGACCACGACGAGGAAGTCGTGACCCGCGCCGGCTGGCCAGGGCAGCTGCGCCGCAAGGGCTCGTCATCCGAACTCCCCGCCCCGCAGAGCTATCTCGACCTGCCGACCTGGCTGAACGGGCCGGCGAAGCGCCCAACGCCGGAGGACGCGCTCCAGTAGCGCCGCGCGGCGGCACCTCGCACCAGATCGCCCGAACGCCGCGGTCAGCCGATCGCCCGGCAGACCGCTTTCAGGTCGACGTTCCCTCCCGAAACGATCACGCCGATCCGCCGGCCGCGGACGGCGTCGCCCCGCTTGAAAAGGCCGGCGGCAGCGAGCGCGCCGGTCGGCTCGACGACGATCTTCATCCGCTCCCAGAGGTAGCGCATCGCGTCGAGCAGCTCGCGGTCGCTCACCGTCATCATGTCGTGGACGTAAGCGAGCACGAGCGGGAAGGTGATCTTCCCGAGCGACGGCGTGCGCGCGCCGTCGGCGATGGTCTCCGGGTTGTGGACAGTCTGGAGCGTCTTCGTCCGGAACGAGCGCGTCGCATCGTCGCCTGCCTCTGGCTCGACGCCGACGACTTGGCAGCCCGGCGCGAGCTGCGCGGCCGCGATCGCGCAACCCGACAGCAATCCACCGCCACCGCAGGGCACGAACAGCCAATCGAGCGGTCCCCGGTCCTCGATCAGCTCCTTCGCCGCGGTGCCCTGCCCGGCGACGACGTGCGCGTGGTCGTACGGTGGGACGACTGCGAGTCCCCTCTCGGCGGCGATCTGCGCGCCGAGCGCGTCGCGCGTCGTCCGGCGAGTGTCGTAGGTCACGACTTCGGCCCCGTACCCGCGGGTCGCGGCGAGCTTCACCGGCGGCGCATCCTCGGGCATGACGATGACAGTCTGGATACCGAGCAGCCGGCCGGCGAGCGCGACCGCCTGCGCGTGGTTGCCCGAGGAGAAGGTGAGGACGCCGCGCCCTCGTTCGGCATCGGGGAGCTGGGAGAGCGCGTTGTACGCGCCGCGAAACTTGAACGCGCCGATGCGCTGGAAGTTCTCGCACTTGAAGAACACCTCCGCCCCGACCCGTGCGTCCACGGTGCGCGAGGTCAGGACCGGCGTGCGATGCGCGTGGCCGGCGAGCCGGGCGGCGGCGGCTTCGACGTCGGCGTACTTGACCGGAAGGGAACGGTCGCGGCTGTTCATCCTGGGGCGGTTCGGCGATGGGTCGGCCAGGAATTCTACGCCGCCCCCAGCGCCCAATTCTCCGTTCACTTTGCGACCAGCTGCCGAAAATGAGCGGCCATTCGAGCGGCGTCGGCGTCAAGGCCGGTGAATAGCCGGAACGCCCCGACCGCCTGGAAGACCGCCATGCCGCTCCCGTCCAGAGTGCGGCAACCCTTCGCTCGCGCCACGCGGAGGAGCTCGGTCTCCATCGGGAAATAGACGATCTCGGCGATCCAATGCTGGCTGTGGAGCAACGCCGCTTTCAGCGGCAGCCCGGGCCGCTTTTCCATGCCGGTTGGCGGGCACTGGATCAGGCCGTCGGCGCCCGCCATCGCCGCCGCGGGCTCGGCGTCGGATACGCTTCAGCGGAGACAGCGGGGGTCTCAGCCCTGGTAGCCCATGAGCCTGGGCAGAAAGAGCACGAGTCCCGGTATGAGGGTAATCAGCGCCAGTGCGCCGAACATGACGGCGAGAAACGGCATGACCTCGCGCACGAGGTCCTTGAGCGTCACCTCCGCGATCTTCACCATCATGAAAAGCAGAAGGCCGTAAGGCGGGGTGATCAGGCCGATCATGATGTTCACGACCGCGACCACCCCGAAGTGGACGGGGTCGATGCCCAGCGCCTGCGCGGTCGGGAGGAGAACCGGAACGATGATCAGCAGGATCGTGGTTCCTTCCAGGAAGCAGCCGAGGATCAGGAGGAGGAGGTTCGCGAACAGGAGGAAGGTGAGCGGCGAGAGCTCGTACACCTTCAGCATGGCGCCGAGCGTCTTGGGAATGTTCTCGACCGTAATAACGTAGTTGAAGACCAGCGCGCCGGCGATCAGCATGCCGATCGATATCGTGATGCGCGCGCTGGCCAGCAGCGAGTTGTAGACGTCGCACCAGCCGACGGTGCGATAGAGAAAAGCGGAAACCAGCAGCGCGTACGCAGCGGCGAGGGCGGCGGCTTCCGTGGGCGTCGTCACTCCGCTGTAAAGGCAGCCGAGCAGGATCACGGGCATCATCAGGGCGGGGAAGGCTTGCCACGTGACGCGCGGCAGCTCGCGCAGCGGGACGGGTTTCTCGACCGGGAAATTTCTTCGCCGGGCGGTGAACGCGATCAGGAGCATCTGCACGACGCCGATGAGAAGACCCGGGACGACCCCGCCGAGGAACAGGTAGCCGATGGACGTGTCGGAGACCAGGGCGTACAGCACCAGCGGGATCGAGGGCGGGATGATGGGCCCCATGACCGAGGATGCCGCCGTCAGGGCGGCGGCGAAGCTCGCCGTGTATTTGCCGTCCTGAGTCATCAATTTCTGCATCAGCTTGCCCGAGCCCGCGGCATCCGCGAGGGCAGAGCCCGACATGCTGGCGAAGACGACGCTTTGCACGACGTTGACCTGGGCGAGGCCGCCGCGGAAGCGCCCGACGAGCGCGTTGCAGAAGCGCAGCAGCCGTTCCGTGATGCTGCCGCTGGTCATGAACTCGGCGGCGAGGATGAACAGCGGAATGGCCAGCAGCACGAAGCTCGTATACATGCCGTTGAGCAGCTGCTCGGCCGCGGTCCCCATGTCGAGGCCGGCCAGGAGAAGATAAAGAACCGATCCGCCGATCATCGCATGTCCGATCGGCAGCCCGAGCAGGCTGAGGGCGACGATCGCCATGACGGCGAGGGCGAAGGGGTTGGTGGGATTCACAGGCCGGAGCTCAGCGTCGTCGAATCGCGGGCCTCGGGATCCTTGCCGCGCAGCAGGTGCGACAGGATCCAGAGGTAACGGACAATGACGGCGACGGCGAAGAGCACGTAGATCGAGAACAGATAGTCGAAGCGGATCTTGAGATAGGACGTTTTCTCGACCTTCATGAAACTGACGTAGCTGACCGTTGCCGGGAGCGAGACGGCATACAGGGCCACGATCGAGACCCCGGTGATGATCCCAATGGCGAGACGCGTGCGGCGGCCCGCCGCCCCATGGATGAGGTCGAAGCGGATTTCCTCGCTTTCCTTCACGACGAAGGCGGCACCCCAGAGCACCAGCCACAGCCAGGTGATGACGCTCAGCTCGGAGGTCCAGCCGATCGGGAAGTTGAAGACATACCGGAAAACGATCTGGACGATGAAGGCCGCGAACATGACCGCGAGCAGGGCCGCAGCGACGTTTTCCGCGCGGCGCCGCAGCCACGCTCCGGCTTTCCCGACGAACGGATTCATTCCTGTGTCTCCCCAGGACTGCATGCCGCCGGCCGCGGGCGCGACCGGCGGACACGGAGGAGTTACTTCAGAGCGTTGATCTTCTCGAGCATCCCTTTCGGCCAGTCCTTCGCCTGGTCCGAGGCCAGGTATATCTTCTGAGCATACTCGCGGAAGGCCTTGACATTCGGGGTGTAAACCTCGAGGCCCTGCTTCTTGAAGCTCTCGGCCAGCTCCACTTCACGCTTCAGGTGCTCCGCCGCGCTCCAGTTGATCGCCTTGTCGGCCGCGGCCTGGAAGGCCTTCTGCTTGGCGGGCGACATGCTTCGCCAGGTTTTCAGGTTCACGGTGAGCAGGTCGAAACCGACGAGATGCGAGGTCAGCACGATCTGCGACATCACCTCGTAGAATTTCATCGCCTGGACATTGGGAAGCGGGTTGTCCTGGCCGTCGACCGCTCCGGTTTGCAGACCCGTATAGGTCTCGGCGAAAGCCATGGGCGTGGGATTCGCGCCAAGCGAGCGGCCCAGGAGCTGCCACGCATCGCCGGGGGGCATCCTGAGCTTGATGCCGGCCATATCGGCGGGCGTGGAGATCTTCTTCTTCGGCTTGAGGCCGACCTGCCGGGTGCCGAAGAACGTCGGCCCCAGGATTTTCACCTTGACCTCGTCCTCGGCCATCTTCTTCATCTGCGCGCCCAGGTCGCCGGCGAAGAAGGCGTTCAGGTGGTTGGCGTCCCGGAAGAGATACGCCGAAGTCAGGATCGACCACGCCGGGATCTGCTTGGAAATATCCTGCGCCGAAATATTGCCCATCTCCAGGTTGTCGCGCTGCAAGGCGACCAGTTCCGTGCCTTGCTTGAACATCGTCCCGGCATAGAAAGGCTCCACCTTGAAGTCGCCTTCGATCTCCTTCGCGAACATCCGGATCATGTCCGCGCGAATGTCCTTGTCGGAGAACACCGCCGCAAAGCGAATGGTGGGTTTGGCCTGCGCTGCGGCAGGCAACACGTACGCGGCAGCAAGAGCGGCACCTGCCTTGAGCGCCGAACGACGGTCGATCTTGAAGTTCATGCTCATCCTCCTCCTATGAAGTATGTGTGCCTGAAGAACCTGCTTCTATTTCTGCTTCATGCTCGCGATCTCATCGATTTCCTCCACGAGCATCAGGCCATCTTCCTCAGATAGCCGAAAATCACTTCGGTGACGATTTCGCGCCGCCGGCGGACATCCCCTTTGGCACCCATGTCGCGCTGAAATATCGCGCCGAAGGTGTATTGGTTGGTGACGTTGAACATGCCGAGAGCGGCGATTGCCATGTGGACTTCCACCGGGTCCGCATTCGCGCGGAAGGACCCTTCCGCCTGCCCGCGCGCGATGACGCGTGCCAGCGTATCGATGATCGGGCGGTTGAGCGAGCGCATCGCTTTCGACTTCCTGAGGTGGCGGCCTCTTGCCTGGTTCTCGGCCACAACGATGCGAACGAACCCTTCGTGGTCCAGGTAGTAGTTGAAGGTGAACTCGACGATGCTGCGAATGGCGTCCACCGGCGGCAGGTGATCCAGGTCGAGGAGGCTTTCCGCCTGCCGGATCTCGGCATACACGTGCTCGAGCACCGCCAGATAGACCTTTTCCTTGCTGCCGAAGTAATAGTTGATCATCGCGCGCGTCGTATGGGTGCGCGCGGCGATGGCATCCATGCTCGCGCCCTTGAAGCCCCTCGAGGCGAACTCGTCGATCGCCGCCTTGATGATCCGCGCGCGATTCGCTTCGGGCGCCTTTGGCTTGCACATGGCGGCGTTCCGTCCGCGCGGCAGTCCCGCATCGGGGGACAACGGAGCGGTGCCGGCAGCCTTCATGGCGCAAGGGTCCTTAGAATTAACGAAGTTGCAAATTAAACTTAGCAGACTCGTCAATTCAAGGCAACTGCGGGCCCCAATGCCGGCCGCGGTGTTCGAGCCGAGCGCCGGGGACCGGCTACTCGTCGTCGAGCGCGCCTGGGGGCAGATGCGCGGTCTCGGCCCAGACGTCGATCGACCAGCGTCGCCCCGCGATCCGAACCCGATTGACCCCGCCGTTCGGGATCGCGAACGTGCGCGGCAGCTCGAGCGGGATGTCCTTCGCCCAGCGATAGACCACGCCGAGCACCCCGCCGTGGGTGACGACCGCGATCGACGCTCCGGCGTGCGCGCGCGCGAGTCGGTCGAGCGCCACGACGACGCGGTCGCGGAACTGCGTGCCGCTCTCGCCTCCGGGCACGAGGTATTCGGCGTCGCGCGCGACGAGGCGAGCGTACGTCGCGGGGTGCGCGCGCTCGATCTCGGCCCAGGTCAGGCCCTCCAACTCGCCATAGCAGCGTTCGCGGAGCCCCGCGTCCGGGACGACGTCGCGCCCGAGGCGCGCCGCGATCGGCGCCGCCGTCTCGCGGGTGCGGCCGAGGTCGCTCGCCACCAAGAGCTCGACGCGCTCGTCCGCGAGCCGCGCGGCGAGCGCCGCGGCCTGAGCGCGCCCGGCGTCGGACAACGGGCTGTCCTGCCAACCCTGCAGACGGCCCGCGCGGTTCCAGACCGTCTCGCCGTGGCGCAGGAGGAGGAAGCTCGTCATCGGGCGTGAAAAATGCCACCCGGCTGGCACGCGCCGAAGCGCGGTCGGCGTGGTTCCGCTAGTGTATGTGACCGCGACGCCGAAAACCCAACGACGATGCCCGTCTCCCTCGACGCGACGACCGGCCAGCACATCGGCGACCGGGCGGAACAGCAGGACCGCGTCGCGATCATCCCCAGCAAGCGCCTGCGCGGAACGGCGCTGGTGGTCTTGGCCGACGGCGCCGGCGGCTACAAGGGCGGGGCCGCCGCGGCCGAGCAGGTCATCGGCACCTCCACCAACCTGTTCGAGCACTACTCGCCGAAAGACGAGACGCCGGAGCAGCTGCTTCGCGAGATCGTCGCCGAGGCCCACACCGTGATCCGCCTCAACCGGGTCCTCACCGAGGAGGAGCCGCACAGCACGATCGTCGCGATGCTCCTCCAGCCCGACCGCGTCGACTGGGGCTGGGTGGGCGACAGCCGGCTCTACCACTTCCGCGGCCCGACCCTGCAGAGCCGCACCAAGGATCATTCCTACGTGGAGCAGCAGATCGACGAGGGTCAGTGGCGGGAGGAGGACCGGCACAAACACCCCAACCGCAACCTGCTCCTCCAGGCGCTCGGCCATTCCGAGCCGCCGGTTCCGAGCTTCGCCTCGTCGGCGCAGCTCGTCCCCGGCGACGCGTTCCTCCTGTGCAGCGACGGGCTCTGGGACTACTTCAGCGACGCGGAGATCGGCAAGGTGCTCGCGTCGCTGCCGCCGCGCAAGGCGGCCGAGATGCTGATCGCCTCGGCGCGCGCGCGCGTGACCAACGGCAAGGGCGACAACGTCTCCGTCGCGATCATGAAACTCTCGGCGAGCTAGACATCCCCGCTCGCATCCGCCCGGTCAGCGCCCCAGCCAGCCCCGCCGCAGCTTGAGCGCGCGCGCCGCCGCGCGCTTGTCGAACCGCAGCACGCAGGTGTCCGCCGGCGCCGCGGCAAGCGCGATCTCGCGCGCGAGCAGCTCGTCGCGCCGGAAGGCGTGCACCCGGACCCGGTCGCCCGGCCGGAGCGCGGCGAGGCGCGCCTCCAGGGTCCGCGGCGTGACGCGGATCCCGTCGATCGCCACGACCACGTCCCCGGCGGCCAGCCCGGCGCGCTGCGCCGCACCGCCGTCGAGGACGTGCGTGAGCCGGACGTCCGCCCCCTCGGTCGCGGTGCGCGCGCCGAGGCTCACCCGCTCGGCGAGCGTGGCGGCGCCCTTCGACGTCGGCTTCCCCCCGCGGTCCGACGGCCCTTCGGGCGGCCGTACCTCGAGCGCGACGCCCGCCGTCGCGAGCAGCGGTGCGAGCGGCAGCTCGTCGGTCGACCGGAGCCATTGGTCGAAGAGCGCGCGCAGCTTGAGTCCGCTCGCCTCCTCCGCGGTCCGCTCGACGCCGTCCTCCGGGACGCCGAGCCCGCTGCGGCCGTAGCGGCGCCAGAGCGCGCGCATCACGTCGTCGAGCGAACGGCGCCCCGCGGTGCGGCTGCGAAGCTGCAGATCGAGGCACAGCGCGACGAGGCTGCCCTTGCCGTAGTAGCTGACGATCGCGTTCGGTGAGTTCTCGTCCTGCCGGTAGTACTTGATCCAGGCGTCCCAGCTCGACTCGGCGACGGTCTGGCGGCGCCGGCCGGGGGTGCGCAGGAGCTGGGTGATCGACCGGCCCAGGGCTTCGAGGTAGTCCTCGGGGCCGAGGAGCCCGCAGCGCACGAGCGCGAGATCGTCGTAGTACGACGTGACGCCCTCGAACGCCCACAGCAGCGTGGTGTAGCTCTCGCGATCGAGGTCATAGGGGGTGAAGGCCGCCGGCCGGATGCGCTTGACGTTCCAGGCGTGGAAGTACTCGTGGCTCGCCAGGCCGAGAAACGTGCGATAGCTCTCGGTGGCCGCCTTCACGCCGGGGCGCGGGAGATCGTCGCGGCTGCACAGCAGGGCGGCGGAGGCGCGGTGCTCCAGCCCGCCGTAGCCTTCGCCGACCGCGGTGACGAGAAACACGTAGCGGTCCATGGGCGCGGGAGTGCCGAAGAAGCGGATCTGCCACTCGCACAGCCGCCTCAGATCGCGCGCGAGGCGATCGGTGTCCGCGCCGTGACGCCCGGTGATCGCGATCTCGTGCGGCACGCCGCACGCCGTGAATGGAACGTGGGTGAAGGTTCCCATCTCGACCGGATGGTCGATGAACTCGTCGTAGTCCGCGGCGCCGTACGTTCCGAAACCGAGGGCGCGCGCGTCGCGGCGCGGCATCGCCGTCGCGACCCGCCACGCCGAGGTGCGTCGACCGGGCGGCGGCACGATCTCGACCTCGCACGCGCGCTCCTCCTTGCCGAGCACCCGGAGGAAGACGCTCGGCCCGTTGAAGAAAGCGTGGGTCGTGTCGAGGTGCGCGCCGCGGACCGACAGGTCCCACGCGTAGATCTCGGCGATCACCGTGAGCGGGCCGCGAGCGGGTGCCGCCCGCCAGGTGTGCTTGTCCGTCTTGACGAGCGGGATCCGCGCGCCGCGCGACTCGGCGTGGATCGCCACGACGTGCCGCGCAAAGTCGCGGATCAGGTAGCTGCCGGGGATCCAGGCCGGAAGCGCGAAGCGCTGCCCCGCGGGATCGGGATCGGCGACGGTGCAACTCACCTCGAACAGGTGCGCGTGCGGGTGCTTCGGCTGGATGCGGTAGCGGATCGGGGGTCGGTTCTTCATCTTCGAGGCCGGATAATGCCTTGCCCCTGGAAGGCGACGCCAGGACGCGTCGGGCCGCGGCGCCACCCGCCAGCGCGGTCGCGCCGCATCACGCTCGTCGGCCCAAACCCGCCGTTCGGCGGCAAGTCCTTATTTTTTAGTGCGTTTCCGGACCGTTTCGTGGAGAATTCCCGCCGCCGCACCGGGCTTGGACCGCGGCTTGCTTCGCTGCAACAGGAGCCGCCTAGCCCACAGCAACAGAATGTCGAACCCCTACGCGCACCGAGTGCAACCCTTCCGACGCCGCCTATTGCAGGTCGCCGTCGCGTCCTGCTTCGCGACCGCCGTGCACGCCAATCCCGTCGGCCCCTCCGTGGTGAGCGGTGCGGCGACGTTCAACGCCGTCGGGAAGAACTTGACGGTCACCAACTCGCCCGGCGCGATCATCAACTGGCAGGGTTTCTCGATCCGGCCCAGTGAGGTGACCCGGTTCGTCCAGTCGGGGACCGCGAGCGCGGTCCTGAACCGGGTCACGGGACCCGAGCACTCGGCGATCCTCGGGCAGCTCCTCTCCAACGGCCGGGTATTCCTGATCAACCCGAACGGCGTGACGGTCGGGGCCGGCGCCAGGATCGACACGGCGGGCTTCGTCGCCTCGAGCCTGAACCTCTCGAACGAAGACTTTCTCGCCGGCAAGTTCCGCTTCACCGACTCCGGCAGCGCCGGAAGAGTGACCAACGCCGGCACGATCAACGCTCACTCCGGCGGGTCGGTGTACCTCGTCGCGCCGACCGTGGAGAACCACGGGGTGATCACGGCGCCGAATGGCGATGTGATGCTCGCGGCAGGGAAGAGCGTAGAGCTCGTTTCGACGGCGAGCCCGGACATCCGGGTGCAGATCCAGGCGGGCGGCGAGGTGCTCAACGTGGGCCAGCTGGTGGCCGAGAGCGGGCGCGTGGGAATCTTCGGCGCCGCGATCCGCAATGCCGGAGCCGTCATCGCCGACAGTGCGACGGTGAATTCCGCCGGCAACATCGTTCTCAAAGCGACCCACGGCGTGACGCTGGATGCCACGAGCGTTGTCAGCGCGAACGGCTCGAAAGGCGGCGCGGTCACGGTCCAGGCTGAAGGCGGCACGCTGCTCGCGGACGGGAAGGTCGAGGCCAAGGGGGCTCAATCGATCGGCGGGACGGTGAAGCTGCTCGGCGAGCAAGTCGGCCTCGTCGGCCAGGCGCGCATCGATGCCTCCGGCGCGGCCGGCGGCGGAACGGTGCTCGCCGGGGGCGACTACCAGGGCAAGAACCCCGAGGTGCAGAACGCGAAGGCGAGCTACGTCGGCGCCGACGCGACCGTCACGGTCGATGCGACGCAAGCGGGCGATGGCGGCAAGGCGATCGTCTGGGCCGACGGTGCGACGCGCTTCCTCGGGACGGCGTCGGCGCGCGGCGGAGCGAGCGCGGGTGACGGCGGCTTCGTCGAGGTTTCGGGCAAGGACTGGCTCGCGTTCACCGGCCGCGTCGACACCTCGGCGCCGGCCGGGCGGACCGGCACGCTGCTCCTCGATCCGACCAACATCACGATCAGCACGGCGGCAACCTCCTTCGGCACGTGCCCGCCGGCGGGGCCCTGCTTCACCCTGACCGGGAACCCGGCGACCGCGAACCTCAACGTCACCGACCTGCTGAACGCGCTCACGAACACCAATGTCGCCGTGAACACGTCCTCGACGGCCGGTAGCCCGGGTGACATCACGGTCTCGAATGCGGTGACCTACGCCGGCGCGGCCGCACGGACGCTGACGCTCACCGCCAACCGCAACGTCAACATCAATCAGGCCGTCAGCTCCACGGGCGGCGCACTCGGACTCACCATCAGCGCCGGCACCGGCGCGGTAAATTTCGGCGCGACGGGCAGCATCGCGACCAACGGCGGCGCGGTCTCGATCACCTCCGCGACCGGCGGTGGCCTGCGCGGCATCAACTTCGGCGCGGGAGGCCTGACGCTCAACTCGGCGGGCAACTTCACCCAGGCGAGCGGCGTGCTCGCAGGCTCCGGCACGGTGACGAAGAACGGTGCGGGCGGACTCACGTTGTCACGGGCGAACACCTACACCGGCGCGACCGTCGTCAACGCCGGCACGGTCACGGTCGCGAACGCCACCGGGCTCGGCACGGCGGCCGCGGGCACCACGGTCAACGCCGGCGCGACGCTCGCGATGAACGGCCTCACCGTGGCCGGCGAGGCGCTCACGCTGAACGGCGGGACGCTTTCGCGCGCGGCGGGTAACCCGAACTGGAACGGCACGGTAAACCTGGCGGCGACCAGCACCGTGACGGGCGTCGCCGGGACGTTGACCCTCGGCGGCGTCGTGAGCGGCGCGGGCGGCCTGACGAAGACCGGGGCCGGGACCGTCCGGCTGAGCGGCAACAACACCTATGCCGGCGTCACGACCGTGAACGCGGGGACACTCATCGTCAACAACGCAAACGCCCTCGGCACGGCGGCGGGCG
>Ga0209342_10005039_pt1 | contig 13595 bp, 12 predicted proteins | sample RifCSP16_2_FD_184023 | JGI IMG/M metagenome (GOLD analysis project Ga0209342, IMG submission 184023) | Soil microbial communities from Rifle, Colorado - Rifle CSP2_sed 16_2 (SPAdes) (version 2) | ecosystem: Environmental > Terrestrial > Deep subsurface > Rock core/Sediment | place: Rifle... | reverse complement strand
ACGGTTGCCGCCGATCACGGCCCGGGCGGTCGTCGCCCCACCTTACCAGCTTGCCGGGTCACGACCCGGCCTACTACTTCACTTCGCCCACCAACTTTCACACTTCACACTTGAGTTTTTTCCATGCCCATCGAAATGGATCAACTGGTTGCCTTGTGCAAACGTCGCGGTTTCCTCTTTCAGTCGAGCGAGATCTACGGGGGCCTGAACGGCTTTTGGGACTATGGGCCGATGGGCGTCGAGCTGAAGCGGAACGTCCGCGAGGCCTGGTGGCGCGACATGGTCACCTCGCACAACGAGATGGTTGTTCCGCTGGGCGCTCCTTCGACCTACGAAATGGTCGGGCTCGACTGCACGATCATCATGCATCCGCAGGTCTGGAAGTGCTCGGGGCATTATGATCTGTTTCACGATTTCCTGGTCGATTGCCGTGAGTCCAAGGGCCGTTATCGCTACGATCAGGTCTACGGCCGCTGGGTCGAGGGACGGGGGCAGCGGTTTTTCGTCGCCACCCAGGATCCCAGCAGCGCGGGCGAAGAGGCCATGCGTCATCAGGCGTTGAAGTTCCTGGGGCTCCGCGCCAAGGACGCCGACGAACTCCAATGGCAAGGCCCGATGGTCTGCCTGACGACGATCGACGATTTTTCGAAGGTGCTTGGGCCCGACGCCAAGACGCTGGGCACGCTGACCGAGCCGCGCGAGTTCAACTTGATGTTCGAGACCCACACCGGCGCGATCCGCAACGAGACCAGCAAGACGTTCCTGCGGCCCGAGACGGCGCAGGGCATGTTCGTCAACTTCAAGAACGTGCTCGACAGCACGCGGGTCAAGATCCCGTTCGGCATCGCGCAGATGGGCAAGAGTTTTCGCAACGAGATTACCCCGCGCAACTTCACGTTCCGCTCGCGCGAGTTCGAGCAGATGGAGATCGAGTTCTTCTGCCGGCCCGAGACGTCGGCCGACTGGTACAAGTACTGGCGCGACCGGCGGTTCCAGTGGTATCTCAATCTGGGCCTGTCGCCCGAGCGGCTGCGGCTGCGCGACCATGACCCGGAGGAGTTGAGCCACTACTCGACCGGCACGGCCGATATCGAGTACGCCTTCCCGTTCATGGCCGCCGGCGAGTTCGGCGAGTTGGAGGGCGTGGCCCATCGAGGCGATTTCGACCTGCGCAGCCACATGGAAGGCAAGCTCGACCCGAAGAGCCGGCCGCTTGAGGTCGAGAAGGACGAGCACGGCCAGCCGCGTTACCGAGGCAGCGGGCGCGATCTGTCGTACTTCGACGAGCAGACCAAGGAGCGGTACCTTCCGCACGTTATCGAGCCCTCGGCCGGCGCCGATCGGGCGACGCTCGCGTTTCTCTGCGAGGCCTATTGCGAAGACGAAGCGCCCGACGAAAACGGCAAGCCGACCAAGCGGACCGTCATGCGGTTCCACCCGCGACTCGCGCCGTACAAAGCGGCCGTGTTTCCGTTGGTTCGCAAGGACGGCATGCCCGAGGTGGCCCAGGAGATCTATGGCGCGCTCAAGCCTCGCATGAACGTGTTCTACGACGAGAAGTCGGCGGTGGGCCGTCGCTATCGCCGCCAGGACGAAATCGGTACGCCGTTCTGCATCACGGTCGACGGCCAGACGCTGGCCGACGGCACCGTCACAATCCGCGACCGCGACACGCTCCGCCAGTGGCGCGTGCATAAGAGCGAGTGCGTGGCGGAGATTGAGCGGCTCGTCAGCGGGCAGTGATTGGGGGCGAGGGACGGGAGGCGGGGGACGGGGGATGGGACGTTAGCCGTCGAGGCGGCTCGACGTTGCGCAACGGTGGTATGCATAATCCTATCAGCATGACGACAGAGGGTTGAGATTCTTATCCTGATTCTGCCCAAGGACAGATAACAATGATTGTCCTCGACACACACGCCATTCGAAATCTCAACTGGGGCGATGCTCAACTGTTTGGTTTCGTCTGGGAAAATGAAGGCAGGGATCTCAAGCTCTTCATCAACCACGCGTCGAAGCCGATCTCTGCGTTAACATGCTATTGGGCTAGTGACCTGCAGGTCGATCTAAACTGGGATCGACCGCCAGTACAAGCCGGCATGGCTTCTCCGCGACGAGGTGGCCCTCTCTTGTCATGGGCGTGCCAAATTGAGGCCACCGGTGATGGACGATGGAAGGTCTTTTTTGATTTTGCGCAAGATGGATGCCTTTCGCTGGAATGTGAAAAAATTGCCGCAGTTGGGTCGCCCGACTACAACCTCCCAATGGACTGCATTCCGCATCAAAAGTAGAATTCGAGCGTATGGCACGCACGCAATGGACGTGGAGTGTGTCGAATTCTGGACCGACGGAGGACTCACCCCAATGATTCACAAACTCGCGCTCTTAGCCTTGGCCGGGAGTCTCGGCACGTTGGCTCGCTACGGGTTGGCCGGGCTGGTTCATCGGTACGACGGGGCGTCGTTTCCGTGGGGGACGCTCGCGGTGAACGTCACGGGCTGTTTTCTCGTGGGACTGCTGGCCGCGCTGTTCGAAAGTCGCTGGCCGGTCACCGGTGAGACCCGGGTGATCCTGTTGGTCGGGTTCATGGGCGCGTTCACCACGTTTTCGGCTTACATTCTCGAGACGGGCGAATTGGTCCGCACGGCCGAATGGCTCCGCGCGGCGGTGAACGTCGGTCTGCAAAACGGCCTGGGGTTCGTTGCCCTGCTGGCCGGCGCCATGTTGGGACGCATGGTTTGAGAGAATAGAGACAGAACAAATAAAACATTCCAAAATACTTTGCCCATGCCTGACTCTCATCTTGTCCATCCTGTTAATCCTGTCCAATAAGAAAATCGACAGGATTTACAAGATGAACAGGAGGAAGGAAATGGGAATCGGTTTGAATGGTCGTTTCTTTCTTCTTGCGTCTAACGACGACGGCAAACATCCCTTAGGCCGCTGGAACGGGAGATCCCATTGATGAAACTGCCTGCCGAAGCCTTTTTGTTGCGTGTCTTCATCGGCGAGAGCGACAAGGTCCACGGGCGGCCGCTTTATGAAGTGATCGTCGAGGAGGCCCGGCGTCGCGGGCTGGCCGGCGCGACGGTCGTGCGGGGCTGCCTGGGCTTCGGTGCCAACAGCCGCATCCACACGTCCAAGGTGCTGCGGCTGTCGGAAGACCTGCCCGTGGTGATCGAAATCGTCGACCGCGAGGACCGCATCGAAGCCTTCCTGCCGGATCTCGACGGGATGATCACCGAGGGCCTTGTCACGCTGGAAAAGGTTCGCGTGATTGCCTATCGGCACGACGCGGGACAGCAGCCGTAGTGGACCAACCATCGGTCAATGTCAGGCAATTCCGTATTCATCAGGCTCCGTGTGATGGCCGTGTGATGGCCGCATGGAAGCGTGATTTTGAACCTCACGCGGAGCGTGAGGAGTACGGGTGGGGCGTCTCTGCCCCTTGTCCAACGCCAAATCGCCTGTCATGCTAAGGGTTTCGGGCCGTTCGCATTGGGGCCTTTGGACGCGGCCGTGCCCGGCGGCGGGAGTGTCCGCAGCAGGTATTTCTATCACAAAACGTTTATTTCCACCGGTTCCCCGCCGCGGGTTGCGTCGACGGGTGGCCCTTGGAGGGTTCGGCAAGGTAGAATTCCGAAGCGGGATGCCCTTCGCGTTCCCGACCAATTTGCAATCTTTTCGTCGGGTTACAACCCGGCCTACGGACTACGGACTTTTCGCCGGGTCACGACCCGGCCTACGGACTACCAACTATGCCCTGGGAATATAGCGAAAAAACCAAACAGCTCTTCATGGACGCCGTTCACGGCAAGCCGGGCACTCATCTGGGCGAGATCGAGGAGCCTGACGGGCTGGGCGAGCACGGCTCCATTGCCTGCGGCGACGCGATGCGGTTCATGTTTCGCGTCGAGCGCCATCCGACCGACCCGACGAAGGACGTGATCACGGCGGCCCGGTATTTGACGTTCGGTTGCACATCGGCGATCGCCGCGTCGGAGGCGCTCTGTGCGATCATCGAGCAGGGGCGCTACACGCCGATCGAGGCCCTGAAGATCAAAAATCAGGACATCGTCAATTTTCTCGAAGGGCTGCCGTCGCAAAAAATCCACTGCTCGGTGATGGGCGCCGAGGCGCTCGAAGCGGCCGTGTTCAACTGGGCTCAGCGGCGCGGCGTGGACTTGCGCGAGCTGGGCGTCGATATCCACGCCGACGAGCAGGAGGAAGGCCGCATCGTCTGCAAGTGCTTCTCGATGACCGAGCCTTATTTGCGGCGCAAGATCAAGGAACTCAACCTGCGGACCATTCCCGAGATCACCGGCGCCCTGAAGGCGGGCGGGGCGTGCATGTCGTGCCACCACACGCCGGGCGGATTGCAGGATCTGCTGGACGACATCTGGGGCAAGCACCCGATGAAACTGCCCGTGCTACCCGTCGGCGGGATGCCGGCCGACACCGAGGTGCCCGGCGCGGCGGATGCGTCCCAACTCTCGCCGGGCATGTCGCCCTACCAGTTCAGCAAGCAGGTCGAAAGCGTTCTGGAGCACCACGTCCGGCCGCTCTTGCAAAAAGACGGCGGCGACGTCGAGATCGTCGATATCAAGGGCGCTCGGGTCTATTGCCGTTTCATCGGCGCTTGCGCCGGCTGTCAGGCCGCCGCGCAGACGCTGAAACTGCTTGTCGAAGGACCGTTGAAAGAACACGTGGACGAGCGAATTCGAGTCATTCAAGTTTGAGGAGTGTTTTTGGAACCACAGATGAACACAGATAAACACAGATGAGGGATCAGGAATCGGGGATCAGAAGGCGAGAGACTGAAGGTACCACGTGGCGTGGATTTCAAATCTCAAATTTGAGATCTCAGAGGTCCGATTTGAGAGGTAGCAGTCCGATACATCTATCCGTCACACCTATCTGTGTCCATCTGTGGTTCCCAAGAAAAGAACGATTCCATGAAGCTAGTTTACGCCGATAATAATGCCACGACGGCCGTCGCGCCGGAAGTGCTCGACGCGATGCTGCCGTTTTTCAAGGGCGAGTATTTCAATCCGAGTTCGATGTACGAGCCGGCCCAGGTCGTGTCACGGGCCGTGGCCGAATCGCGCGAGCAAATTGCCGGGCATTTCGGCGGCGTCGATCCGAAGCAGATTCTGTTCACCTCCTGCGCCACCGAGAGCAACAACACGGCGCTGCGCGGGGTGATGGACTCGTCGCCCCGGCGGCGGCACGTGGTGACCACGGCGGTCGAGCATCCGGCCGTGTTGGGCGTGTGCAAAGACCTGGCTCGACGGGGCTGCGACGTCACTTTTCTGCCGGTCGACGGCGAGGGCAATCTGGACATGGGCGAGTTCGTCCGGGCGCTGCGCCACGACACGGCCCTCGTGTCGATCATGCACGCTAACAACGAGACGGGCGTGATCTTTCCGATCGACGAACTCGCGCGAATCACGAAGGAAACCGATCCGCAAATCGTCTTCCACACCGACGCGACCCAATCGGTCGGCAAGCTGCCGATCGACCTGACCGGGCGATACGCCCATGTCGATCTACTTTCGTTTTCCGGTCACAAGCTCCACGCGCCCAAGGGCGTCGGCGCGCTGTTCGTGCGGCGTGGGACGCCCTGCCGGTCGTTCATGATCGGCGGCCACCAGGAGGGCGGACGCCGGGCAGGCACCGAAAACGTCGCCTCGATCGTCGGCATGGCCCGGGCCGTCGCGCTGGCGGTTGAAAAGCACGAGGAGGATGAGGCTCGGATCACCGGCCTGCGCGACCGGCTCGAAGCGACGTTGCTGGAGCGAATTCCCTACATGCAGATCAACGGCCGCGGCGCGCCGCGTCTGCCGGGCACGTCGAATCTGTCGTGCCACTACATCGAAGGCGAGGGGATGCTCTTCGAGCTGAGCGCCGAGGGCATCTGCGCGTCGAGCGGTTCGGCCTGCACGTCCGGCTCGCTGGAGCCGTCGCACGTGCTTTTGGCCCTGAAGGTGCCGTTCACGGCCGTGCATGGCTCGATCCGTTTCAGCTTGAGCCGCTATAACACCGATGAGGATATTGATCGGATCATCGACGTTTTTCCGCGCGTGGTCGAGCGGTTGCGCCACGCCTCGCCCTATTGGGACGCGGCCCATGGCGAACCGCGGGCCAACATCGAGAAGATGTTCGTCGCGCAACGCGGCAAGTAGCCCCCGTTCCACGAGGACCGCTCATGGACCAGACCGACAATCCCTACGCCAGCCCGGCGGAACCGGAACCGGGAGACGCGCTCGCCACCGACTTGGCCGAACTGCCGCCCGCCAAGCCGTATGCCTCGGCCAGGACCCGGGCGGTTTGGGCGATTATGTTCTTGGCGGCGATCCTGGCGGGCAGCATCGTGTCGGGTGTGTCCGACTATTTACAAATCGAGTTGCTGCAAAGGATGGAGAACGGGGATTTCACGACGGAAGAAACTCACTGGAACGATTCAAGACAACAACTGATCGGCTTCGTTCTCATAGTCGCGAGCATCGGTTCGATGATTTCATTCTTGATGTGGTTCCACCGTGCGCACCGCAATCTCCGGTCGCTCGGCGCGACGGAGTTGCGTTTTTCACCAGGTTGGGCCGTGGGCTGGTGGTTCATTCCCATCTTCAATCTCTTCCGCCCCTTTCAGGTGATGAGAGAGATTTGGAGAAACAGTGTTCCGACAACCGTTGTACCGGTCGAGGATACGTGGCAGCGACCGACGGGCTCGGCTCTCGTCGGTTGGTGGTGGGCGTTGTTCCTTGTGATGAATTGGTCGAACCGTGTTGTCATGCGAATTACAGACCGTGCGACGTCCATCGAGGAATTGGCCGTCGCTAGCTGGCTTGGTCTGGCAAGTGCTCTGCTCATCGTACTCGCCGCCCTGCTGGCCATTCTCGTCGTCTACCGCGTCACGGCCAATCAGGAAAAACGATTCCGGCTGCTGATGGAAGGTGGCGAGCGCGACGCCGCACAGCTATGATTCTTGCCGCAGAGACACGGAGAAGATGGGGAACCACAGATGGACACAGATAAACACAGATTTCTATCTATCTGTGTTTATCTGTGTCCATCTGTGGTTCCAAATTGCATTGCGTCTTCCGTGGTGAAACTTCCGGCTAGACGGTAGGATGCGTGCTTGCACGCATCGGAAACATTTGGGCGTGCCTCTCAATGGTCAATGGTGCGTGCAAGCACGCACCCTACAAGTTATCCAGCTAGACGCTCTGTCCGGTCAGGTGGCCCGTGCTGAAGGCGGCCTGGAGGTTGTAGCCGCCGATCGGGCCGTCGACGTCGAGCAGTTCGCCGGCGAAGAACAGGCCCGGCACGAGTCGGCTTTGCATGGTGCGTGAATCGACTTCGTCCAGGGCGACTCCGCCTGCCGTGACTTCGGCTTTCTCGAAGCCAAGCGTGCCGGTGGTGGGCAGGACGAGCCGCTTGATCGCGTGGACCAGCGCGACTCGCTCGCCGCGCGACAGCTCGGCCAGGCGGCGATCGGGCGGCACGTCGGACGCTCGGCAAAGCGACTCGGCCAACCGGCCCGGCAGCCATTGAGCCAGCAGATTCGACGCCGTGCGGCGGCCCTCGCGCGACGCAGCCTCGGCCAACGCGGCGGCGAGTTGCTCCTCATTCACGTCGGGCAGGAAGTCGCAGGCCAACGCCGGCCGCCGGCCGCGAGGCGTCTCGCTCACGAAACGACTCAGATCCAACGCCACCGGGCCCGAGACTCCGAAGTGGGCGAACAAGAGCGAGCCACGCCGCTCAGCGATCGGCCGAGCCGGTTTAGAGGCTACGGCTGGCGAATCGGACGCCGTTGTCGAAGGGACCACTCGCAGCAACACGTCGGGCAGCGTGATTCCTTGCAACGCCTTGACCCAATCCACTTCGACGAGGATCGGCACGAGCGCCGGCCGCGGCGCGACGATCGCGTGGCCCAGCGCGGCGGCCCAACAGTAGCCGTCGCCCGTCGTGCCACAGCCCGGGTAGGATTGGCCGCCGGTGGTCAGGACGACCCGCCGGGCGTGGATTTCGCCGGTCTGCATGGTCAGACGGAATCCGTCGTGCTCGGCGGTGACGTCCACGATGGTTTGCTCGGTGCGGAGCGTCGCGCCGCTTTCGTTGAGCATCCGCAATGTGGCGGCCAGGACGTCGGCGGCTCGGTCGCTTGCCGGAAGGATTTTGCCGCCCGGCTCGGTTCGACAGGGCACTCCCAGCCGGGCCATCATTTCCACAAGCCCGGCTGGATCGAGCGAGGCCAGGGCCGAACGCAGGAAGCGGCCCGAAGAGCCGAACGCCTCGGCCACGGCCCGCGCGTCGCCGTCGTGGGTCAGGTTGCAGTGTCCGCCGCCCGAGATGAGAATTTTGACTCCCGGCTCGGCGTTCCGCTCGATGAGCAACGTTTTGTGTCCCCGTCGAGCCGCGCCGGCGGCGGCCATCAACCCGGCCGGACCCGCGCCGACGACCGCCACGTCCCAGAGCATGTGCGGAAGACCTATTTCGGACGAATTACGCATGATTCCATACTAACCCGAAGCGCAAGCGAGGGCAAATCTCCCAATCTCCAAAATCGCCAGCGAGGGCAAGCCGTTCTCAACCGACCTCGCTTGCGCTTCGGGTTGGTATGCGGCATGGAGCGAGAACACGGTGTGCGTCGAGCAGGCTCGACGGCTAACCATCGCATCACTCCGCCGCGTCCGGCCGGCCGAGTCGCTCGGTGAGCAGATCCAACTGGCTCCGCAGGTCGCTCAGGAGCATCTGGGGCGAAGCGCCGCCGGCCAAGTGAGCGTAGAACGCACTGCCCGTCGGCCGCGCGTCGGCCGACATGGCCGCGTCGCGTCGAAGCTGGACCAGCCGGCTGTCGAACTGCTCAATTTGCGAGGCCGTCCGGCGGTGTTCGTGCGCGAGGCGGTCGAGTTGCAGGACCAAGGCCACGATCAGGGCCAACACGCCGCCCAGGGCGATCGGCAGTCCGACGTTCCACAGATCGTCGCGTCGCACGACGGCCGACCAGGCCAGCAGCACGCCGCCGCAGGCCGACGCCATCAGGCCCAACGTGAGCGTCGTCCACGTGACGGCCCCGAGCAACACGCCGGCAAGGTTGAGATTTCCGTCCGACTGTCGCGCGGGCCGACGATCAAAATGCGGGCCCGGTCCCATGTCGTGGGCCGCGTCGATTCGGTAATGTTTTTTTCCGGGTGCGGACGTCGAGCCTCCGCCCGACTTGGACGCCACGCCGAGCACGCGGCCGATGTGGCGGAGATCCTCGTCCATTTCCCAGCCGTCGTAGCCGCTCGGATGCGGGACGCTGCCGGGCACGGACTTGGATTTATGTGAACGGGCCCGTCGCGCGGACCCCGACCGTGACCGCGCGGACGGCTCTTCGCCGACCGGCTTTCCACAACGGAGGCAGTAGAGACTGCCCGTTTCGGGGGAGGCCACTCGGGGCACATCTTGTCCACAGTTGTGACACCACATTGTGTTCCCTACATCGGGCCGCCCCGGTGTTAAACTGTAGGGATTCCGGTGTTTTTGAGGGCTAGTACCGCTGTCACACCTCCCTCTGGGAGAGGGCTAAAGTAAGGGCAAGCATCCCCGGGATATCACATTCTCGATGAACGCATTCACAACCGTAGGATGGGTTAAGTTGATAAGATGCCCCCCGTCTTCGACCATCTGGTCAGCCTGAACCCGAGCGGCGGGAATCGCCCGATCGAGCCGACCATGAATCTGGAAAATGGGTAAACTAGGATGCTCACTGGGCTCCCAATCGATGAGCGCCGGCAGGGCCCAGCGCATGAACCGCGAATCGGCCCGGCGGAACATGTCGATCCCCAGCCGTTGGATCTCCGGCGGCCAGCCGCTCAAACATCGCACGGCCGCCGGCGAAAGCCATTTTGCCAGCCGCATCGCCCCGTCCGGCAACCGCCGAGCCAGCGGCGCGAGCGGTCGATACCGGGCCAGCCCCTCGCGCGTCCGGCACGTGGCGATGAGAACCAATGAGTCCGGCTTCAGATGCCGGGCCATCTCATAGGCGATCATCCCGCCCAGCGACACGCCGCCGAGCACCATCGGCCCGTCGCCCCGCCGCGCGATCGTCTCGGCCAGCCGGCCCGCGTAATGCGGCAACGTCTCGCCCCGCTCCGTCGCAATCCACGGCGGCACGACAAGCCCCGGAAACGCCCCCGCTTGTGGATCGAACATCCGCCAATCGGCCCCGAGGCCGGGGAGAAAAGTGAGTTGGAAGGGTCTGGCCATTACGCATGTTTCCCGTAGGCCGGGTTGAAACCCGGCGCGATCTTGAATCGTGCCGGGTTTTAACCCGGCCTACGCACTACGCACCCCGCTGTCTACTGCCTGCTGCCCGCTGCTTCAACCCAATCCCCGCGGAGCCAATCGATCAGCAATTCGATTTCACGGTCGGTCAGCAAGTTCTTCGACTCATCGTCCGCCGCGCCGTAGGCCTGCATCCGGTCGTTTTTCGCGCCGTAGAACCGCGGATCGGCCGGGTTGCGGACGATGCCGATCATCCACTCGCGCGAGGCGTAGCCGTTTAATTGCGGCGCAATGCCCAATTGGCCGCTGTCACCGAACTGGTGACAGTCGGTGCAGTAGCCTTCGTTGCCGCCGATCAACGCGCGACCTTCCGCGATTTTTATGGCGTCCTTTCGATCCATCTCGGACTGGGCCGGCAATTTCGCCTCGGCCGAAAGGGTCATCACGATCTGGTCGAGTTCCTCGCGGTCCTCGGGCTCCAAATCCGAAAACGTGTCGCGGACGAACTGGGCCATTTCGCCTCGTTTGAACGCCGTGTTGCCGAAATATTCCGGCCCGACGATTCGCTTGGGATCGAGCAACCCGGAGAGCCAGCGGCGCGAGCCGTAGGCGAACAAGTTGGGCGCGGTGGATTCCTCGGCCTTGATGTCGTCGGGCGATTGGCCGACGTAGTCGTGGCACGTCGCGCAGTGGCGGCGGAACAGGATCGGCCCCTGTGTCTTCGGATCGTTGTGCAGCAATTCCAACGCGCCGGCCGGCGGAATCCCGCCGCGATGGGCGATGAGCGTCAACATCCGCTCGGCCGCCAGCCGGTTCTCGCGGATGGCCCGTTGATGCAGCTCGTCAGCCCGATCCTGGGCCACGACCTTGAACGAAAGCCAGACGTTGCCCACCAACAGCACGACAAGGACGACGATATTCAACGCATGGCCCAGAGGCAATCGACCGAAGCGGACCCGGCCGATCCAAGGCATCAGCACGAAGAACAGCACCACTGCGCCGGGAATGACGAAGATCGGCACAATCGTGTCGCCGGCGAACACGTCGAGCTTCGAGAATCCATACAGTCCCAAGAAAGCCCACTCAGGCCGGGCCGCGTCGTAAAACCCGACCGGATCGGCGGGCGGGCCGAGCGTCACGCCGCGCTCCGGCGCGTCCACGCCGTGCGACAAGGCACAACCAAACACCACCGCCAATAAAATGACACAACCCAGCACATTAACCAACGCCTGGCCGGGCCAGAAGCGTGTGCCCGACGTACTTTCCGAGCCGCGACCGTGAGGGAGCGGTTTTTCAGTCTCACGAGTCGCAACCGCTCCCTCACGGTCGCGGCTCGGTTCTTGTGATGAACCGACGGCGGAGAGTGCGGCGATCTTTTCTGTCCGTCGAGCAAACCAACCGCGAAACGCCAGCAGCAACAAAAACGCCCCGGCGAAAACGATCGTGTGCAACGCCGTGAACTGGGCGAGCGTCAGGTTGCCGAACTCCGGTCCGGCGGCGGCCAGTTTGAACAGCGACTCGCCCACCCCGGGCAGCGCTTCAAGAAAACCGACGCGCGTCAGCGTGGCCGAACGGCTATTGTCGTCCCAGGCGAGCAAGTCGCCCGTGAGCAACTGCGCCAACGCGACCAGTCCCAAGAGCAGTATCGACCAGTAGACGAATTCACGGCCCGCGCGATACGTGCCGCGAAAAATCATGCCCAGCAGGTAAAGCCACACCAGCACGAGCACGGCCTGGCCGGTGTAGTGATGGACCGCGCGCAGGAGCCACCCGCCCTGGACCTCATGCTGCAAATAATAAACGCTTTCCCAGGCCGTTTGCGTGCTGGGGCAATAGCGCATCAGCATGACGACGCCCGTGATGGCCTGAACGGCGAAAGCGAACGCCAACATGCAGGGCAACGCGCGGCACAGGCATGGCCGGCCTGGCACGCGACGTTCACGACATGCGGCGATCCACGTTCCCAGCCCGGTGCGTTCGTCGATCCATTTCCAGCAGGCATTCATCATGAGGCGACCACCTTCTCGGCGATGCCGGTTCGGAAGTTCTCGAATCGGACCCAAACCTCGTTGTCGCGGATCTCGACGTCGGGCAACGTGTCCATGTCGCGCGGACTCTTCGAGTGCTCGTCGGTCCGCCGTCCGTCGAGATCGAATCGGGCCGTGTGGCAAGGGCACAGAAAATCGCGGGCCGCCGCGTCGTAGCCGATCGCGCACCCCGCGTGCGGACAGACGACCGCCAGGGCCTTGACCCGGTCGGGCCCCACGCGGCGTAAGAAGACCGAGCCGATCGGCACGTTCTTATACAGCGTCCAGGCGTCCGTCCGATCGGCGATGATCGGAAATTTTTGCGGCGTGCCGTCCTCGGCAAGCGAATCGAGCGTCGTCACCCGGCACAATTGGCCCGACGCCTTCTTCTGTCGCAACGGGCTCAAAAAGGCGAACAACCCAGCCGCCGCCGGCACGGCCAGCGCCGCCGCGCCGAGCACGACGGTCGCCGCTCCGGCGAGAAAACCACGTCGGGAGGAAACGTCCGAACAGAATTCACCGCCACAATCGCGCGGTGAACGAGTCGAATTGGAAGAAGACGCTATTTTCATAAACAGAGCCCTATTCGCCGACCGTTTCCAATGCACGGTTCATCACGGAATTCGAGAGATACATCCCCGCGGACCGCAATTGATCGAGAACGGGCCTTGCCGCCGAGATAACGCGCCGCCGTTTGGCCGTCAGGATCAACCCCAAGGTGCCGCGAACGGGGATTCCAAGCGAATTGGCGCAGCGCCGCGCCGCCAAGTCATCCAGGATAGCGGTCGTGCCCGGATGGGCGTAAGCCCATGTGAGTACCGCTGTCTCACCGGCTCCGAGATCCCATCGCTCAATAACGGCGGGCGGCGATACGGCTTCGACCACCCTAAGCCAGTCCAATCCTCTGACGGCCTGAGCGGTTGCGTCCGTGGGACCGAATCTCTCGATTTCCTCGACCACGGCCCTGGGGATCTGGACCGGCGTGCCCGCCAGTTGCACCAATTCGGTGAGCCCCGCGCCCGCGAGGAAGATCAAAGGCGAGGCATTCACGACGGACGGTTCAGTCACGCTCTACCTCCCTTCGGAGGTCGGCGAAATCAACCACGAAAACGTCCATTTCGTTGCGCGCCAGGGCTTTCAGGAATTCCGCTCGGCTTAGGCCGGCGATTTCCGCGCCCTTTTCTTGCGATATCATGCCACGACTGTACCAAAGCATCGCGGCCGCCAACCGCATGTCGCGGGCGAATTCTTCCGGAGACCGTCGCAGGGCCGAGAAAACGTCTCCGGAAGAATTCG
>Ga0209342_10005038_pt1 | contig 13595 bp, 12 predicted proteins | sample RifCSP16_2_FD_184023 | JGI IMG/M metagenome (GOLD analysis project Ga0209342, IMG submission 184023) | Soil microbial communities from Rifle, Colorado - Rifle CSP2_sed 16_2 (SPAdes) (version 2) | ecosystem: Environmental > Terrestrial > Deep subsurface > Rock core/Sediment | place: Rifle... | reverse complement strand
CCCACCGATTTCGAGCGTGCCGCGGCCGGTTTGAATGGCACTCCCGTGGCCGTTCTGGCCCGCTGCGCCTACCGCTTCCTCCCCCTGCCGCGACTGCCGCTGGCCGCGGCGCTGTGGCCGGGGGATGAAGATCTCCCCGGCCGGGCAGCCATACTCTTCGACGCCTCCGCCAGCCACTACCTGACCACCGACGGATTGGCCCTGTTGGGGTCCGGGCTGGCCAGCCGGCTGCTGCGCGCCGCCGCCGGCTGATCCCATTCGCGAAGTCCCTCCCTTATACTAGAGGTGTGGTCCCTGCACGGCAGCCCGAAGCCAAGTGGCGCCGCCTGGCCGACCACCTGAACTTTCTCTACGAAACGGAGGGTGCCGGCCCCATGTTGGATTCGCTGGAGCGCCGGCTGCGGGCCCATTCCCTCCGGCCTCCTCCGACCGCCGGCCCCCTGGATGCAGGCGACGCAGTGCTCATCACCTACGCCGACCAGCTGCGTGGGCCGGAGGCGGCACCGCTGGAGGTCTTGCGCGAGTTCCTCGCCGCGCGAGCAGACGGGCTCATCAGCGGGATCCACCTGCTGCCGTTCTACCCCTCCTCCTCGGACGATGGGTTCTCGGTCATCGACTACCGTCGGGTGGACCCGGCCTGCGGCGACTGGGAGCAGGTGCACGCCCTGGCGCAGGACTTCCGTCTGATGGTTGATGCAGTGATCAACCACGCTTCGGCGCGCAGCGAGTGGTTTCAGGCCTTCCAGCGTGGCGACGATGCCTATGCCGACTACTTCCTCACGATGGACCCGCGCTCCGACCTGTCCCGAGTCATTCGCCCGCGCGACCTGCCGCTGCTCACCGCGGTGGACACCTCCGGCGGCACGCGGCACCTGTGGACGACCTTCGGCCCCGACCAGTTCGATCTCAACTTCAGTAACCCGCAGGTGCTGCTGGAGATCCTGGACCTGCTGCTGTTCTACGTGGGTCAGGGCGCCCAGTTCATCCGGTTGGACGCCATCGCCTTCCTATGGAAGCAGCCGGGGACCACCTGCCTCCACCTCCCGCAGACCCACGCGGTAGTCCGGCTGATACGGACGCTGCTGGAAATCGCCGCACCATGGGTCAGGCTGATCAGCGAGACCAATGTCCCGCATGCCGAAAACCTGTCCTACTTCGGCGACGGCACCGACGAGGCGCACCTGGTCTACCAGTTCGCCCTACCCCCGCTGGTGCTGCACAGCCTGACCGCCGGCGAGGCCTCCCGGCTGACCGGCTGGGCAGCGGAGCTCCGCCTGCCGGGGGAGCGGGTGACCTTCTTCAACTTCCTGGCGTCGCACGACGGGATCGGCCTGCGCCCGGTCTCCGGTATTCTGGAAGAGGCGGAACTGCAGAAGCTGCTCGAGCTCACCCAGGCGCGCGGCGGGGGGATCTCCCACCGACGTGGTCAGGATGGTGCCGCCAGCCCCTATGAGTTGAACATCAACTACCTGGACGCGCTGTCCCCGCCCGGAGAGATGGAGACGGACCCATCCCGGTCGGCAGCCCGATTCCTGGTGGCGCAGGCGATCATGCTCAGCCTGCAGGGGTTGCCGGGCATCTACTTCCACAGCCTGGTCGGTTCGCGCGGCGATCGACAGGGCGCCGAGCGCAGCGGGCGGCTGAGGTCGATCAACCGCCAGAAGCTGGATGCTGACGCCCTGGAGGCGGAACTGGCCGATCCGCATTCGCTGCGCAGCCGGATCTTCGGAGGCTATGCGCACTTGCTGAGGGCCCGCCGGTCGCACCCGGGATTCAGCCCGGGGGCTGGTCAGCAGGTGTTGGACCTGGGTCCCGGCGTCTTCGCTGTGCTGCGCCAGGACGCTGGCAGCGGCCGGCGGGTGCTCTGTGTGCATGAGGTGGCTGGACAGGCAGCGGCCTGGCCGCTGCAGACGAGGGCCGGCCGCGGCGTCGATCTGCTGGGGCGCGGCCTGGTCGACTTGCGCAGTGTGCACCTGGCTCCCTACCAGGCGCGCTGGATCGACCTCGATCGGGACGGCCCGGCATGAAGATCGGACTGCTGCATTACAGCGGGCCACCCACGCTGGGAGGCGTGGAGCAGACCCTGTACCATCACAGCCTGGCACTGGCCGATCTGGGTCACCAGCCGCGCCTGCTGGTGGGCCAGGGGGAGCCGTTCGATCCGCGGGCTGAAGTGCGGCGAATCCCGCGCCTGTTCTCCGGCCACGCCGAGGTCCTGCGGGTCAAGGCGCGATTGGATGCGGGCCGGGTGACCGAGGACTTCGGACGGCTGCGCTCCGCCATTCAGGAGGAGCTGCTCCGGGAGGCGGCCGGGCTGCAGGCACTGGTAGTCCATAACGTGCTGACCCTACACAAGAACCTGGCCCTGACCTCCGCCCTGCATGAGCTGCAGTCGCAGGGCCGGCTGCCCCGCCTGATCGGCTGGCACCACGACTTCGCCTGGGAACGCCAGGATTACCAATCCGAACTCCACCCCGGAGAGCCCTGGGACTTGCTGCGCCGGGCCTGGCCGGGAGTGGCGCAGGTCGTGGTCTCCTCCGCCCAGCGCGCCCGGTTGGCCGAGCTGTATATGGTCCCGCCGGAGACCATCCAGGTGATACCCCCCGGCATCGACCCGGCCCGCTCTGGACGGTGGACGCCGCAGGTCCGGGATCTGGCGCACCGGCTGGACCTGGAGCGGGCCGATCTCTTGCTGTTGCTCCCGGCCCGCATCACCCGGCGCAAGAACATCGAGTTCGCCCTGGAAGTGCTGGCGGCCCTGCGGCGAGAGAGCCGCCAGGATGTCCGCCTGCTCGTCACCGGCCCTCCCGGCCCGCACAACCCCGGCAACCAGGCCTACCTGGAGCACCTGCTGCAATTGCGGCAGAGCCAGGGATTGGAGCGCAGCGCGCACTTCCTGCACGTGGATCTGCCCGAACCGCTGCGTGACCTGAGCGACGACACCCTGGCCAGCCTCTACCTGCTGTGCGATGCCCTGTTCTTTCCCAGCCGGGAAGAGGGATTCGGCATACCGCTGCTGGAAGCGGCGCATGCCCGCCTGCCCTGCTTCTGCAGCGACATCCCGGCATTGCGTGAGGCCGGTGGGACGCACGCGCGGTATTTCTCGCTGAACGAATCCCCCGAGCGGGTGGCGGCGCTGTTGCACGAGTCGATGGCCGCCGAAAAGCACTTCCTTCAGCGGCGCCTGGTCCTACAGGGTCACACCTGGGAGCGGCTGGTGGCCGAACGCCTGCTGCCGCTGCTGGAAGGTGGGACCGATGGCTGAGTCGGCCCGCGTAGTCCCCCGCCGTTCCCGGCAGCCGCGGGCCATCTTGCTCCCGTTCCTGCCCGGAATGCCCGCCGAACCCTTGCTGGCGTTCTGCCGGGCCTTGAAGGGCAGCCGGCGGGTGCTGGTGCAGGGGGTGATCCCGGTGGAGGCGCCCCGCTCGCTCAGCCAGGCGGCCGGAGACGCGCGGGCACTGCGCGCCCACCTGCAGCAGGAATTCACTGCGGCAGAGGTCCGGGTGCGGGCCAAGATCCTGGTCTCGTACAGCCCGGGCCCGGAGATCGCCGCGCAGATCGGAGACCAGAACGTAGAGCTGCTGCTGCAGCACTGGCCAAGAGGTGAGACCCTCCCGCGGGAGTACCTGCAGTCCATTCTGTCACACGCCTCCTGCGATGCGGCGGCGCTGATTGGCCCGTCGCCCTCAACCGGCGGGCGTGCCCTGGTGGTGCTGCGGGACGATCAGGACAGTGAGTTGGCCCTGCGGTTGGCGCTGAGTTTGGCCTCCTCGCTCAAGCTGCAGATCACAGCGATGCGAGTGCCCGCCGGTCCGAGCGCGGCCAAATCGGTCGGGCTGCAGCTTGCCCTGGAGCAAGTTCTGGAATACCTCCCCGAGGTGGGGGATTCGCCGCTGCACTCTGACGATCCCACCCAGGCAATCCTGGAGGCGGCCCGCGGCTACGATCTGGTGGCGGTGGGGGCCTCTTCTGGGGGCCGACCCGAGGGCGTCATCGCCGACGAACTCGCCACCCGGCTGATGGACAGTGCCCCCGGCTCGGTTCTGTTGGCCCGCGCGCGGCCCCTGGTCCCGCCCGAGGTGGTTGATGAATCCGCCGGCACCGGGACCATCTCCATCCTGGTGGACAAGTGGTTTGCAGAAAACACCTTCCATGCCGACGAGTTCGCCGACCTCGAGCGGCTGGCAGCCCGCAAGCAAGAACAGGGACTGACGATCAGCCTGGCCCTGCCGGCGCTGAACGAAGAGCAGACCGTCGGCAAGGTGATCCGCTCCATCCAGCGGGCGCTGCAGCAGAAGGTCCCGCTGCTGGATGAGATCGTGCTGATGGACTCCAACTCGAGCGACCGCACCCGCGAAATCGCGGAGGACCTGGGGGTCCCGGTATACATTCATCAGCAGGTCCTGCCACAGTACGGCTCCCGCGCCGGCAAGGGCGAGGCGCTCTGGAAAAGCCTGTACGTCACCCGCGGCGATCTGATCTTCTGGATCGATACGGACATTGTGAACATTCACCCGCGCTTCGTGTACGGTCTGCTTGGGCCCTTGCTGTCGCGCCGCGATCTGATGTTCGTCAAGGGCTACTACCTGCGCCCCGTGCGGGTAGGACGAAGGATGCAGGCCGGCGGTGGCGGCCGGGTGACCGAGCTCACCGCCCGCCCGCTGCTCAACCTGTTCTTCCCCGCCCTCTCCGGCCTGATTCAGCCCTTATCCGGCGAATACGGCGGGCGGCGGCAGGCCCTGGAGCAGCTGCCGTTCTCTTCCGGATACGGCGTGGAAACCGGGCTGCTCATCGACTTTTTGGAGCAGTTCGGACTGGGGGCCATCGGCCAGGTGGACCTGGTTGAGCGTATCCACCACAACCAGCCGCTCGCCGCGCTGAGCATGATGTCCTTCGCCATCATCCAGACCGTGACCCGCAAGCTGGATCGCCGCTATGGCCTCGAATTGCTAAAAGACGTGAATCGGAGTATGAAGATCATCCGGCAGCGCGAGCATCGGTTCTTCCTGGAGGTGGAACGGATCGCCGAGCGCGAACGGCCCGCCATGCGGAGCCTGCCGGAGTACAACGAGCGCTTTGGCCGGGGCGAGGCCACGTGACCGACCTCATCCTGATCCGGCACGGCCTGACCGATTGGAACCTGGAAGGACGTTACACCGGTCAATCGGATGTGCCGCTGAACCAACGCGGCGTGGACCAGGCCCGTCGAATGGCTCAGGAGTTGAGGGGCGAGCTAATAGCGGCAATCTACAGCAGCGACCTGACCCGCTGCGCCAGGACCGCCGAACTGCTGGCCGAGGTCTCCGGCGCGCCGTTGCACCTGGATCCCCGCCTGCGCGAGATCGACCAGGGTGAATGGGAGGGGATGCTGTTCGAGGAGATTCGGACACGCTTCCAGGAGGCCTGGGCACAGCGGCAGGCGAATCCGATGGAAAGGTCTGCCCCGGGCGGAGAAACCGTCGGTCAGGGGCAGCAGCGGGTGCTGCGAGCACTGGATGGAATCCTCGCCAGGCACCCTGGCCAGACCGTGGCGATCGTCTCGCATGGGCTGGCCCTGGCCATCATCCGGGTGCATCTGGAGCAGGCGGCCGTGGAGAGCGTTTGGGATCGCATACCCCCGAACGCCGAGCCGGAGAAAGTTCAGGTGAGGATGCCATGAGCAGACGGCGCGCACATATCGGCTTCGTCTCCACCCGCTTTGCAGGCACGGATGGGGTCTCGCTGGAGGCCGCCAAGTGGGCCTCATTGCTGACCTCCATGGGCCACGAGTGTTTCTACTTCGCCGGCGAGTCCGACCGCCCGGAGCAGCGCTCCTACATCGTGCCGGAGGCGCACTTCAAACATCCCCAGATCCTGCAGCTCAGCCGGGACCTGTTCGATGACTACACCCGTACCTCCGAGACCACAGGCACGATTCAACGTCTGCGCTACTTCCTCAAGGAACATCTCTACAAGTTCACCCTCAACTACGCCCTCGATCTGCTGATCGTGGAGAACGCCCTGTCGCTGCCGGTAAATGTCCCCCTGGGGCTGGCGTTGACCGAGTTCATCGCCGAGACCCAAATCCCGGCCATTGCCCACCATCACGACTTCACCTGGGAACGTAGGCGCTTCACCGTGACCGCCGCGGCCGACTACCTGCGGGCGGCCTTCCCACCCACCTTGCCCTCCGTGATCCACGTGGTGATCAACTCCTTTGCCGCCCGTCAGCTAGGTCTGCGCACCGGGGGCGGATCGGTGCTGATTCCCAACGTGATGGACTTCGCCAATCCTGCTCCGGAGCCGGACGAGTATGCTCGCGGGCTGCGGGCGGATCTGGGAATCCGCCCCGACCAGCGGTTCCTGCTGCAGCCGACCCGCATCGTGCCGCGCAAGCGCATCGAGCTCGCCATGGAGTTGACCCGGCGGTTGGATTGCGACTGCCAGCTGGTCATCACCCACCAGTCCGGAGACGAGGGGTCCGCTTACGAGCGCCACCTGCGCGACTACGCCGACCTGATGAAGGTCGACGTGATCTTCGGTTCCGAAATTGTCAACCACCGGCGGGAGACCCTGCCGGATGGCCGCAAGGTGTATTCCCTGGCCGACGCCTACCAGGCCTCCGACCTGGTCACGTATCCTTCCACGATCGAGGGGTTCGGCAACGCCCTGTTGGAGACCTTCTATTACGGCCGGCCGATCGTGGTCAGCACCTACGAGATCTTCAAGACCGACATCCAGCCCAAGGGGTTCAAGGTCATCGGCTTCGACGATTTCATCGATGAGGACACAGTGCGGCGATCGCAGGAGGTCCTGGACAGCCCGGCGCTGCGGGCAGACATGGCCCGGCACAACTACGAGGTCGGTCGCCGCTACTACTCATATCAGGTGCTGGAGAGCCAGCTGGCGCTGCTGATGACCCAGTGTCTGGGGGCCTCAACCGCGCGTGCTGGCCCGGATCTTTCTCTCCCCACACGAACCGCGATTGCGCTCCGGCTGGCGCCTGCTGCTGCACGGGGCGCTGGCGCTATTGCTGGCGCTGCTGTTCAGCCTGGCGATCCTGCTGCCGCTGACCGCCTTGGCGGTGGTGGCACGTCCGGTGCTGGGACTCGAGTCGAGCGGGCTGTTCGACGAGCTGGTGAGCTCCGGGCCGCCGTCCGGCCGGCTGCTGGTGCTCTCTGCCGCCGTCTCGTTTCCGGCCTTCACGCTGGCGACCTGGATCGCCCGGCGCCAGTTCGATCGGCGCTCCTTCCGCTCGCTCGGTTTCGAACGACGGGAGCTGGCCGGGCGCGATCTGCTGGCCGGCTTCTGCATCCCGGGACTGCTCTTTGGGCTGATCTTCGCGGCGGAGTGGGCCCTGGGTTGGGTCCGGGTGGAAGGCTGGCTGTGGGACACCCGCTCCGCGCTGGGGACTGGCGCCGTCGTTCTCGGCGGCCTGGTCGTGTTCGCCCTGGTCGGTTTCTACGAAGAACTGACTTTTCGGGGTTACTACCTGCACAACCTGAGGGACGGGGCCGGGCTGCGCTGGGGGGTGTTCCTTTCCTCGATCGCCTTCGCCCTGGCGCACGTCGGCAACCCCTTCGCCTCCTGGACCTCCCTCGCCGGCCTGATCGCGGCGGGCTACTTTCTGGCCTATGCCTGGATCCGCACCGGGCAGCTCTGGCTGCCGATCGGGCTGCACCTGGGCTGGAATTTCTTCGAGGGGACGGTATTCGGCTTCGCGGTGAGCGGCACGACCGCGCCAGGCCTGCTCCTGCAGCGTGCCGAAGGCCCGTCGCTGCTCACCGGTGGCGGCTTCGGCCCCGAAGCGGGCCTGATCGTCCTGCCAGCGATGCTGCTGGGAACCTGGCTGATCCGCCTCTATACCGCCGGGCGGCCGCTATCGACCTCCCAACCCGCAACGCACGCCTGAATCTTCCCCAACTTCCCTCTTGACAAACTTAGCACAGATGTTCTATACTGGCCATCCGAACATCTGTTCGCCTGGAGGTCTGCCATGTCTGTCTATGCCAAGCCTGCCTCTTCACCATCCATCCCACTCCAGCTGTTCGCTCAGCTGCGCACCTGGCTCACCCGCCTGGCGGCTGACCGGGCCGCCGTGCTCGGGCTGATCCTGCTCGGCGCACTCATCGCCTTCGAGCTGTTCAACTACAGCACCACCGAATTCGCGCTTTCCGATCTACTCGGTGGATTGACGCTGGGCACGCTGCGCTGGGCGACCATTCTGGCCCTGGCCTTCTCCGCCATGGATTTCGCGGGGATCGCCTGGCTGTTCACCCCCCGCCAGCGCGGCGCCGGCCTGCATTCTTGGTACCTGGTGGCCGCCTGGTTCCTGGCCGCCACTATGAACGCCGCCCTGACCTGGTGGTCCGTCTCGTTGGCACTGGTTACTCGCCAGCCCCTGGGCGATCTGCTGATCGGCCAGCAGGCGATGCTGCGCGGCGTGCCGCTGTTTGTGGCGCTCCTGGTTTGGCTGCTGCGGGTCTTGCTCATTGGCAGCTTCACGCTGCGCGCTCCTGCGGCTGCCCAAGACCGGCCCGCTGCAGCCCGCAGGCTCCGCCGGGTGCATGGACCCGACCCGCACGCCCCAGGCCCCAATCCGGAGGAACGCGTCCCGGTCCGGCTGATCCCACGTCAGCGCGTGGCCGCTCCCATCGGCGGCTCAGTTCATGAGCTCTTTGCTCCGCGCGCTCATCCGCGTTAGAGCATCGGTTGTCCACCCGATCGCTGCTGGCCACACTCTTCTCCTCCAGGGGCCGTCCGCGGGCCAGCGCGGCGGCCCCCAGCTTCTCTCATCCGGCCCTCGCCCTGCCCCTGCTGTTAGTGCCCGCCTTGCTGGCGTCGGGTGTGGTCGGACTGACCCACGCGCTGCCCCGAGCGGCCTCCGGGCTCGCCGCCCAGGACGACCCCGCCGGGGTCTCTTCGGTCGCGGCCATTCCCCCCGGCTTCTCGCCGGTGTTCACGCCGGAGATTGCCCGCTGGTCGGGGGATATCCTGCGCTGGTCTGCGCAATATGAGCTTCCGCCCGAGGTCATCGCCACCGTGATGCAGATCGAATCCTGCGGCGATCCGGATGCGAGTTCGTCCGCCGACGCCCAAGGTCTCTTTCAGGTGATGCCCTTCCATTTCTCCCCAGGCGAACAGCCCACGGACCCGGAAGTGAACGCCCGCCGGGGACTGGCCTACCTGGCCCGATCCATGCAATTGGCTGGCGACGATCTGGCGGCTGGTTTCGCCGGATACAACGGCGGCCACGGCCTGATTGCCTGGGCGCCCTCGGAGTGGCCGGAGGAGACTATCCGCTATGTGGGCTGGGCCACTGGGATCTTGCAGGAAGCTCGCGCCGGCATAGTCCCCAGCCCGACGCTGCTGGCCTGGCTGGAGGCTGGAGGAGCTTACCTCTGCCGCCAGGCCGGCTCGGTGGCAGCCCCGCTGGATGCGTAGGCCGGTGCTGGCCTATCGCACTCGCCCTCAATCCGCGGTAGCCAGACTGAAAAGGTAGCGCCCTTGCCCGGTTCGGAGGCCACCTCGACACGGCCTTTGTGGGCGCGCGTGATCCAGTAGGCAATCGACAGCCCCAGGCCGGCGCCGCCGTGCTGATTGCGCTTGCGGGCTGCATCGATGCGATAGAAGCGTTCGAAGATGTGCGGCAGCTCCTCCTGTGGGATTCCCCGTCCGGTATCCGAGATCGTCAGACGGGCCCACCCTTCCACGCAGGCCAGGGCCAGCGTCACCTTCCCCCCGGAGGGTGTGTTGTCCAGCGCGTTCGCAATCAGGTTCAGCAGCACCTGCCTCAGCCGGTCCCGGTCCCCCTGCACCCGCACTTGGTCTTCTCGGCCGATCTCCACCTTGACGCTGTCGCCGGCCAACACCTTGGCTTGCTTGAACACCTCCAGCATGAGGGTGTCCAGCTCGATCTGGTCTTCCGCCAGGGGGAGCCGACCACTCTCGGCTTGGGCCAGCAGCAAGAGATCGTTCACCATGCGGGTCATTCGGTCGACTTCCGCCGTGATCGCTTCCAGTGATTCCGCGTCCGCTACGCCGATCCTGCGCATCAGGTCTACATTGCCGCGAATCGTAGTGAGCGGCGTTCGCAGCTCGTGGCTGACATCGGCCAGGAACCGCCGCTGGGTCTCAAACAGGCCTTCCAGGCGCTCCAGCGTCTCATTGAAGGCCAGCGCCAGCCGATCGATTTCGCCCCGCGGGGGGCCGGAACGCGGGATCCGTCGGGACAGATCGTCGGCCCGGGTGATGTGCAGGGCCGTCTCGGTCACCTGTTCGATCGGCCGCAGCGCCGTACTGGCGGTGCTCCACCCCACCAATCCGGCTGTCGCCACCGCCAGAACGCCTCCCACCACCAGCAGGAACAGCAAGTTCTCCAGTGCCTGCTCGACCGTTTCCATCGAGCGCGCCAGCTGCAGATACCCCACAAGCCGGTTCTCCGGTTGGACCAGCAGCGGGTAGATCAAGACCCGGTAGTTGCTGCCTTCGAACATGACGTTGTGATACTCGGCGGAGGCCATTCCCAGGTCTTCGGCTGGCAGACCGATCCCCGCCAGCACCGGATCCAGCTGCTCCGCATTGCCCAGGGCTTGGCCGTCGGAGGACCACAACTGCACCTTGACGTCGGCGGTCAGGTCCAGCGCCAGCCTGGGCAGCACGATGCTGCCTTCCATCGTGCGCAGTGCGGTACTGCGGATGTCTTCCGCGGTAGTGAGCAGCGTGTCATTCACTTGCTCGGTCAGGCTATAGGAGAGCAGGGTGTAGACCGCGGTGCCGAATAAGACCAGCGCCCCGGCCAGCAATCCGCTGTACCATAGGGTAAGCCTGGCGCGCAGGGTCATGACTCTTCCCGCAGCACGTAGCCGACCCCCCGCACCGTGTGGATCAGCCTCGGCTCCTGGGCCTCTTCGGTCTTCTGGCGCAGGTAGCGCACGTACACCTCGATGATGTTGCTCTCCCCGCCGAAGTCGTAGCCCCACACCCGGTCGTAGATGACATCCCGCGTCAGCACCTGGCGGGGATGCCGCAGGAATAGTTCCAACAGCTCGAATTCCTTGGCGGTCAGCTCGATCTCCCGCTCACCGCGGAAGACCTGATGCGTGCCGGTATCCAGCTTGAGGTCGGCAAACGCCAACACCTCCGGCGCGCCCTCCGGCTTGGCCCGGCGCAGCAACGCCCGGATGCGGGCCAACAGCTCATCGAACTCGAACGGCTTGACCAGGTAGTCATCCGCCCCCGCATCTAAGCCTTCCACCCGATCGGCGACCGTGTCCTTGGCCGTCAGCATCAGGATGGGCACGTTGCCGGCCGCCCGCAATCGCTGGCACACTTCCAGGCCGTCGAGCCCGGGCAGCATCCAGTCCAGGATGACCAGCGTCGGGGGCCGCACGCGGGCGCGCACCAGCCCGTCCCGCCCGTCCAGCGCAGTCTCTACGCTGTAGCCCTCGTAGCTCAGCCCGCGCTGCAGGACTTGCAGGATCCCCTCATCGTCCTCGATGACCAGAATGTGCTCGCGCATGGATCCTCGTCACTATACTACAGCCCCGCGCGCCCCCGAAGCTTAAGGGAAAGAAGCCGCCCCGCGTGCGGGCGGCTCCTCATGACCTGCAACCGATCAGGCCAGTTCGACGGTTGCGCCGGCCCCTTCCAGCTTGCTCTTGGCGTCCTGGGCGGCTTCCTTGCTCGCCTGCTCCAGCACCTTGGCGCCGGCGGTCTCGGCCAAGTCTTTGGCGTCCTTGAGACCGAGAGTGGTGATCTGCCGGATGGCCTTGATCACATCGATCTTCTTTGGACCGACGTCCTTGAGGATGACCGTGTATTCGGTCTTCTCCTCCGCGGCCGGCCCCTCCGCCGCTGCCGAGGGAGCGGCCGCCATAGCCATCGGCACCGCGGCGCTGACGCCCCACTTCTCCTCCAGCATCTTGGTCAGCTCGGCGGCCTCCAGAAGGCTCAGCCCGCTGAGTTGATCGACCAGCTTTCCTAAGTCTGCCATTGCCTCTGCTCCTTGGTTTGATTTCTTTCGCCGCTCACCCAGCCGCGGGTGCGGCCTCGCTCTCGCTGTGAGCCTTCAGCACAGTGACAACCTGACGTATTGCCCCGGCCAACGCTCCCACAATCCGGCTGCCTGGTGCGGCCAGCATTCCCAGCAGCTGCGCCTGCAGCACGGGCAGCGGCGGGAGGTCCGCCAGCTGCTCCACCTGGATGGCGCTGAACAGCTCGCCCTCGATCACACCCCCCTTGAGCCGCAGGGCTGCGGTCTCGCGGCTCAGATCCACGATGGTCTTGATCACCTGGGGCACATCCTCCCCGGCGAAGCCGATGGCGGTGGTTCCGCGCATCGCCTCCGCGGGCAGGTTCAGGCCGATTTGCTTGGCGGCCCGATCCAACAGGGAGTTCTTGACGATGTGGAATTCGCCTCCCACCTCCCGCAACCGCCGCCGCAGGCCTTCCAGGTCCTTCATGGTCAGTCCGGAGTAGGACGTCAACACCATGCCCCGGGACCTTTCCAGCAGCGCCTGGTATTCAGCCACCAACTCGGTCTTCTTCTGCTTGCTGATAGCCACGCCTGTTCACCTCCCACCAAACAAAAGGTCTTTGCCTCACCAAATCCTCGGCAAAGACCCGGACAGGGGGCACTGGGCCCCTCTGTGGTTCTCCGCCTCGGCAGGGAATTAAGCCCGGTGTACGGGCGCCTGCTGTCTCTGGCGAGTTATCATCTGTGGTCGCCGTCACCCCTGCCGGCGGCCCCGAACGCTAACGCTACGCTGCGTGCTCCTATTCTACATCGATTGGGCCGCCAGGGCGTCTACTTTGATCCCTGGCCCCATGGTGCTGGCCAGCGTGATGCGCCGAATGTAGATTCCCTTGGCTGAGGCTGGGCGCGCCCGCCGGACCACCTCCATCAAGGCGGCGAAGTTCTCGTAGAGTTTGTCCGTCTCGAAAGAGGCCTTCCCAATCGGAACGTGCAGGTTGGCGGTGCGGTCAATTCGGAATTCCACCCGACCTGCCTTGAGCTCGTCGATCACCCGGGGGAGATCCACGCCGGGCACCACCGTCCCCGTCTTGGGATTGGGCATCAGCCCACGCGGCCCCAGGATCTTTCCCAGTCGGCCGACCTTTCCCATCATCTGCGGCGTGGCCACGGTGGCATCGAAGTCGGTCCAGCCACCCTGAATCTTGGTGATGGTCTCATCGTCGGCGATGTAATCCGCGCCGGCCTTCTGGGCCGCCCGAGCCTCATCGCCCTCGGCGAAAACCAGCACCCGCACCTTCTTGCCTAGGCCGTGCGGCAGCTGCACGGTCTCCCGCACCTGCTGCTCAGCATGGCGCGGGTCGACTCCCATGCGGATGTGCACCTCGATGGTGCTATCGAACTTGGTGATGGCCGTCTCCCGCGCCAGGGCCACTGCTTCGCGGGGTTGGTAGTAGGTGCTGATGTCGACCTTGGCCGCCGCCTCTCGGTACTTCCTTCCGTGCTTCGCCATATCCTAGCCTCCGTGGTGCTAGCGGGCTTGCGCCCTCCCACACAGCGTGTCACTCCTCGACCACGATCCCCATATTGCGGGCGGTGCCTTCGATCTGGCGCATGGCGCCCTCCAGATCCACCGCGTTGA
>Ga0209342_10005036_pt1 | contig 13596 bp, 11 predicted proteins | sample RifCSP16_2_FD_184023 | JGI IMG/M metagenome (GOLD analysis project Ga0209342, IMG submission 184023) | Soil microbial communities from Rifle, Colorado - Rifle CSP2_sed 16_2 (SPAdes) (version 2) | ecosystem: Environmental > Terrestrial > Deep subsurface > Rock core/Sediment | place: Rifle... | reverse complement strand
GACTGCTCGGTCTGCTGCGGCGTGGTCCCCTCCTCGCCTCCGGCGGTCCCTCGCTGCGCGGAGCCATCCCTCCGTTCCTGGGAGTGGTCGCCCTTCTCGCCGTCACCCAGTACCCGTGGAACCGGCCGGCTCCTGATGGCGGGTTCCTCCTCGATCCCTTCGTGGCCTCGGATACGGCGTTTCACGTGGGCTTGACGCGGGAGCTGACGCTGGGGCCCAATCCCCAGGTGCCCGGCGTCTCCGGTTTTCCGCTTGGCTACCACCTGGGCGTCGACCTGCTTCGGGCCGCCGGGTTGCGCTGGGCCGGTGTCGACCCCTTCGACTCCATCGCCCGACTCGACGTCACTCTCTTCGCTCTTGGCCTGATCCTGGTCCTGCGACGCGTCACCCACGCCCTGGGAGGTTCGCCTTTGGCGGTGGCGGCCATTCCCTGGACGTTGCTCGCTACGGACTTCTCTTTCGTATTCGCCAGCAACCCCCAGGCCCACTGGTGGTCGGACCTCCTGCGCGGGAACCTCCTCATCTCGTTGGCGTTGGCCAACCCCATCGTGCCGGCGCTCGCCCTGGCCCTGGGCTCGGTGGTCGCTCTCACCCGCCACCAAGCCGGCGAAGGCCGTGGCTGGCTGGTCCTGGCGGCGGCCCTGGGAGCGGCGGTCCCATTCTTCAAGGTGTTCCTGGGTGCCCACCTCCTGCTCGGGCTCGGGGTCTCGGCACTTCTCGACCGGCGCTCCCGCTGGAGCACCGCGCTGGCGGGACTGCCCTGCCTGGCGGGGACCGGAGCCCTCGCCCTGGGCCAGGGCGCGCAGACGGTCGCTGTGGCCCTGATCCCCTTCGATCTGGTGCGCGTCACCAGAGAGACCCTGGCCCTTCCTCCGCTCTCCGGCTTGCCCTTTGTCGGCTGGACGGTCTTGTGGCTCGCCGCCTCCCTCGGCTTGCGGCTCTTGGGGCTTCCTGCGGCCTGCCGAGCCCTGGTTGCCGGCCCGGCTGCCGGGCGGACCCTCGCCGCCATGGCGTTGGCCGCCTGGCCCCTCGGACTCCTGCTCCGGGTGTCCGCCCCCGAGGTCCTTCCCGGCCAGCACATCGTCAACGATGCCGCCTACCTCGTCGAGCAAGGGGGCCCCTTGCTGTGGGTCTTCACCGTCCTCGCCCTCTCCGGCCTCGCGACCACGCGCGCCAGGGCCGCCCGACTGCTGGTGCTGGCGGCCCTGTCCTGCCTGCCCAGCACCCTTCAGTTCGCTGTCAAGAAGGCCCGACTCGACCCCGATCCGATCCCGGCGCCCATGGTTCGCGCCATGCGCGCTCTGGAGGCCGGAAGCCGCCCCGGCGAGGTGGTGATGCAGCGGCCGGGCGGTCGTTATCCGCCCCTTCCCGTCGTCCTCATCGGTCGCCGCGTCCCTTACGAACGCTTCACCCCATACCTAACGCAGTTCGCAAGGCGCGGCGACCTGGAGCGACGGCACGAGGTCGTCTACCGGTTCTTCCGGACCACGGATCGAGGTGAGGCTCTCGCCATCGCCCGCGACCTGGGCGCCCGCTTCCTCTGTCTCTACGGCTCCGACCGGGTGCGCTTCGACACCGCCGGCCTTCTGCAACCGATCCACGAGGAGCCGGGCGCCCGCGTCTACCGGATCTTGCCCTAACCGGCTACGGATCGCCGCGCCGCGCCGGGGGACGGAGCAGGACGGCAGGCCGGCGTCAGCCCAGGAGCACGAGGTCGGGGTGCAGGGTGGGCTCGATGCCCAGCCGAGCCAACGGCGGATCGAAGCCCTTGGGGACAGCCAGGGCGAGAAGGGCCCCGGCCTCATCCACGACTCGGACTCGATCCGGGCCGACACCGGGAAAGCCCGCGATCACCAAACGCCGGTTCAGGTCCCGGCCATGGCTGAGCGCTTCCACTCCTTCCGGCCCGACCACCACCGCCGGCAGGTCGGTGAGCACGGCGGAGAGCGGGCGCAGCCGCTCCCGTGCACCCTCCAGATCGTCCCAGGCCAGCGCCGCTTCCAGCCCGAAGCCGCCGCTCCAGGTCCGCCGGAGGGCGATCAGATGCCCACCGACCCCCAGCGCCTCACCCAAGTCGCGAGCGATGGCCCGAACGTAGGTGCCGGCCGAACAGCGGACCCGCATCCGCACCAGGGTCGGCTCGACCTCCGTCACCTCCAGGGCGTGAACCGTAACCGGGACCACGTTCCTGTCCACCTCCAGCCCGCGGCGGGCGAGCTCGTAGGAGCGCTCTCCCCGGACGCGTTTGGCAGAGAAGGACGGGGGCAGCTGCAGGATCGGACCCCTCAGGCCGCAGCAGGCGGCCTCGACCCTGGCCCGGTCCATGGCCACCGGCTGAGGGGAACCGAGCGGCTCGCCGTGAAGGTCGTCGGTGCTGGTGGCGAACCCCAGCCGAACCGTGGCCAGGTACTCCTTTTCGCTCTCGGCCAGGAAGCGCGCCAAACGTGTGGCCTTGCCGACACAGACCGGCAGCACGCCGGTGGCGAAGGGATCCAGGGTCCCGGTGTGGCCCACCCGTTTGACACGGAGGACCTGGCGCACCCGGTCGACCACGTCGTGGGAGGTGGGCCCTGCCGGCTTGTCCACCACCAGGACCCCCGCCGGCTCGCCGGTCACCGTTCGTCGTCGCCTGGGGAATCGGGTGGATCTCCACCCTGAAGCGCCGACTCGGCATCCTCCGCGCGCACCCGGTCGAGCGCCTGGGCCACCCGGTCGGCCGCTTCCAGGCCCTTGTCGTAGACGAACTGGACCTCGGGGGTGTGGCGAATCGTCAGGCGCCGGCCCAGCTCCCGGCGCACGAAGCCGGTCGCCTGCTTCAGGGCGGCCAGGCTCTTCTGCCGCTCGGCCTCGCTGCCCCAGACGCCCACGAAGATGCGGGCCAGGCGGTAGTCGCTGGTCAGCTCGGCCCGGGTGACGGTCACGAAGCCCAGCCGCGGGTCCTTGAGGCCGGCCACGATCTGGGCCACCTCCTGGCGGATCTCGCCGCCCAGCCGGTCTTGCCGATGACTCAAAGCGTCTCCATCTGCGATTCGACCACCATGATCTCCCGAGCCCGCTCCGCCTCGGCGGCCACCCCACCCAGTGTCGACTCCAGATGGGCGTGGTCGGTATTGACCGAGACCACCGCCAGTCGGGCCCGCTGCCAGAGGTCCTGATGCTCGACCTCGGCCACCGACACGTTGAAACGGTTCTTGATCCGGGTCTCCAGGCTGCGCAGCGCCTGACGCTTGTCCTTCAGGGAACGAGCGCCCGGGAAGTGCAGATCGAGGGTCAGCAGGCCGATGACCATGGGAACCACAGCGACGACGAAGGCAACCCCAGAAAGGCCGAGGCCCGGAGCAGCAGGCGGCACCGTGGGGAAGCCGCCACCCGGAGGAAGCCGCGTATCACCAGGAGCCTCGGTCCCGCGCCCCGGAAGCCGGGCCTACTGCAAGGTCTCCTTGACCTTCTCGCTCACGAAGAACTCGATCACGTCGCCGGGCTTCAGGTCGTTGTAGCCGGCGATGCCGATGCCGCACTCGAAACCGGACTTCACCTCGCTGGCGTCGTCCTTGAAGCGCTTCAGGGAACTCACCTTGCCGGTGTGGATGACCACGTTGTCGCGAAGCAAGCGCACCTGGGCGGCGCGGGTGACCTTGCCGTCGACCACGTAGCAACCGGCAATGGTGCCCACCTTGGAGATCTTGAAGGTGTCGCGGACCTCGGCGGCGCCCACCCGCACATCACGAAGGGTGGGCTCGAGCAGGCCCTCGAGCGCCTTCTTGATGTCCTCCACCGCGTCGTAGATGACGGTATAGAGGCGGAGCTCGACCTTGTCTCGCTCCGCGGTCTCGGCGGCCTTCCGCTCGGGTCGCACGCTGAAGCCGATCACCACCGCATCGCTGGCGGCGGCCAGCAGCACGTCGCCTTCGGTGATGGCGCCGGCGCCGGAGCGAATGATGCGCAGCTTGATCTTCTCCTGGGGGATCTTCATCAGCTGGTCGCACACCGCTTCGACCGAGCCCTGCACGTCGGCCTTGACCACCAGCGGCAGCTCCTTGAGCTGGCCGTCGGCGATCGCCCTCCCCAGGTCTTCGAGGCGGATCCGGGAGGTCGCCGAGAGGGCCTTCTCCCGCATCTTGAGTTGGCGGAAGCCCACGATGGACTGGGCCTTCGCAGCGTCGGCCACCACCAGCAGGTGATCGCCGGGTTCGGGCAGCGCGCCCAAGCCAAGGATCTCCACAGGAGTTGCCGGGCCGGCGAGCTTGAGGCGGGTCCCCTGGTCATCCACCAAAGCCCGCACCTTGCCGGTCACCGCCCCCGCCACCACCGTGTCCCCGATGTGGAGGGTCCCGTCCTGGATCAGGATGGTGGCCACCGGACCCCGACCCTTGTCGAGCCGGGCCTCCAGCACCGTGCCTACCGCGGTCCGCTTCGGGTTGGCCTTCAGCTCCTGCAGGTCCGCTACCAGCAGCAGCATCTCCAGCAACTGCTCCAGGTTCTGCCGCTTCTTCGCCGAGACGTTGACGAAGACGGTGCTGCCGCCCCATTCCTCGGGCATCAGGCCCTTGTCCGAGAGCTGCTGCTTCACGCGGTCCGGCTGCGCGTCGGGCTTGTCGATCTTGTTGACGGCCACCACGATGGGCACACCCGCTGCCCGAGCGTGATCGATGGCCTCCACGGTCTGGGGCATCACGCCGTCGTCGGCTGCCACGACTAGCACCACGATGTCGGTGACCTTGGCCCCGCGAGCACGCATCAGGGTAAAGGCCTCGTGGCCGGGGGTATCGAGAAACACCACCTTGCGGTCCCCGACCTTCACGTGGTAGGCGCCGATGTGCTGGGTGATGCCACCGGCTTCGCCCGCCGCCACGCTGGTTTCCCGGATGGCGTCGAGCAGTGAAGTCTTGCCGTGGTCGACGTGGCCCATGACCGTGATGACAGGTCCGCGGGGCACCAGGTCCTCCGGCTTCGACTCGACGGACTGCTCCTCGACGACCTCTTCCTCGAAGGACTGGATGCTGGCCTCGTAGCCGAACTCCTTACAGATCTCGATGGCGAACGCCGGCTCCATGGTCTGATTGACGGTCGCCATGATGCCTCGAGAGATGAGCGTCTTCATGATGTCCCGGCCCTTCACGTCGGTCATCTTCTCGCCCAGCTCCTTGACGGTGACGCCTTCGGAGAGGGTGATCTTGCGCGGCGGCCCGGTGTAGCTCGGCCGCTCCGGTGCCGTCGGTGGTGGCACCCCTCGGGCTTGACGGTCGGTCCGCCTGGGAGCGGCTCGGCCCGCCGGCCGGTAGGTGGGCGCGGGGGCCGGTCGCTGCGGAATCGGCGACATGGGACGCAGGCCTGACATGCCGGGCCGCGCCAGCCCCGTCCCGGCGATGGCATGGGGGGACCGCGGAAGCGGAGACGGGTTGGCCGCGGTGGGATGAGGTCCCACCGGCCGTGCCGACGACGCCGGCCGAAGCGGGGCGATGGACCTCGGCGGGGCGATGGGCCTCGGCGGGGCGATGGGACGGACCGGGCGCGGGGCCGCGGCGGCCGCGGGTCTGGGTGCCGCCACCGGCGCCGCGGCTTGCGGCGGGGCGGCGACCGAGGGCGCGGGAGGCACCGGGCGAGGTGCAGCCGGAGCCGGCGCCAGGACCGGCGAACTGGGTGGCGGCGGGGGTGGCACCGGAGCCAGGGGTCGGGCGATGGGCCGAACCGGGCCAGTCACCCGCACCGGCGCCGCCGGACGCGGGGCCGGGGGCTCGGGCGCGGGAGGCGGTACCGGAGCCGCCGCCACCGGCTCTGCCGGCAGCGGAGGCGCCTCGACGACCGGGGCTTCCTCTTCTTCGGGAGCCTCCTCGACCTCGGCGGCCTCGACCGCTTCCTCTTCCACCGGAGGCGGGGGTGGCACCGCCAGCTTGGGCGCCAAACGCGGCGCGCCAGGTGGATGGACGAGCGCCGCCGCCTCCTTCTTATCGTCCTTGGCCTCGGCCTCTTTCTCGGCCTTGGTCTTGCGCCCCGACTTCCGGGCCTCCTGGGCGGCCTTGGCTTCGGCGGCAGCCCGCTCCCGCTCCTCACGCTCGGCGGCGATGCGGGCGGCCAGCAGCTGCTGCTGCTGCTCGCGTTCGGCCTCGTCCTCGTCACTGCCGTAGATGCGCTTCTTCTTGGCGGTGAGCTGGTCGATCTTGAGGGCCCGCTTCAGCTTGTCGGCCGTGTCCTCGTCGACCGAGCTGGATGCCGTCTTGGTCTCCAGCCCCAGCTTCGCGAGACGCTCGATGACCTCCTGGCTGGTGAGACCGAGATCTCGTGCCAGCTGGAAGACCCTAACGTTCCCCATCCGGCTCCCCTCCCTCGCCTGTTCCGCCTTCGGGCTCGACGCCAGCCGCGACCGATGCGGCGGCCGCTTCGGCTTCGGCCGCTGCCGCTTCTGCCTCCGCCTGCGCGGCGTCAGCAGCCGCCTGCTCCGCCTCCAGGCGCGCCGTTTCCTCGGCGTCGCGGCGGGTCCACTCGTCCTGGGCCGCCTGGGCCGCCTCCCGCAGTTTCTCGACCGTCTTGGGTCCGACGCCCTCCAGGGACAGCAGGTCCTCGTCGCTCATCTCCAGCAGGTGAGGCAGGCCCTGGATCCCGGCATCGATCAGGCTCTGCACCACCTTCTCGCCGACCCCGTCGAGGCTGCGCAGCTCATCGACCATGCGCGCCATCCGAGCCATCTCGGCCTCGACCTCCTGGCGCTTCTCTTCCTCGCTCTTGATGTCGATACGCCAGCCCACCAGTTTGGCGGCCAGCCGCACGTTCTGGCCCTTCTTGCCGATGGCCAGGCTGAGCTGCTTGTCCTCGACCACCACCTCCATGATCTTCTGCTCTTCGTCGGTGATGGTGGCTCGGCTGATCTTGGCCGGCGACAGGGCCTTCTCCACGAAGACCAGGGGATCGTCGCTCCACTCCACGATGTCGATCTTCTCGCCCCTGAGCTCGCGGATGATGGACTGCACCCGAGTGCCCTTCATGCCCACGCAGGCACCCACCGGGTCCACGTCCTTCTCCCGGGAGATCACCGCCACCTTGGCCCGATCTCCGGCCTCCCGCACGCAACCCCGGATCTGGACGGTGCCGTCGTAGATCTCGGGCACCTCCATCTCGAACAGCTTCATGAGCAGAGCTGGATCCGTCCGGCTCACGATGACCTGCGGGCCCTTGGCCGACTTCAGAACCTTGATGATGGCGATGCGGACCCGGTCGCCGGTCTGGTAGGTCTCGGCCCGGCTCTGCTCCTTGCGCGGCAGCACCGCCTCCGCCCGTCCCAGGTCCACCACGAAGTCGCCCATCTCCTGGCGTTTGATGATGCCGTTCACCACCTCGCCCACCCGCCCGGAATACTCGGCGTAGACGTTGTCGCGCTCGGCCTCGCGCACCTTCTGGAAGATGACCTGCTTGGCGGTCTGGGCCGCGATCCGCCCCAGCACGTCGGTCGGCTTGGGAAACTCGATCTCCTGGCCCACCTCGGCCTCGGGAATGAGCTGCCGGGCTTCCTCCAGGCTGATCTGAACCGCCGGGTCTTCCGCGGCCTCCACGATCTGGCGCACCGCGAAGACCTCGATGATGCCGGTCTCGTTGTTGAACCGGCTGCGCAGATCCTCGTTGTTCTTGTAGTACTTCTTCGAAGCCGTGAGGATCGCGTCCTCGATGGCCGCGATGATGACATCAGGGTTGATGTTCTTCTCGCGGCTGATCTGCTCGATCTGTTGCCTGAGCTGGTTGGCCATCTCTTCCCTTTGCGAACCTAGAATTCCACTTCCAGCCGGCCGTGGGAGATCTTCTCGAAGGGCACCCTGGCCAGCTTGCCCCCCTCGCTCTCCAGAACCACTTCGACCACACCGCCAACCAGGGCGGCCAGCCGCCCGCTCCAGTGGCGCCGGCCCTCGACCGGCTCGTAGCTCGACAACTTGACCAGCCGGCCCACGAAACGGCGGTAGTCCGCCTCGCTCTTGAGTGGCCGGTCCAGGCCGGGGGACGAAACCTCGAGGGTGTAGGAGGAGCGAATCGGGTCCTCCGCATCCAGGATGGCCGAGACTTCCTCGGACACCGACTGCAGCTCCTCGAGGCCGATGCCCCCCTCTTTGTCCACCAACAGGCGCACCACCGAGCCCCCGGGGGCGTGCTTGATCTCGGCGTCCACCAACTCAAAGCCCCGCCCCGCCGTCACGCGCTCGGCTACCTCACGCACGACCTCGCTGGCGCTCTGTTTGACCAGACCCCTGACTCCCTCAAAAAAAAGAGTGGGACATGCCCACTCCGGTGCAACCCCCGAGCTGGAACCGCAATGGTAACTGTCTTGGCCGGTTATAGCAAGCGTCAGGCGAGTGCCGGCAGGATCTGGACCACCAGGTCGTAAGGGTGGGCTTCGGTCACCCGGGCCCTCACGAAGCTGCCGGGGGCGGCCGAGCCGTCGCTCACGATGACGATTCCGTCGATCTCGGGCGCCTGGCTGGCGAGCCGCCCGGACAGCAGCAGGTCACTCTCGGGGTGGGCCCCCTCCACCAACACCTCGACCTCATCGCCCACCCGGCGCCGGTTGCGGGCATGGGAGATCCGCTTCTGCGTCGCCATCAGCCGGCGGCGGCGGCGCTCCTTGGTGCGGGCCGGCACTCGGTCCGGCAGATCGAAGGAGGCTGTCCCCTCCTCGTCGGAGAAGGTGAAGACCCCGACGTTGTCGAACTCGGCAGCGCGGACCAAGGCGAGCAGCTCCTCGAAGTCCTCCTCGGTTTCGCCGGGGAAGCCGACGATGAACGAGGTTCGGAAGGCCACGCCAGGGACCAGGCGGCGCACCCGCTCCACCATGCCCAACAGGTTGCCCCGGCCGGTGGGGCGCTTCATGCGCCTGAGGATGCGGTCGCTCCCGTGCTGGAGCGGCATGTCGACGTACTTGACCACCTTGTCCTCGGAGGCCATGGCTTCCAGGATGGCATCGGTCACGGTCGCCGGATAGGCGTACATGACGCGGATCCAGCGCAAGCCCTCGATGCGACCCAGCCGGCGCAGCAGGAGTGCGAGGCCGTCGCGGATCCCCAGGTCGAGCGCATAGCGGGTTGTGTCCTGAGCCACCAGGACGATCTCCTTCACCCCCCGCTCGGCCAGGCTCTCGACCTCGGCCTCGATGTCGTCCAGCGCTCGGCTGCGATGGCGCCCGCGGAGCTTGGGGATGATGCAGAAGGAGCAGGTGTAGTCGCAGCCCTCGCTGATCTTCACGTAGGCCAGGTGGGGGGGCGTGGTGAGCAGACGCGGTGCGGTGTGGTCGTACACCCAGGTGGGGCCCGAGCCGACCTCCGCCACGGTGGTCCCTTCCACCGCCGAGAGGATGTCCTCGACCTGTCCCGTCCCCAGCGTGGCGTCGATCTCCGGGATCTCCCGTCGCAGATCGGCGTCGTAGCGCTGGGCCAGACAGCCGCTCACCACCAGGCGCTCGGCCTTCCCCGTCTCCTTGAGACGGGCCATCTCCAAGATGGCATCGATCGACTCCTGCTTGGCACGGTCGATGAACGCGCAGGTATTGACGATGATGACGTCGGCCTCGGCGGCGTCCGGAACCAACTGGTGGCCCGAGGCGCGAAGGCGGCCCAGCATGACCTCTCCGTCCACCAGGTTCTTGGGACAGCCCAGGCTCACCATGCCAATGCGGAGGGAGCCGGTGGCTCCGGGCCGGGCCGCCCCCACGCTGTCGAGGCCACCAGCCTTCGCTTGCCGCAGCTTCGGCCCCAACCCGAGCTGAACCGGGGTCCAGTCCCTGGCGTCCGCCTGCCGACTCGTGGGCTGGGCGCTGGCCGCTGGTGCCTGACGGCTGCCCTCTGGGGTCCTAATGCGCCTTCTCCGGCGCGTCGATCTCGTTACCCCACTCGCGAAGCTTGTCCCGGTCGCTGGCCGCGTACAGCTCGTCGCCGATGTCCGCCACCTGGTCGGCGATCCCGCCCAGGACCTCGAACTCCTCGCCCTGCTGAGAGATCAGCCCCAGGTGATGGGCGATGGCATCGACCCTCGGAACCGCCTTGTCCATGGCCAGGAGCAGGGCCTCCACCAGCTCGACCAGGGCCTTGCGGCTAAGTCCGTCATGCCATGTGGGTTCCATTGCCCGCCCTTCTTCTCCCCAGGCACCCGACAGGGGGTGCCCTGCCGACCATCATAAACCGCTTTCTGGCGAATGCGATGTTGACCCGCCCGCTGCTTGGCCCTACCATCGCGACTTACCCGATACCAAGGAGGTTCGCGTGGGCACTGGAGCCAAGATCGCCATCGGCTGCGTGGTGGCGGTAGCGGTCGCAGGCATGGTCGTGGTGGCGGTCGTGGTCGGCGGCGCCTACTGGGCCAAGGGCAAGGCCGAGGAAATGGCAGCCGGCCAGCAGAAGATCCAGGACTTCCAGCGGCAGGCCGACGCCAACTCCTTCGTGCGGCCGTCGGACGGCCGCATAACCGAGCCCCGGCTGGTGAAGTTCCTGGAGGTCCGCAAGGACGTCTTTGCCGTCTACCAGAAGTACGCCAAGGACATCGAGGCTCGCAAGAACAAGGAGCAGGTCGACTTCGGCGACGTCAAGACCATGTTCAACGTTCTCAACGACATTCGCTTGGCGCAGGCGCGCGCCCAGGCCGCGCAAGGCATGAGCACCGAGGAGTACGCCTTCATGATCGAGCAGGTCTACAAGAGCGCTTGGGCCTCCGAGGTCACCAAGGCCACCGGCGGCAAGAACCTGTCGGAGGCAGCCTCTGAGGCCACCGAGCAGGCCGCCCGGCAGATGGAAGAGCAGGCTGAGCAGGGCGGCGTTCCGGAGCAGGCCCAAAAGGCCATGCGGGAGGCTGCCGAGAAGATGCGAAAGGGCTCGGAGGAGATCGCGGAGCAGGCCCAGGCTCTCGACGTGCCGCCGGAGAACGTCGCCCTGTTCCGGAAGTACGAGTCGGAGATCAAGAAGTACGCGATGACCGGGCTGGAGGCGATCGGCCTCTAGAGCCCTGACCCGTGTCGGCTTCGACCACAAGGAGGAACCCCGTGAGGAAGTCCCTGAGCATCGCTGTCGTTTCCCTGACGCTCGCCGCTGCCGTCGGCGTGGCCGAGATCCTGAAGACGCGCAACCTGGAAGCCGAGATCGTCAAGATCGACGCCGCCGCCAAGGCCATCACCTTCAAGGAGGCGGGAGCCGAGAAGACGGCACCCTGCGGCGGCCTTTGCCCCTCCCAGCTCAAGACCGTCAAGGCCGGCGACAAGGTGACGCTGACCTGTGTGGATGACGGCGACGGCAAGTCGTGCCGGGAGATCCGCTTGATCAAGAAGCCGCTCCCCTCTCGGAAGTAGGTCGCAGCAAGGGGTGGCCCGACGCCACCCCTTGCCCGCTCAGCCGAGAAGCTCGATCAGCCGGCGAGCGGCCACCTGTCCCCCGTCACTGCGCGGTGCCGGCGGCACCGGCTGGGCCAGCACCGCAGCCAGGGCCGGCCCCAGGCGCCCTTGCGTCAGGTCCTGGTTGCTGACGTGGAACACCGGCAGGTAGCGCGTCATCTCCGCAACCAGGATCGGGTACTCGGGGAACTCGCCGCGGTCGGTGTAGAGGAGCCGAGTGCCCGCGCCAATCGCGTCCGACACGATGCCGTAGCCGGGCTTGGTCACCACCACGTCCGCCGCCCCCACCACGTCTTGGTAACGCAGGCCCAGCTGGTTCAGCTTCCGGCGATCGAAGACGACCAGGTTGGACGCGGTGGCCGGCGGGCATTCGGCACCCAGCAAGAAGACGTGGCCATCGAGAGCGCCCAGCACCCGGGCGTCGAAACCGGGCAGCCCCAGCCCTCCGAAAGAAAGAAGCACCGCGGGACGTGCCCCCAGGCCGAGTCTCCGTCGCGCCTCTGCGCGCGGCACCCGCGGGCGGCGCGCCACCAGGGGAATGGGTTCGCGATGCGGAAACGCCGTCAGGTCGCCGGCGAACGGCAATTGCAGAAGGAGCTGGGCCTTGCGGTAGGCGGCGGCGGCTCGCGCCGCCGGTTCGGCGAAACCCGCGTGCCGCCGGCTCACGTGGTCGTAGATCCAGTCCCAGGAGAAGTTGGCAAGGCCAACGCTGCTGACGCCGGCCTGGGCCGCCGCCTCGAAGGCCAGGGGCGGGATGTCCGCCAGCACCAAACGCGCACCCAGCTCGCGAAGCCACCGAGCTTCGCTCGCCAGCAAGCTCGCCCACCCGGCCTCGAAGACGTGCCAGCGCGCCAGGGTCGCCGGCTCATCGATGACCAGGGCGCTCTTCTGCGCCAGCCCCACATCGCAGGTCAGACTCCGGTAGGCAAAGACACCGGGAATGGCCTCTCGAAACAGAGCCTCCGGTGCCGAGCTGACGATGGCCAGCTCCACCCGCGGCTCGATCTCCCGCAAGACGCGCAGCACCTCCGCGGTGCGGGTCGCGTGCCCCCAGCCATGTCCCGAGACGTAAGCGATGATCACGGAACCATCGGCATGGCAGCAGTCAGCTTTCAGCGATCAGCAGTCAGCGGTCATCAACGGAACCGACAGCGCGCCGTCACCAGAATCCAGGCATCGCGGCAACCGACGGCCATCGGGGCCGGGTAGCGGCCACGCTCGCACGGACGCGCATCCGGTGAGCGCAGGCGGCAGCACCAACGAAGACCCCACAGGCGTTCCAGCCCACTCTCTCGGCCCGTCCTCGTTGCTCCTCCCTCTGCCAAGCTCCGCCTCCCGACCCTGGCTCCGCTCGCTGATCGCTGATTGCCCCCAGTCGTCACGCGCTTCCGTTAGCTGATTGCTGACTGCTGATCGCTGACCGCTACCGTGCGCGACGCCATCGGCCGCCCCTTGCCCACGCTCCGTTAGCTGATTGCTGACCGCTGATCGCTGACCGCTGCCGTTCGTCAGGGATAGATGCGATAAAGGGTGCGCGGGAAGGCGATGGTCTCGCGCAGGTGCTCGATGCCGCAGATCCAGGTGACCACCCGTTCGATGCCCATGCCGAAACCGGCGTGGGGAAAGCTGCCGTACTTGCGAAGGTCCAGGTACCAGCGGAACGACTCCTCGGGAAGCCCGTGCTGGTGGAGACGCTGCTGCAACTGCTCCGCGCTCGACATGCGTTCGCCACCTCCCACGATCTCGCCGTAGCCCTCCGGAGCCAGGATGTCGGCCGACAACGAGTACTTGCCGTCCTGCGGGTCCGGCTCCATGTAGAACGCCTTGATGGCCGAGGGGAAGCGGTGCACCACCACCGGCCGGTCGAAGCTCTCGGCGATGACCGTCTCGTCGGTGCCCCCGAAGTCGCTGCCCCAGGCCGTCTCGGAACCCTTGGCCTGGATCAGCTTGATGGCGTCGTCGTAGTGCAGCCAGGGGAACGGAGCCTGCACTCTCTGGAGCTTCGTTATGTCCCGCTCCAGCGTCGCCAGCTCGGCCCGCCGCGTCCCCAGCACCCGCTCCACCACGAAGCAGATGAGGCCCTCGGCGACCTTCACCGCGTCTTCCAGGTGGGCGAAGGCCATCTCCGGCTCCACCATCCAGAACTCGGTGAGATGCCGGCGGGTCTTGGACTTCTCGGCCCGGAAGGTGGGACCGAAGCAGTAGACCTTGCCGTGGGCCGCCGCCGTGGCCTCGTTGTAGAGCTG
>Ga0209342_10005035_pt1 | contig 13597 bp, 10 predicted proteins | sample RifCSP16_2_FD_184023 | JGI IMG/M metagenome (GOLD analysis project Ga0209342, IMG submission 184023) | Soil microbial communities from Rifle, Colorado - Rifle CSP2_sed 16_2 (SPAdes) (version 2) | ecosystem: Environmental > Terrestrial > Deep subsurface > Rock core/Sediment | place: Rifle... | reverse complement strand
CCGGAACCGCAGCGAGCCGCCGCTCGCCTGGTACCCGCGCAGCCACGAAGGCGTTGCCGTCACGTCGAGGAGTGCCGCGGCCGTTCCCGAGAGCGTGGCCGTGCCGCCTTCGTTCCACGTGCCCTCGAACACCCCGCTCGCGAGCGACGAGAGCTGGGGGTAGGCGATCGTGAAGCGGTCGAGGAACACGTAGGACGAGACCCCGGTGTCCGCCACGTTCGTGAGCAGAAGCTCGTTCGCCCCCTCGTGCAGGAGCGACAGCGGCACGCTCAGGCTCATCCGGTACGGCTTCTTCCCCGCAAACTGCGCTTCGCCCGCGAGCGTGCCGTTCAGCGATACGCTCACGTGGTGGTCGACGGGGTTCCCCGACTCCGAAGCCCCCTGCAGGAAGATCTCGAGCTCCGCCGCCCGGGTCGAGGCGGCATCGACGCCTGCGAGTGCGAAGCTCTTCACGCGTGTCGCACCCGAGCCGAGCCCTTCCCAGAGCCACAGGTCCGGAGCCTCGAGCAGCCCCGGCTGGTAGAAGCGATTCGTCTCGAACGAAGCCTGTCCCGTGGAGGCGGTGGTGACCGCGTCCCCCGAGGGCTGCGCCGAGACGAGCGGCATGCTGACGCCGTCCCGTGAGCGCACGAGCTCCCAGGCGACTTCCGACGAGAAGTCCGTCGAGCTGGTCGCGGTGTCGGCATGGAAGTACAGCACGCTGCCAGGGCCGAAGCTGTCTGAGGCCGGCTCGATGTGGAAGGCCTGCGCCCGGCCCTGGCACTCGAGCCGCAGCTGCGACGCCGCAAGGCGGCTTCTCCCAGGCAAGAGCTGCTCGAAGGAAGCCGCGTAGAGCCCCCGGCCCTTCGTGTAGAGCCGGGCCAGCAGCTCTCCCACGAGCGGCTTCTGCGGTCTTTCGTTCCGCCCGAAGCTGCCCCGTCCGCTGTCGCCGGTCTCGCGGCCCGTGAACAGCAGCCGCACCAGCACCCGCTTCGAAAGCAGCAGCTGCTGGCGCCGGGAGTCATAGCGCAGCGGCGCAATCTGGACCACCGCGCTCTTCGTCTCCCCCTGGAAGACGCTCGGCAGCAGCCGGACGAGGTCCATCGACACGTGCTGGGGCGAGGATTCCGGCAGCGCCCGACGGCCGGCGCGCACCGTGCCGTCCCGGGCAACCTGCATCTCCGCCTTACCGAGCGTCGTCGGAACGAGGCCACGGAAGGCCACCTGATCCAGAGCCCGCACCCCCCCGAGCTGGACCCGCCGCCCGACGACGGCGTCCACGAGCGCGCGGCGGAAGGGCAGCGCCGGGGCCTGCGGGTCCTGCGGGAAATCGAAGCCCGGGACGAAGACGCGCACGCGGCCCGACGTCTCGCGCAGAGCGTAGAAGCCGCCGGTCTTGAGCTCGAGCGTCGCCTGTCGCGAGTCGCGCGAGAGGATGCCGAGAGACACGGCCTCGGGATCGCCGTGGCGCGTGCAGCTGAGGGCCGCCGAGGAGGCTGAGGAGCCGACCACGGAGCCGTAGGCCGCCACCACCCAGTCCGGGCAGGACGCAGACGACGCGGCCTTCTGCTTCGTGCTCGCTCCGCCGGTCGCAGGCTCGCCGCCCTCTGCGTTCCCCGCAGCCCCGGCCAGAGGCACCGCCGAGACCGGGCCGTGGGAGGTCGTCGTCGACGACGCGTCCACGTCTTCGAGGCGGTAGAAGTAGCGGGTGCCGCTCAGAAGACCCGAATCCTGCCAGGAGTAGGAGGCCCCCACGGGTGAGGACCCCAGGCCCGGGATGAGCGAGGAGTCGAGCCGCGTCCAGGGGCCCGTTTCCGACAAGGAGCGGTAGAGATGGAAGCCGAGATTGTCCAGCTCGGAAGCGGTGCGCCACGTCAGATCGACGGCCCGATCCGCCCCGGCCGCGTCGAACGACATGAGGCGCACCTCGGTGGTGGAAAAATCCTGTTCGAAACAGACAGTGCAGAAGGTCGCGGGGGCGTTCTGGTTGGCGTGCTCGGTCAGGATCCATTCGGCGCTCCGCCCCACGTTCGAGATCCTCACCTCGTCGAGCGATCCGTTCAGGGCCCCGCCAGGGTTGTCGAGGCCTAGGAGAAGGTAGCCTGCGGCAGTCAGGCCGTCGTTGGGGAAGACGTCCCTGTAGATCTCCACGCCGTTGAAGAAGACCTGGAAGTCCGACCCCTGGTAGGTGTACACGATGTGGTTCCAGGCATTTCCGTTGATCTGGTCGTTGACGAACGTCGTCCCCGCGGTGTTGAACTGGACGTCGATCTGAAGCGTTCCGGTTCCGGTGGGTTCCAACCCGCTGCGTCTCACCCGTCCCAGCCGCACGGGGCCGAGCTCACCGTACATGAACTGGTCTTCGCCGGCGGCTAACCAGATCGCATCCGAGGCGTAGTCGGGGTAGATCCAGAACTCGAAGGAGAAATGGCTCCACGCGTTAAAGAGGGCGCCGCTGTTGGCGATGGCGACGTTCGAGAACCCGACGTTCGAGAAGGTCCGCGCTCCGTCGATCTTGCCGGAGGTGTTGTTGAACGCAGTGTTGGTGGGCGTCCCGTCGTAGTCGTTGAGGGCGGAGTTCTTGATGTAGGCGCCGGCGCCGCTCGCCTCGCTCAGGTGCCAGACCGCCTGGTACCCGTTGGTCCACGTGGCGTTGACGCTCTGCTGGTCGGGCGAGACAGGGTTGTCGTAGTACATGAAGATCACCTTGTCGGCGCCCGTTGGCAGAAGGGGGATCTTGACCCAGGCCACGAGGTTGCCGGCCCCGTCGTACGCCTCTCTTTGGTGGGAGAGCTTGGTCGTGCCGTCCTCGTCCGTGAACAGGATGTCGAAGCCGTCGGCGCGCGCGTGGGCGGCCAGGTCGGCGTCGCCGCTGCGGGAGACGAGCATGGGGAAGTCGACGAGATCCCCGACCACCTTGGTGTGGTCGACGAGGATCGCCTTGCGGTAACGCCAGCTGGGGTTGTACCAGGGCTTGAGGGCCGCCCTGCCGCAGGTGGGCGCGCTGCCGGTCCCGCTGGCATCGTAGTCGACCATCGCGGCGGTCCATGAGATGTCGGTGCCCTGCCCCTGCGTGCCGTTGTGCCTGGCCCCCAGCTCCAGGCCGTCGACCTGGCCCTGCGTCCAGGTCCCGGCGACGCCCGGGGGCGTGCTCCAGACCACCTCCATCAGCGTCCAGGCGGTGCCGAGGCCGGTGAAGACCTGGCTGCCCTCGATCCCCTGGACGCGCCAGGCGAAGTCGTGCGTCCCGCCCGCCGAGGAGCCGGTGCCGCGCTGCATGCGCCACATCCCCTTGACGGCGTTGATCGTGCCCGCGGGCGAGCTCTGCAGCGCGTAGAGATCGGTCGCTAGCGTCGCGGCCGCGTGACGGTTGTAGTCGGTGTCGCTCGGCGGGATCTCGTCCACGTTCAGCTCACGCTCGAGCAGCCCCACGACGGTGTCGAAGTCGCTTCGGTAGCCGGCGCCATTGACGCCGATCCGGACGATCTGGCCAAGGGGCGGCTGGCTGGCGGTGTTGGTCAGGTAGAAGTCGTCGTAGTTGTAGACGGCGGCCGCGGCGAGGACCTGGATCTGGTCCACGGCCGTCCCGGCGGCGGTGTGGGTAATGCTGATCTCGAGCGACGCGTCGAGCCACACCTGGAGCACGCCGCCCGCGGCCCGGTCGTAGGCGAGACGCACCGTGTACCACGTGGCGTTGGCCATGGCCGTGCTGCCAAGGGCCGAGCCCACGAAGGTCAGGGTCGCCAGGTCCTGCACCTGCAGCCGTCCGTCCGTGCGGAGCTGCAGCGCCCACTGGTTGGTCGCGCCGGTCGTGAAGAGGAGGAGCGTTTGGTCCGCCCCGGGGTTGCTCGGCTTGCGGAACGAGAAGCGGAGCCCCAGGGTGTCGAGGGCGGGCGTGAGGCCCGTGGCCAGGACACTCGCGGTCGCGGCCTGGTTCAGGCTGCGCACGCCCGAGCCCGGCCTGACGGTCGCCGCCGTAATGGTCGCTCCGGCCCCGAGGGATGCGATCTCGGACGGGTTCCGGGTCTCGAAGCCGATGAGCTTGATGACGGGGTCGAGGATCAACGGCCGGCTCACGTCATAGGAGCCGACGCGGAAGCCGAAGCGTGTGTCGTAGGGATCGTCCCCGCTCAATGCGAAGGCGGCCTTCACTTCGATCCGCTCTGCGCCCGTCTCCTGGTACGCGTACGGCCGTTCCTCCTCCAGGCTTCCCACCGGCGTGGAGACGGCGAGACGCCCGTCGCTCGTGACGCGCATCCCGCTCGCCCCCCGATACGCCAGCTGGATCCGGCCCGGGTCGGCGCCCGGCCGGACGACGAAGCTGTACTTGAGGCGACCCTCGTCGCCGGTGTAGACGAGGTCGATGCCGGGCCAGAGCTCGCGGTAGACGAGGCGGCCGCAGGTGCCGTCCACCAGGTCGCGGGTGAAATCCTCACCCACCGGGTGGGTGGCGCGTGCGCCCACGAAGTCGAGCTTCAGCGATCGCTGCCGGCGCCCCTCGCCACCCAGGGAGAAGGTCACCCCGTCCCCGGTGAAAGAGACCGTGGTCTCGCCCGCCCGGACGGAGTAGGCCACCGGATCCGACTGACCTCGCATCTCGATGAAGCGCAGAGGAGGGGTGGCGCCCTGAGCCGTGCCGATTCCGGCCAAGAGAGCGCCCATCGGGCGTTCGAGCGTCCCGGCCAAGCTCCCACCACCCTCTCTGGGGTCAGGTCGACACCATGCCCCCTTTGCACGTCAAGCAAAGGCCGAGCCGCCCCCTAAGTCCTTCAAATGCCAATGCGACGACCCTGGTGACGGCTCTCGGTACTTGAAGTCCTGGCCAGAAATAGGACACATCTCGGCGGTGCGGCCCGACTTCGGCCCCCGGCCTGTGGTATGCAGAGCCCGAGGGGGAGCGACCAGGGATGAACAGCGTTCCGGAAGCGTGGCCGGTTGGTCCGATCGAGGGCGTGACTCCGTACCTCGTGCCCGTGGCGCACGCCCTCGTGCAGGCCGGCCGGGACGTCGGGCGAGTCGCGGACCTCACGCCCGACGAGCTCTGGGCGCGACCCGGCGGCGCGGCATCCGTCGGCTTCCACCCGCGGACGCGGCGACGTTCGTGCGTGACGCGCGTGCGGCCGTCGACCAGGCGCTCGACCAGATCCGCGCCACGCCGCCGAGCACGCGACACGTCACACCGGCCAGGCCGTCACCACGGCCACGATCGTGCGCGGAGCTGATCGACGAGCCGGGGCTACTCCAGCTTGATCAGCTTGCGGTCCAGCAGGCGCGCGAAGATCAGCAGCGTGTCCTCCTCGCCCATCGGGCACAGCTTGAGGATCGACTGCACGTCCCACTGGCCGTTCACGCGCGAGACGACGAAGCCTTCCTGGGGGTCGAGGTTCTGCTTCGTGAGCGTGGCGAAGTCGACGGCGAGGACGGGGACCTTGTCGCGCGGGATGGTGTGGAGCTGGCGCTCGCGCTGGCGCGCCTCCATCGCCGCGATCAGTCCCTTCTTGGCGTTCTGGTTCAGGCGGTCGAGCGCGAGCACGTCCTCGTAGGCCTTGAGCGCGGCGTCGTAGCGCTTCTCCTGCAGCCGCTGGTAGGCGAGCGTCAGCAGCGCCTGGATCGCCCCGACCGGGTCCGAGGCCTGGGCCTCGGGGCGCACCTCGCCGACCACCACCACCCCGCGGCCGTGCATGTCGAAGACGAGCGACGCGGTCTCGAACTCGGAGCGCCGCAGCTCGAGGCTGATCTCGGCCAGGCTCTTGCCGGCCGCCGCGAGCCCGAGCAGCTGCTTCTCCGTGGCGTCGGCGCCCGGCGGGGGCGGGCCCTTGACCTTCACCGTCGTCTCCATGCTCGGGAACACCGCCCGGATGCGCTGCCACTCGTCGATGCGACGGATGCCTTCCATGATCACCGGCGTCACCGGCGACTCGAATGTGATCAGGATGTCGTCGGGAAACTCGCCCTCGCGAAACTCGAACTGCCCCGAGGGCCACAGGAAGAGGTCGAACACCGTCTCCTCGGCCTTCGCCTTGAGCGCGCGTTTCAGGTCGTCCTCCCCGAGGACACCGTCCGCGACGAGGATCGAGCCCAGCAGCCGGCCCTTCTCCTCCTGGGCGAGCAGGGCGCGGAACAGCTGCTCCTCCGTGACGAGGCGGAGCCGGATCAGGAACTGGCCGAGCGACTCGCGCGGGTCGTTCGACCAGGACGAGAAGATGTTGCCCTCGCGCAGGATGATGCGTTTCTGGACCGAACGCCGCTCGACGTGGAGGGTTCCCGTCTTCTGACCGGTGGCTATCCACTGCAGGACGTCGGGCAACGCCATCGTCCGCAGGTCGCCGCGGAGGCTCATCGATCAGGTTTCTTTCCTGGAGAGCGTCAGCTCTCGTCCCAGGCGAGGTCCCAGAACAAGTAGTCGCGCCAGCTGTCGGGCGTGCGGTGGACGCCGAGGCTCAGCGTGAGATGCGGCAGCGCGGGCGGACGCCGCGGGCGTCGCACGAGGCGGAATCCCGCCTCGTCGAGGAGCAGGTCTCCCTTGCGCCGGTTGCAGGGGATGCAGCAGGTGACGATGTTCTCCCACTCTTTCCGGCCGCCCCGCGCCACCGGGATGACGTGGTCGAAGGTGAGCTGCGAGGGCGGGAAGCGGTCGCCGCAGTACTGACAGGCGTGGTCGTCGCGGGCATAGACGTTGGCCCGGGAGAACGGCACGTCGGCGAAGGCACGTTTCATACGGACGTGACGGAGCAGGCGAAGCACCGAAGGCAGCTTCACCCGGACCGTGACGCCCCGGATCTCCCGGTCGTAGACGGCGATGACCTCGACCTTCCCCTGGAAGAGGAGAGTGATCGCTTTTTGCCAAGGGACGACCCTGAGTGGCTCGTAAGTAGCGTTCAGGACGAGCGTTTGGTCCATCGCAGCGATCAGACCTGTGATTTTCGGCCCCCCCAGGAAGGCTGTCAAGGACACGGCCGGGCGGCGGGTGGCGTCAGGCCGCGCGCGCCTCCCGAACGAGCGCCAGGAACTGGCGCGCGCGCTCGGTGATCAGCTCCGCCTCGCCGCGACGCAGGGCCTGTAGGTCGACGAGATCGGCGCCCACGCCGAGGGCCGCCGCGCCCGCCTTGATGAAGTCCTTTGCTGTCTGCAGGTTGACGCCACCGGTTGGGACGAGGCCGACCTGCGGCAGCGGGGCCTTCAGGGACCTGATGTAGCTCGGACCGCCGAGGGCGTTGGCAGGAAACACTTTCACGAGATCGGCCCCGGCGTTCCACGCCGTCACGACCTCGGTGGGCGTGAGAGCGCCCGGGAGCACGGCGATGCCGGCGTCGCGGCACGCCTCGATCGTGCGCACGTTGAGCGCGGGGCTCACGACGAAGCGCGCGCCGGCGGCGATGCAGGCACGCGCGGTCTCGGGCTCCAGCACCGTGCCTGCGCCGACGAGCGCGTCCTTCGCCCGCAGCGCGACCTCGCGGATCAGCTCCACCGCGCCGGGCACCGTCATCGTGATCTCGAGGACCGAGATGCCCCCGGCCTGGATCGCGGCGATTGCCTGGGCGGCCTCGTCCGCCGAGCGGGCGCGGATCACGGGGATGACGCCGATCGTGGTGAGTCGCTCGAGTACCGCCTGCTTGTCCATGCTCGTTCCCCGCGGGCCGATGCTCAGCGCTGCACGCGCGCCGAGCCGCCCTTCATCACGCGCTCCACGTCGGCGAGGCTTGCCATCGTCGTGTCACCCGGGGTCGTCATCGCGAGGGCACCGTGCGCGGCGCCGCACTCGACGGCCCACTGCGGGCCCTTGGCGGCCAGCAGGCCGTAGATGAGGCCGGAGGCGAACGAGTCCCCGCCGCCCACGCGGTCCCAGATCTCGAGCGCGTCGTAGGCGTGCGAGCGGTAGAGCTGGCCGTCCGTGTAGAGCACCGCCGCCCAGTCGTTGATCGAGGCCGACCGCACGGCGCGCAGCGTCGTCGCCACGGCCTGAAAGTTCGGGAACGCCGCCTTTGCCTGCTCGATCATCTTCTTGAAGTTGCCCGGGTCGAGAGCCGCGAGGTTCTCGTCCAGGCCTTCCACCTCGAAGCCGAGCGCCGCCGTGAAGTCTTCCTCGTTGCCGATCATCACGTCGACGTAGCCGGCGAGCTCACGGTTCACCTCCTGCGCGCGCTGTTTGCCGCCGATCGACTTCCACAGCGAGGCGCGGTAGTTGAGGTCGTAGGACACGATCGTGGCGTGCCTGCGCGCGGCGACCATCGCTTCTTTCGCGACGAACGGCGTCGTCTCGGAGAGCGCGGCGAAGATCCCGCCCGTGTGCAGCCAGCGGGCGCCGTCCTTGCCGAAGACGGCGTCCCAGTCGACCTCGCCGGGCCGCATCTGCGACACGGCCGTGTGGCCGCGGTCGGAGCAGCCCACGGCGGCGCGCATGCCGAAGCCGCGCTCGGTGAAGTTGAGGCCGTTCCTGGCGCTGCGGCCGACGCCGTCGTCCGGGACGAAGCGCACGTGACGCAGGTCGACGCCTCCCTGCAGCAGCAAGTCCTCGAGCAGCCGACCGACCGGGTTGTCGACGAAGGCGGTGACGACGGCCGTGCGCAGGCCGAAGGCGCGGCGAAGGCCGCGCGCGACGTTGTACTCGCCGCCGCCCTCCCACACCCGGAACGAGCGCGCCGTGTGGATGCGCGTGTCGCCCGGGTCGAGGCGCAGCATCACCTCGCCCAGGCTCACCAGGTCGAAGCGGCACTGGGCGGCAGGTCGCAGCGTGAGGCTCATCGATCGGATCCCCTCGAAGACGGCGTTGCGCGTGAAGATACCACCAGGCCGCCCGATCCCGCGAGGCGAGCGGCTCCGCCGCCGCGGCGAGGAGGCGCCAGGAGCGTGGTAGGCTCTCGCCATGCTGGCGAAGGGAGTCGATCCCCGTACACGCGAAGAGGCTGCCGCGTTGCTCGAGGCCTACCAGCAGCAGCTCGATGCGGCGCTCGCGCGCGACGCTCAGGAGTACGCCCGCGCCTTCGACGAGTCACCGCCCGGGCTCGGCGTCCACGAGATCGACGCGCACAGGGTCTACCGCCGCGTCGGACGCGGGGCGCTCGCGATCCTGGGTTATCGGGCCGAGGAGCTCCTGGGGCGACCCGTCACCGAGTTCATCGTGATGAGCGAGACGGCGCAGCGCGCGATCGACAAGAAGCTGACGGGCGCCTCCGAGCTCAAGCCGTTCGTGCGCAGCTTCATCCGCGCCGACGGGTCGTCGGTCACTATGCTGCTGCTCGATCGCCGTCTCAAGGACGCCCAGGGCCGGATCGTGGGCATCCGGACGGCGTTCGCTCCGATCAAGCTCGAGGGGTAGGGCGGCCGGGCCCTGGCTCAGACGATCAGCATCGCGTCGCCGTACGAGTAGAAGCGGTAGCGCTCGCGGACCGCCTGCTGGTAGGCCGCGAGCAGCCGCTCGCGGCCAGCGAACGCGCACGCGAGCAGCAGCAGCGAGGACCCGGGCAGGTGGAAGTTCGTCACCAGGCCGCAGACGGCGCGGAAGCGGTGGCCGGGGACGATCACGAGCGCGGTCTCGCCCTCTCCCGCGCGGAGGCGGCCCTCGGCGGTCGTCGCGGTCTCGAGCACCCGTGTCGCGGTCGTGCCGACGGCGAGCACGCGCCGGTTCTCGGCGCGAGCGCGATCGACGGCGGCAGAAGCTTCCGGCGGAACCACGTAGCGCTCGGGGTCCACCCGGTGCTCGCGAACGTCCTCGACCTCGACCGGACGGAAGGTGCCTGGCCCGACGTGGAGCACGACCTCGGCGCGCTCGACGCCGCGAGCGCCCAGTAGCGAGAGGAGCTCCGGCGTGAAGTGCAGGCCGGCCGTGGGCGCGGCGACGCTGCCGGGCTCACGGGCGTACACGGTCTGGTAGCGCTCGCGGTCGCTCTCGCGGTCTTCGCGGCGGATGTAGGGCGGCAGCGGCGCGTGCCCGTAGCGCTCGACCGCGGCCTGCGGCGTGAGCCCGTCGGAGAGGAGCTGCACGGTCCGCAGGACGTTCTCGGCCCCTCCGGGCCTCGTGGCGTGGCCGGGCTCCGGCGGCGGCGGAGCGCAGCGGGCCGGGACCGCCTCGACCTGGACGCGGAAGTCTGGGGCGACCTCCACGACCATGCCCGCGCGGAGCCGCCGGCCCGGACGGAGCATGGCCTCCCACAGCCCGTCGCCGCGTTCGCGGACCAGCAGGATCTCGGCAGGCCCGCCCCCGGGGCGGCGCCCCAGCAGGCGGGCCGGGAAGACGCGGCTGCGGTTCGTGACGAGGAGGTCGCCGGGTCGAAGCAGATCCGCCAGGTCGGCGAAGCGGCGGTGCTCGATGCCTCCCGTCGCGCGGTCGAGCACCAGCAGCCTCGACGCGTCGCGCTCAGCGAGCGGCTCCTGGGCAACGAGCTCGGGCGGCAGCGGGTAGTCGTAGGACTCGAGCCGGAAGTCGGCGTCGCTCATGGACGCGGCCTACGAGAAGAGCTTCTTCTGGGGTGTTGCGACGTCCGGCACGGGGAGGCCGAGATGCTCGTAGGCGCGGCGGGTGGCCGTGCGGCCGCGGGGCGTGCGGTCGAGGAAGCCGTGCTGCAGCAGGTAGGGCTCGTAGATGTCCTCGATCGCGTCGGGCTCCTCGCTGATCGCCGCGGCGAGCGCGTTCACCCCGACCGGGCCGCCGCCGAACTTCTGGATGATCGTCAGCAGCAGCCGTCGGTCGACCTCGTCGAAGCCGTGAACGTCGACCTCGAGCAGCTTGAGCGCGTCCTGCGCCACGCTCGCCGTGATCTCCCCGTCCGCGCGCACCTGTGCGTAGTCGCGGACGCGTCGCAGCAGCCGGTTCGCGACGCGCGGCGTGCCACGGCTGCGCGAGGCGATCTCGCGCGCGCCGTCGTGGTCGATCGCGACGCCGAGGATGCGCGATGAGCGGGTGACGATCCGGTGCAGGTCGGCCTCGGTGTAGAAGTCGAGCCGGTGGACGATCCCGAAGCGCCCGCGCAGCGGTGCTGTCAGCAGCCCCGCTCGGGTGGTGGCACCGACGAGCGTGAACGGCTTGAGCGGGATCTTCATCGAGCGCGCGCCAGGCCCGCTGCCAATCATCAGGTCGAGGCTGTAGTCTTCGAGCGCCGGGTACAGGATCTCTTCGACCTTGGCGTCGAGGCGGTGGATCTCGTCGACGAACAGGATCTCGCGCGGCTCGAGCGCCGTCAGTAGCGCGGCCAGGTCGCCCGCGCGCTCGATGACCGGTCCAGCGGTGGCCTTGATCGGGACGGAAAGCTCGGCCGCGATCACGTGCGCGAGGCTGGTCTTGCCGACCCCCGGCGGGCCGAACAGCAGCACGTGGTCGAGGGCCTCGCCACGGGCGCGCGCGGCTTCGATCGCCACCCGCAGGTTGGCAATGACGTGCGCCTGGCCGACGTACTCGTCGAGCCGGCGAGGGCGCAGCGAGACTTCGAAGCCGAGGTCGTCGTCGATCGGACGTCCCGTGACGAGACGGTCGTTCACTGTGGCTCTAGCTTAGCAGGCGCGGGGGGCAAGACCGGTCCCCGCGTGAGCGGGGCAGACGTCGGGTTCATCTCCTGGAGACGACCTGGAGTGCGAAGCGGAGCAAGTCCTCGAAGCGGCCTTCGCTGTGCTCCCGCATGGCGCGCTCCGCGGCGCGCTCCGCCTCGGGACGCGAGTAGCCGAGGTGCACGAGGGCAGACACGATGTCGTCCGCGGCGCCGCCGGGCGCCGTGGTCGCCGCCGCGGACGAGGGGAGGTCCTGCAGCTTGTCCTTGAGCTCGAGCACGAGCCGCTCGGCCGTCTTCTTTCCGACCCCGGGGATGCGGGTGAGGCGCGCGATGTCGCTCGCTCGCAGCGCGGTCACCAGATCGGGCGCCTCGATCCCCGACAGGACCCCGACGGCCAGCTTCGGGCCGACGCCCGAGACCGCGATCAGGCGTTCGAAGAGCGCCTGCTCGACCAGCGTCAGGAAGCCGAAGAGCGCGAGCGCGTCTTCGCGCACGTGGGTGTGGGTGAGCAGCGTCACCTCGCTGCCGGGCTCGCCGATGCGGTAGAAGGTGCTGAGCGGGATCGTGACGCGGTAGCCCACGCCGCCCACGTCGACGATCGCCTCCTGGGGTTCCTTGCGCAGCAGGCGGCCGCGGACCTGGGCAATCATGAGGTCGCTCCGACCGACGTGCGCAGGCAGGCGAGGCAAAGGGCCGCCGCCAGGGCGTCGGTCGCGTCGCCGGGCTCGGCCTCGGCGCCGAGCTCGAGCAGGCGCGTGACCATGAAGGCGACCTGGCCTTTCTCGGCGCGGCCGAAGCCGGTGATCTGCTGCTTGACCGTGGCCGGCGCGTACTCGTGGACGGGCACGCCGCGCTCGGCGCCCGCCAGCAGCACGACGCCGCGCACGTGTCCCAGCACGAGGGCGGTGCGGGTATTGGCGGCGTGGAACACGTCCTCGACGGCGAGCGCGTCCGGGTTGTGGCGCTCGATGAGCGCCGAGACTCCGTCGTGGATGTGAAGCAGCTTTTCCGGGAGCGAGCCCCGCGGGCCGGGTGTGATCACACCCATCTCGATCAGGCGGTGGCGCCGGCCGTCGGTCTCTACGACCCCGTACCCCGTGCGCAGCGAGCCGGGATCGACGCCAAGGACGATCAATGGCCCTGCGCGGCCTAGCTCGCCGCCGCTTCCTCCATCTCCTTCTCGGAGATGTCGGAGTTGTCCCAGACGCTCTGCACGTCTTCGTTGTCGTCGAGCGCCTCGACCAGCTTCAGCAGCTGTTGCGCCTTGGCGCCTTCGAGCGTGATGTTGTTCTCGGCGACCTTCTTGACCTCGGCTTCGTCGGGCTCGATCCCGGCCTTCAGGATGGCGGCGCGCACAGCCTCGAGGCCCTGCGGAGTCGTGTAGACGGTGAAGCCCATGCTCTCGGCCTGGATGTCGTCAGCCCCGGCGTCGAGGGCGATCTCCATCAGCTTGTCCTCGGTCGTCTTCTCCGCCGCGATCGAGATGACGCCCTTGGGCTTGAACATGTAGGCGACGCTACCCGCGCCGCCCAGGTTGCCGCCGTGCTTCGTGAAGATGTGCCGGATCTCCGAGACGCTGCGGTTGCGGTTGTCGGTCGTGCCCTCGACCAGGATCGCGACGCCGCCCGGGCCGTAGCCCTCGAGCTGGAGCTCTTCGTAGGTGGTGCCCTCGAGCTCGCCCGTGCCCTTCTTGATGGCGCGGGTGATGTTGTCGGCAGGCATGTTGGAGCCCTTGGCCTTGTCGACGGCCGTGCGCAGGCGCGGGTTCGCGTCCAGGTCGCCGCCGCCGATGCGGGCGGCGATCGTCATCTCGCGGATCAGCTTCGTGAAGAGCTTGCCGCGCTTCGCGTCGAGCGCGCCCTTCTTGTGCTTGATCGTGTGCCACTTGGAATGTCCCGACATGGTCCTTCTCCTGCGCGGTCTTGGCCGAAGTCTAGCACCGGCCCGCGGCCCGTGGCCTCAACAAAAAAGCCCCGGTCCAAATGGACCGGGGCTCGGGATCGAATATGAAGAAAAAAAGTCCCGGCAACGTCCTACTCTCCCACCAGGTCGCCCTGACAGTACCATCGGCGCTGGAGGGCTTAACGGCCGTGTTCGGAATGGGAACGGGTGTGGCCCCTCCGCCAAGGTCACCGGGA
>Ga0209342_10005032_pt1 | contig 13602 bp, 23 predicted proteins | sample RifCSP16_2_FD_184023 | JGI IMG/M metagenome (GOLD analysis project Ga0209342, IMG submission 184023) | Soil microbial communities from Rifle, Colorado - Rifle CSP2_sed 16_2 (SPAdes) (version 2) | ecosystem: Environmental > Terrestrial > Deep subsurface > Rock core/Sediment | place: Rifle... | reverse complement strand
CTTGTTGAAGCGGATGACGCCACCCTCAGCACTGGGGGGCGTGCGTGTGTCGGAGCCTTCGGGGATGGCCCACACGCCGTTTGCCATGCGCGCGAAAGCCAGCTCCATCGCTGACTGAAGACGATTGCGTGCTCGCTGGAGCGTCTTCAAGTGGTCCATCGGACCAGTGGCGTAGTGGCAGTTGGGAACCTCATCGTACTTCCAGTGGGTGAGGGGGATGATCTCACGGCCACGCTCAGTCGGCGTGCCATCGTGGAAGGGATATGGGGCGCGCTGCTCAAGCACCTCGGAGTCGATGAGGCGCCCAAGCACTCCCTTTGGGAACTCCTTGCAAGAGAGGATGTGGATGTCGTCAACAATCTCAAGCCCCTGGAACCGCAGGCCGCCGAGCACGGCGCCCCGGTTCGCCATGAGCCCGCCACCGCCACCAGCGCTCAGGCGCATGATGGACATGAGGTAGCTGAGGCCCTGATCCTTCGGTGGGGAGTAGTCGCCCTCGTAGCGCTTACGCATCTTCGGATAGGTGTTCTTCACCCACTCCACTGGCTTCAGGCGCCTGATGAGGACGATGGTGTGGTCTTCTTGGCGCTTGATAGCGGGGTCAACCCAAACCTCGAAGGGCGAGAGCGACTCGCACACGAGCTGGCCTTCGGCGGCAAACTCGCCCTGGTCCTCGCTCTGCTCCAGTGGCACCTTGTCAACGGGGCAGATACCGCCAGTCTTCATCGCCTCTTCGGGCTTGAAGATGTGGGTTGGATCGGCGGGACATATCCAGTACCCCACGAATCGGCGCCGGCCACCATCAGCGTCGTGGTCGAGTAGAAAGTACCAGTTGTTGTAAACGACGACGGCGGGCGCGGCTTCCAGCCGCCGCGAGTCGAGGTCGATTGTCTCTGCGCAGTAGTCGATGACGAGGTTCGCAGCCTCAGCGGTGAGGCGGTCGATGTCCTTGTCGCTGCTGGGAGCGAAGGTGAGCACTGGGTCGAGGGCGGTTAGCTCAGCGCCTACGGTGTCGAGCGTGGGCTTCACCATATTGGTGACGGGTGTGGGCGTGCCCTTGCGGAAGTTGGAAGCGACGAAGGAACCACGCGTCGCGCGCGAGGGCTCAACCCATTGGTGCCCAAGATAGTAGAGCATGTTCTCGTAGAAGTTCATCAGCTTCTCCACCCTCACGTCTTTGATGCGGTCGGTGAAGCTGTTGCGCTTGTCGATGAGCTTCTTGTCTGCTGCTGACATGGAATCTGGCATTAGGCGTATTCTCCACGAGCTTCATCTTCGGAGGCGAAGGTAGCTTCTGGGTCGTCGTAGGTGCGGGTGCGGAACATCTCAGAAGCTTCCGCCTCAGCGGTCTTGATGGTGGCGAGCTGTTTCTGTTCCTGCTCATCATCGAAGCGAGCTGAGGCCATGCTGATCGCCCGGCGTCCGCCTTGGTTCAAGAGCAGCTCGTCAGCAGCGATGTTGGCGCGGTCGAGCTGATCGTCGAAGCGACGTTCGAGCTTCGCGTAAGCTTCGCGCGCTGCTTGCAGCTCAGTGCGCAACGCTTCCATTGAGGTGACGTGCTCTTCACGCACGGCGTCCATGAGTTGCCAAGCATCGTGGCATCCTGCTTGGTAACCACGCTCGTAGGCTCTAAACATACTCGTACTCCTCCCCTATAGATTTGTCTTGCAGGAACCAGTCTCCATCGAGGCCGAGAGCGATAGCTTCCTTCTCACGCTCACGAGTCCGCCACGTCCGCTGGCTTCCAAAGTCGAGCTTTAGCATGTCGTTCTCGAACTCGCTACGGGTGTCGCGTAGGCGCGGGGTGTCGCCGGGCGCGAAGACGATGTGGGGGTAGGTGGCGGCGCCGAGCGCGTTCGAGGCATCATCATACTCAGCGTTAGGAAAGTCTTCCAGCTCCTCTTCGAGGATGGCGGTACCTTCGTTCACGTCGAGGGAGCCTTGGAGGTGGCGGATCATGCCGTTGGAATACCGGGACTGGAGGGCCTTGATGAGTTCTTCCTTCTTGTCAGCGCCACCCGGCCACTCGACTAGCGTAAACGGCTTCTTGCCCGCCCTGAACCTCTCGCGGAAGACGTTGAAGAAGACAACCTGAGCTGAGCGCGTTTCGATCGCCATCCACTTCGCAGGCCAAATGTCCATGAGGGCGAAGCTTTCGTCAACGAAGCGATCCACGCTCCATCGCTTACGATACACTCGTAGCACATACCAAGTGTTGTCAGGAGACACGCCGAGCACGATAACCCCACAGTAGTCCACCTTCTTTCGGATGTTCCCGTCTGCGGTGCGCGTCCCAGGTTGGCGGCCCGTGTTTGGGTCAACCAACACGAAGATATTGCAGTCAGCGAGCTTGACCTTCCGTTCTTCCTTTCCATCGAGGTCAAGGTCCACGAGGTAGTCGCCGACACGACGCGCGTAGCGGAACCAGCTCCGCTTGAATCCTAGCTTCTCCTCGTCGCGCGGATTGTTCTCCATCTGGCAGTTTGCACTTGCCAGACCCCAAACTACATAGTTTCCCGTTCCTGTTTGGAGGGCGTATACTTGCTCCTCATAGAGTGGTTCGATTGACGTAACGCGCTCATAATTCGTTGCGAGCCACGCAGCGGCTTCTTTATCAAAAGGAGGTGTTCCTGAGTCTACGACACGAGTGACTTGCGAGTTCACACGGGCTGGGGCGTATCCATTCTTCTTCCCGCGCAGCCAGCGGTGGTCTGGCGTACAGCGCAGTGCGGCGCCAGAGGAGAGCACGACACGCTGCAACATCGCCCGATGAGATTGTGTCTTTTCAACGACGGTCTCAACGAGGCGCCGTCTCATTCCTTTCCCACTGACCCACCCAAGCACCTTGTCTCCCGGCTTTACATCACGAATAGGCTTCTCTGTCCAGTCTGCCATTAGCACTGGTGCCTCACCAGGGTTGCACGAGAAGAAGTAAGGGTTTGACTTCTTGAGCATGAGCGCTTTCTTCACGTCGAAGTGTGAGAAGATGAGGTTCTCCTTCACGTACTCCTTTGAAGGACGCCCATCCTTCTCACACCAGGTGCGGAGCGCTACCAAGATGTTAGGGTCGAGGTCTTCCATCTTCGAGTAGGGGTCGAAGAAGGCCCACCGCGTGCCCGCGACTCGACGCTGCCCCTCTGCGAGCGACGAGTACATCGTCGTGAGGTTGTCCACGGAGCTGCAAACCTTGTCCATTTGTGAACGGCTCAGCTCGTCACCAACCACGTCATCGACGAACTGCCAGGTGAAGTGAGCGAGGGTGATCGTCGAGCCGACGCCCGAAGCGCGAATAGACGGATCGGTGAAGTTGCCCGACCGCTTCACCGTGAGCATGTCCTCAGTCCACTTCTTCTTCACGCGGTCGCTGGGTGTCAGGCGGTCTCCGTAACAGGCGTGGAAGAGTGGCGCGTACTGGCCTTGGCCTTCCAGCAACTGCTTGATCGGAGTCATGAGCAGCGTCGCACCTGTGAAGTTAGCGGAGTAGATGAGGATGCGCTCTTCGGGGTCGCGCACGAGAACCCACGTCGCCATCCCCTGCGTCAGCAGCGTGGACTTGAGGCTGGCGCGGGGCATGAGCCCCATCCGCTCTGCCCCGTAGACGATGCCGTTTTCACGGTCGCCGTTCGGCCTCTGCCAAGCCCACGAGAGGTTTACGTGGAGAGGCGCCTCCAGCCAGGAGCCCTCCGCTCCAGCGTTGAATCCACAGATGTACTTGGTGAAGAAGTAGAGGTCGCGGAGGCCGCGCTCACGGTGGTAAGTCACGAAGTCGTCGTCAGAGAGAATCTGGTTCCGTGGGCGGCCTGAGCGCCTCCACTCAACCATCTTTCCGTGCAGTGGGCGCAGCTCGTCGGTCATCCAGAACTGGTACGGTGGAGGCGGCGGCACGATGAGGTAGTTTGAAGCGTGACGGTCTCGGCGGCTACGCATCAGCGCTCCTCCGCTGGTACTCGCACTCGCGGCACGTCCACGCATACTGCCCTGCATGGTGGCGCAGCGCCCCTGAGCTGAGTTTATACATGCGAATTTTGCACGCCTCGCACCAGAAAAGCCCGTAGCGCAGTCTCAAGTCGAGAGTCGAACGATTCAGTAGCTTTCTCGCGGCGCACGAAGCGATGAACCGCAGTACGCACGCCACCAACGTTAGGACGCGCACGGCTCCTCCTCACACGCATCCGTGAGAGTGGAGTGGAAGGGCGTTTCACTCTGGGTCGCGGGGGAAGCGGCGGGTGTTTTGCCCGCGTCACGCATCTTCTCCAAGCTCCGTGTATTCGGCGTCGAGGGCTTCAGGCGTGAGCAACGCTCGGGCGCGGCCCTCAGCGGTCTTCTCTTCGTCGTCGAGGATGCTTCCCAGAACTCGATCCTTCATCTGAATGTTGATGTTCACGACCCGCGCACCAGCCCCTCGCGGCTGGTTCCATCCACGGGTCTTGATGATCTCGCCGGTCGCCCACATTGCCAGCCCTGGGTCAACCCACTCGCTCACCGGCTCGCCAGTCTCGGGGTGCCGCTTCTCCTCGCGCCTGAAGGCGTCGCGGAGGAACGTGATCGCGTGTGGCCCCAGGCTCTCAATCTCATCACGCTCAGCGGCTTCCCGCTCAGCTCGCGCCTTGTCACCCGGCGTGTGCTCCTTCTCGGCGAGCCAGTGGAGTGCTGCGGTGCAGATACCACGCGCCGCGAACCCTAGAACGCTGTTCTCAGTCAGGCCGAGGGTACGCGCCAGCGCTCGCATGCTCATCCCCTGCGCCCGCGCCTCCCTGATTGCCTTCGCCAGCGTCAACCGCTGTCGGTCCGCAGGGGTGAGCGCACCCTGCATGAGCCGCCGCTTGAAGGCGATGACTGAGTTCCCTTCCTTGCGCTCTGCACCAGCCATAGCACCCCCCTGTATCACAGACGAACGCTGTTTGGAAGCCCCCTGCACACGACTTTCGCCAGATGTTCGCTCACGCCACCTACGCAAAGCGGCGTGCAGCGGTGCTGCTGCGCCTCAGCACCATCAAAATGCAGCAAATCCACACACTTACCCCTGAAATCCCCTGGATGAGCGCGGATTCGGCAGGCACCATATACTCGCACAAGGGGGCACCCTAGGGGGCCATGTTGGTTCGCATGACATCTCGCATGACGATGATGCTAAACCTGATATGAACTCGTATATGATTGAGTATATGATTGAGCCAGCATGTTTGCATAGGTCTTCGTATGAGTCTTCGCTTGTCATACATTTTGTATTACATTTTGTCATACATTTTGTCATACATTTCATTTTGTAATACAAACGAACGCATGTAGTATGGTGTGTCACGCTGTATCACGCCGTGATTCGCACCCTTGGCACGCCTCTTGCACACCTATCATGATGGAGCGAGTCGAGCGGAGCGGCAGCGGGGTCGAGCGAGGCGGCACGATATTGCCGTTCGGCACGAAAGCAGTGAGCGGCTGGCAATCACCTGAGGATTCGTGTGGTTAGCTCGGCAAGCACATGCGGTTCGCCATCGCATCCGCCGCGTTTACGGCGGTTTTGCGACGCGGCAAGAATCATGCCAAGGCCGCGGTTGCTGCGTTCTCGGTTGGCATGCGATTCGCTTGACCGCCGATCGAGCATCGGCACCGCGAATCGGCGAGACTGACTACGTGGTCCGCAGCTAGACTGCGGCACGTACAGACCCCAGGCTCGCGGACCGATGCTCAATGCCTGTAAGGCCTTAGCGAAAGCAAGGCGTGGCGTGGTTGGAGGCTAGCATGTTGCAGATAGCATTCGTGAAAGACGAGAAGGCAGTGGCGAGCTTAGACGCTGACCAGAAGGCATTCAAGAGCGGGAGCATCGGCTACTGGGCTGGGGGCAAGGTGAACCTGAACGGCAAGCGTTACCAGGTTTCATGCAGCATCGTCGAGGTGGGGTCAAAGCCCAAGGCCGAGTAACGGCTAGGTCGCCAGCCGCAGAGCCTCCAAGCGAGGCTCTGCAACGGGCGGGCTAGCTGCTAGACTCAGGAAGGAGCACATATGGACCGTTGTGAGTGTTCAGACCCTGGATGCCCAGTGCATCCTCAGCGTAGTCACTGTCAACTCACTGTAGCTCGCCTTCTCTTCCGCATCGACATGCAGGATGAAACAGGCACCCTGTTTTGCGATGGGTGTGCTGAGGACGCTTGGAGCAGTGGATTGTTCAACACTACCGTTCCAGGCCAGGCTAGTAGATGGGAGGATAACATATGACGCTTCTTGTGATGCTCGCTCTTGTGCTGTTGCTGCTAGCGTTCGCAGCGAAGTACAAGGCAGACCTCTACTTGCTGTAGGGCTCAGTGACGCCGGCCTTGGCAACAGGGTCGGCACCATTTTGCCTTCTGACGTGACATCTATCATGCGTAAGGTCAACCATGCGTCAAACGCTCACAATCGGCGCCTAAGCGACGATCGAGCGGGACGTAGGCCGGCGCCTACACCGGAACGAGAAAACTCGGCAGACGGGCAGCACGGCGCAGCGCGCGGCATCGCCGGCTCCGGCGCGACCGACGCTCGACCGCGGCGGGAGCCGGTCACCACGCCCACCGGGCCGGGACTCAAAACGACCTTGCGCATGATTCTCCGCACCGTTCCACCGCATGACCAGGACCATCCCACCATTCGCTTGGTCGACGAGGCCCTTGCCGCGTTCACACGACGTGGCAACGTGCTTGACTACACGACGCGGTGCCCAACCTACACGGCCACCACATGAACACCTACGAGCTAGAGAGTAAACTTGACGCTTTACGCCGTATCCTGTATTCAGCGTCATCTAGTGACGTGCTGGTCATAGGTGTGCTTGTGGTGGTAGCATTGCTCGTGTTCATGGTTACGTGGAGAAATTGGAGCTAGTCAGCTGTCTTACAGGAGGTGACTTGTGGTGAGAAGTACAAACCCTGAGCTGTATCAATGCGACTGTTGCGGTACGCTAGCTGCAATCATGTTTGCACGGGACGCAACAACTGGTACCGTTGCTGAGGATTCGCTTGCTCTCGATGTGCAGCATTTTTGCACGTCCGACTGCGTGGAACGTGCTGGTTACGTGAGCTTCAGGCAAGCGCAAGCTGTTGCAGGGCTCGCTGCCGTAGCCGTAGCGCTTGCGGGTGAACCGGGGAGAATGAACTGACATGACTTACACCGTGAAGAGAGTCTACTTCAACCCAGACGTACCTGCGCGAACAATCATTAAGCGTTGCACCTTGGAAGAAGCACAACGCCATTGCCAAGACCCCGAAACGTCCAGCTCTACCTGTACTAGCAAGACGGGTAAGGCTCGCACCCGACGAGCCGGCCCATGGTTCGACTGCTACACGGAGCGATAACATGGCTTACGCCTACCAGGCAGACATCTACTGTGACGCATGTGGTGATGCGATCAAGACCACCCTCAATCAGGCCAGGAACGACACGGGCGACTCAGAGGAGTACCCACAACATGGTAGTAACGACGAGCCCACCGACTCCCCCCAGCACTGTGGTGCTGGCGAAGATTGCCTGGAAGCAATCACGCTGCCCTACGGTGGGAAGATCGGTTGTCTGATCGGGACTAGCTTGACTGCCGAGGGGATTGTCTATGTGCGTGAGGCTGTGCAGGCTACATGGGCGCGAGTAGTGAAGTATGGCGAGCGTGCCGAGCCTCACAGCATACAGGTCTGCAAGTTGTGGGAAGAAGAGTTTAGTTATGTAGACTTCCACCTTTACGGGGAGGATGAAGATGCCGACGTGTAGAGATTGTGGTAGACCTATTGACCCACGCTTCGACGCTTTCATCAACTGCACACCATGTGCCGTCAAGGAAACTGCGGCGTGGCGTGCTGAGGCTGCCGAGACGGCACGTCTAGCTCGCCTCGAAGCAGGGAAACGTGGAGCAGAAGCGCTGGAACGCTGGCGTAAGGAGCAGCGCTGGTGGCTTACCTCACAAGGCGTGTTGACTACGTGAACGTCATCGGAAACATCTGGCAGCCTGGCGCCGGAGTGTGTGCGTACTCGTACACCTTGTCGCCACGAGACCTATCTAAAGCGTGCAGGCACATGACTACAGGGAACAGAGGGAGGTAAAATGAGCTTCACAAACAGTCAAGTTGCAGAACGATGGGCAGCGCAAACACCACTTCGGGGCGGCGAGAAGCGAGCTAAGAGTGGTACTGGTTCCGTGTTCTACGAGGACCGCGTTGTCTACAGCTACAGGCAAAGTTGGCCGCTCGCCAAGGTGTTCACTCCAGCCACAGCCGACAAGGCGTACGGCATCATGAATGGTGAGCGCCATTCCATCACCACGACAGACCACCTTCACCACGTTCGCTCCTGCATGAAAGGCCCGCAGCTCTTGCCGAGTGCGTTGCGCCAAGCTGGCGTGCCGTTCTTGGAGCTGGAAGCTGAGAACATCATCGACTGGCAAGACGGGAGTGGTGGTGGAACCATCGTGCGCCACGGGGGGCGGTATTATGAACACGACTGGAGCACCGACGCCCTCACGCCGTGGACACCTCCCCAGCAAGGCATGTTCTCCCCTGACTTGGGATCTACACAGGATAGGGAGAAGTTCAGCAAGCTTCTAAATGAACCTGATGTCGACAAGATCGAGGTCGGCTACTGGCACCTACTCGGTGGTGCTCTGCTCACCTGGAAGGACCGGCTCTACCTGTCGGGGCTCGACGAAGGCACGGCCTTTGTAGCACGGCTCCGCTCCGACGTAGCACCGCGCCCCACGACGGTCGAGGCTGCCTATGCAGCGCTGAAGCCTGACCCCGTGCGTGAGGCTGAGGCTGCGGGGATCAAGGTACAGCGGCAGGGGGAGTGGTTCTTCATTCCAACCCCATTCACTACTTCGAGCGTGGCACGATTGCTACGTGCCAACAGCAACGCGCAGCTCGACCGCTACTGCCCACGGCGTGCGTTGCCAGTACCAGCGGCAGCCTCCAACCGACATGTCTGCTACGTCGCCACCCTTGCAGAGGACACGCCTCCACCTTCCCTCGTGCATGAAGTTGACCGCTTTACCTGCCGCCTCGTCAGGGGCAAGGTTGTTCACAAGCAGCCTCCACGGCTTTGGGGAGGTACTCGGGGGCATACGCACCCTGTCGAGGACACCTTCCTGTGGGGCTTCGACCCACGGGGCACTCGTCAGCACGTCTCTCTCGACCTTGGCACCGTGTGGCATCGAGCTTATCGTGCTGTAGATGATGGCTCGTGGGGTGCCGCCGGGAAGGTAGACTAGTGAGTAAGGACAACGAGGCTGCGCCTCCACCCACTATCGTCATTCTCGTCTTCTTCATAGTGCTGAGCCTACTGGCCTACATGAGATCACTGCTACCTACTGGCTGGCATGGTGGTGAGTGATGGTGGTGAACTCGCCCCGGCGAATCCTCCGCCGCTGGTTCTCGGACCCCTACGGGGCGCGCCGTCTTCGCGGCGCGGAGGACCGGCGGCTTCCGCCGTGAGTTTTCACCAGATATGGAACTTTGCACATAGGTGGTGGTTGGTTTCCTTCTATGGGACCAAACCACCACCTTGATCGAACAACGTTTGAAAATGGAACTACTCGATTCCACAAGCGAAACAGAGCCGTACAAATTTGCACAGAAAAGGGAGGAATATAGCACACTTCTACGCAAGCATCCAGGGGAATCGAGGCGTGGCGACGCGCACGGGCTCAAAAGCCTCTGGCATCCAAGGCCACATTCGTGGGTGGGACACGGGTGTCAAGGTGCAGATTCATACTGGCACAGATGATGAGGACGTGGTAACAGTGTGGCGCACGGGGGGCTTGAACAGTAGCGGGCACGACACTCTGGTTGCGCAGTTCACGAGCAGCGACAAGCAGTTCATGGGCCGCGAGTGACGCCAAGACACTGTTGGGTGTGCAAGCAACCCACGAACCTAGCTGAAGTTGAACTCTGCTCACGGTGCTTGCTCACGGAGCAACCGAGGATCGAGGAGCGCACCTACTGGCACCGCTGGCATCTTAGAAAAGCACTGCGGCGTGCTGAACGAGCGTTGCTGCGGTGGGAAAGGAGGAACGGAAACGCATGGAGTGGAATGGTCGCTACTACGTTGAGGGGTTGAGCTTCCCTGAGCCTGAGCCCGTGGTTCCCTACGTCGAGCCTGAATATGCACCAGAGCGCGACGAGTGGGCTGAGGATTGGGACTGGTGGATCGAGGACGACGACGATGATCTAGAAGCCGAAGTGCCAACGCACCGGCGCCCCGAGTAGCACGCAACTTCGCGCGACCCCGCAGCACTGCAAGGCGACGCCGCGCGGAAACGTTGGGTAAAAACTGGCATGCGGCGTGCTTGGAGGCAAAGGCCGAGGGCGCCGCGGGCCAAAGAACCGAAGGGAGACACACCATGACTGAGGAAGAGGTGAGAACAGTAGTGGAGACAGCACACACCATCGTGACGCGGTATTCTCGTGTAGCGACCTCCGCAGCGCAGGTTGCTTCCGCACTAAGGTATGAGGATGATGTGTGGAACGTGGTTGAAGCCTTTACTGCGATGCCGTGGGCTATCACGCTCACTCTCAAGAAGGAGGCATCCCCAGCTCACCAACGAGCTATGGTCCACACCATCATGCGGAAACTCAACCTCAAGGAAGGGCACAAGTCGAAAGCCTACTCGACTGCTGCTACGCTGGAGGTCGCGTTCAAGGAGCTGCCATTCTCAGAGACGTGCCCGCTTGTCATCCGAGGCTACGTCCCGCCGACGTGCCGCGTGGTGAAGCACACCCGCATCATCCCCGCCAGGCCAGCTGAGCCCGAGCAGACCGAGGAATACGAGTCGATTGTCTGTGACAACGAGTTGCTGGGGGAGAAGCCGTGAACGACGATCACGACAACGCGATTGACGACAAGGCAATCCTCAAAAAGCTCGCGCGAGGGGCCTTTGTTGTCGATGCGCTAGAGAAAGCAGCGCTTGAGTTCGCCACTGCGGCGGCGCTTCTCCAAGACACCCAAGACCTGAGCAACGTAGATGCTTGCAAGGCCCTTACGAGAGGGGTGGCGCTGGTTCTAGACGCCAAAGGCGCGATGATGCTCGATGCTGAATGACACTTGCAACACGAAGTTCAACATCGGTCCTACAGAACATCAGCAGTTGGCGCTGACGGAACCAGCGCCTTCGCGCTGGCGTGGGGAGCACCGGCTCGCGGCAGCGGTGCTCCTGGAAGCGATAGACTGTCTCCGTGGGAAAGCCACGATCAGTGGGAGCGGCAGCAATCATTCGAGGGAGATTAGACAGCGCCAGCATGAGAGACGGCGTGCAACGCTTGCGTCGGAAGCACAGGAGTGGATTGAGAGCGATGACACAAGCTACACGTTCACTTTCATGAGTGTGTGTGACGTACTTAACTTAGAACCAAATGCGGTGCGAAGAGCGCTGCTAAAAGGAGCGCCCAATGCCTAGCTCTGGACGTGGGACAAGTTTCAACTCTGACTTCACGAGGTGCATGCGGTATGGATACTACAAGCATGTGCGTGGGTTCAAGCCACGAGACGTGGAACCAGCGATTGCGCCGCTCGTGGGGGAGGCGTGTCATGCGTACTTCGCCAAAACCTTCCAGGGGTTTGATGCGGAGGCGGAAGCACACCCTGCGAAAGAGGGGGCAGAAGCAGCTTTCGTTGGCATCATCGACGCCGCACGTCCTCAGTTTCAGGACGTGGAGCAACTCGAAGAGAAGCTGAACATCACACGCCCAGTGCTGACGCAGTGGTTTGCGAGGCAGTGGGACAAGCTCACCTCAGGGCTGGAGACGACGCTGGCGGTCGAGGTGGACGTGGAGCTGTGGCTGCCCCAAGTTGTTCCCTTCCCCCACGGCGTCATCTGCGAGTGTGACGGGCCACAAGGAGCTGAACCCCACCGCTCCCTCTGCCTCCGCCGCGTTTCAGGCCGCATTGATCGCGTCGTTGCTTACGATGATGACCTGAACATCGAGGCGCCTCGCCGAGTGGCGATCCAAGACTTCAAGACCACGGGCAGCAATGACTTGAAGGGGTACGTCGCAAGCGCGTTTCGGAGCGATCAGCACCTTCTGTACGTGAAGGGGTGGAACGCCATCGGTGCCGCTGACAATACCAGCTTGGAGGCAAACGAAGTTCTATACTCGGCGGTGCGCCTCACCAAGGCTATCACCGCTCTCAGCTTCCACGATGAGCCTCGCCTCGTGAACGATGAGATGGTGGCGGATGCGTGGCAGCGCACGATGGCGCTGCGAGCGCACCTCGCCTCCATCTGGAATCAAACGCAGTTTGCTTTCCCCGAGAACACGGCTCCTTGGGGGCCTTGTATGAAGTTTGGCTCGCGGTGTGAGTTTTGGGACCTGTGTGAAGACCCGAACGGGTGGGATCAGATGGTGAGCGAGGCTGGCTCGTTCGAGGTTGACGAAGAAGTACTGAAACGCTAGAAAAGGAGACTCCAAATGTCCACCGCGAGAATCGGTGCTGTGCCCCTCAAGGAACTCAACCCTGAGCGCTTGAGCATTGGCCTCTTCGGGCCGACAGGCTCAGGCAAGTCTACCAACTCCGCTTCCTTCGGCGGTGGCGAGTGGGGAAAGATTCTCTACATCATCGTCGAGAGTGGGCCTGAGGGGGGCACAGGTGGTGCGACGCCACTGCTCTACTTGAAGGACATCCATCCTCGGGTGAAGGTCGAGGATGTGTTCACGCTCACGGTGCGAGACTGGGACGACATGCAGAACCAGTTTCGCTGGATCAAGGCGAACGTGGCGAAGTTGAAGGCAGATGGCGTGAGCACCATCGTCATCGACTCGGGCACCGAGGTCACACGCATGATTGAGGTGGCACTGCGCTCCATCAACCCGAAGAACCTCAAGGGGAACACCGACGAGAAGGGCAAAGAGGACAGCGCGAAGAAGAACCACATACTGGAACTGGTTCCCGACATCGGAGGTACTGGAGGGCGTGCTTTCGAGTGGTTTGACTACGATGTTGTTCACGACCGTTTCAAAAGCGTCATCGACATCGCCAAGCAGTGCCCGTTCCGGCTTGTCGTCACGTTCCTCGAAGGTCAAGGGTACGAGGAGAAGGACAGCGACAAGAAGGTAGGTGTGGGTCCTGACGCCACGGGGCGCAAGTTGCCGTCACGCATTCCCTCGTGGTTTGACGCCTGGTTCCACTGTGAGATCAGTGAGACTGGTGAGTTCGTATGGCTGACGGCGAACGATCCGAGGAAGCCGGGGGCGACTGGTCCCTATATTGCTAAGCATCGATGTGGGAAGGCCCTGCGTCGGTACGAGCCCGCAGATGGAGCCGCGCTGCTGCGAAGGCTTGGTGTCAAACCCACCGCACCAGCGGTGGTAGAGAAGGGAGAACAGAAGTGAGTGTGAAGGAACCTGACGAACCATCTAGCACCTTCGAGGAGGAAGTCATGCGACACCTCATTCTCCAGAGCGCGCTTCTTCATATCATCGCCCATCGCTTCAACATAAGCGTGGAGGAGTTTGGGGAGGAGGTAACAGGCTTGATGAAGAGACTCGCTGGCGAAAAGGCGCCAGCCACAACCGACGCCGAACCAGCGTCAGAAGGAGATGCATAGTGGAGACACAGGAGTACATCGGCACAGACTCAGCAGAGGAGATCGGTGAG
>Ga0209342_10005031_pt1 | contig 13603 bp, 10 predicted proteins | sample RifCSP16_2_FD_184023 | JGI IMG/M metagenome (GOLD analysis project Ga0209342, IMG submission 184023) | Soil microbial communities from Rifle, Colorado - Rifle CSP2_sed 16_2 (SPAdes) (version 2) | ecosystem: Environmental > Terrestrial > Deep subsurface > Rock core/Sediment | place: Rifle... | reverse complement strand
AGCGACCAGGTCGACGCCGATCAACGCGGCGGGTACCAGGCCAAAATGGGAGAGTGCTGAGTAACGCCCGCCAATATCAGCATCCGCTAAAAAGATCCTGCGGAAACCCAGTTGAGCGCCGACCTGCGCCAGACTGCTGCCCGGATCGGTGATGGCAACGAAGTGAGCGCCGGCTGATCCCGCGCCCAGTTCGGCAGCGGCGCGATTATAAAAATATTTGAATAGTGAAGAGGTCTCCACTGTGCTGCCGGATTTACTTGAAACAATATAAAGCGTCTCTTTCGGGCGATGGGTATGGTCTTTTGCACTCACCGCTTGTGGGTCGGTGCTGTCAAGTACTTCAAGCGGCAGGCCGACCTTGCGGTCGCTAAATACTTTGGAAAATAATTCTGGCGCCAGACTAGACCCGCCCATGCCCAATAGCAAAACCTTGCCGATTCCGCCTCGTTTGACTTCTCGGGCAAAGGCCTGAAGTACGGGAATCTCCGACTTAATGCGCGTAGCCACATCTAACCAGCCAAGACGATTACCGATCTCCGTCGGGTCAGGTTTCCACAACGTATGGTCGCGCTTCCAGATGCGCTCGACTAATTTGACTTGATTAGCCTTGCTAATCCATGTTTGGATCTCGCCTGAATATTCCCTAAGATTAAATGTGATGCCGTCGACTTTAAGCTCCTGCATCATGCCGACCTGGCCGTATTAGGGACCCCTGCTGGAGCCAATAAAAGCTCACGGCCTTGCCTGCCACGCTCCTCCAGCAAGCCCATTTTGCGCAGGCAATAGCTCATGCGCGTGCTCAGCCAGAGCGGGGCTTTGAGCGCAGCGGCCAGTTGCCGGTGGGTGAAAGGCGCGCTGAGACTTGCCGGGATTAGTTCCAGGTAATCGCTGGCTTGGTTAAATTCTATCTGCCCGGTTACTTCCAGCAAACGGCGGTCAGCGATGCTCCAATGTTTTCGCCTCCAGGAGCCGCCGCCATCGTCCCGCCAGATCTCTTCCTGCTGGGTGAGCAGTACACAGAAACGGAAATTGGGATGGCAGGCAAGCTCGGGGATATAGAGCAATTCGTTGAAAAGGTTTTCCACCCGGCCGCGCTTGGGCGATTTTCGCCGAGCGAGCTTTCTCCCCCTTTTTGTTTGGCGCACGATCCACTTGGTTTCTGGGATGGGGTAAACCAAGAGCACGGCATGCTCTTCCAGCAGTTTGCCCAGTTTTTTGCGCAAAGAGGAAAAATGCGCGGTCTGGATTTCGATCAGCAGCGTTTCTCGTTGGATGTCGATGTGAAAATCGCCGACAAGCTGCTCGAAACGGTCACCAGGCTGCGCCAACCACTGCTTGAGTGCGGCGTGCAGCTGCTGCTCGCGTAAGGTACCGATAGTTAACGCGCTCATTGGAGGTCTTTAAGGCGGCTGGCTTTGCTGAGCGCCGTTTCCCCATAGCGCGCTTGCAGAGTCTGAATGGCTTGCTGCAAGCGTTCTTGTTTGGCGGCATCCTCTGGATTCCAATCCCACAGCACCAGTTGCCGACCTGGCGGCCCCAGGTTGCTCACACCCACGCCCAGCAGGCGAATTTTGCGCCCGGACTTCCAGTTTTTGTTGAATATTTCTAGCGCTAATTGCTCGATCTGTTTTGGGTCATCGGTCGGTTTGGGCAAGGTACTTTGACGCGTGATGGTAGTGAAATCTGGCCAGCGCAGCTTGACCTTGACGGTGCTGCCGTACAATTCCAGCCTGCTCAAGCGCCGCCCAATGGCTTGCGCTTGCTCCCGAATAACACTGCGCAACTGCTTTTCATCATAGGTATCGCGGGTAAACGTCTCCTCATGGCTTACCGATTTGGTCTCATGGGAAACGTGAACTGGGCTGTTGTCAATGCCTTGGGCGCGGCGATGCAGGTCAGCCCCGTTCTGCCCAAAATGGCGCTCCAGCTCGCGCAGCGGGTAGGCGGCGATATCTCCGATGGTATGGATGCTCAATTCGGCCAGCTTTTCAGCAGTTTTTGGGCCCACGCCCCACAAACCTTCGGCGGGTAAGGGGGCGAGAAAGGCGGCTTCTTCTCCGGGCGGCACCACCTGGATGGCATTGGGATAGCCCCCAGAACGATTAGCAGCCTTTCCTACGTTGGTAGCTACCTTGGCTACCAGCTTGTTGGTCGCCACGCCTAGCGAGCAGGGCAAGCCAAATTGGCTGCGGATCTCGCCTTGCAGTTTCCTTGCGTAGAATACGCCGGGTTCCGGTAGGTGGGTAAGGTCGATGAAGGCCTCATCGATGGAGATCGGTTGGACCAGAGGCGAATAGGAGGCGGTCAGGTCCATCACTTGATCCGAATACTTCGTGTAATTGCCGAAACTATGGCGCACGATCAGCAGCTGGGGACAGAGCCGCAAGGCGCGCGACATGGGCATGGCCGAGTGAATGCCATATTTGCGGGCGGCGTAAGAGCAGGAAGCCACTACGCCGCGTTGTTCCGGGCTGCCGCCGACAGCAAAAGCTTTGCCTCGCAGGCTGGGATCGCGCAGTTCCTCGACCGCGCAAAAGAAGGCGTCCAGGTCCAAATGGATGATTTTGCGGACCTTATATTCAGATTCATCGGCTTCCGTGCGCATAGTCTCAAGCACAAACTAGGTAACTGATTGCTCTTTTAGACTGGAAATTTGACCTTGCGAATATCCGAGGACTTCACTTAGGATTTCTGAGGTATGTTGTCCCAGTAAGGGGGGAGGATAACGAAATTGACCCGACAGGTTGGAGATTTTTAGTGGCGAAGCCAGCATTTTCACCTGTTCGCCACCAGAAAGGATTGCATCCACAACCATTTCGCGGGCTAGGGCTTGCACATGCTCCAGGGCTTTGTCCACTGAATTAATCGGCGCGGCGGGAATCGTAGCTGACTCGCAGATTTTCAGCCATTCTTGTGTCGTTTTTGTCAAAAATAGCTCATCAAGCAAGGGAATTAGGACTTTGCGGTTGGTAACTCGCTGCGGATTAGTAGCAAAACGAGGGTCTGTGATCCAGTCCTCCCGCGCGATTTCTTTGCAGAAACGGACCCATTGCAGGTCGTTGCCGGCGGCAAAGGCCACATAACCGTCTTTGGCTTTGAAGGCCTGGTAAGGCACAATGTTGGGATGGGCGTTGCCATAGCGTTTGGGTGGCTGACCGGTAATTAGATAGTTGCTGGCGACATAGGTCAGGGCAGCCAACTGTGAGTCGAGCAGCGAAATGTCAATACGTTGGCCTATTTTTTGGCGCTCGCGGGCAAACAGCGCGGCCAGGATGGCGTTGCAAGCATTCTGCCCGGCGAGGATATCTACGATAGCAACGCCGACCCGCATCGGTTCACCATCCTCGGCACCTGAGATGCTCATCAATCCCCCCAGGGCTTGCGTGATGAAATCGTAACCGGGCAAATCTTTATAAGGCCCGGTATTGCCAAAACCGGTGATGGTGCAATAGATAAGGTCTGGGCGTAACCGTTGTAGTTCCGCGTAATCCAATCCCATGCGTTCGAGGGTACCGGTTTTGAAGTTCTCCACGAGCACGTCGCTGTTCCGGATGAGGTCGCGCAGCACCTCCAAGCCAGGCCGGGTCCTGAGGTTCAGCGTCATGCTGCGTTTGTTGCGGTTTGCGGAAATAAAATAAGCCGAAAGCCCGTTCTTTACAAAGGGCGGGCCCCACTGGCGCGTATCATCCCCCTTGGTCGGTTCCTCCATCTTGATGACATCTGCCCCCAGATCACCGAGGACCATGGTGCAGTAAGGGCCAGCCAGCACGCGGGTTAGATCTAGAACGCGGATGCCCTCCAACAATCCCTGGTGAGAACTTTGTGTGTCCATCTCAAACGCAGATGGCTGATTATAGTTCAAATTTTCTATGATCCTGGCGCATCTAAGTGACCATCTCCGTGTTCTATAGCGAAATCAGAATATCGCCTAATCAAGGAGGTCGATGGCATCCCACTGAAAAAGCACACCTCAACCTGACAAACCCATTACGAGGAGATCGACGATGGCTGCAAAGATTAGCGGTTACCTGCCAAATGAAACTCCACCTCCAGCCCAGCTGATATTGCTGGGCTTCCAACATGTTTTAACCATGTTTCCAGCCACGGTTTTTGTGGCAGTTTTCAGTGGATTCAATATCGGCACCGTGTTGCTAATGTCCGGTATCTCGACTGTTGTTGCCCTGACTTTATCCAAGATCGGAATTGGCAAGTTCATCCCCTTGTTTTATGGATCTAGTTTTAGCTATATCGCCGCGTATGGCACGGTAGCGGCGGCGATGGGTTCGGCCCAGGTTCCTTTTGGGCAGGGGCTGGAACCGGAAGTGATTTCCACCATCCAGGCGGGCATTGTGGTTACCGGCGTACTCAATATCCTGGTCGGCTTCCTCATCCGTGCGGTTGGCAAGAAATCCCTGGACTTGGTGCTTCCTCCGATTGTCACGGGGTCGGTTGCGGCTGTGATCGGCTTTGGATTGGCTTTCGCTGCATTGGACGACCTCTCTAAAAACAACTGGGCCATCGCATTTTCCACGCTGCTGCTAACCATCCTTTTTTCTGTCTATCTGCAGCGCCGCGGTTTTATCGGCATGATCCCGGTTTTACTTGGCGGTATTGCAGGTTACTTGCTCACCCTGGCGTTTTTCCCGGGCTCGATCACCGTGGCTGACGCGGCATGGTTCGCGGTTCCCACAATCACTTTCCCGACTTTCAGCGGGCCTTTTGTGGGCACAGCCATCTTCGCCGTTGCAGTCATGGCCATCGCCACCATCCCTGAATCCACCGCCCACCTTTACCAAGTCAGCTTGTACGTAGACCGCTTCGCCGAACAACGCAAAGCCAAGAAGTACGAACTGGATAAACACATTGGGTTCAACTTGATCCTGGACGGCATAGGAGATTTCCTTAACGGTATGTTCGGGGCCACCGCAGGCACTAACTATGGGGAGAATAACTCCCTGATGGCCATCACCCGCAATTACTCCGGGCCGGCCATCATCGCCGCTGGTTTTATCTCGATCCTGCTGGCTTTTGTAGGTAAGCTGACCGCCATCGTGAATTCCGTTCCACTGGCGGTGAGCGGTGGATTGGCGATCTACTTGTTCGGAGCCATTGGTATGCAAGGTATCGCCTTGATGCAGGAACACAAGGTGAGCATGTTCGACCCCCGCAACCTGGCCATTGGCGCCACTATCATGGTGATCGGCATCGGCGGCAACATCGGCTATGAAAACGGCTTACTGCCAATCAACCTGCTGCCCTCGCTCTTCCCAAGCGGGCTGCCAGCCATTGCAACGGCAGCAGTGACGGGGATCCTTCTAAATGCCATCTTCCTGATCTTTTCACCTGACGAGAAAAAAGCCAAAAGGTAGTTTCTTTCCAAAAAAGAGGAGCGAGTTCGCCCGCTCCTCTTTTTTTATCCATTTGCACGACTTTCCATTCGCTAATCTCCGCCCAGAATCTCTCTGACTAAACCGGGGCCTCGATAGACCAACCCGGTGTAAATCTGCACCAGGCTGGCGCCAGCATTGATAGCCGCATCGGCGTCCTGGCGGCTCAGGATGCCACCGGCGGCCACGATGGGCAGCAAACCCTGGGTGCGGGTGTAAATGCGGCCTACAAGGCGCCTGGAAAGGGTTGCCAGGGGTGCGCCGCTCAGCCCGCCCGCTTCCTTGCCCGCCGGGTCGGCCAAGGCTGGGCGGCTGAGGGTGGTGTTGGTGGCGATCACGCCATCTACTTTATGTTGCAAAAGCGTGTCCAAGGTTTCATTCAGTTGGGCATCGCTCAAGTCCGGTGACAGCTTCACCAGCAGCGGGGTGGTCTTGTAGGGACTGATTTCGCCAAGCACGTCGGAGAGTAAGCGGCCTTGGTGCAAGAGTCTTAAACCCGGCGTGTTTGGCGAACTGATGTTGATGGTTAAATAATCCGCCAGGCTGGAAAAGGATTGCATCATGATTTTGTAATCATCGGCAGCGCGTTCCAAGTTCGTGTCTTTGTTGATGCCTAAATTCACACCGAGAATTAAATCTTTCGGTCGGGACCCGCGCAAGCGGGCGGCCACAAAATCCGCGCCCCGGCTAGGAAAGCCCAGGCGGTTGATTAGTGCCTGATCGCGGACCAGGCGGAAAACACGCGGCCGCGGGTTACCGGGTTGAGGCCTCGGCGTGACGGTGCCGATCTCCACATGGCCGAAGCCTAAACAAGCTAGGCCGCGCAAGGCTAAACCATCCTTGTCGTAGCCAGCAGCTAAGCCAACAGGATTGGTGAACTTCAAACCAAATAAGGTGACGGGCGAGCTTGTTGCTGGTGCATAAAACTTGCGCAGCATGGCTGCCAACGGCGGCAGCGCGCCGACCAATTGCAGCAGCCGCAGGGTGGCGGCATGGGCGCGTTCGGGGTCCAGGCGGAACAGCCAAGGGCGCAGCCGCGCGTACATTAGCCTTTTTGCAGGAAGCTAAGCACCGCTTCTCTTTGTTGGCTGGAAATGGCTTTTTTGCTGTGCCAATAATCCAGCAAGTCAGGCAGGCTCAGTACTGAATGCAAGGTCAAGCCGCGCTTTGAAAACACCGTCGAACCGGGAGCCCGCCGATCGATGAGCACGACTACATCATGAACCTGCAAGCCGGCCGCAGCGAGTTTTTCGATGCCTTCGAATTTGCTCTCGCCCGTGGTGACCAGGTCATCGATGACCACCACGGTTTCGCCTTTTTCATAAGGTCCTTCGATGGCCGCTTGGGTGCCGTAGGCTTTGGTCTCCTTGCGCGGATAGATCATAGGCCAACCGGATTGCAAAGAAACGGCGGTAGCGATGGGAAGGGCTGCGTAAGGCAAGGCAGCTAAACGGTCAAAGCGCAGAGGTTGCAATAGATCGCGGTAAGCGGCCGCGGCGCGGGCTAGCGCCGCGGGGTTCCCAACCAAGCGGCGCAAGTCCAAGTAAATGGGGGAGAGCTGCCCGGACTTGAGTTTGAACTCGCCGAATTGAATGCAATCTAAATCCAGTAGATCGTCGGCTAACTGCGCATGCCGAAAACCTGGCGTGGCACCGTGAACTCCATTTTTGTGGGCGGCGTTCAGTGCATCCCTGAAATCTTTCGCCGCCGCTGCCGGGTCAGCGGCCTGGCTGATGGCGCGGGAAATTGGAACCAGCACGCCCAGGCCATCACTGCGTAAACCGGCAGCCAAGGCGCTGGGTAAGTCTGCTCCCTGGTTGCCGATGCCGGGAGCCAGGAACCAGAGATCGGGGACGGCGCGGCGCAGCCGGGCGATCACTTGCGGGTACGTGGCGCCAGCGACCAAACCAAGGTTCTGGTTCGTGTTCCATTTTTTGGCAAGTTGAGCGACATGAAGATACAGCGGCTGGCCGCTTGTTTCCAAGTCCTGCAGGTCAGCTGCACCGGGATTGGAAGTCTTGCAGAGAAGAAAAACACCTTTTGCCGGATCAGTGAGGAAGGGCGCTACTGCGTCTTCTCCGAGATAGGGATTTACAGTGAGGGCATGAGCGCCCAAATGGCCGAAGGCGGCCTGTGCGTAGGCATGGGAGGTCGAGCCGATATCGCCGCGTTTGGCATCGAGCAACACCGGGATGCCAGCGGGGACAGCGGCGATGACTGCCTTGAGCGTTTCGATGCCCTCGCCGCCGAAGACTTCGAAGAAGGCGCTGTTGGGCTTGAATGCGGCGGCAAAGGGAGCCGTTGCTTCTATCAAACTCAAGCAGAAATCGCGCACCCCAGCCACAGTTGGTTGCGGCAGGTCGCGGATGTGCGGGTCGAGCCCCACACACAGGAGCGAGTCCGCCTCCCGGCTGCGCTGTTCGAGGAATTCGAAGAACGGTAGGGCCACTAAGCCTTTCCGAGGACCATGGCCAGCAGCGCCATGCGAGTATAGAGGCCATATTCCATCTGACGGAAATATGCAGCGCGTGGATCGTCATCCACTTCCAGACTGATCTCGCCGACGCGCGGCAAGGGGTGCATCACGATCATTTTTTGTTTGGCCTGCGTCAAGGTATCGGCGGTGATCACATAGAGACCCTTGACCAGATCATAGTCCTGCTCGCTGGCAAAGCGTTCTTTTTGCACCCTGGTCACATAGAGTACGTCCGTCTCGGCGATCACCGGGTCAAGGTCGTTGTAAGCTGTCTGCTGGATGCCGCTGGCTTTAAGTTCTGCGACTATTTCATCTGGCATTTTGAGGACGTCGGGAGAAACGAAGTTGAGCTTCACCTTGAACAAAGACAAGAGGCGCGAGAGGGAATGGACCGTGCGCCCATTTTTCAAGTCACCCAGCATAGTGACGGTTAACCCTTCCGCGGTTCCGAGCTCCTCGATAATGGTGAACAGGTCGAGCAAGGCCTGGGTGGGATGCTCCCCCACGCCATCGCCGGCATTGATGATGGGTTTGCGCGCATATTGGGCGGCCAGCGCCGAAGCGCCAACTTCGGGATGGCGCAGCACAATGACGTCCGCGTAGCATTCCAGGGTGCGCACCGTATCTGGCAGCGATTCGCCTTTGGAGACGGAGGAGTAACGCACTTCGTTGATGGGGATGACCGAACCGCCGAGGCGTTCCATGGCGGCGGTGAACGAGGACGAGGTACGTGTCGATGGTTCGTAGAATAAGTTCGCCAGGATCTTGCCTTTTAAGAGATCGAAGGTGCCAATGCGGGCGACCATCTCGCGCATCTCATGGGCTACTCCCTGGATATAAGTCAGGTCTTCGCGGGCGAATTGCTTGACCGAGAGGATATCTTTGCCATAGAAGGGGGCGCTGCGCTGATCCCCGAGGGGTAGGTGGATATTGCCGGGTTGCTTACGGGCTAAACCTGCCATGTCTTCTCCTTTAGTGTGGGCGGATATTTTTTCCAGTTCCGGGAGCTGCCAATACCCCGCCTTGATCGAATGCGGTCTCCCCGCGCAGGACTACGCGGGTGAGCCTTCCAGTTACTTTCCAGCCTTCGAACGGTGTCCAACCACAACGCGTGTTGTGGTCGACGGCGTGTACTTCGTAGGTGGAAGCCAGATCGATTTCGATAAAAGCCTCAGGCTGCTCGGGGACCTGAAAGATGCGATTGGGATTGGTGTGCAGGCGGGAAATCACGTCATCCAAAGTCAAGCGGCCCTGGCTGACTGAGGCGAGCAGCAGTGGGAGGATGGTTTCCAGACCGGGGAAACCAGGCGGCGGTGTCTCTCCATCTTTTTCTGCCAACGTGTGGGGGGCATGGTCGGTGGCGAAGCAATCCACCACGTCGAGGTTGGCCCACAGCGCGTCTTGGTCGGCTTTGGTGGCCAGGCGCGGGCGCACCTCGGCGCGGCCTGCGCCAAGGGCGGGGAGGTCGTCCTCGCAGAGGTAGAGATGATGGGGGCAAACCTCGCAGGTGACGGGCAGCCCGCGTTGTTTGGCAGCGCGGATAAGCAAGATCTCCTCTCGGCGCGAGACGTGGCAAAGGTGAATGGGGCGATCGTAGAGGGAGGACAACAGGATGGCCGCGGCGAGGGTTTTGCCTTCGGCGTGCACAGCCAGCGGAGCCGCTTTGGGCCAATTGGAGAAATGCGGCATCCAGGCCAGCAGGTCATCCAGCTTGAGGTCGCCATAGGTCTGGTCGAGGTAAAGCTTGAGCCCGGCTGTCTTTCCAGCCAGCTTAGCAAGCTCCGCTGAGTTGAAACTATTCCCTCCAATGTATTGCGCATAGTCACAACGAGCTTTAGCATCAGCTGCATCGATTGAAATCTTTAAGGTTACCGCGTCGGTGATCGCCGGTTGAGTGTTGGGCATGGCTAACACGGTGGTGAAACCACCGGCCAAGGCCGCAGCGGTGCCAGAATCCCAATCTTCCTTGTGGGTAGCCCCCGGCTCACGCAGGTGAACATGGATGTCGGTGAGACCCGGTAGGCGCATCAGCATTGGGCCCCAGGCATAAAAAAAGCGACCAAGAGAGTCACTCTCTTGGGCGCCATTGGGTGAGTTGATTTCCTGGGTGTATCGACCATGTCCTGCCTATTGTATGGCGATTCGCATCGCAGTCAAGTCCCTACTCGTTGGAAATGTTTTGGAGGACACCCAAAAATCCAGCCAGGGAATCGGCCCCCGAGGTGTGCCCCGTTGGGAGGATGCGCAGGGCTGCGGCTTGCAAGGCGCGCCTGTCCTGGCGGGCTAACGCAGTAACCAGATCATGCCAAGGCGCAGCCGCCTCTCCAGCAGCCGCAGCAGTTAACCAGGCTGCAGAGAGCGCATGCGTGCGCGGCGCGGCGGCTGCGGCGATAGTTGCGCTGAAAGCGGCTGCCTCTGGGCGAGTGGCCCACAGCCCGTGCATAGCGCCCAGCAACAGATCGTCGCCGGCAGGAGTGAGCCCAGGGCCCATGCCGGCCAGGCTTTTGGCAGCAGTTGAGATGGCTGCAAGGTTTGCCCCGCTGATACCGGAAAAAAGCAACGGGATATTTTGCTCTGCCACCTGCAAAATGCGTGAAGGCAACGTGGAAGTGGCCAACGGATCAAGCAGCAGACGGGCAAAGCTATCCAGTGGGGCATATTCGCGGAGCAGGCCGGCGAGTGAAACTGCCACCTCTGTGAAATCACCCCATTGGGCTTGAGCCGCGCCCCAATTTGGGGTCGGGTGCCAGAGTTCGGCGCTTACAGCGTCAATCAGCCACTCGCCAAGCCAGAACCCATTCTCGAAAACGAGCAGGCTGGCATCCGCATCCACATCATCGGGGAAACGATTTTCTTCAAGCACCAACGAAAAAGGGCCGGGGCCAATGTGATGATTAGCCAAGGCCAGCACATCCCCTTCCTGGTTGACCACGTTGATGACGCGTTCAAACACATAGAGGATGTGGGCCTGGTGCGTTTGTTCCAGCCAGAGCCGGGCGCGCGGGGCAATGGAAACGGCGCGCAGCCGCTTGGAGGGATTAGCGCTCATGGCACGGAGTGGTGGCGATCGGCGTGAGGTGCATCCGATAAAGGATATCGCTTAAGTCAGGCAGCGGGCCTAAACTTGTCGCAAAGATGTCACGCCTAGCTACCCCCCCCAAAAAAAATGCGTAGGACTCCTAAATAGATATGATGTTTTGTGCCGAAGTGGCTGGGTCGATAAATGACAAGCGCCCTGCATCCCGAGGGATAAATCCATGGGCTTATAAATAGCAGGAATCTGGTCTTTAAGGGCGAAGCCGCAGGTTGTCTACGAGTGGATAACCAGCGCGCCGCGCGCCTGGATTACGGCTGGGAATCTGCGTACGCTTTAACCAGTTCCCAAAGCCGGTTTGGGCTCAAGGGGATTTCGCGAATTTCAAAGCCTTCGAGACCCAAAGCGTCTTCAATCGCCTGGGCAAAGAGCGGGCCTACCGGAATGGCTCCGGCCTCTCCGGCGCCTTTGACCCCCAACGGATTGAGAGGGGAGGTGGTGACCTGGTGCCCAATTTCGATGCGCGGCACATCGCCAGCGCCGGGCAGCAGATAATCCATAAAGGAGGCATTCACGATCTGTCCATTTTCATCGAACATCAATTGTTCGTAGAAGGCGTTGCCAATGCCCTGGGCAATGCCGCCGTGGATCTGCCCGTCCAGGATGAGGGGGTTGATCACATTGCCGCAGTCGTGCACCGCCACATATTTCTTGATCTCCAATAGCATGGTGCGTGGATCGAGTTCGATGATCATGGCGTGCACGCCGGAGGCGGTGACGCCCATCTCTGGGCCGAAGTAGTCGGTGGCTTCCAGGCCCGGCTCGGTGCCGGGTTTGACCGCGCCGCGCATAGGGTTGGCCCTTTGGGCCAGTTCCCCAAGTGGGATAGCCGTTTGCGGAGCGCCCATGATCTGCACTTTTCCGTCCACGAGTTCCAGCTTGTCGATAGAAACTTCGCCTTCGAATTCCTCGGCGGCTTTGGCCAGAATCTTGTGCCGCACTCGCACTGCCGCGGCATGAATGGCATTGCCGGCCACCACCGCGCCGCGGCTGGCAAAGGTGCCCACGCCCCAGTGGAACTGGTCGGTGTCTCCGGTGACCAGGTCGATCTGGTCCACCGGTACACCGAGCTGCTCGGCAACGATCTGGGCATAGCTGGTGTAGTGTCCTTGGCCCTGCGTGCCGATGCCGGTGGCCACGCTCACGCGGCCATTGGCCTGCACCTGGATGCGGGCGCCCTCATAGGGGCCGATGCCAGTGCCTTCCACATAACAGACAAAACCCAGGCCGAGCTTCTTGCCCTCTTTCTCCGCTTTTGGTTTGAGCTCTTTATAGAATTTTTCATAGTCGATCATTTTCAGCGCTTGATCGAGGATGGGCGCGTAGTTGCCGCTGTCGTAGGTGAGCTCTGAAAAATCCTGGTAGATGATGCTGTGCTTGTGAGGAAACTGATCGGGTGGGATCAGATTCTTGCGGCGCAAAGCAACCTTGTCCATGCCCAATTCTTTTGCGGCTGCATCCAGCAGGCGCTCCATGACGAAGATGCCATGCTGGCGGCCGGCGCCGCGATAGGGGCTGACCATGGGCTTGTTGGTGAAGACGGCGGTGAACTCGCTGTAATAATTCGGCACCAGGTACATGCTGAGCAGAGTACATTGCGTATTGATGGGAACGGTGAGGCCGTATGGGTCGTAGGCGCCGTTATCGTGCCAGAACACATCCTTGACGCCCAGGATGGTGCCGTCTTTTTTCAAAGCCAGCTCGGACTGATGGAATTGGCCGCGCTCCTGGGTGGTGGCGTAGAAATTCTCAGAGCGGTCTTCGATCCATTTCACCGGGCGGTTTAACTGGATGGCGATCCAGGGCAGCAGCATTTCTTCCGGGTAGAACATGAGGATCTTCGGGCCGAAGCCGCCGCCGATGAAGGGAGCAACGACGCGTACCTGGTGCTCCGAGAGACCCAACATGCCAGCCAAGCCATTACGGATGATCACCGGCGCCTGGGTGGTATCCCAGACGGTCAGCCTGGCCGCCTTGGCATCCCACCAGGCGACGATGCCGCGGTTCTCCATGGCGGCAGCCGTGCCGCGGTCATAGAAGAATTGGCGCGAGATCACCATATCGGCCTGGGCTTTGGCTTTCTCGAAGGACCCTTTTTGCTGGACCACGTGAGCGGCCACATTGTCTTGCAGATCTTCATGGATAAGGGCTGCGCCTTTTTCCAACGCCTTGCGCGAGTCGATATGCACCGGCAACGATTCGTATTCGATGGCAACCAGATTGGCGGCATCTTCGGCGAGGTAACGGCTTTCGGCCACGATGCAAACCACCGGCTCGCCCACATGGCGCACTTTGTCTTTAGAGAGGATGGGGTGCAGGCGCTCGTTGAAGATGGCGTCTTTGATGGGGGGCAGACCAACGTTGAGGATGCCGGTGCGCCAATAGGAGCCGAGGTCCGCGGCGGTGTACACTGCCAGCACGCCGGGCAATTCCCGGGCGGCGGAGACATCGATCGAGCGAATGCGGGCGTGCGCGTAGGTGCTGCGCACGAAAGCGATATGCGCCAGGCCGGGCAGGTTGACATCGTCGACAAAGAGGGCGTGGCCGGTTAGCAGCCGCGGGTCCTCGTTGCGTTTGATACGGGCACCAAAAAAACGGTGCTGGCCGAAATAGCGCGTGGCCAAGGGGCGCTAGTCCTCGGTGAAG
>Ga0209342_10005030_pt1 | contig 13604 bp, 14 predicted proteins | sample RifCSP16_2_FD_184023 | JGI IMG/M metagenome (GOLD analysis project Ga0209342, IMG submission 184023) | Soil microbial communities from Rifle, Colorado - Rifle CSP2_sed 16_2 (SPAdes) (version 2) | ecosystem: Environmental > Terrestrial > Deep subsurface > Rock core/Sediment | place: Rifle... | reverse complement strand
CGATGTAGCTTTCCCCCATGCCTTCGCCGACCCCCATACTCTGATCATTCACCGCGGCCGACGCGCGCCCCGAGCAAGCCGAGTACCACGCGTCTGTTTATGATTCGGCACCCGCGCGCCGATACCGGTGAGCGCCGCCCAGGCGTTGGTGCCTGCCGCTTCGGCCACCTCCCATGCAGTAGGTGCATCGCCCAACAGCACCGCCGGCTCGCCGGCGCGCACCTGGGGCAGGCTGGTGACGTCCAGGGTGGTGAGGTCCATGCACACGGTTCCGGCAACCGGAACCCGCCGCCCGCCGACCCGGAAGCTGCCGCGCTCGGCCATGGCCGGCGTACGCGGTACGCCATCCGCATAACCGATGGGAACGGTGGCGATGCGAGACGGCCGAGCGGTCACGAAACGCCCGCCATAGGAGATGGGGGTGCCTGGCTCCACCTCCTTGACCAGCGCGATCCGAGCCGATACCGTCATCACCGGCTGGACCTCGACCTCCGGCGTGAGCGGTCGTGGACGAAGGCCATAAAGCAGCAGGCCCGGCCGAGCCAGGGTGTGCGAGGGTCGCAGGAAGGCGAGCCCGGCGCTATTCGCGGCATGGGTCCATTTTGGCCGCAGGCCGGTCCTTGCCAGGTCCGAAACCGCGGCGTCAAAACGATCGAGCTGAAGGTGGGTGAAGGCCGCGTCCTCGTCGGCACGCGCCAGATGCGTCATCAAGCCCTCGACCACGAGTCCGGCCTCCTGGAGATCGCCGGCAACCTGGGGGAGTTCGGCGGGAGCGAAGCCAAGCCGCCCCATGCCGGTGTCGACCTTGATGTGGGCGGCCAGCCGACGAGGCTCGGGGCAAGCCAGCACGGCGCGGAGCTGGTCTGGGGTCGACACCACGGGGGTGAGCCGATGCTCGACGAGGACCGGCACCTGGCCGGCCGCGAAGCCCGCCAGGACCACGATCGGCGTCGCGATCCCCGCCCGCCGCAGCTCCACCGCCTCCTCGACGTAGGCGACTGCCAAGAGCGGAGCGCCCAACTCGACCAGCGCTCGCGCCACCTCTCGAGCCCCGTGGCCATAGGCGTCGGCCTTCAGCACCGGCATCAACGGAACCGGCGAGAACGCCGCCAGCGCCCGGTAGTTGGCCCGCAGCCGATCGAGGTCCACCACCGCCTGAGCCGGCCGCAGCGCATCCAACGAGTTATTCACCACTCAGCTCGACCGCCACTCCAGGTTCTCGAAGCGGGTGAACTCCTTGATGAAGGCGAGGCGGACGGTCCCGATGGGGCCGTTGCGCTGCTTGCCGATGATGATCTCGGCCACTCCCCGGTTCTCCTCCGTCTCCTTGTAGACCTCTTCCCGGAAGATGAACATCACGATGTCGGCGTCCTGCTCGATGGCGCCGGACTCGCGCAGGTCGGAGAGCTGCGGCCGCTTCTCGGTACGGGCCTCAGGGGCCCGTGAGAGCTGGGACAGCGCCATCACCGGCACGCCTAACTCCTTCGCCATACCCTTCAGGGACCGGCTGATGGAGGAGATCTCTTGCTGGCGGTTCTCGATTCGGCCCGAGCCCTGCACCAACTGCAAGTAGTCCACGATCACCAGGCCCAGGCCGTGCTCGGCCTTGAGGCGCCGGCACTTGGCGCGCATCTCCAGGGGGGTCAGAGTGGCCGAGTCGTCGATGAAGATCTTGGAGGAGGACAGGTCGGCGTAGGCCTTGGCCAGGCGCGCCCAGTCCTTCTCCCCCAGGTTGCCGGTGCGCAGGCGGTGAGCGTCGATGCGGCCGTCGGCGCACAGCAGGCGAAGCACCAACTGTTCCTTCGACATCTCCAGAGAGAAGAGGCCCACCGGCTCGCCGGTCTTCTGGGTGGCGTACTGGGCGATGTTGAGGCAGAGCGAGGTCTTGCCCATGGAAGGGCGGGCGGCCACGATGATGAGGTCGCCCTTCTGCAGGCCGCTGGTCCGCTCGTCGAGGTCGACGAAGCCGGTGGGCAAGCCGGTGACCAGGTCGCGGGACTGAGCGAGCTGGTCGATGGTCCGGAAGCTCTCCTTGAGCGTCTCCTTGATGGGGACGAAGCCGTGCCGGATGCGGTGCTCGGCGATGTCGAAGATCGCCTTCTCGGCCCGGTCCAGCAGCAGCGCCGCATCCTCCTCGGCTTCGTAGCACGACTGGGCGATGCGGTTGCTGGCGTGGATCAGGTTTCGGAGAACCGCCTTCTCCTTGATGATGCGGCTCCACTGCTCGACGCTGGTGACCCGAGGCACGCCGGAGGCCAGGCTGGCCAGGTAGGCCGGACCGCCCACCGCTTCCAGGGCCGAGCCGCGGGCCAGCTCGTCCTTCAGGGTGACCAGGTCGATGGGCTGGCTCTTCTCCGCCAGGTCGGCCATGGCCTCGAACACCCGGCGATGGGCCTCGCGGTAGAAGTCCTCCCGGGTCAGGATCTCCGCCGCCGAGTTGAAGGCGGAGTTGTCCACCAGGATGGCCCCCAGGACCGTCCTCTCCGCCTCCGCGTTGTGGGGCAGGACCTTGCCCGTGAGGGCGACCTCGGTAGCCACGGGAACTTTCTACCCCCAGAAGACACGAAGCGCCAAGACCCGGTCGGGGCCTTCGCCTCGCGCGCGGGAAGAGCTTAGCCTTCTTTGGTGACCAGAAGCTTCAGGGTGGCCTGGACCTCGGGGTGGAGCTTGACCTTCACCTCGTGATCGCCCAGCTGCTTGATGGGCTCGTCCAGCAGCACCTTACGCTTGTCGATCTCGATACCCTTGCCCTTCAGGAACTCGGCGATGTCGCCGGAGGTGACGGACCCGTAGAGCGCGTCGTTCTCCCCCACCTTGCGCGGCGCCACGAAGCGCAGGGCGCCGATCCGCTGGGCCAGCTCCTCGTACTCGGCCTTCTCCTTGGCCAGCCGGGCCAGATGGGCCTTGCGTTCCTTGCCGATCATCGCCTTGTTGGCGTCGCTGACGGCCATGGCCAGGCCGCGCGGGAGCAGGAAGTTGCGGCCGTAGCCCTCCGCCACCTTGACCACGTCGCCTCGCTTGCCGAGCTTGTCTACGTCCTGCCTCAGGATCACTTCCATGATGCCTCCAAGAAACGACAGGGAACCGACCTCAGCCCTCCGCGCGCGGGGGCTCGGCCCACTTCCTGAAATCGAACCAAAGATCGAAGAGCCCGACCAGGGCCAGGATCTGGAACCGCCACGGGTTCATGACGACGAGGGCCAGCACCGCGGCCCGGAACAGAGGGGGCGCCGCCAGGCGGCGTACGTAGTAGATCACGATGGCCAGCCCCGAGAGGGCGAAGCAGAAGGCCAGCACCAGGAGCACGTTATACGCCACCGGCTGCACGGGGGGCAGCAGAACCAGGGCGGCCGAGGCCACGAACAACACCGCCAGCCCGAAGGGCCAGCGCAGACCTTCGAACTCGCCCCCTTCCAGCCAGGCCGGATCGCGGCGCACCAGGTAGGCCTTGAGCAGGGTGGCGTTCAGCACCACCAGCAGCCCGCCCCCGATCACGAACAGGGCGGGGTAGACAACGGCCACGACTCGCCTGAACAGGGCCAACTGCTCGACCATGGCCTCGGCTGCCTCTGCGGAGAAGCCCATTTCCTTGAGGTCGGCCAGGAAGCGTGGGGACTTGTCATACTCGAAGAGGGCCAAAGCGGATCGGGCCAGAGCCTGGTGATCCACCAGCAACACCGCACCGGCGAGCAGGATCCAGAGTCCAAAGGCCCATCCGCAGCCCCGCACCAGACCGCGCCCCCGCACCAGGGCTTCACCGATGAGAAGGCCGGGCGCCGCGAAGAAGAAGAGAAAGGCCAGGGCGTAGCCGGGCCCGAAGCTGGCGCCCACCACCGCGGAGGCCAGGAAGACCACCAGGGCCGCGAGGCCCGGGCCGGTCTTGAGCCGGAGCAGCGACACCGGGAACGGCGCCGCCACCGCCAGGGGGCGGAGTTCCGGCCAGGCCAGGCCGGCTCCAAAGAGGGCAGCCGACGCCAGGGCGAGCCACAGACCGCCCGCCGTTTGAGGCTGCGGCCGCTCTCCGACCGTCGCGGATCCGGACATGCTTCTGCTCTACCTGACGAGTGGCGGGAGGCGCTCCTCACCTCCCGCCCAGAACCTGGAGTCGGCTACTCCGACGCGAACGGCAAGAGGGCGATGGCCCGGGCCCGCTTGATGGCCAGGGTCACCTTGCGCTGGTGCTCGGCGCAGGTCCCGAACATTCGGCGGGGCAGGATCTTGCCGCGCTCGGGCACGAAACCGGAGAGCAGCTTGACGTCCTTGTAGTCGACGTAGTCGATCTTGTCCGCACAGAACTTGCAGACCTTGCGCCGCCGAAAGAAGTAGCGCTTGCCGCCGTCCTTGGCGCCAGCAGCGCCGCCGCGGCCCGCCCCGGGCTTGCCCCGGTCCTTGCCCCCTCCAAACGAACGGCCTCCACCGCCGCCGCCGCCGCCAAACCCGCTCACAGCTCCACCTCCTCGACGTCCTCCACCGGCGGCCGGGGCCGCACCTTACGCTTGGATTCCACCACCGCTCGCCGCGCCCTGCGGCGTTCGGCCTTGCGCAGCTCCTCGTCGACACGCACGGTGATGAAGCGGATGATGCCGTCGGTGACCCGGATGCGGCGCTCGACCTCCTTGACCAGGGCGACGCCGCCCTCGACGGTCATGAGGACGTAGGAGCCCTCGCGGTGCTTGCCCACCAGGTAGGCGAGGCGCTTCTTGCCCCACTTCTCGACCTTCTGGATGCGGCCCCCTTCCTTCTCGATGTAGCCCTGGACCAGGGTGGTCAGGGCATCGACCTCGGGCTCTCCGAGGTTGGGGTCCGCCACGAATAGGACTTCGTAGACGCGGTCTTGAGACACTCTGACGATCCTCCTCTTGGATCAGGCCGCCGCTTCCGGAGCGGCGGCACGTTTCGCCCCTTTCGACCGACTGCCTGGTCTACCGGGAGCAAGGAGCCCGCCGGTTCGCCCGGCGGAAACTCGTAGTGTAACCCAAACCAGGGGCGGTTCGAGGACCCAGGCGGTCGGCAGCCCTAGCGGCGGGGGCGGGCACCGTTGAACTGGCTCATCGCCGCCGGCAAGCCCTCGCGCAGCAGGCACAGGACGGCGTCCGAAGCCCGGCCCACCAGCTCCTGCACCACCAGGACCTCTTCTTCCGGAAAGTCGGAGAGGACATAGGCGGCCAGGTCCGACGGCGGCTCCTCAGGGCCGATCCCCAGGCGCAGCCGGGGGAAGTCCTCGCTCGCCACCACGTCGATGATGGAGCGCAGACCGTTGTGGCCGCCATGGCTCCCGCGTTCCCGGATCCTGATCTCGGAAAAGCCGATGGCCGCATCGTCCACCATCACCAGCATGTCCTGGGGGCCGAGCCGATGTTGATCGAGCAGCTGGGCCACCGCCACCCCGCTGCGGTTCATGAAGGTGAGCGGCTTGACGAACAGCACGTCCTGATCCGCCAAACGCGCCGCCTGCACCCAGGCTTCGCCCTCCAGGCAACCGCTGCCGCCGCCGGCGCGGGCCAGCAACTGGTCCACCACCATGAACCCCAGATTGTGACGGGTCCGGCGGTAGCGCTCTCCGGGATTGCCCAGACCGACGAGAAGACGCATGCGTTCGTTGCACAACCGGCCAGGCCGGGCACCTTGGGCGAAGAGGGGCGCAGCAGGCTGCGCCCCTCCGGCGATCCGATGGGGTCCTCAGGACGACGAGAACCCCGCCTTCCTCACTTCTTCTCTTTCTTCTCGGCCTTCTTCTCGCCCTTCTTGTCGGCCTTCTCCTCGCCCTCGACCTCGGTCTTGCCCTTCTTGATGACCTCGGGCTCCGCCGCCGCGGTGGCAGCAGCGGCCTCGGCCTCCGCCTCGGCGGTGGCCGACACCTCGGCCTTCGGCGCCACCACGTGGGCCACCACGACCTCCGGGCCGGTCAGGACCTTGACCTTGTCGCCCACAACGAGGTCCGAGACCCTGAGGTGCCGCCCCAGCTCGAGGCCCGAGACGTCGACCACGACCTTCTGGGGAATGTCGAGCGGCAGACACTCGATCTCCAGCTCGCGGGTCACGAAGTCGAGCAGGCCGCCCTGGGTCTTGACGCCCACCGGCACGCCATGCAGCTCCACATGCACGTCGACCTGGATGGGCTTGTCGAGGGCCACCTCAAAGAAGTCGGCGTGCAGCAGGCGGTCCTTCAGGGGCTCCACCTGGAACTCCTTGAGGATGACCTTGCGACGGGCACCGGCCAGCTCGAGGTCGAACAGGGTGTTCTCCCCGGCGCCGCTCCTCAAGATGCTCACGATCTCCTTGGGCGAAACCGACAAGGACGCGGGCGGCTTGCCGGCCCCGTAGAGAACGCCGGGAATGAGGCCCTGGGCGCGCAGGCGGCGGTTGCAGTTCTTTCCAGTCTCGGTCCGGCTGCTCGCCGCGACCACGATCTCAGGCATGACTTCCTTACTCCTTCAAAGAACGCTCAGCGGCAGCAATCAGCGATCGGCACTCAGCAGTCAGCTTCACAGGATACCTCTTCCTGGGCTGAGCGCAGATAGCTGAGCGCTGACAGCTACCTTCATACGAATAGGCTAGTGACCGACGCCTCCTCGTGGATGTTGCGAATGGCCTTGGACAGGAGCTCGGCGACGGAGAGAACCACCACCTTCTCCGACCGGCTCTTGTCTTCACCGAGGGGCATCGAATCGGTGACGATGAGCTTGGACAGCGGGCTGGCCTCGATCCTCTGCACGGCGTCCCGCGACAGCACGGCGTGGGTGGAGGAGGCCAGCACCTCGCGGGCACCCGCCTTCTTCACCGCCTCCGCCACCTTGGCCAGGGTGCCTCCGGTGTCCACGATGTCGTCCACGATCATGGCCGTCCGGCCTTCCACTTCGCCCACCACCCGGTGCACTTCAGCAACGTTAGGCGTGTCTCGGCGCTTGTCCACGATGGCCAGGGCGGCGTCCAGCCGCTTGGCGTAGGCGCGGGCGCGCTCCACGCCCCCGGCATCGGGAGATACCACGGTGAGCTTGGGCAGCCGGAGCTTGGAGACGTAGTCCATGATCACCGGGGCCGCGAACAGGTGATCGACCGGCACGTCGAAGAAGCCCTGGATCTGGGAAGCGTGCAAGTCCATGGTCAGGATTCGGTCGGTCCCCGCCGTGGACAGCAGGTCCGCCACCAGTTTGGCGGTGATGGGGACCCGCGGCTTGTCCTTGCGATCCTGGCGGGCGTAGCCGTAGTAGGGCATCACCGCCGTGATCCGCGAGGCGCTCGATCGCTTGAAGGCGTCGAGCATCACCAAGAGCTCCATCAGGTTTTCGTTCACCGGAGGGCAGGTGGGTTGCACCACGAAGACGTCGGCGCCGCGCACGTTGTCTTGGATCTGAAACCAAACCTCACCGTCGGCGAAGCGGCTCAAGTGAGCGCGGCCCAAGGGCAGACCCAGGTGCCGCGCGATCGACTCCCCTAGCCCAGGGTGTGCGCTGCCCGTGAAAACCCTTAACTCCCGGTTCATCGTGAAGAGCCCGTTCTCCCGTCTCTCTCGCCTCGGTGCCGTCTCAGGCCTCGCCGCCGACCGAAGTCGGCCCCTAGTACTCCAAGCTGGCTGGGGCGGAAGGATTCGAACCTTCGAATACGGGATCCAAAGTCCCGCGCCTTACCGCTTGGCCACGCCCCAACGAAACACGGCTTCAGGACTGAGGCGCCCCACCGGACGGCCCCGCCGCGGGCTCGTCGGTGGGGGCCGGTGCTGCGCCCCCTTGCGCTGCGACCTGGCCTACCTGCTGCTTGTAGACCGCCAGGACCTTCTCTTCCAGGTACTGCCGCATCTGGTTGTTGAGCGGATGGGCTATGTCTTTGAAGGTCCCGTCCTTGCGCTTCTTGCTCGGCATGGACACGAACAGACCCTTGGGCCCGTGGATGATCTTGATGTCCGTCACCACGAAGCACTGGTCGAAAACGATCGACACAAAGGCCTTGAGCTTCTCGTCGTCTACCGGGATGACCTTGACGTCCGTGATCTCCATGTTGTCCGCTCCTTACCTGGTTCGTACCCGAGCCCGTCCTGGCGACGCCCCCCGCGACCAAGCCGTCCGGTACTGGCCGTGGGAGAGGGTCCGCGTGGTGCGAGCGTCGAAGCCTTCGGCCGCCAACGCCTCGCGCGCTCGCCGCGCCCGGGACGGGTCGTCGAACAGACCGAAGTAGGTCGACCCGCTGCCCGACAGCGATGCGAGCATGGCCCCCTCCCGGGCCAGGACCTGTCGGATGCGCCTCACCTTCGCGGCAAGGTCAGGCGCTTCCTCCAGGGCCGCTGCCTCGAGGTCGTTGGAGAGCCCCGAAAACCCCGGGCCTCCCTCCAAGTCTCTCGATACAAAGCGAAAAATCGTATTACTGTTTTCCCGGGGAGTCAAACGAGCGTCGATCCGCCGGAACACGGCCGCTGTCGAGACCGGCCGCTTGGGGTCCACGATCACCACCTGAGCCCGAATCTGGCGTAGAAGAGGATAAACCTCCTCGCCCCTGGCCAGACCCAGCGCCGTCCCCCCCACCAGGAAGTAGGGCACGTCCGCGCCCAGGCCCCGGGCGATGGAATGCAGCCCCGAAGGTCCCAGCCCCAGAGCCCACAACCGGTCCAGGCCCAGCAAGACGGCCGCCGCGTTGCTGCTGCCTCCGCCCATGCCGCCAGCTACCGGGATCCGCTTTTCGATCCGGATGGCAAGCCCGCCCTTGACGCCGGCCCGCCGGGCCAGCTCGCGGGCCGCCTTCGCCGCCAGGTTGCTGTCGTCTTGGGGAACCTCGGGATGGTTGCACTCGACCGTGATGCCGGGGCTTCGCTTCCGGCGCAGAACGATGTCGTCCTTCAGGCCCACGGTCTGGAAGATGGTGCGCAGCTCGTGGTAGCCATCCTGGCGCAAGCCCAGGACCTCGAGACCCAGGTTGATCTTGGCAAAGGACGGAACCACCAGGGCGTTCCCCCCGCCCCCGGCTTGGGTGCCGCGCGCGTGACGCCTTACCGCCACAGACTCCGAACCTCGTGGTCGCCGAGCGGGCGGAAGCCGGCCCGAGCCGGTTCCTCGAAGACCCGCGGCGAGAAGCTGCCGCCCACCTCCGCCTCCTCCAACACCACGCTCAGCCGAGCCCCGTCAGCCAACCTGGCGCTGACCTGGCGGGGCAGCGAGGCTCCCGCGCCCCAGGACGCGCGATAGTCACGGACACTCCCCGGCGCCACCCCCACCAGGAGATCCATCACCTCAGAGGGCGTAAGGCCGACCCCCAGCACCACCTCGAGAGCCTGCGCCGTGGCCTCACCCTCCCAGTAGGCGCGATCGTGAGGGAAGCTGGCCAGCAGCCGATGGTCGCGAGCCAGCAGGGTGAGCCGGGGCCCGGTCGGCCCGGGGACCTCGAGGCGGAGAGCATCCGGGCGCCTGAAGGCGAAGAGCACGGTGGCCCGGCCGCGGGTGCCAGGACCGCTGAGCGACACCCGGAGCCGCCCGCTCAGGCTCTCGATGGCCCGAGCTCGCTCCGCCACCTCCGGGCGCGGCAAGCTCATGCTGCGGCAGGCGCCAAGCAACAGCGCCAGGACCAGCGTGCAACTAGCGATGGTCCGGGTTCGCGCTGTCATCCAGGGCGGTCCGGGCCTGCTTGATCTTGCGTTCGACGGCCGCCCGGTCCAGTTCACCATCGTCGTCCTTGCCCTGGAGGGCCTTCTGCCAGAAGGCCAGAGCCTCTTGGAGCTTCCCCCGCCGGTGCAACACGTCGGCCAGGTGATCGCAGATCACCGCGTTCCCGGTCTCCTTGTCGGCGGCCTTGCGCAGGCTGTCCTCGGCGCGATCGAGCTGGTTCATCCGGAACAAGGCCCAGCCCAGGCTGTCCAGGTAGGAGCCGTTGTCGGGCTCCAGAGCCACCGCCTTCTCGATCAGGGTGAGCGCCTCCTCCAGTTGCACGCCGCGGTCGGCGTTCATGTAGCCCAGGTAGTTGAGCGCCGGCGCGAAGTCGGAGCGCAGGGCCAGGAGCTCTCGGAAGACCTGCTCCGCCGCGTCGTGCTTCTTCTGGCGCTCCAGGTTGGCCCCCAACAGGAACAGGGCGCCCAGGCCCTTGGGATCGGCCTGCCGGGCCTGCCGCAGCAGCGGCTCCGCCTGCGCATAGCGCTTGGCGCGCTGGTGGAGCTGGGCCAGGCGCAACAGCACCTCCCCGTCCTGGGGCTGCTTGACCCGCAGCGCCTCCAACAGCGCCTGGGCCCGGTCCGGGTCCCCGTGCTCTTGCCAGACCAGGGCCTCCTGAATGGCCAGCGCCGAGTCCTCGGGGAAGCGCGCCCGCGCCGACTTGGCCACCTCGAGTGCCTTGCCGTACTCCTTGGCCAGGGCCAGGGCTTCCATCTCGGAGGCAAAGAGCCGAGGGTCCGGATCCCCCGCCCGATTGGCCTGGGCCAGGCTGGCCGCCGCTTCCGAGTACCGTTTCTGCTGGCGCTCCGCCATCGCCAGGTGAAGCCAGAAGATCCTGTCGTTATGTGTGGCTTGGGGTTCGCCCCGGCGGTCGCGGGCCAGCAGGCGCTTGATCTCGGCGGAAACCGCCGGGTAGTCCTCGCGACCTTCGAGGATCGTGATGCGGAGGAAAGCCGCCCTCAGGTCCCCCGGGTGCTGGGCCAGAACCTGGTCCGCCGCGGCCGCGGCGGCCTCGTAGTCCTTGAGGTCGCGAAGCGCCGAGCCCTTGAGGACCAGGCCCTCTGGGTTCTTGGCGTCCACCTGGAGGACCGCCTGGCTCTCGGTCAGGGCCTCTTGCGGTCGGTTGGCCCGCAGCAGCACCTCCCCCAGGGCCAGCCGGGTTCGGAGGTCCGAGCCGTCGATTTCCAGCGCCTTCCGGTAGTGGAGAATCGCCTGCTCCACTTGCTGCGCCTTGTCGAAGACGTCGGCCAGCTTGGCGTAGGTGGGCGCCGAACCGGGATCGACCTCCAGGGCCTGCTTGAAGGTCGCGGCGGCTCGGTCGGTGTCGCCCTTCGCCAGGTAGAGGGCCCCCAGACGGAGGTAGGCGTCCAGATCGCCAGGCTCGGCGATCAGGTACCGCTCCCAGGCCTTGGCGGCGCCGTCGGGGTCGCCCAGCTGCCCGTAGAGGGTGGCCAGCGTCCGCAACGTCTGGGCATCGCCGGGATCCAGGCGAACGGCCTCTTCGTATTGAAGGGCAGCGCTCTTCAGCTCCCCCGTGCCGGTGCCGGTGTCAGCCTTCATGAGGAAGAGGTGGGCCAGGACCACCCGGGCCGCAGCATCGTCGGGATCGAGGCGCACCGCCTCCTGTGCGGCCGCCACCGCCTCCTCGATGCGGCCGAGCTCGCGGAGCACGCTGGCCTGCTCGGTCCGGATGGCGGCCGACCCGGGGTCGCTCTTCTGCGCCTTCTTCAGCTCCTCGAGTGCTTCTTTGGCCTCGCCCTGGAGCTTCGCCTGCTGGGCCAGGCTGAAGTGGTAGTAGGCCTCGGCGCGAGCCGAGGAGGCAACGGAACCGGGTGGCGCCCCCACCACCAGGAGCAGGCTGAGCCCTAAGCTCGTCATGGGTATCTCCCGAACACGCGATTCTCCCACGCGGTTCGACAAACGCCAAGGGCGGACATCGGCGGCTCGGTCGGCTCGGCAGGCAGGCCGCTGCGCCGCGCCCCAGCCGTGGGCTCGGTGGGTGGTGCCGGCGTCAGCGACTCAGGTGCGGGTCCCGCGATCGGTCACCAGCTCGGGCATGCATGCATGCTGGCCGGTTGACTCGCAGTCCGCCGGAGCCCACGGCGAGAGACGGGGTATCCACATGGGGACGTTGGCCGCGTAGACGTCGTAGACGTCGCCCAGTTCCTGTCTGAGATTGTGCTCTTCCAGCAGCGTCCCCGTGAACAGGTAGAGGCTCGCCAAGGCGGCGAATTCGAGCCGGCCCAGCGTCATCATCGGCCCCACCCACAACGCAACCAAGAGGAACGAGTACATGGGGTGGCGACAGTGCGCATAGGGCCCCTTCGCCGAGAAGCCGGGAGCTTTCGGGGCCTGCCCGCGCATGCTTCGCAGAAGGGTGCGGATGCCCAGGAACTGGGCGTAGTCAATGAAGGTGGCCGAGTAGAGGAGCCCCGCCACGGCGACCAGATACAGCAAGCTGAGGATCCAGTGGGCAGGGCCGGTCGCGTGCCACAGCGTGCCGGCAAGCGGCCGCCAGAGGTAGAGCACCGAGGAGAGCGCAACACCGCTGATCGCCACCTGGGCGGGTCTCACGGCATCGGGACCGAGCAGGCTGGCAATGGCCCGCTTCGGCAAGCCACGCGCCAGGGCGCTGTGGCTCGAAGCGAAGGCAGCGAACAGCGCCGCGTTGAAGACCGCTGCCGACAACCCACCGGAGGCTTCGCGCTGGAAGTGAAGGAACAGCAGCATCCAAGCGATCGGTGCGTCAGCCGCCGCGCGGAGGAGGACGATCAGGAGGATGAGGCGCACACGCCTGGGGCGCCCATCGGGCAAGCCTTGCTTCCCGTCATCCGCCTCGACCGGCGACGAGTCCGCTGGCGGGCCGGGTTGAGCCCTCATCTCTTCACCCTGACCGTCTCACCGTCCTGCAGCTTCTCCGGGGGAGGGGCCACCAGGACCTCGCCGCCGGACAGGCCAGACCTAACGACAATGCCGTCCTCACGCTCGTCACCTCGATCGATCTCGCGCTGCCGGGCCCTGCCCTTCGACACCTCAAAAACGACGCTCCTTCCCTCTCGCACCACCACCGCGTCCCGCGGAACCACCACCACGCTGGCGGGAGCGGCTGGCCCCCGCTGGTCGGCCAGGAACGTCACCTTGGCACCCATCTCGGGTTTGACGTCTTGGTGCGGATCCAGAATCGTCACCCGGACCTGGACCGTGGCCTTGGTGCGGTCGGCGGTCGGGCTGACCTGGCGGAGCACGGCACGGCACTTGCGATCGGGAAACGCCTCGACCGTGACTTCGGCCGGCTGTCCCCCTCCCAGCTTGGCCAGGCTCGACTCGCTGACGTCCGCCTCGAGCTCGAGGGTGTCGAGGTCGGCCAGGGCCGCGATAGCTCCCGAGGAGGTCGAGATGCTCCCTCCCGGAGGGATCGGAGCCACGCTCTCCCCCACCTCGGCCATCCTCTTGATGATGGTGCCCGTGAACGGCGCCTTGATCAGCGTGTTCTCCAGGCTGGCCTGAGAGAAGGTCACCTCGGCCTGAGCCTGCCGCAGCGCGGCCTCCGCGATCTTGACGCGGCTCTCCGCCGCCTCCCGCTGGTCCACGGCCAGGACCCCGATCGCGGCCAATTCGCTGGCCAGGCGAAGCTGGCGTCGAGATTCGGCCAGGTCACCGAGAGCGCGCTCCGCGGCCGCTTGGGTCCGCTCCACCTGGGCCTGGTAGTCGTCGCTTTCCAGGCGCGCGATGACCTCGCCCCGGCGGACCCGACTCCCTTCCTCGACCCGCAGCTCCGCCAACCGACCCTGGATCTTGGCTGACACCACGGCCTTGCGGCGGGCCACCAGGTAGCCGGAGGCGGTGAGGATAGGGGTACCGGCCGCCCTGCCTGCCGCGGCCGGCACGGCCACGGCACGGACCGTCTCCACCTCGATGCCGGCCTGGGCCAGCCGCGCCCTCTGACCGTAGACCGCAGCCACAAGCAGCAAGACC